>Ga0172367_10000443_pt1 | contig 64143 bp, 54 predicted proteins | sample Lak10m_FD_114542 | JGI IMG/M metagenome (GOLD analysis project Ga0172367, IMG submission 114542) | Freshwater microbial communities from Kabuno Bay, South-Kivu, Congo - kab_022012_10m | ecosystem: Environmental > Aquatic > Freshwater > Lake | place: Democratic Republic of the Congo: South-Kivu... | reverse complement strand
GAGCGTCTGGACTGCGGTCGCTTCAGCGCCGCTTTCCGAACCGCACAAGCTACGGGGACGCCCCGAAACAGCGGCGCTGAAGACGCGCGCAGTCCAGACGCTCCGCGCAGCTCAGGCCAACGGTGAATTCATCCCGCTGCCTACTGTGAGTTTCCACCCAGCCTGTTCAGGCCGCGCTGCTGCCGCCCAATTCTTGCCCAGCATTTCGCAAGCCCCGGCGAGTCTCCGGCGACGGCCGCGCGCCATGTTTCCGCAGAGGCCGGAACATGAATGCGCCGCCAAATCTAGCCACCGCGATGGCACCGGAATTCCTGCGCGAAGCCACGGCGGGTGCTGTCCGCCTGCGCCGCCTGCTCGTGCCGCTGGATTTCTCCGCCTCCTCGCTCCGCGCGTATCACTACGCGATGGCCCTGGCCGAGTGCTTCGGTGGCGAGCTGGTCCTGCTCCACGTCGTCCCGCCGTCCATGCTGCCCGAGTGGGGTTACGCACATCTCGCCCGCCGGGACGAGCAGCTCAAGACCGCCGCCCACCGCCGGCTGGAGGAGTTCGTGCGCCGGCAAGGCCCCGCCGCGCGGCGCGTGACCGGCCTGCTCATCCGCGCCGGCGAGCCGCCGCTGCAAATCCCCGAAGCCGCGCGCGAGCAGCACGCCGACCTCGTCGTCCTCGCCACGCACGGCGATTCCCTCGTGCCGCACTGCCTCTTGAGCAACACCGCCGAGGAAGTCGTCCGCCGCGCGCCGTGTCCCGTCTGGGTGGTGCCCGGCGTGTCCGGCAACGAGGCCGACCAGCCGCCCATGCTGTTGCCGCTGCGCCGCATCCTGGTGGCGACGGATTTCTCCGCCGAGGCCGCCAAGGCTCTGGATTACGGCGTGGCGCTCGCGCGCGAGTTCGACGCCACGCTGCACCTCGTCCACGTCGTGCCCACCGTGCTGCCGGCGGACGTGAGCCACCTCACCACGATTCTTCAGGAGGCGGCGATGAAGGAGTCCGCCCGGCGCGACCTGGCCCGGCTGCGCGCCGAGCAGCTCCCGAGGGAACTCCGCGTCGTGACGACGGTGCTCGACGGCAACCCGTTTCTGGAAATCAACAAGGAGGCCCTCCGCGTGTGCGCCGGCCTCATCGTCACTTCCACGCACGGCTACACCGGGCTGCGCTACCTCCTGCTCGGCAGCACCGCGCAGCACGTCGTGGAGCACGCCTCCGTCCCGGTGCTGGTGGTTCGCGAGCACGAGCCGGAGTTCATCCCGACCGCCGAACCTGGAAAGGAGAACTGACCATGCCTGCCAAAGCCAGAGCCGCCCGCGCGCCGCGCGCCGCCGCGCCCGCGCCGCCGGTCTTCATCAAGTGGTTCCGTGAACTCAGCATCGGCGACATCCCACTCGTCGGCGGCAAGAACGCCTCGCTTGGCGAGATGTTCCGCGAACTCGCGCCCAAGGGCGTGCGCGTGCCCGACGGCTTCGCGGTCACGTCCGACGCGTATCGGCACTTCCTGCGCTCCGCCGGGCTGGATGCGGAAATCACCCGTCTCCTGCGCGGCCTCGACACGCGCGACATGGACAATCTCCGCCTGCGCGGCAACCGCGTGCGCCACGCCATCCTCGCGGCGGAATTTCCGCCCGACCTCGAAGGCGCGATCCTCACCGCCTACGCCGAGTTGCAGGGCGACGCGCCCGAGCCGGTGGACGTGGCCGTGCGCAGCAGCGCGACGGCGGAGGATTTGCCGGACGCGAGCTTCGCCGGCCAGCAGGAGACTTACCTCAATGTGCAGGGCCGGCTCGCGCTGGTGGACGCCTGCCGCCGCTGCTTCGCCTCACTCTTCACCGACCGCGCCATCAGCTACCGCGTGGACAAGGGCTTCGACCACTTCAAGATTGCCCTCAGCATCGGCGTGCAGCGCATGGTGCGCGCGGACCTCGCGGCCAGCGGCGTCATGTTCACGCTCGACACCGAGACCGGCTTCCGCGACGCGGTGCTCATCAACGCCGCCTACGGCCTCGGCGAAAACGTCGTGCAGGGCAGCGTGAATCCGGACGAATACTACGTCTTCAAGCCCACGCTGAAGGCCGGCTTCCGCCCCGTGCTCCAGAAAATCGCCGGCACGAAGGAGTTCAAGATGGTCTATGACACCGGCGGCGGGCGCATGGTGAAGAACATCCCCGTGTCGCCCGGCGACCGCGTGAAGTTCGCCATCACCGACGACGAGGTTCTCCAGCTCGCGCGCTGGGCGTGCGTCATCGAGGACCATTACTCCGCCAAGCGCGGCCAGCCCACGCCGATGGACATCGAGTGGGCCAAGGACGGCCGAACCGGCGAGCTGTTCATCGTGCAGGCGCGGCCCGAGACCGTGCAGTCGCGCAAGGCCGCCGAGGTCATCGAGACGTTCAAGCTGCGCCAGCGCGGCCAGGTGCTCGTCACTGGTCGCAGCGTCGGCGAGAAGATTGCCGCCGGCCCGGTGCGTGTCATCAAGAGCGCGGAGTTCATCAACCAGTTCAAGGACGGCGAGGTGCTCGTCACCGACAAGACCGACCCGGACTGGGAACCCATCATGAAGAAGGCCGCGGCCATCGTGACGAATCGCGGCGGGCGCACCTGCCACGCGGCCATCGTGAGCCGCGAGCTGGGCGTGCCGGCCATCGTCGGCACCGAGCACGGCACCGAGCGGCTCACGGACGGCCAGATGGTCACGGTGAGCTGCGCCGAGGGCGACACGGGCTTCGTGTATGACGGCAAGCTGCCGTTCGACGTGACGCGCACGGACCTGAAGAACCTCGGCCACCCGCGCACCAAGGTGATGATGAACGTGGGCAACCCCGAGGAAGCCTTCTCGCTCTCGTTCATCCCCAACGACGGCGTGGGCCTCGCCCGCGAGGAGTTCATCATCACGACCTACATCAAGGCACACCCGCTGGCCTTGCTGGACTATGACCGGAGCGCCGGTCTCCGAACCGGCCCGCAGTCTGGCATTCCCCGACACGCCGGATCGGAGTCCGGCGCTCCGTTCGATGCCGCCACCCGCGCCCAACTCGACGCGCTCACCGCCGGCTACGTGGACAAGCCGCAGTTCTTCGTGGACAAGCTCGCGCAGGGCGTCGCGATGATCGCCGCCGCGTTCTATCCGAAGGACGTGATTCTCCGCCTCAGTGACTTCAAGACCAACGAGTATGCCAACCTCATTGGTGGTCGCGCCTACGAGCCAAGCGAGGAGAACCCGATGATTGGCTTCCGGGGCGCGAGCCGTTACTACCATCCGCGCTACCAGGCCGGTTTCGCGCTGGAGTGCCGGGCCGTGCGGAAAGTCCGCGACGAGATGGGCCTGACCAACCTCAAGCTGATGGTGCCCTTCTGCCGCACGGTCGAGGAAGGCCGCCGCGTGCAGGCCGAGATGGCGAAGCACGGGCTGCGGCGCGGCGAGAACGGGCTGGAGCTTTACGTCATGTGCGAGATTCCCAGCAACGTCATCCTCGCCGACGAGTTCGCCGACATCTTTGACGGCTTCAGCATCGGCTCGAACGACCTCACGCAACTCACCCTCGGAGTGGACCGCGACTCCGAAATCGTCGCGCCCATCTTCGACGAGCGGAACGCGGCGGTGAAGAAGCTCATCGCGCAGGTCATCGCCGTCTGCCGCCAGCGCGGGCGCAAAATCGGCATCTGCGGCCAGGCCCCGAGCGACTACCCGGAGTTCGCGCAGTTCCTCGTCGAGCAGGGCATCCACAGCATCTCGCTCAACCCCGACACCGTGCTCAAGACGACCTTGGCGATTTTGGAAAAGGAACGTGCGCTGGACGGGACGACAGCGGCTCAACCTTGCGCAATCAACAGGGCGGCGAACTGAGCAGGTGCAATGGGCTTCACGCGGAAACCCGCGTTGGCCAGGGAATCAAAGTGATGGTCCTCAGTCACAATGTAGTCGGCCTGCGCGGCGATGGCGCAGTCGGCGAACTTGTCGTCATCCGGGTCGGCGGCGATGGCATTGAAGCGGAAGCCCGGCTCAACGAGCAGGATGTTCCCGTGCAGCCGTTGGAGCGCGCTCAGGAAGGCTTCGACCTGCTGCCAGCGCGCGGCCCCGGACAGGCGCGTGATGGTTTCCTCGTATTCCAGCAGGATGGCGGTGGACACGGCGAGCCGCAGGCGGCCTTGCAGCAGGGCTTCGAGGATTTCGCGGTGCGGCTGGCGCATGCCGAAGAGCTGCACGAGCGCGTTCGTGTCAATGCAGACGGTCATCCGGCATACGGATGCTCGCGCCGGACCTGCGCGATGACCTCCTGCACGCGGCGCGGTTCGAACCGGCCCGCCGCGCGGTCGCTGTCAAAGCCGGCGTCCAGCGCGGCCAGCAGTCCCTCGGCTTCAAGCTGCAACGCGACGCGCGCGAGCAGCGAGAGCTGGCAGGGTCCGAGGTGCTCAATCTTGTCGTGCAGCACGCGGCGGAGTCCCTCCTGGTCGGCGGGCAGTTCGGCTGGCTTCAGCATGGGCACACCGTATCACCGGTTCAGGCTGGGCGGCAAGGCACGGCTTGCGGCAACCTCCCAGTGACAACCGCCATGAACTCCGTCACCACCGGCGCTGCCAGCTCTCCGCCCCGCCACAGCCTGGCCGACGACATCCTGCACGAAGGCCGCCCGCGCCCGCTGGAGGCGCTCTTTGCCCCGCGCAGCGTCGCGGTCATCGGCGCGACCGAGCGGCCCGGCAGCGTGGGCAGCGCGGTGGGGAAGAATCTCGAAGCCTTCTCCGGCCGCGTCTTTCCCATCAACCCGAAGCACGCGACCGTCGCCGGCCGCGCGGCCTTCCCGAAGATCGCTTCCGTCCCCGAGCCGGTGGACCTCGCCGTCATCGTCACGCCCGCGCCCACCGTCCCCGGCCTCATCCGCGAATGCGCGGCGGCGGGCGTGCCGGCGGCCATCATCATCTCCGCTGGCTTCCGCGAAGTCGGGCCAGCGGGCGCGGAACTGGAACAGCAGTGCCTCGCCGAGGCGCGACGCGGCAAGATGCGTTTGCTCGGCCCGAACTGTCTCGGCCTCATGGTCCCGAAGTCCGGGCTGAACGCGACCTTCGCCGACGGGCTGGCCGCGCCGGGCAGCGTCGCCTTCCTCAGCCAGAGCGGCGCGCTCTGCACGGCGGTGCTGGACTGGAGCTTCCGCGAGCATGTCGGCTTCAGCGCGTTCGTGTCCGTCGGCTCGATGCTCGACGTGGGCTGGGGCGACCTCATCACGCACTTCGGCGACGACCCGCGCACGCGCAGCATCGTGTGCTACATGGAGTCCGTGGGCGACGCGCGGAGCTTCCTCTCAGCCGCGCGCGAGGTCGCGCTCACCAAGCCCGTCATCGTGCTCAAGGTCGGCCGCACCGAGGCCGCGTCGCGCGCCGCCGCCTCGCACACCGGCGCGCTCACGGGCAGCGACGCCGTGCTGGACGCCGCGTTCCGCCGCGCGGGCGTGGTGCGGGTCAACACCATCGGCGAGCTGTTCAGCGTGGCGGAACTGCTCGCCAAGCAGCCGCGTCCGCGTGGGCCGCGCCTGGCCATCGTGACCAACGCCGGCGGGCCCGGCGCGTTGGCCACCGACGCGCTTGTGGCCGGCGGCGGACAAATCGCGCCGCTCTCGGAAGCCACCGTGTCCGAACTCAATGCCTTTCTCCCGCCGCACTGGAGCCACGGCAACCCGATTGACGTGCTGGGCGATGCCGACGCGCCGCGTTACGTCCGCGCCATCGAGCTGGCCGCCCGCGAGCCGCAGGCCGACGGCGTGCTGGTCATCCTCACGCCGCAGGCGATGACCGACGCGCAGGGCACGGCGGAGGCGATGCGCGCGCTTGCGCTGCCGCCCGGCAAGCCGCTGCTCGCGAGCTGGATGGGCGGCCCCGGGGTCGCTCCCGGGGTCGCAGCGCTCAACACGGCGGGCATCCCCACCTTCGATTATCCCGACACCGCCGCGCGTGCGTTTGCGCGGATGTGGCGCTACAGCGATAACCTCCGCGCGCTCTACGAGACACCGTCCCTGCGCGCGGACAGCGTGGCGATTGGCAACCGCGCCGCCGCCGGGGAACTGCTCGCCGCCGTGCGCCAGTCCGGCCGCACGCTGCTCACCGAGGCCGAGTCGAAGCGTCTGCTCGCCACCTACGGCATCCCGACCGTCGAGACGCGCGTGGCGACGAGCGTGGACGAAGCCGTTCATCACGCAACTGCGCTGGGCTTCCCGGTCGCGGTGAAACTTCACTCCGAGACGCTCACGCACAAGACGGACGTGGGCGGTGTGCAGCTCGACCTCCGCGATGCCGACGCCGTGCGCGGCGCGTGGGAACGCATCCGCGCGTCCGTCACCGAGAAGGCCGGCGGCCAGCACTTCCTTGGCGTCACGGTGCAGCCGATGATTCCGCGCGCCGGGCACGAGCTGATTCTGGGCAGCAGCGTGGACCCGCAGTTCGGCCCGGTCATCCTGTTCGGCGCGGGCGGGCAACTGGTGGAAGTCTTCCAAGACCGCGCGCTCGGCCTGCCACCGCTAAACGCCACACTCGCGCGACGGTTGATGGAGCAGACGAAGGTTTTCACCGCGCTCAAGGGCGTGCGCGGCCAGCGGGCGGCGGATCTCGCCGCGCTCGAAGCGGTGCTGGTGCGGTTCAGCCAGCTCGTCGCCGAGCAGCGGTGGATTGCCGAGATTGATGTGAACCCGCTGCTGGTCTCCGCCGAGCGCGTGCTGGCACTGGACGCGCGCGTGGTGCTGCACCCGCCGGACACCGACGAGACGCGGCTGCCCCGGCTCGCCATCCGCCCGTATCCGGTGCGCTACGTGATGCCGTGGCAGCTCCGCGACGGCACGACCGTGACCATCCGCCCCATCCGCCCCGAGGACGAGCCGTTGCTGGTCAAGTTTCACGGCACGCTGTCCGAGCGCAGCGTGTATCTGCGCTACTTCACGCCGCTCAAGCTCGACCAGCGCGTCACGCACGAGCGCCTGAGCCGCATCTGCTTCGTGGATTACGACCGCGAGATGGTGCTGGTGGCCGAGCGGCGCGTGCCCCAAACCGGCGAGCCGGAAATCATCGGCGTGGGCCGCCTGAGCCGGCAGCACGAGCTGAACGAGGCGGAGTTCGCGATGACCGTGAGCGACCGCTGGCAGAAGAGCGGGCTGGGCACGCAGTTGCTCTCGCTGCTCGTGCAATCCGGGCGCGACGAGCACCTCGGCCGCATCACCGCCACGATGCTCGCCGACAACCTCGGCATGCAGCGCGTGTCGCGGAAGGCCGGCTTCACGCTGAAGCACGCCGAGGGCACGGACGAATTTCACGCGGAACTGATGCTCTGACCTGCCACCCATGCCAGTCGAATTCAAAGACTACTACGCGACGCTGGGCGTGCCCCGCGACGCGAGCGACGAGGACATCAAGAAGGCCTTCCGCAAGCTCGCGCGCCAATTCCATCCCGACGTCGCCAAGGACAAGAAGACCGCCGAGGAGAAGTTCAAGGCCATCAACGAGGCCAACGAGGTCTTGAGCGACCCGGTCAAGCGCCGGAAATACGACCAGCTCGGCGCGAACTGGAAGGACGCGGAGCGGGGCCAGCCGCCACCCGGCTGGCAGGGCGGCGGCGCGGAGGATTTTCCGGGCGGCCAGGCGCACGAGTTCCACTTCGGCGGCACGGGCTTCAGCGACTTCTTCGAGCAGTTCTTCAGCGGGGGCAGCCGCTACGGGTTTCCGCCGGAGGCCGGTCATTCCGGCGCAGAGGCGGGCCAGCACGCCTGGCGCGGCGGCGACATCGAAGGTGACGTGCTGGTCACCCTGGAGGAGGCCATGCACGGCACCGTGCGGCCCATCTCGCTCCAGACGATGAACCCGCAGACCGGCGAGGCGCGGACGCATTCTTTCCGCGTGCGCATTCCACCCGGAGCGGTGGACGGCCTGCGCATCCGCGTGCCTGGTCAGGGCGAGCCGGGCCACGGCGGCGGGGCGGCGGGCGACCTTTACCTTCGCGTGCGGCACGCCGCGCATCCTGACTTCCACGCGCGCGGCGCGGACCTGTTTCACGAGCTGGAGGTCGCGCCGTGGGAAGCGGTGCTGGGCGCGGAAGTGACCGTGCCCACGCTGGACGGTTCGCTCAAGCTGCGCATCCCGCCCGGCACCGCCAACGGCCAGCAACTGCGCGTGCGCGGACGCGGCCTGCCCAAAGGCAAGGGCGACGGGCGCGGCGACTTCCACGTCATCGTCTCCGTGCAACTGCCGGCGAAGCTCACAGACACCGAGCGCACGCTGTGGGAGAAACTGCGCGAGACCTCGTCCTTCAACCCGCGAACCTCCTGACCCAAGCCGACCATGAACACGCCTTCGGAGAATGATTCGCCCGGGTTGCCGCTCATCGAGCCGGACACGGACGCCACTTACACGCTCGACGTGATCGCCAGCCTCACCGGCGTCACTTCGCAAACGGTCCTGCACTATCAGGAGCAGGGCCTCATCGCGCCGGTCGCCGGTCGCGAGACTGACGCTGGCCAGTTCGACGCGGAGGCCCTGCGCACGCTCCGGCGCATCGAGCACCTGCGCTCCGCCTGCGCGGTGAACGAATCCGGCCTCAAGCTCATCCTCGACCTCATGGATGAAGTTGAGCGGCTGCGCACCGAGCTGCGCGCCCGGCGCTGACTTCACGAGGCGGTTGCCTCACGGCTGGCCGTGGCTTGCTCGTCCCCCGGCAATTTGCGTGGAGCGCTGGGCAACGGGAGTTGAGCCGGCCAGGCGGCCAGACCGCAGCTTCACGGTGAACTGGAACACCCGCCATCCGCGCCATGAACCTCACCGTCAACGGAACCCCGGTGGTCGTGCCGCCCGGCAGCACGCTGCTTCAGGTGCGTCGCGCCGCTGGAGAAAGTATGACCTATGCCTGAAGTCTTCGGCTTTGACTGCTACTCGCCGAAGGAAATCGCCGAGCGGGTCGAGAACGTCGGCGTGACGAAGGCGAACCTGCCGCTGCTCTCCATGACCGCGCTGGGCGTGCTGGCGGGCGGCTTCATCGGATTGGGCGCGCTCTTCGCCACCGTCGTCTTCAGCGACGGCTCGCTCAGTTTCGCCATCGGCCGCGTGCTCGGCGGGCTGGTCTTCTCGCTCGGCCTCATCCTCGTGGTTGTGGCGGGCGCGGAGCTGTTCACGGGCAACAACCTGCTGGTCATGGCGTGGGTGTCGCGGCGCATCCCGACGGGCAAGCTGCTGGAAAACCTCGCCGTCGTCCTGCTGGCCAACTTCGTCGGGGCCGCCGGGCTGGCGTGGCTCGTGTCGCTGTCGGGCCACGCGAACCTGAACGGCGGCGCGCTGGGCAAGACGGCCATCGCCATCGCCACCGCGAAATGCGCGCTGCCCTTCGCGGAGGCGTTCTGCAAGGGCGTGCTGTGCAACCTGCTCGTGTGCCTCGCGGTCTGGCTCGCGCTGGCGGGGCGCACCGTCACGGACAAAATCCTCGCCATCGTGTTTCCCATCTCGGCGTTCGTCGCCGCCGGCTTCGAGCACAGCGTGGCGAACATGTATTTCATTCCGCTGGGCCTGTTCCTGGGCGGTTCCGAGGCAGCCGGCGCGTTGACTTGGGGTGGCTTCATGCACAACTTGATTCCCGTCACACTGGGCAATCTCGTGGGCGGTGCGGTGCTGGTCGGGTTGGTCTATTGGGTCATCTACCGCCGACCGGCCCCGGGAGCGCCAGCGCCCACGAACGCAACGAAGACACAGCAATCCAGTCCACCACCGTGAAAGGCTGACCAATGCTCTTTCAGCGCTTCAAACAAATCGGCCGGACGCTCCAGCACGCGGCACGGCTGCGGCATGTGGCGGCGGTGCTGTTCAAATATGGCTATCAGGACATCGCGCACCGGCTGCACCTGCCGCTGGCCCGGCGGTTGATTTTCCGGCGCTTTCGCGAGGCCCAGGCGGAGATTGAGAAACTTTCGCAAGCGGTGCGGCTGCGGCTGGCCTGCGAGGAGCTTGGTCCCACGTTCATTAAACTGGGCCAGCTCGCCGCCTCGCGCACGCAGACCCTGCCGCACGAGTTCACCGACGAGCTGGCGAAGCTGCAGGACCAGGTCGCGCCTGCGCCGTTCGCGGACATCCGGCGTGTGCTCGAGGAGGAATTGAAGCGCCCGCTCACCGAGGTCTTCACCTTGCTGGAGGCCGAGCCGCTCGGGTCCGCGTCCATCGCGCAGGTGCATCGCGCGGTGCTGCGCGACGGCCAGCAGGTGGTGGTGAAGGTGCAGCGGCCCGGCGTGAAGGAGGTCGTGGCCGTGGACCTCGACATCCTGCGGCAACTGGCCGAGTTCGCCGAGGCGCACCTCGAAGGCTGGAAGACCCACCGGCCCGTGGCCATCGTGAGCGAGCTGGCGCGGAACCTGGAGAAGGAGCTGGATTTCACGCGCGAGGCGGCGCACCTCGAACGCTTCTCGTGGCAGTTCGCCGGCGAGCCGGCCATCCATCTGCCGCAGGTGCAGCACGGCCTGACCACCACGCGCGTGCTGACCATGGAGTTTGTGGACGCCATCAAGGCCTCGAAGCTGGAGGCGCTGGCGGCGGCGCAGCTTGACCGCACGGAAATCGCCCGGCGCATCGCGGACCTGGTGATGAAGCAGATCTTCACCCACGGCTTCTTCCACGCCGACCCGCATCCGGGCAACATCCACATCCTGCCCGGCAACCGCATCTGCTTCCTCGACTTCGGGCTGATGGGCTTCGTGGACCAGCGCACGCGCGAGTCGTTCGCGGACCTGGTCTGGGGCGTCGCGCAGCGGAACGAAATCGCCGTGACGCACTCGCTGCTGAAGCTCACCGAGACCGACAGCGAGCCGGCGCAGCGCGGGCTGGAGGCGGAGGTCGCGGAGTTCATGCACCAGCACTGCTACCGGCCCGTGGGCGAGTTGCAGTTCGGCAAACTGGTGACGGAGCTGTTCCAGCTCACCACGCGCAACCGCCTGCGGCTGCCGCCGGACCTCTTCATCATGCTCAAGGCCCTCAGCCTGACCGAGGCGCTGGTGCGGCGGCTGGACCCGCAGCTCAACTTCGTCGAGCAGGCGGAGCCGTTCATGCGGCAGGCGCGGCTGGCGCGCTTCAAGCCCAGGCGCGTGTTGAGCGGCCTGCTCGACTTCGGCGAGGAGGTGACTGAACTCGCCCGCGAGCTGCCGGCGGAGCTGCGGCGCATCGCCGCGCAGATGAAGTCCGGCCAGGCGCGCATCCACTTTCAGCACGAGGGACTGGAACCGCTCGTCAGCTCCGCCGAGCGCGTGAGCAACCGCCTTTCCTTCGCCATCGTGCTGGCGTCGCTCATCATCGGCTCGTCGCTCATCGTGCTGGCGAACCTGCCGCCGAAGATTGGTGAAATGCCGGTGGTGGGGCTGGCGGGCTTCATCCTCGCCGCGCTCATGGCCTTCTGGCTCCTGCTCTCCATCCTGCGGCACGGGCGGATGTGAGCACGTCAGACAGCGGGCTTGGCGGCCAGATCAAAGCCCAGGAGTGAGGCCAGGCGTTGCTCGCGCACGCCGTAGAAGGCCGCCAGGTCACGGACACGCACGGCCAGCTCCTCGCGACCGCCGCGCTGGCGGCGCTTCACGGCGGCGATCATCAGGTTCTTCGCCGTGTGCTCGGTGGAGATGAACTCGAAGACCTTCGTGTCGTAGCCGGCCCATTCGAGCAGCGCGGCGCGCAGCGCGTCGGTGGCGAACTCCGCCTCGCGTTCCAGCAGGATGCCGTGGCGCAAAGCCGGCGCGAGCACGCGCGGCGGGACGATTTGCGGGCGCAGCTCCTTGTGGCAGCAGGGCGAGACGACCAGCAGCCGCGCGTTGGTGCCGATGCCGCGCGCGAGCGCATCGTCCGTGGCGGTGTCGCAAGCGTGCAACGCGATGAGCACATCGGCGTTGTCCAGCGGCGCGCTGGCGATGGTGCCGGCCTGAAAGTGCAGGCGGCTCAGGGCGCACGCGCGGACCGCGCGGTTCGTTTCTTCCACGAGGTCGGTGCGCGTCTCGACTCCCACCACATGGCTGCCGACGAAGTTCATCTGGTCCAGCAACTGGCTCACCGCGAAGGTCAGGTAGCCCTTGCCGCAGCCCATGTCCACGACGGTGAGCGGCCGGTAGATCAACTGCGTGACCGCGCGCTCGGTGGGCATTTCGAGCACCCGGCGGGCGCGGCGCTTGAGGCGCACGGTGTCGGTGACCCGCTCGGCGCTGGTGGTCGCGGCCACCGGCACGGGCGCGCCCTGGGCGAAGGCCGCGACCAGCAGCGGACGCAGCACCTCGGTAAACTGGTTGATCTGCCGGAACTTCGGCCCCATCGCCTCGCGCACGCGCCCGTCTGGATTCGTCACGCCGAGTTCGCGGAGCCAAGGCTCGGTTTGCAGGATGCCCCGCGCCTTGGCGTGGTCGTGCGCGAGCGCGGGCGGCGCGTCGTGCGCGGGCTGGCCCGAGTTCAGGCGCGCGGAGCCGTCCTCGCGGAAGGTGATCTCCACCGCCGCGCGCGTGGTGAACAGGTTGGCGGTGAGGAAGGACTTGCCCAGCAGCCGGCCAATCTCCGCCACCGCCTGGTCCGGCTCGAAGTTCTTGAGGATGTCCCGCGTGGCGTAGCGATAGGTGAAAGCCAGGCGCAGGCCGGCCTTGAGCTGCACGGGGCGGACGAAAATGTTCTTCAGCCCCGGCTCGGCGTGGCGGGGAACGCTGAGGGTGAGCTTCACGAACGAGCTGTCGGCCAGCGCGTCGCTGAACTGGGCGAGAAACTTGTCGGGCGTTGTGGTCGTCACGGTTGCTGGCCGCGCGGCAAATGGCGTGCGGCGCGGACATCCCTTTGTTACACCTAGCCGCGATGAAATTGAAGCACGGACTCCACCTCGCCTACTGCACCAACATCCACCGGGGCGAGTCCTGGCCGCAGACCTTCGAGTCCCTCCAGAAATACGTGCTGGCCGTGCGCGACCGCCTCGGGACGAAGTCGCCCTACGCCATCGGCCTGCGCCTGGGCGCGGACGCGGCGCGGGAGTTGGGCGAGCCGGCGACGCTCGCGGGCTTCCGCCGCTGGCTGGACGCGGAGCAGTGCTACGTTTTCACCATCAACGGCTTTCCCTATGGACGCTTCCACGGCACGCGCGTGAAGGAGCAGGTTTATGCGCCGGACTGGACCACGCCCGAGCGCGTGGCCTACACGAACCTGCTCTTCGACCTGCTCGGCGAGATCGTCCCGGCGGGCGTCGAGGGCAGCGTCAGCACCGTGCCGGTGTCGTTCAAGGAGTTCATCAAGAGCGCGGCGCAGGTGCGGGCGGCGCGGGAGAACCTTTGGAAATCCGTCGAGCACATCGAGCGCGTGGCGCGGCGCACGGGCAAAACCTTGCACCTCGGACTGGAGCCGGAGCCGCTCTGCTACTTGGAAACCAGCGCGGAGGCGGTGGAGTTCATCGAGCAGATGCGCGCCGACCGCCCCGGCGACCTGCGCCTCGACGAGCATCTCGGCGTGAACTACGACTGCTGCCACCTTGCCCTGCAATACGAGTCACCTCGCGAGGCGCTGGGCCGCTTGCGGCAGCACAAAATCAAGGTGAGCAAGCTGCACCTGAGCAACGCGCTCAAGGTCAAGCCCACCGCCGAGGCGCGGCAGGCGCTGCGGTCCTTCGCCGACGACGTGTATTTCCACCAAGTCCTCGCGCGCTCCGACGACGGGAGCATCACGCGGCACAAGGACTTGGATGACGCGCTCGCTTTGCACAACCGGCTCCCGCCCGCCGCCACCGACGAGTGGCGCATCCACTTCCACATCCCGCTGCACGCCGCGCCGACGCCGCTCTTTGGCACCACCGCCGACCATGTGCAGGGCGTGATGGACGTGCTGAAGGAGACACCTTCGCTCTGCTCGCATTTGGAGATGGAGACCTACACCTGAGAGGTCATGCCGGCGGAGATGAAGAAGCGCAACGTGGTGGACCAGCTCGTGGACGAATACCTCTGGACCATCGCCGAGCTAGCGAAGCGCGGGCTGGCGTGAGCTTCGCCACGCGGACACGGCGAGCAACACGAACGCCGCCGCGCCCACCCACCGCATCGGGCCGCGCACGAAGACGACGGCGGCGTTGAACCACATGAAGGCGTAGAAGCCGGCCAGCGCGACGCGGACCTGGCGGGACGGTGACTCGGGAACAGCGAACCGCAGGGCGGCATCCGACAGCCACAGGGCGACGAGCAGGTAGTTGAGATGCACGCCCCCGCCCCAATCCAATCCGGTGACTTCGCGGGTCTGCCGGGCGGTGTCCGCGCAGGCGCTGGCGTGACTCCAGGCGTGCTTGAAGTGAAAGGCCGCGAGCAGGTGAACCAGGAGCAGCACCGCGCCCGCAAGCCAGACGAGGCGGAAGGCGCGACTGGATGGATGACGAAGACCCGCCACCGTGCCACCGACATAGGCGGCGAATGCCAGCCAGGCGGTCGCACGGACGAGGAGTTCACCGGCGGTCATCGCCGGAAGCGTGGCTCAAAGCAGGAAGCCGAGCAACGCGGCTTCAAGGGCGACGAGCGCGACCAGCCCGAGCCAGACGAACGTCTCCCGCACGCGGTTGCTGGACTGCCGGACCTCGGCCAGCCAGAACTGCACCTTCACCGCGCCGAGTTCGATCACATCACCGTTGCGCAGAACCAGCTCATCGAACTCGGAGCCGTTGACGCTGGCGCGGCCCTGCCCCAGCCGGCTCAGGCGGAAGCCGTCGGGAACCTGGAGGTTGAGTTGGAGATGGTTTTCCCAGATGCCGGCCTCGACGAGCCGCAGGTCATCGCTGCCCGCGCGGCCAATGGTGCAGGGAAAGCGGCTGGCGGTGTGCGCCGTCCCCGCGCGGCTGCCGTTGAGGACGCGAAGCTGGACCATCAGGGTTGAAAGAAACCGCGCCGCGGGACGTAGATGCGGTCGCCGGGGAAGAGCGCCCGGTCGAGCGAAGGGTTCTCAATCGCAGCCTTGCAATCCATCGTCTCCTTGCGCCCGTCGGAGCGGGTGATGGTCACCTTGGTCTTGTTGCCGAACTCGCTGAAGTCACCGGCGGCCGAGATGGCCTTCAGCACGGTCAACCCCGTCGTGTAAGGATAGCGGTTGGGGATTTTCACGAAGCCGCCGACGAACACGAACCGATCCTCCTGTTTCACCGTCACGGTCATCTTGGTGTAGAAATTCGGGACGTAACGCGCGCGGATTTCCGCCTCCAGTTTGGTGCGCGTCTTGCCGGCGGCCTGGAATAACTGGTCGAGGTGCAGGGTGATCTTGCCGTCCTCGGAGATGGTCACGTCGGCGGCGATGGTTCCCGGTGGCAGGTCGGCCAGCAGCACTTGGATCTTGTCGCCGGCGCGCAGGGTTTCCACGGAGTCGGCCAGGGGTGCTCCCCGAGGGGCGGCCGGGGCGCGGCCCGCCCCGGCGCTGGGCGTGTCGCACGCGAGTCCAAGACCGCAGGCGAGCGTCAGGGCGAACAGTTTCCACACGTTCTTCATGGGCGATACGGTGTCGGGTCGAAAAGGCCGGGGCAATCAGTATTTCGGTTTGATGGGCGCGGCGGCCTCGGCGGCGGGGTGGGGCTTGCGGCGGTCGGCCTTGCCGGTGGGCTTGCCGTTGACGCCCGGCTCGTCGGCGTTGTTGTTGCTGTGGTAGTGGTAGCCGCTGTAGTAGTAGTAGGAGGCGTCGCTCGCGAGGTTGATGTTGTTGAGCACCACGCCGAGGAGCCGGCCGCCGACCTTGTCCACCATCTGGCGCGCGCGGATGGCGAGGGACTGCGGGTATTTGCGGTATTGGATGACCAGCAGCGAGAGGTCCGCCGCGCTGGCGAGGACGGTGGCGTCGCTCACGCCCATGATGGGCGGGGCGTCGAAGAAGACGAAGTCGAAGCGGCTCTTCACCTCCTTGATGAAGTCCTTCATCTGGGGGGAATTCAGGATGCCCAGCGCGCTGCTGGGCAGGCGGCCACTGGGGAGGAAATTGAGGTTGGCCTGCGAGGTGGTCTGGATGACTTCCTCGAGCTTGTTCTGGCCGAGCAGGTAGTTGGTGAGGCCGAGGGAGTTCGAGAGGCCGAGGCGCTTGTGGAGGCTGGGGCGGCGGAGGTCGGAGTCCACGAGCAGCACCCGGTTGCCATTCTGGGCGAACATGGTGGCGAGGTTCAGGACGGTGGTGGACTTGCCCTCGCCCGCGCCGCCGCTGACAACGGTGATGGCGTTGGCCTGCTCGTCCTTGCGCGTGAAGAGGACGTTGGTGCGCAGGACGCGGTAGGCCTCCGCGTGCGGGCTGTCCATGCCCTCCTCCATGAGCACGCCGACATTCTGCGGAATGACGGCGAGCACGGGCGCGGCGAGGGCGCGCTCCACGTCGTCAATCGTCTTCACACTGGTGTCGAGATACTCGATGAAGAAGGCGAGGCCGACCCCGAGCACCAGGCCGACGAACGCGCCCAGCACGACGTTGAGGGCCAGCTTCGGATAGGCGGCCTTGATGGCCGGCTCGGCGCGGTCCCAGACGGTGACGGCGGTGCTGCGTTTGATGTCCTTGTCAATCTCCTCGATCTTGATCTTGTTCTCGACGGTGTCGCGCAGTCGTTTCTGGCGCTCCAGTTCCTCCGTGGCAATCTGGTAGGCGCGCTTGCCCTCGGCGATCTCCTGGTTCTTCAGCTTCTCGGCCTCCAGCTTCTGCGTGCGCTCGTCCACGGTGGCCTTGACCGCCTTCAGTTCGGCCTCGAGGCCGAGCATCATGGCGCTCGTCCGGGCGTCCACCTGCGTGGATGACTCCTCGATGGCGGCCTGCATCCGCAGGTATTCCGGATTCAACGGGCCGAGATCCTTGCTCTTGCTGATGAAGTCGAGCTTGGCCACGTTGAGGCGCTCCAGCCCGCGGTCGAGCAGCTCGTCCTTGACGATGACGCCGATGGCGTTTCTGAGCTTGTCCGGCGCGAGCTTCTTCAACTCGTCGTAGCGCGTCTGCTTCTGAATGTGGATGGTGCGCAACTCCTGCACGGCGCGGTCGAGGTCGCGCATGGTTTCCGTGGTCAAGGTCATCACGACGCCCTGCCCCTCCATCGTGACGACCAGTGACGGGCGGTCCTTGAGGATCTGGTTGGCGTTGCTGTTGGCGATCTGGACCGCCACGTTGTGCTCGGCCAGCTTCGCCCGGAGCGCCTTGATGCCATCCTCCACCAGCCGGATGCGCTGCTCGTCGCGGTGGGCCTTGTAAACCTCGGCGATCTTGTTGGCGATCTCGGCGGCCTCCTCCTTGTCTTTGCTGTAAACGTTGATTTCAATGATGCTGGTGCTGCGGACGTTGCGCGGGTCAATCAGCTTGCTCAGAACCTGGAAGGCCTTGGTGCGGGACTCGCCCAGCCGGTATTTCTGGTTCCAGCGCTGGACGAGCTTGAGGTCGTCAATGACCTTGTAGAGCACCTCCTTGGACTGGATGATCTCGAACTGGGTCAGCACGAAGAACGGGTCGTAGCCGCCCTGGGCCTGCGGCTGGATGAGGCCGGGGATGTCCCCCGTGTCCTTCTGCACGTCCATCCGGACGGTGCTCATGTAGGTCGGCTCCATCCAGTGCGTCAGCACCGCGGTGGTGCCCACGACGAGGGCGAAGACGACGAAGATGAGCAGGCCGCGCATCCGGATGATGCGCCAGTAGTCGAGGAAGTGCAGCTTGTGCTCCGGCGCGGCGGCGGCGGGCTCAACGGGATGAGGTGCGGCGTCCATGTGAAAAAAGAAAAGAGGCCAGAGTCGTGCTCCAGCCTCCCTTGCGAGTCAGGAAGTCGTCAATCAGGAAGATGCCCTACCAAGAAGCCTTGAAGCCGATATAGACGCGGTTCCGGTAGTAGCTGCGACCGGCCAGATCGGCATCCTGCCGGTCGTAATTGTAGCCGCCCTCCAAGGAAACGAACTGATGGAAGCGCCACTCCAGATTCACGCCGGTGGTGAAGATGTTGTCCGACACGTCACGAACGCCAGCGGTCTGGCGGTATTCGGAGAGCTGGTATTGCGCGAGCAGGCTGCCCGTCAAGTCCGGGGTGAACTCGTGGTTCAGGGAGCTGTAGATCGTGGTGGCGGCGGCGTCCACGGAGGTCGTGACATCCGTCGTGATGCGGGTAAGGCGGATGCCGAGCTGGGCCGAGCTGTTGGGGAGGTAATCCCAGGTGCCGCTGGCATCCACGTAAGGGCTGGTCTGGGAGCTTTGGAAGGCCGGTGCCGCAAGGGCCGCGTTGGGATACTCGACGTATTGCACGCCAATCCGGCTGTTGACCCTCAGCTCGGGGGTGAACTTGTGCCCGACCCCGGTGAAGAAGTAGTGCGAGCGGCTGTCGCGGGAGGCCGGCAGGTTGCCGGCCGCATCCAGCGCGTCCTTGCTGGTGGAGTCGGTGACGCCGAACGAGTAGCCCAGCAGCAGTTCCGTGGCCGTCTCGTCGAAGATGCGATACCGGCCCGCCAGGGTGAAGAGGTGCTCGGAACGGTCCAGCAGCGCGGAGCGCGATCCCGGCAGGCCGCTGCTGCTGTTGTCCTGCTCGTAATCATAGTAGGTGTTGGCGTAACTGGCCTCGCCCGACCAGCGCTCAATGATGTCATCCCACGCATACTTCAACTGGACGTTGTTGCGGAAGTTGTTGCCGGGGGTGCGCAGGAAGGTGGAGGCCACTTGATCCAGGACGCCAGGCTCCTGGGCGACGGCGAAGGAATCCGTGAACGTAAGCGACTGCTTTTCCGTGAAGCGGTGCTCCAAGTTCGCGTTGAAATCGAAGCTGTGGTCGGCTGAATTCTCCTTGCGATCCTCGTAGTAACGCATCCCGTAGCGCCCGCTCAGGTCCAACGTCGTCTGGTCGCGGGTGAACTTGTAAACCCCGCTCGGGCTGATTTCCAGCCCGTAGCTGGCGCGCTTGCCGCCCTTGGGCTGCGTCAGGTAGTTGTCGTCGTAAAACGAGCGGACACTGGTCGTGACATTCCACGGCTTGCTGTCCTGCGCCATCGCGGGCTGGAGCACCGCCGCGCCCAATGCCGCCAACCCCGTCGAAGCAATGATCCGATTCATAAGACCTTAGATGCCCGCGTTTCCCACTGAAAATTCGCCGCTTTGGTAAGGGATTGGCCGCAAAAGTGTCAACGCTATTCTTGCCGGGTGAAACCCTGATTTGCCCCCTGGATCGCCTCGCGCACGCGCTCCAGAATCACCTCCGCCAGCCCCGGCTCGCCGCCGATGCTCGGCGCATACCAGAGGCGTTTGCCGTGCCGTGCCGTCGGGTTGCGCCAGGTTGGCTGGCCGCTGCGGAGGCGCTCCTGCACGACCGCCGCCGGCTCGCCCAGCATCACCGGGATGTCCTCGTAGGAATGCAGACCGTCGCTGATGAAGAAGGGCACCATCACCAGGTTCCGCGCCTGCGCCATCCGCCAGCAGTCGCCGATGCGCGGCTCCTCCTCCATGAACACCGGATGAACCTCCGCATAGGCACCCTGCGCGCGGATGAGTTCCACCTGCCGCTCGATGGCCTTGCGGGAATTCTCGTTGTTCCCCGTGCCGTGCCCGGCGATGAAGAGCGCCGTGTCCGCCGGCTTGGGCAGCACGGGAAACGGGTGCTGCTCCACCACCGTCCGCGCGCGGGCCAGCAACACGTTGGCCATGCCCGGATGCGTCCCGACCGGCCCGCAGTAATGCAGCGTCTGCCCGCCCCGCTGCTGGACGCGGGGGAAATCCCGCTGGCCGGGCTGGCAGAAGCCCAGTTCGCGCGGGATGACCTCCTCCGTGAAATACCCCTCGCTGATGAACAGCGGCACGATGAACACCCGTGGCGCGAACACCCCGCGCAGCACGCCGCACACGGATGGTTCTTCCTTCCAGAAGCACTCGACCACCTGCGCGAACAGCCCGCGTCGCCGCAGTTCATCCGCGTGCTGATGCGTTGGCGCGGCGGAGTCCGCGTTCAACGTCGAGCCGTGCCCGACCAGCACCAGCGCCGCGTCCGAGAAAGAGTCACTTGCCACGCGCCATGAGTAGCGCGGAAGGCGGCAAAGCCCAAGCCTGAACCAACCGGCTCACGCCAAGGACGCGAAGGGCGCAAAGGAGGAAGACCCAAAGATTGGGGGCGGACAAAGATGATTGGTGGAGCGGTTTCAACGCCTTTGCGCCCTTCGCGTCCGTGGCGTGAGGCCAAAGTCTTTCCCCTTGCCAAGCCATCCATCCCCCCGCGAAATGCCCGCGTCCGCATGACTCCGCCGCCGCTAGCCGAACCGAAGCCTCCCGCCGTCCGGCTCACCAACGTCACCAAGACCTTCGGCGCGCACACCGCCGTCAACCAGCTCTCGCTCGAAGTCCCGCGCGGCTGCACCTACGGCTTCATCGGCCCCAACGGCTCCGGCAAGACCACCACCATCCGCAGCATCCTCCACATCTTCCACCCCGACTCCGGGGAGGTGGAGGTGCTCGGCGAGCGCAGCACGCGTGCCGCGAACGACCGCATCGGCTACCTGCCCGAGGAGCGCGGCCTCTACAAGAAAATGACCGGCCGCCGCGTGCTCGCCTACTACGCCGCGCTCAAGGGCATGAAGCGCGCGGACGCCGCGCAGGCCATCACGGAGTGGCTCGCGAAGATGGGCCTGAGCGAGTGGGCCGACAAGAAAGTCGAGGCGCTCTCCAAGGGCATGGCGCAGAAAATCCAGTTCATCGCCGCCGTCATCGCCCGGCCCGAGCTGCTCATCCTCGACGAACCCTTCTCCGGCCTCGACCCGGTGAATCTCGAAGTCCTGCGCGCCGCTATCCTCGAACTCCGCGCGTCCGGCACCACCGTCATCTTCAGCACGCACGACATGGCGATGGCCGAGACGATGTGCGACTTCATCTTCATGATTTACCGGGGCAACAAGGTGCTCGACGGCACGCTGGCCTCGATTCAGCACAGCTTCGGCGAGGACACCATCCGCGTCGGCTGTGCCGGCGGCGCGGAACTCCTGCGCAGCCTGTCCGGCGTGGAGCTGGTGCGCGACCTCGGCCAGTCGCAGGAACTCCGCCACTCCGACGCGCAAGCTCTCCTGCGCGACCTCGCCCCGCGCACCACCGTCCGCCACTTCGAGGTCTGCAAGCCCTCGCTGCACGACATCTTCATCCGCATCGCGAAGCCGGACTCGGAGGAGATGCAGGCGGCCAAGACGACGGGAGGTGGGGCGTGAAAGACCGCGTGCAGACTTGCGACGCATCAGCGGCCCAACAGAAGTTGGAACCGGTTATACCCACCGAAACGGAATGTAGAAAAACCGCGCCGGTCGAGCGTGAGGATGTCCGCCACGCCGAGTTCTTGCGCCAGCAGCACCAGCGTGGCATCCGCGAAATCCATCGGCACATCCGCGTATTTCCGCATCAGCTTTGCGGCGCTTTCGAGTTGGGTGAGGTCCGTGCAGTCATGCACTTGGGCGCGGCTTTTCATCAGCAATTTCACCAGCGAATCCGGCCCATCGGAGTAGTGCCGGAGGAAGTGCATGGCCTCCACTATTACGGCGCTGGTGGTGTGGAGTTGGCCGTCGAACGCCTCCAACGCGTCCGCAGACGGGTCGTGATACGGGTCGGCAGGGTCCAGATAGGCAACCAGCGGACCTGCGTCGAGAAGCCAGACTTTCACGACCGCCAATTGTTTTCGCGGATGGCTTTGCGCCAGGAATCACCGTCTGGCGTGCGCGGCGACCGCAGCACGCCACGCAGGCTGGAAATGCGTTTGCCCAGCGGCTCTGTGTTCACCTCGCGGTCGAGCGCCTGCCGCACGACTTCGGCCTCGGAAACCTTCAGCGCGGCGGCGCGGGCACGGAGCTTCCGGCGCAGCCCGCCGTCCAGTCGCAATGTCAACGTGGCATCCATGTGCGGCACTGTAAGACAAAACTTGAGCGCGGCAAGACAACTTCTCCCATGAACAAAATCTGGCGCGTCACCTGCACCGAATACCTCAACGCCGTGCGCAGCAAGGCGTTCATCCTCGGCGTGCTGGCGTTGCCGGTCATCATCGCCATCTCCATCGGCGCGCAGCTCTACGCGCAGAAGAAGACCGACCTCACGCCCCGCCGCTTCGCCGTGCTGGACCGCTCCGGCCAGCTCTACGCGCCGCTCGCCGCCAAGGCCAAGGCCCGCACCGACTGGCTCAACTCCGGCGGCCCGTCCGTGTCCGTGCCGCTCAAGGGCCAGCAGTTCAAGGTGGACTTGCCCAAGCAGGCCGAGTTCGTGCCGGAGGAATTCAAGTTCACCGGCGACGACCTCAAGGCCGCCGAGTTGCAGCTCTCGGGCCGCGTGCGGCGCAAGGAGCTGTTCGCCTTCGTCATCATCGGCCCGAACGTCCTCGACTCCCGCGCGACCAACGGCGCGGACGTGCTCTACCACACGCAGACGCCGACGTATCAGGATTTGCCCGGATGGATTGAGAGCACCCTCGGCGCGGAAGTGCGCGAACGGCGCTTCACCGCCGCCGGTGTGGACTCCAAGCAGGTGCGGGATTTGTCGCGGCCCGTGCCCATGCAGCGCCTCGGGCTGGCGGAGCAGAAGGCCACCGGCGAAGTCGTGCAGGCCAAGCGCGAGAACCGCTTCGCCACCATGCTCGTCCCGCTCGGCGGGATGTTCCTGCTCTACATGGTGGTGATGACCAGCGCGCCCGCGCTGCTCAACACGGTGCTCGAGGAGAAGATGCAGAAAATCTCCGAGGTGCTGTTGTCGAGCGTGTCGCCCTTCCAGCTCATGCTCGGCAAGCTGCTCGGCACGGTGCTCGTGTCGCTGACGCTCTCGGGGCTTTACGTGGGCAGCCTGACGTGGGTGCTGTGGCGGTTCGACCAGCTCGGGAACGTGCCGGGGCATCTCTTCGCGTGGTTCTTCCTGTTCCAGGTGCTCGCGCTGCTGATGTATGGCTCGGTCTTCCTCGCCGTCGGCGCGGCGTGCAACGAAATCCGGGACGCGCAGAGCCTGATGTTCCCGGTGATGATGGTGGTCATGCTGCCGTATCTCATGTTCATGCCCGTGCTGCAATCGCCGGCCAGCCCGTTCTCGCGCGCCGTGTCGCTCTTCCCGCCGGCCACGCCCATGCTGATGTTCCTGCGCATCGCCGTGCCGCCGGGGCCGGCGTGGTGGGAAGTGGCGCTGGGCGTGGTGCTGACCACGGCGTTCATGCTCGGCTGCGTCTGGGCCAGCGCGAAGATTTTCCGCATCGGCATCCTCTCGCAGGGGCAGGCCCCCAGCATCCCGAGGATGATCCGGTGGGTGTTCTCGAAGTGAATTTCGGCCCGTGGCAGCTTGCTTCCCGCCGTCGGTCGTATTGAATCCTTCCCGCACATGAAACTGAACCGCCTCGCCTCCGCCGTCGCCGCGCTTGCCGGCCTTGCTTCCGCCGCCACCGCCGCCGATCCCGCGCCTGCGCCCATCCACGTCCCGCCGAGCTTGTTCAAGCTCGCCGACCCCGATCTCGAAATCTCCGTCTGGGCCACCTCGCCCATGTTGAAGAACCCGACCAACATGGACACCGACCAATACGGCCGCATCTGGGTGGCCGAGGGCGTGCGCTATCGCGGCCAGGCCAAGCGCCAGCCCGAGGGCGACCGCATCGTCGTGCTCCAGGACACCGACGGCGACGGCAAGGCGGACAAGTCGTGGACTTTCGTGCAGGAGCCGTTCCTCCAGGCACCGCTGGGCATCGCGGTCATTGACAACAAGGTCATCGTCTCAATGACGCCGGACTTGATTGTCTATACCGATGTCAACCGCGACGCGAAGTTCGACCCCGCCGTGGACAAGCGCGAGGTCATCCTCACCGGCTTCAACGGCCGCATCCACGACCACTCGCTCCACAGCGTCACCGTCGGGCCGGACGGGCAGTGGTATTGGAACTCCGGCAACTGCGGCGCGATGTTCACCGACAAGTCCGGCAAGACCTTCCGCATCGGCAGCGCCTACGACCCCTATTACGGCCGCAGCAACCCCGGCGACATGGGCTGGAACCCGCGCGAAATCGCCGGGTCGAAGTCCGACGACGGCCACGTGTGGATTGGCGGCTTCGCGGCGCGCATGAACCCCGACGGCTCGGGCGTCCGCATCATCGGCCACAACTTCCGCAACAGCTACGAGCAGACCGTCACCTCGTTCGGCGACGTGTTCCAGAACGACAACGACGACCCGCCCGCGTGCCGCGTCGCGTTCCTGATGGAGGGCGGCAACGCCGGCTTTTGCTCCGCCGATGGCAAGCGCACCTGGCAGGCCGACCGCCGGCCCGGCCAGAGCGTGCCCACCGCCGAGTGGCGGCAGGAAGACCCCGGCACCATGCCGCCTGGCGATGTCTATGGCGGCGGCTCGCCCACGGGCATTGCGTTCGTCGAGGACAGCGCGCTCGGCGCGAAGTATCGCGGCCTGCTCCTGAGCTGCGAGCCGGGCCGCAACACCGTCTTCGGCTACTTCCCGAAGCCGGACGGTGCGGGCTTCAAGCTCGAGCGCTTCGACTTCCTCACCAGCAACGCGGAGGGCAAGTTCGTTGGCAGCGACTTCATCGGCGGCGCGACCACCGTCACGCGCGAGCTGCACACGCTCTTCCGCCCGAGCGACGTGATGGTCGGCGCGGACGGCGCGATTTACGTGGCGGACTGGTTCGACCCGCGCGTGGGCGGCCACGCCACGATGGACGACACGCTCGGCGGCACCATCTACCGCATCGCGCCGAAGGGTTTCAAACCCAAGGTGCCCAAGACCGACCTCACCACACTCGACGGCGCGGTGGCCGCGCTGAAAAGCCCGGCGGTGAACGTGCGCGGGGCGGCACACTACGCGGTGAAGGCGCACGGGACCAAGGCCCAAGCCGCGCTCGACAAGCTGCTGAAGGACGAGAATCCCCACTTCCGCGCCCGCGCCATCTGGCTGCTCAGCCACCTCCCGCGCGCAAAGGCCCGGCTCATGGAGCTGATGGCGGACAAGGACGAGAACATCCGCCTCGCGACCTTCCGCGCCATCCGCCAGCTCGAGGACCGCACCGGCAGCGGCAAGCCGCATCCCTTTGAAGGCGATATGCGCGGCGCGGGCACCAACGATGGTCCGTGGTATTCCTGGCAATCCGTGAAGGTCTGGGCTGATCCCTCCGCCGCCGTGCGCCGTGAGGCGGCGCTGGGCCTGCGTGACGTGGTTTGGCGAATCATGGGTGAAGGCCGCAACTTTTACACCCCGGACGCGCAGCAGGCATTCATCGCGCTTGCCCATCGCTTCGACGGGAAAGACCGCACCTACCTCGACGCGCTTGGATTGTCAGTCCGCGGCCGTGAAACCGCCGCCTACAACTTGCTCAAGCCCTCGATGAACAACGCAGACCCGCTGAAGTGGTCGCCGCGCTGGGCATGGATCGCGTGGCGCCTGCACCCGCCGCAGGCCATCGCAGACTTTAAGACCCGCGCGCTCGCCCCTAGCCTGCCGGACGCCGAACGCAAGCGGGCGCTGACGGCCATCGCCTTCAACGGAAACCGCGAGGCTGCCGAGGCCATGCTCGAAATCGCTGCCACGACGGACAAGCTCGTGAAAGTCGAAGCCATCTGGTGGCTGCTGAACTTGAAGGACAGCCGCTGGAGCGGTCACGCCCTCGCCAACGTGCTGAAGACACGCGGCATTTACGACCCGGACAAGATTGCGCTGACAGCGGTGGTCGTCCCCGAGCCACCGAAGATTTCGCAGCCGCTCACCGCCGACTCCGTCGCGAAGCTCAAGGGCGATGCCAAACGCGGCGCGCAGATTGCCACCGCCTGCCACGCCTGCCACCGCATCGGCAACGACGGCGCGGAATACGCCCCGAACCTCACCGGCTGGGCCAGCCGGCAGCCGCTCGATGTGGTCGTGCGCTCCATCGCCGAGCCGAGCGCCGACATCGCGCACGGTTTCGCGGGCCACGAGCTGACCCTCAAGGACGGCACCGTCATCCACGGCCTCATTCTCGCCGACGCCGACCCGGTCATCATCATGTCCACCGGCGCGATCACGCAGACCGTCCCGAAGAACCGCATCGTGTCCAAGAAGCCGCTCGGCCGTTCGCTCATGTTGAGCGCGGAGCAGATGGGCATGGGGCCGCAGGAAGTGGCCGATGTCATCGCCTTCCTGCGGACGAAGTAGCGGCTAGCCGCCCAGCAGCAGCGCCGGGTTGTCGCGGTCCTGGCCGAGCTTGTAGCGGGGGAAGGCCTTGAGGTTGAAGGTCACGCCGATGGTGTAGTCCTGCGAACCGTTGCGCAGGTCGCGCACGCGGAAGGTGAGCGCGCCCACCCAGCTCCGGAAGTCGCGGTAGAGCGTGTAGTATTGCTCCTCCATCCGCCCGTCGCGCGCCTCGAAGAAGTGCCGCGTGCGCAGCGCGTAGTTCTCGTTGATGCGGTAGTAGAAGCTCGTGGTGAACAGGTTGTTGCCGGGGCCGCCGAGGAAGAGCGGGTCGTTGCGCACGTAGCGGTGGCCCAGCGCGAGGCTCCAGTGGTCCTCGGGGGAGATGGTCGCGCGATGGTCGGCGATGCGGAAGCGGCCGTTGTCAATGTCGTAGCGCGTCTCGGAGGTGAGCGTGAGCCAGTCGCGCGGCTTGAAGTCGAGGTCGGAGAAGGCGTCGGCAAAGGTGCCCTGGCCGGCGCGGGGCTTCACGCGCCAGTCGGTGTAGAGCGCCCAGTTCAGCAGCGTGTCAATCTGGTCGTGGCGCTTGGTCTGGACGAGATTGCGCAGGCTGAAGCGGAAGACGTTCTGGCTGTCCACGGCGTCAATCGCGTTGTAGTCGGGGAACTCGAGGGGCAGCAGGCGCAGGCTGCCCAGCTCGGCGTCGAACTGCGGAAGCGTGGGCGGCAGGCGGTTGGGGGAGGGGACGTAGGCGTAGTTGATGCCCGGCTCCATGATGTGCCGGATGCCCTTGGCCTGCAGCCAGGGGATTTCCTTGTTCGGCAGGGTGGTGTGATACTTCAAGGTCACCTCCACGCCGGTGTTGAACACGCCGCGGTTCGCCTCCGTGGGGGTCGCGCCCAGGCCCTCGGTCTCGCCGTAGTGCGTGAGCCGGCCGCCGACGCGCGGGGTCACGTTCAGCCAGCCGAAGAACTGCCGCGGCAGGAGCACCTGATGGTAGGTGTCCGCGCGCCACGCGGCGAAGTCGGGCGCGATGTTGTCGGCGAACTCGTGCTTGTAGTAGCCGACGGAACTCTCGCTCTCGTAGAAGAGCGGCGTGACGCCGATCTGCTGGCGGAAGCCGGTGAGCTTCACGTCCGGCAGGCGCTCGACGGTCTCGAAGAAGTCGTTGATGCGCGGCTGGGCGAGGATGTTCAGGCTCCAGTTCGGCCAGAGCTGGTTAAGTTCGAAGAACGAGCTGGGCTGGATGTCCCGCTGGTATTCGTGCTCGAGGAAGTCGCGGATGACGAAGGCGTCGCTCTGCTCGCGGATGACGGCCTTGACGGTGAGGTTGGTGCGGATCTCGACGCGGTGCGAGAAGCTGATGCGGTGCCGGTCGCTGTCGAGCGGGCGTCCGGTCGGTCCCGCGCCCGCCGTGTCGTCGTGGGCGTAGTAGAACTTGAACTCGCCCTGCCCCCAGCGGCCGGCGTCGTAGTTGAAGTCCGGCCCGACGCCGAGGCCGCGCTTCTGGCGGTAGTCGAGGTGCAGGTCGGCGCTGAAGTTCGTCGTGAACGCGCGGTGGTAGGTGCCCAGCACGTAAGGCCCGTAAAGGCTCCGGTAGCCGGGCGTGACCACCCAGTAGTCGCCGTGCGTCTCCAGGCTGCGCGAATACTTCGGCCAATACATCACCGGCACGCTGCCGATGAGGAGCGTCGCGTCCTCCGCCTCGAGGCTCTTGCCGGGGATGAGGGTCAGCTTGCGGCAGCGGATGCGGTAGCCGGGGTCGGCCAGGTCATCCGTTGTGAAGAAGGCGTCGGTGGCGGTGTGGTGGTTCGAGTTCTTGTCCGTCTCGAGCGACAGGCCGCCGACGAAGAACGGCCCCGAGCCGGTGCGGAACTCGGCGGCCTTCATCACCCTGGTCTTGAAGTTGTATTCGAGCTGCTCGCCGCGCCAGAGATGCCCCTCGCCGCGCAGGAAGACCGCGCCCTCGGCCTTGATGTCGCCGCTGGCCTGGTTCAACTGGATCTTGCCGGCGGTCAGCTCGGCTTCCTTGCCGTCCTTGCTCCAGTAGCGCACATGCACGCCGCCGCTGCCCTGCGCGAGGCCGCCCTGCCCGAAGGTCACGCGCCCGTCCTTCGAGAGCGTCTCCAGGCTCCAGCGCTCCTGCGGCTCCGCCGCGCACGCCGGTCCGAGGCAGATCACCAAGCCGGCCACGAACCAGAAAAGACCCGGGAGACGTTTCATGCGTGCGTGAGTGAAACAAACGGCCCGCGCAGTGCCAAGCCCATTCCCGGTGAGGAGGGAAGGAGACGATTCATCAGGAATGCAGGATGGCAGGATGAAAACGAAGCCGTGCTTCCTCCTGCCTTCCTGCTCTCCTTATGAGTTTCCAGCCCTCTGTCTCCCGCCGCTCCTGGCCCTGAATTCACCCTTCCAAGCCACCGTCGTTTCAGGGCATTTTCAAACCATGAAAGCTCGCCGCTTGTTCGTCCTCGCCGCCGTCCTGGCCGTCGTTCACACCGTCACCGCCCAAACCCCCGAGTGGATCTGGCATGCCAACGGCGGCAAGGCCCCCGGCAACAACGAGCGCCGCTTCTTCCGCAAGACCTTCACCCTCCCCGCCAAGCCCGCCAAGGCCGTGCTCGCCGCGTCGGTGGACAACGAGGGCACGGCCTTCATCAACGCCAAGTCCGTCGCCACCATCGTCTCGTGGGAGCAGGCCGTGACGGTGGACGTGACGGGCGACCTCCAGGCGGGCGAGAACATCCTCGGCATCCGCGGCATCAACCACGGCGGGGTCGCCGCCGCCGTGGCACGGCTGGAGATCACCTTCGCCGACGGCCGGAAGCAGTCCATCGTCACGGACACCTCCTGGCTGGCGCACAACGAGGATGTCATCGGCTGGCAGCAGTTGACCTTCAAGCCGCAGGGTTGGGAGAAGCCCGTCTCCGTGGCCAGGCTCGGGGCCGGCCCGTGGGGCGATGTCCTCGGCGGCGCGAAGGGGGCCAAGGGCACGGCGAAGGCCCCCGGCGGCAAGCGCGAGGCCACGCCCGCCGGACAGCTTTACACGCTGCCGGGTTTCAAGGTCGAGCTGCTCCTCAGCGGCGAGCCGGAGGAAGGCTCCTGGGTCAACCTCTGCAAGGATGACAAAGGCCGGCTGATCCTCAGCCCGCAGTATCGCGCCAACAATCCCGAGGGCGGCCTGCTGCGCGTGACGCTCGGCAAGGACGGCAAGGTCGCCAGGCGCGAGTTCATCGCCAGGCCGCTCTACGACGCGCAGGGGATGGTCTTCGCCAACGGCGCGCTGTGGGTCGTGGTGAACAAATACTCGACCAAGTTCGAGTCCGGCCTCTACCGCATCACCGACGACGGCAGCGACAAGTGGGAGAAGATTGAACTCATCAAGAAAATCCCCGGCGGCGGCGAGCACGGCCCGCACGCGGTCGAGCTGGGCCCGGACGGCAACCTCTGGGTGAAGGCGGGCAACCACACCAAGCTGCCGGCGGACTTGTCGCCCAGTTCGCCGCACAAGAACTGGGCGGAGGACCAGATGCTCCCGCGCCAGTGGGACGGCAACGGCCACGCCGCCGGCATCCTCGCGCCGGGCGGCTGGGTTTGCCGCGTCTCGCCGGATGGCAAGCGGTGGGACTTGTTCTGCGCGGGCTTCCGCAACCAGTTCGACTTCACCTTCAACGTGGACGGCGAGCTGTTCACCTACGATGCCGACATGGAGTGGGACTGGGGCATGCCGTGGTATCGGCCGACGCGCGTGAACCACTGCGTCTCCGGCGGCGAATACGGCTGGCGCTCCGGCACCGGCAAGTGGCCCGAATACTACTCCGACAGCCTCGGCGCGGTGCCGAACATCGGCGTCGGCTGCCCGACGGGCGTGGGCAACGCCAAGGGCGCGAAGTTCCCGGCCAAGTATCAGCGCGCCATCTACGTCATGGACTGGACCTACGGCCGGCTCATCGCCGTCCACCTCAAGCCCGACGGCGCGAGCTACACCGGGACGTGGGAGAACTTCGTCGCGCCCGCCGGCCTGATGAAGCCCGGCGAGCCAAAGCCGCCGCTGAACCTCACCGACCTCATCATCGGCCCCGACGGCGCGATGTATTTCACCATCGGCGGACGCGGCACGGCCTCCGGCCTTTACCGCGTCACCTACACCGGCAAGGAATCCACCGCGCCCGCGCTGGAGCCAAACCAGGAAGGGGCCGAAGCCCGCGCCCTGCGCCGCAAGCTGGAGGCTTACCACGGCAAGGCCGACCCGAAGGCGCTCGACTTCATCTGGCCGCACTTGAACAGCCCGGACCGCGCCCTGCGCTACGCCGCGCGCATCGCGCTGGAGGCGCAGCCGGTCACGACGTGGCAGTCCCGCGCGCTGGCCGAGCAGGCTCCGGACGCCGGCCTCACCGCGTTGCTCGCGCTCGCCCGGCTCGGCGGCAAGTCCGCGCAGGACGAATGCCTCCGTGCGCTGGGCAAGTGGCCGCTCGCCGCGCTTCCCGAGCGCCAGCAGCTCGACAAACTCCGCGTCATCCAGGTCAGCCTCGCGCGCAATGGCCTGCCCTCCGCCGACGTGGTCAAGCTCGCGACCGGGAAGCTTTCCACCAGCTACCCGAACAGGAGCACCTTCGTGAACCGCGAGCTTTCGCAGGTGCTCATCGCCCTCGGCGCGCCCGGCGTGGTGGACAAGACGCTCACGCTCATGGCCGCCGCGCCCACGCAGGAGGACATGCTTCATTACCTGTTCCATCTGCGCACCGCGAAGCACTGGACCGCCGACCAGCGCCGCGAGTATTTCGGATACTGGACCAAGGACCGCTCCGGCTACGCGCACCAGGGCGACACGCTCAAGTGGTTCCAGGAGGCGGGCCGCCCTTACGGTGACGGGTCCAGCTTCAACAACTTCCTCAAGAACTTCCTCAAGGAGGCGACGGCGAACCTGACCGATGCCGAGAAGGGCGAGTTTGGCCCGCTGCTTGCCGGCATCGCCTCCGGCGCGCCCTCGGGCCGCAAGGCGGTCAGCGAGTTCCCCAAGCCACAGACGCGCAGCTTCGTGAAGGCGTGGACGATGGCGGACTTCGACGCGGACCTGGCCAGGGTCAGCCAGGGCCGGAACTTCGACAAGGGCCGGCAGGCTTTCGTGGATGCGCAATGCCTCGCGTGCCACCGCTTCGGCAACGAGGGCGGCGGTGTCGGCCCCGACCTCACGGCGGTGACCTCGCGCTTCGCGCGCCGCGATGTGCTGGAGAGCATCGTTGACCCCAGCAAGGTCGTCTCCGAGCAGTTCCAGAACACGACGGTCGTGCTGAAGAATGGCGACGACCACACGGGCCGCCTCGTGGACGAGACGGGGGACAAGCTCGTGCTCGTCCCCAACCAGCTCCAGCCCGAGACGAAAATCACCGTGAAGAAGGCGGATGTGGTGAAACGCAGCTTCTCGAAGATTTCCCCCATGCCGGCGAACCTTGCCGACGGCCTGAGCAGGGACGACCTCCTCGACCTGCTCGCCTTCATCGAGAGCGCCGGACGCAGGAACAGCGCCGCCTTCGCGAAATAGGCCCGGGCCTGGTTCGCGTTGACTGCTGCTGTTTGCGCGCGCGCCAGGGCGCGCTCCGGCCTGCCTCAGGACTGTCCTTGCGGGTCCGTTGACTCGTGGCGGGGGAGCCACGTCAGTTCCGCCACCGTGGGCCGGGAAGGGTCGGCCTGGGGCGGCGGGGAGGTGATGAAATGAACCCGAATCTGCCGGGCGCGCGGACGCCGCTGCCAGACCACTTCCACCGTGGTCGGGCTGGCCGTTTGAATCTCTGTGTATGAGCGGGCCATGCGAGTCGCATCTGTTGACGGAAACGCACCGCCTCCGTCTTCAAAAAGAGCGACGTTGCCGGCGGCTTTTCGTCGTGGCCGGCGCGAGTGAAGCCCTGTCGCGTCGGCGAACCGCTCGGCAACGTCGCCCGGGACTGCCGTTGGTTTGGTCGGGCAAAGCTGTCCGGACTTGCCCCGGCGGCTCGCGGGCGACGAGCGAGTGCCACTTAGCAATGACCTTGCCAACGGGAAGCGCAGCCGGTTGGACATCCGAGAACGACGGTTTTGCAGGGGGATTGCACTGGTCTTTGCCAAGGCTCGCCCGGTCGCCCCGGCGCCCAGGCGCGGCCTTCGCGCATCGCGCACCAAAAGCACGCAGGAGGGAAAAGCCGAACTTCCCCGTTTCACCCGCGCGCGCGCGTTGCTACCGTCCCGGCCCGTGTCGGCTCCCGGCTACAGCCTCGTCACCCTCGCCAATGGCATCCGCAGCGTCCGCTCCCACGCGGCGGCGGAGACGTTTCATCCCGTCATCGGCCCGGTGGCGGAGGCGGAGGCGCTCTACGTGCGGCAGCTCCGGCTGCGCGAGCGGCTGGCCACGCACGCGGGCGGGTTTGTCATCTGGGACGTGGGCCTCGGCGCGGCGGCCAACGCGCTGACCGTCCTGCGCGCCACGCGCGACCTGCCGTGCCGGGTGCGGCTGTTCAGCTTCGACCACACGCTGGAGCCGCTGCGGTTCGCGCTTCAGCACGCGGAGGAACTCGGCTACTTCGGCGGCTACGAGGAACTGGTGGCCGCGCTGCTGGCCGAGGGCAGGGCCGGGCAATCCTTCGGCTCGCAGCACGTCTCGTGGCAGGTGCATGTCGGTGACTTTCCGGCTTGGCTTCGACGAACTGCGGGCAACCGCAGCCCCTCAAGCCGAGCGGCTTTTCTCCCTCACCCCGGCCCTCTCCCGCTGGGAGAGGGAACCTCCCAGCCCACGCTCCGAGCGACCAACCCAGCCGGCTCCGACTCAGCGCTGGCTGCGTTTCCCCCTCTCCCGCTGGGAGAGGGCCGGGGTGAGGGAGAAAGTGTTGTTCACGCCACTACACCCGCCCCGCACGCCATTCTCTTCGACGCCTACTCCCCCGCGAAGAACCCGGAGATGTGGACGCTGCCGCTCTTCACCAGCCTCTTCCGCCGCCTCGACCCCGCGTGCCCCTGCGCCATGCCCACCTACTCGCGCGCCACGCTGCTGCGCGTGACGTGGCTGCTGGCCGGATTCCACGTCGGCGTGGGCCACGCGACGGGCGAGAAGGAGGAAACCACCCTCGCCGCGAACACTCCCGCGCTCCTCGACGAACCGCTCGACCGCCAGTGGCTCGAACGCGCCCGCCGCTCCACCAGCGCCGAGCCGCTGCACGAGCCGAAGTATCGCCAGGCCCCGCTCTCGGCGGAAACCTGGGAGCGGCTCCGGGCGCATCCGCAGTTCGCCTGAACAAGCAGTCACGGGTGCCCGGCCAGGGCGAGCCGCCGCCATTGGCCCACGGGCAAGTCCCCCAGCTCGAACTCCCCGAAGCGGCTCCGGTGCAGGCGCGTGACGGCCCAGCCCTGGCTGGCGAACATGCGCTTCACCTGGTGATACTTGCCCTCGGTCAGCTCCAGCCGGGCCTCGCGGGCGCTGATGATTTCCAGCTTTGCGGGGAGACAGGGCTTGTGCTCGTCCTCCAGCCGCAGCTCGCCCGACGCGAACACGCCGACCAGCCGCGCGTCGAGGTCGCGGTCCACGGTCACTTCGTAGAGCTTCGTCACATGCCGCTTCGGGGAAGTCCAGCGATGCACGAGGTCGCCCTGGTCGGTGATGACGAGCGCGCCGGTCGCGTCCTTGTCCAGCCGGCCCACGGTCGTGACGGGCGGGTTGCGCTCCAGCCAGCGCTTCGGCAGCAGGTCGAAGACGCGCGGGCCTTCCTTTGCGTCGTGCGAGCAGACGTGACCGGCGGGCTTGTGCAGCAGGACGAGAACTCCTTCCGGCGAATCAACCGGCCCGCCATCCACCCGCACGTCCGCCGCGCGGGCTTTTTGGTCCGCGGCCTTCGCCGGCTGGCCGCCCACGAGCACGCGCCCGCCGCGCACCCACAGGCGCGCCTCGCTGCGGCTGCAATAACCGCACGCGGAGAGCAACTGGTCGAGGCGGCGCAAGGAGTCGGGTGACTGCACGGGAGGTTTGTATCCCGGCGGCGAATGCTTTCCAATGCGTTCGCGCACATGAAAGCCGCCCGCCTCTCCTTCGCCCGGTCCCGCAAGCTGTTGATCGGCGTCATCCACCTGCCTGCGCTGCCCGGCGCCCCGCGCCAGGCGGACGACATGACCGCGCTGGTGCGGGCCGCCGTGGCCGACGCCCGCGCCTATGCCGCCGGCGGCGCGGATGCCGTGGTGGTGGAGAACTTTGGCGACGTGCCGTTCACCAAGGGCGCGGTGCCGCCGGAAACGGTCGCCGCGATGGCCGTCGCGGGCAGCGCCGTCCGGGCGGCGGTGCGGCTCCCGCTCGGCTTCAACGTCCTCCGCAACGACGCCCACGCCGCGCTCGCGCTCTGCGCCGCGTGCGCCGGCGCGTTCGTCCGGGTGAACGTCCATTGCGGCGCGATGCTCACCGACCAGGGCGTCATCGAGGGCCGGGCCTTTGAGACGCTCCGGCAGCGCCGCCTGCTCGCCCCGGACGCGCTCATCCTGGCGGATGTCCACGTCAAGCACGCCGCGCCGCTGGCGGACATCCCGATCGAGATCGCCGCCCGCGACACGGTGGAGCGCGGCCTGGCCGACGCGCTCATCGTGTCCGGCACGGGCACCGGCGTCGCGACTGACCTGCGCGACGTCGAGCGCGTGCGGGCGGCGTGCCCCGGCGCGGCCCTCCTCCTCGGCAGCGGCGTGACGGCGGGGAACGTGCGCGACTACCTCCGCAGCGTTGACGGGGTGATCGTCGGCACCTCGTTGAAACGGCCCGGCGGCGGGCGGCAGCCGGTGGACGAGCGCCGGGTGGCCGCGCTGGCGCGCGCGCTGAGGCGCGCGGCGTGAGCCAGCCACGCAAATGTCACTTCCCAGCCCCGCGCCGCGTGCCTAAGCTCCGCTCCCTTTGCTATGGCTGACGCCGCCGCCACCGCCACCCCGTTCGCCCCGGAGCACTTCCTCAACCGCGAGTTGAGCTGGCTGGCGTTCAACCAGCGCGTGCTCGACGAGGCGCTCGACCCCGCCACGCCGCTGCTGGAGCGCGTGAAGTTCTTCTGCATCACCAGCTCGAACCTCGACGAGTTCTTCGAGGTGCGCGTGGCCGGCATCAAGCAGCAGATCGAGAGCGACGTGGTCGAGCGCAGCGTGGACGGCCTCACCGCCACCGAGACCTTCCGCGCCGTCCACCGCCGCGTGCGCGAGCTGGTCGGGGCGCAGTTCCGCTGCTGGCGCGAGCAGCTCGTGCCGGGGCTGGCGCAGGCCGGGATCCGCTTCCTCGAAGTGGCGGAACTGGGGCCGGGCGACCGGATGTGGGTGGAAAGCTATTTCCAGAAACAAGTCTGGCCGGTGCTCACGCCGCTGGGCCTCGACCCCGCGCATCCCTTCCCGCAACTGCTCAACAAGACGCTGAACCTCATCGTGCAGCTCGAGGTGCGCTCGAATGGCCAGACCCACCGCCGGCTCGCCGTGGTGCAGGTGCCGCGCGCGCTGCCCCGGCTCGTCAAGCTGCCGCGCAACGACTCGCGCCAGGACTACGTCTTCCTCGCGCACCTCGTCGGCCACTACCTCGCCGACCTGTTTCCGGGGACGAAGCTGCTCGGCCACTGGCAGTTCCGCGTCACGCGCAACAGCGAGCTTTACATTGACGAGGAGGACTCGGCCAACCTGCTCAAGGCCGTCGAGGATGAGCTGCACAACCGCCGCAAGGGCGAGGCGGTCCGCCTCGAAGTCTCCGCGGACTGCCCCGGGGAAATCCGCGCCGAGCTGCTGGACAAGCTGCATCTCACCGAGGACGACCTCTACATCATTGACGGCCCCATCAACCCGGTGCGGCTGATGACCATCGTCGAGGGCGACCACTCGCCGGAGCTGCGCGACCCGCCGTTCATCGCCCGCGTCGCGCCCGCGCTGCGTGACCAGCCGGACCTGTTTGCCGCCATCCGCGAGCGCGACGTGCTGCTGCACCATCCGTTCGACAACTTCAGCAGCGTGGTCGAGTTCCTCGCGCAGGCGGCGGAAGACCCGGATGTCCTGGCCATCAAGATGACGCTCTACCGCACCGGCGGCGACCCGCGCATCGTCGGCGCGCTGATGAACGCCGTGCGCAACGGCAAGCAGGTCACCGCCGTGGTCGAGCTGAAGGCGCGCTTCGACGAGGCGAACAACATCGCGTGGGCGCGGCGGCTCGAGGAGGCGGGCGTGCATGTCGTTTATGGTCTCGTGGGCTACAAGGTCCACGGCAAGATGACGCTCGTGGTGCGCCGCGACGCCGACGGCATCCGCCGCTACGTCCACCTCGCCACGGGCAACTACAATGCCACCACCGCGCGCTTCTACACCGACCTCGGGCTGTTCACCTGCCGGCCGGACTTTGGCGACGATGCGTCATCGCTCTTCAACCTGCTCACGGGCATCTGTCAGTTCCAGGGCACCCGGAAGCTCATTGCCGCGCCGTTCGAGCTGCACGCGCGGATGCTCAAACTCATCGAGCGCGAGACAGCCAACGCGAGGCGCGGCCTGCCCGCGCGCGTCATCGCGAAGATGAACTCGCTCGTGGACCGCCAGGTCATCGAGGCCCTCTACCGCGCGTCGCAGGCGGGCGTGAAGGTGGACCTCATCGTGCGCGGCATCTGCTGCCTGCGGCCCGGCGTGAAGGGCGTGAGCGAGCACGTCACCGTGCGCAGCGTGGTGGACCGCTTCCTCGAGCACAGCCGCATCTTCTACTTCGAGAACGCCTGCCAGCCGGAGGTCTTCGTCGGCAGCGCCGACTGGATGCCGCGCAATTTCTTCCGCCGCGTCGAGGTGGTCTTTCCCATCGAGGACGGCAACCTGCGCGACCGCGTGCAGCGCGAGCTGCTGGACACCGTGCTCGCCGACAACGTGAAGGCCCGCGTGCTCCAGCCGGACGGCTCCTACCAGCGCCTCAAACCCAAGCGCGGCGCGCCCACCGTGCGCAGCCAGACGGAGTTCATCCGGCAGGCGTCGAACGGCACCGTCCCGAAAGGCAAATCAGCCAGGGAAAAGTTGCGCGTCCCGGTGGTGAAGCTGCGACAGCGCCCGTAGGGGCAAGACCTTCAGACCGGACGCGCCCGCCCGCCCCAGTCTTCCGCGGCGTGAACGCCGCGCTCCCGCGCGCTGGCCAGCGAGCTGGATGCCTGCCATTTTCCGCGTGTGACCTCGAAGCGGCCTCCCCTCCGCGCCACCACCGCGCTGCGGCGCGCTTACGAACTGATGCTCGCGCGTCACGGGCATCAAGGCTGGTGGCCGGGCGAGACGCCCTTCGAGGTCTGCGTCGGCGCCATCCTCACGCAGAACACCTCGTGGACCAACGTCGAGCGCGCCCTCGCCAACCTGAAGCGCGCAGACGTGCTGGAGCCGCGCCGGCTCTTCGCGCTGCCCGAGGTCAGGCTCGCCGAGCTGCTCCGGCCCGCAGGCTGTTTCAATCTCAAGGCCAAACGCCTTCGCTCCTTCCTCCGGGTGCTCGTGGAGGACTTTGATGCCGACCTGGACAAGCTGTTCGCCGGCCCAACCACCATCGTGCGCGAGCGGCTGCTGGGCATCAGTGGCATCGGCCCGGAGACGGCGGACAGCCTGCTGCTCTACGCGGGCGGGCATTTGAGCTTCGTCGTGGACGCCTACACGAAGCGGATTTTCAACCGGCACGGCTGGCTGGGCTCCAGTTCAAGGTTCAAGGTTTCAAGCTCCAAGTCGAACACGCGCGCCGAATACGAGGGGCTGAAGTCGCTGTGCGAGGCGTCCTTGAGTCACGCCCCACCCGCCGAGCGGCTCGACCAGTGGCAGGACTACCACGCGCAGCTCGTGCGGGTGGGGAAGGATTTCTGCCGGCCGCGCGAGGCGCATTGCGAGCGGTGTCCGCTCCGGCCGTTGCTGCCGGGCCGCCGCCGCTGAACCCTAGCCTGGGCGGCCCGCGTGGTTCTTCACCGCGCGGAAGAGGCGCAGCGGGCCGTAGTCAATGTCCGGCAGCGATTCCTTCACGCCGGTGAGGTTGCCCCAGCCGAACTGGTAAAACGCCTTCGCCGCGCGCGTTTGCTGGTCGGCGGTCATCACCGCGTTCAGGTCAATGGCTTCGCCCGCCTCGACGGCGTCGGCGAGGTGGCCGTAGATGGTCGTGGGCTTCACGTCGCGCAGGTGGGCGATTTCCTCGACCGTGCGCCCACCGCGCCAGTAATGCAGCGTGGCCACGACGGTCTCGGTGAGCTTGCTGCGCTGTGGCGGGAGCGGCTTCTGCGTGAAGGAATCGTCGGCGAAAATCTGTCTCGGATTCGCGCGGAGGTGGGCGGCGACTTCCTCGAGGAACTGCGCGCCGAAGTCGCGGAGCTTGCTCGCGCCCACGCCGCTGATGCGGCTGAACTCGCCCTCGGTCTGCGGGTAGAGCCGGGCCATCTGCCGCAGCGCCACGTCGGAGAAGATGATGTAGCTCGGCACGGCGCGGGCGTCGGCGAGCTCCTTGCGGAGGCGGCGGAGTTTCTCGAAGAGCAGCTCGTCGCAGGTGATCTCGCCGACGTGGCTGACGGCCTTCTCCGGCGCGGTGACGGGCTTGGTCAAAGTGACTTTGGTCCGCGCGGTCAACACGGCGCGGCCCGCGTCGGTCAGCTCGATGACGGGGAACTTGTCCGTGGTCTGGCGCAGGTAGCCGAGGCGGATGAGTTCGCGCCCGATGGCGGCCCACTCGCTGCGCGTGTGCTCATGGCCGATGTTGTAAGTGGTGAGATTCTGGTGGTCCCATTTCAGCACGCGCTCGCTTTGCGCGCCGGTGAGGACTTCGATGACATGGTTCAACCCGACGCCGAAGCTGCCCGCCTGCCGGATGCGGAACACACACGACATGAACTTCTGCGCGGCGACCGTGCCATCGAAGGTCGCGCGCGGGGAAAGGCAGTTGTCGCACGCGCCGCAGTTGGTTTCGGGGAGCGCGCCCGCCCCGGGCGCAGTTTCCCGCGCCTCGCGGGAAACGGTGGTGTGTTCGGTCGCCGAGAAGTGTTCGGACGCGCCGGAGCCAACCGCGAGGGCGCGGTTGGCTGCGCCCGGGGCGGGCGCGCTCCCCACGCCAACATGATCCTCTCCGAAATAAGCCAGCAGTTCCACCCGGCGGCAGCCGGCGCACTCGGCGTAGTGGACCATCTGGTTGAGCTGCTCGCGCGCGATGGCGGCCTCGCCGGGCGGCTTCTCGGCGATGAAGCCGAGGTGCTTCTGCACGTCGCCGGCGCTGAAGAGCAGGATGCATTCGCTCGGCAAACCATCGCGGCCCGCGCGGCCCGTCTCCTGGTAGTAGCCCTCGATGTTCTTGGGCAGATCGTAGTGGATGACGAAGCGGACGTTCGGCTTGTTGATGCCCATGCCGAACGCGATGGTCGCGCAGATGACGCGCACCTCGTCGCGGAGGAAGGCTTCCTGATTCGCGGAACGCTCCTCCTTCGGCACCTCCGCGTGGTAGGGCGCGGCCTTGATGCCGTCGGCTCGGAGCTTCTCGGCGAGCGACTCGGTGGTCTTGCGCGCTTGGCAGTAGATGATGCCGCTGTCGCGCGGGTGGGCGCGGAGGAAGTCGAGCACCTGCCCGTAAGCGCCGGTCTTCGCGCTGATGCGGTAGGTGAGGTTCGGGCGGTTGAAACTGGCGACGTAGCGCGCGGGGTCGCGGAGCTTGAGCTGCGTCGCGATGTCCTCGCGCACGCGCTCGGTGGCGGTGGCGGTGAGCGCCATGAACGGCACCTGCGGGAACCGGTCGCGGAGCTGCGCGATCTGCCGATACTCCGGGCGGAAGTCGTGGCCCCACTCGCTGATGCAGTGCGCCTCATCAATCGCGAAGAGGTTCACGCGCCAGCGCTGGAGGTCGTCGAGCATCCCCGAGAGCATGAGGCGTTCGGGCGCGGCGTAGAGCAGGCGGAACTCGCCGTTGTGCAGGCCGCGCAGTCGGGCGCGCGACTCGTCAGCCTTGAGCGAGGAATTCAGAAACGTCGCCGGGACACCGCTGGCCTGGAGCGCATCCACCTGGTCCTTCATCAAGGCGATCAGCGGCGAGACGACGACGGTGAGGCCGGCACGGGCGAGGGCGGGGAGCTGGAAGCAGAGCGACTTGCCGCCGCCGGTGGGGAGCAACGCGAGGACATCCCGGCCCCTGAGCGCGTCGCGGATGATTTCCTCCTGGAGCGGACGGAAGGACTCGAAGCCGAAGTATTGCTTCAGCAACGCGCGGAGGTCGGGGGACTCAGGCATGGGACGGAGCAGGCCGGGCGCTCCGGCCCGCGCTACACCTTCACGGAATCGCGCGGGACGATCTGCACGCTCTTCACGCCCATGCGGCGCGTGGGGCGGCTCTTCTCGCGGCCGCCGGCGAAGGTCGTTTCCACGCTGCCGATGGCTTCGAGCACGTCATCGCCGGCGATGAGCTTGCCGAACGCGGTGTATTGGCGGTCGAGGAACTTTGCGTCCGCGAGGCAGATGAAGAACTGGCAGCCCGCGCTGTCGGGGTCTTGCGAGCGCGCCGCGGAGAGCACGCCCCGGACGTGCGGCCGGTCGTTGAACTCCTGCTTGATCTTGTAGCCAGGCCCGCCGGTGCCCCAGCGCGCCTCGTTCGCGGCGTCCTTCGTGAGCGGGTCGCCGCCCTGGATCATGAAGCCCTTCACCACGCGATGAAACGCGGTGCCGTCGTAAAAGCCATCGCGGGCGAGCTTCTTGAAGTTCTCGACGTGACCGGGGGCAACGTCGGACCAGAACTCGACGACCATCTGGCCGTGGCAGGTGTTGATGAGGGCGACTTCGTTGGCGGTGCTCATGGTGGGTGCGGGGACGGACGGTTACTTGATGGAGTCAGCGGGGACGATCTTGACGCTTTCGAGAAGGACGGGGCGGGTGGGCCGGTCGCGCGGGGCGGTGGGCACGGCTTCCAGCTTGTCGAGGACATCCATGCCCTTCAGCACCTTGCCGAAGACGGTGTATTGGCGGTCGAGGTGGGTGACGCGCTTGAAGCAGATGAAGAACTGGCTGCCGGCGGAATCCGGGTTCGCGCTGCGGGCCATGGAGAGGACGCCCTTGTCATGCGGGCGGTCGTTGAACTCGGCCTTGATCTTGTAGCCGGGATCGCCGGTGCCCCAGAAGGCCTCCTTGCTCGGATCCTTCGTGAGCGGGTCGCCGAGCTGCACCATGAAGCCGGGGATCAGCCGGTGCGACTGGGTGCCGTCGTAGAACTTGTCCTTCGCGAGCTTCTTGAAGTTCTCGACCGTCTTGGGCGCGACGTCCGGGAAGAACTCCACGACGATGTCGCCGAAGTCCTTGAACTTCAGCACGGCGACTTCCTTCGCGGCGGGCTTGGCGTCCTTCTTGTCCTGCGCGGGCGCGGAAGTGACGCCGAGGGCGAGGATGGACGCGGTCAGGCAGAGCAAAACAGTCTTGTGCATGGCGGGGAGGAAATGCCACGCGGCGCACCGAAAGTCACGCGGGAATTGCCACGGCCAAAGCACGGCAGCGGGCCGCCCTTGGCGAACGCCTCAATGCTCGAAGGCCCGCAGCCGGCGCAGGGCGAGCCGGAGCGGGACGTAGCCCAGCGCGATGGACAGCGCGATGAAGCCGGCGAAACACGCGAGGACCGGCGGGTCGCGCAGCTCGGGGTTCCACCGCCAGGGGGAGCCCCAGGCCAGCAGCAGCACGCTGGCGACGATGTAGAGGAAGCTCATCACCAGCGCGAACGTGCCGCCGAAGCCGCTGACAATCTTGCTCGGGTTGTCCTCGCGGAGGTTCGGGTAGAGCACGCCGATGCCCAGCGCCAGCGCGTTGAGCGTCAGGGTCATCACCGTGATGGCCCCGGCGAAGTAGGCGGTGCGCTCGAACGGCATTTGCAGCATGTGGCACGAGAGCGCGATCATCCCCAGCGTGACCACCAGCGAGGCGCTGGTGACGAGGAGGAACTTGGTCTGCACCACGCGCGGCAGTCCCAGCGGCGCGCGGCCCACGATCCAGAGGCGCTTGCCCTCCAGCGAAAACTGCGGAAAGACGAAGCGCGTGGTGAGCGTGGCGAGGTTCAGCGAGCACGCGGCCAGGTTCAGGTAGGAGACGAGGTGGAGCCAGAACGGGCTGCTGATCTGCGAGGTGAAGTGCCGGAGGTTGAGGATATAGACCCCGAGCAGCCCGAAGAGCATGAGCGACTGGCCCCATTGCGTGGTGTCCCGCCAGAACATGCGCACGTCCTTCACCATGAGCGCGCGGACATCCCCCGGCAGCCAGGCGAAGAGGCGGAAGAGCACCTCCAGCCAGCCGGCGCGGTAGTGGAACGCCCGCCGCCGGTCCTGCCAGTTGCGGAACCACTCCCACTGGCCGAAGACGCTCGCGCGGCTGTGGACGACTGACGCGGCATCATAAAACAGGTTGCCCATGCGCGTGGCCGCCAGCGCGCCGAAGAACAGCACATGGCTCACCAGCACGAGCAGAAAGAAACCCGCCGCCGAGCGCGCCCCTTCGGCCCAGTGCTGCACACTGGCGGAGAGCCAGTAGCTGGGCAGGAAGGGAAATTGCGCGAACCGGGTCTTGGCCAGCAGGCGGTCGAGCACGGCGAGCACGCGGGTCTCCAGCGACTCCTCATCCACCTGCTCCGGGCGGAGATAGTATTTGATGGCGAAGAACAGGAGGACGGCGGCGGCGACGGCGGCGATTTGAAAGGCCCGGCGGTCGAGGAAGCGCGCGAGGTTCACCGCCGCCCACGCGCCGAAGACCGCCGGCAGCACGATGAACAGCCCGACCAGCACCACGGTCAGCCCGTAGAAGTGCCACGGCACGTTGCGCCACATCCCATAGGCCCCCAGCAGCGGCGCGATGAGGAACAGGAACGCCCACGACGCCAGCAGCGCGGACTCCACGAACTTCCACCGGAACACCGTCTGCGCCGGCACCGGCAGCGTCATGAGAAACGCCGTCTCGCGGTTGCGGAAGAAGTTCGAGTAGCCGATCACGAGATTGCTGAACAGCAGCAGCACGAACAAAAACGCAAAGAGCAGGAACAGCAGCCGCTCGATCAGCAGCTCGCCGATGCCGGGAAACACCCCGATGAACCTCAGCCCGCGGTAAAACAGCCCGAACGCCATCACGATGTAGCCGCCGATGAACAGGACGATGACGGCCGTGAGCAGGCTGGACTGGTCCCGCACCGAGCAGAGCCGCCGCCAGGACTGGAGGAGATTCACCCGCAGCAGGAGCCGCAGGGGCATGACGGCACGGTTGGAATCGGCTTGGGCCACGCGCGAGAAAACCAGGCCAGCGGGCCGCTGGCAATCCCTTGAAGTGGTCGGGGCGGTGAGATTTGAACTCACGACCTCTTGGACCCGAACCAAGCGCGCTAGCCAAGCTACGCTACGCCCCGAACCAAGGGGCACGGAAAATGCCGGGCGCACCGGGGAATTGCAACGAAGTTTTTGCAGCCCGTCGGACTTGGAACGCATCCGAGGGTTCGACCCAACCCAACCCTGCGGCCGGTCACTCCTCCGGCCGGTCCAGATACTTGCCCTCGGGCAGCTCGTCGTAGCCCTTGAAGTGCTCGGGCCGCAACGGCTCGGAGACGACGTGCTCCTCGCCAAACCACTTGCCCAGGTCCACGAGCTTGCAACGCTTCGAGCAGAACGGGCCGAATGGGGTGGCAAACCAGTCGCCAGTCTTCTTGCACGAAGGACACTTGATGGACGCTGGGTGGCTCATCGCAGGGACAGCTCCGGCGTGCGCAGCCACACGCCCGGCTGCGCGGCGGACTGACGGCAGGCGTCGAGCAGGCCGGCGGTGAGCAGGCCGCGCGACGCGGGCCAGGGCGGCGTGCCCGTGCGGAAGAAATCCTCGATCACAGCGGCAAGGCGGCTGTAGTGCTCCTGCGCCGGTGTGGGCGCGCGGAAAAGCTGGGCGGAGACCGAGTTGCCGTCTGCCAGGCGCACAGCGAAGTTGAAGTCCGCCACCACGCCGTCGAGTGCGAGCAGCGTGGTGCGGACGCCGTCGGTGTGCTCCAGCAGCCAGCCGCGCGGATCGGTTGCCAGCTTGGGCACGAGGCCGAGGCCGACCAAGTCCTGCGTGCGTCCGTCCAGAATTGCGTCGCCCTGCGGCGAGTCGGAGCGCGAGAGCGCGGCGGAGAGCAGCGGCCATGACCACTCGCGGCGGTTCGCCGCGCGCCAGAGTTCGCGGTCAGAAAGATACTTCACCTGCCGCACACCGCGTTCCCCGCCGACGCGACGTTCCAGCACGGGCAGCAGACCGTCGAGCGCGTGTAGTTCCGCGAGCGGCGACGCGCCCTGCACGACAATGAGCGCCTCGTCCACGGGCGCGTTCGCGGGCAGGTCCACCTGCGGCAAGCGCCACGTCGTCGGCAGTGTGGTGCCGGCGACCAGCGTCACCTGGCGCGCGGCGGCGAGGGTGGCGAGGGTGCGGGCAGCGGCAAGGTTCGGAGCAATCGCGCCGAAGACGAAGCACGCTGCACCGCGCCTGGCATGAGTGAGCGTGGCGGTGACGTGGGCGGCGGCGGGCGCGGGGGAATCCGTTCGCGGCACGATGACAAGGGCGTCGGCTTCGCGCACGGCGGTCGGAAGCCCGGCAAGTTGGAGCTGGGCTTCGGCAGCCCGGGTGCGGAGCAAGTCGGACACGGTGGCCGGCGATTGCAAATCGCCGGCACGGGCGACGGTGACGCGGAGGCCATCGGGTTTGTGGAACGCGCCATTGCTGCGGTAGCCAAAGAGGAAGCGGTCGAGGAGCTGTTGCGCCGGCGTTTGCAGCGCGAAGTCTTCGAGGACGAAAGCTATTTGGCGGAGCGGCGGCATGGGAAACCACTAATGGACACTAATGGACACGAATGGGGAGACGGAAAAGGCTGGTGATGCGGCGGTGGAGTGAGGAGCGCGGCGTTCACGCCGCAGAAGGCCACGGCTGGATAAGTGCGTTCGCACCACCATGGCCTGCCCCACGTTTCTGCGGCCTGAAGGCCGCGCTCCTCCGCGTTGGTCGCAGCGGCTGCCCAGTTTTGATTCGTGTCTATTCGTCTCCATTCGTGGTTGCCCTATCCCCTCCAGTAGTGCGGTCCCGGCGTGGGCTGGTAGCGGATGCGCAGGTCGGGCGTGTCGAGCCGCGCGCCGTCGGCGTAGAGCGAGTCCACGGCGAAGAGCGTCATGCCCGTGGTGAGGTAGTTGCGCTCGATGGGCCAGGACGGCTGGCCGGTCAGGACCATGTGCTCGATGTGGTTCACCAGCGGGCTGAAGAAGCTGGCGAGCGTGGTCATCGTCGGCGGCATCGGCAGGAACATCAGCGTGGAGAGCACGTCGCCACGCTGCGTGAGGCCGGCGTAGGTGAAGTCGTTGAGCGCGGCGGTGTCGCGGCTGAACGCGGTGCCCGTGCCGTTGAAGTGGAAGATGGTCGTGCGGAACCCATCGAGGTGCTCGAAGATGTAGGCGACCGCGAAGGGGCTGACACGCTGGAGATGGGCGATGGTCGGCTCGGCGAAGGTGTAGCCCGGCAACGGCGCGAGCGTCTGGCTGCGATTGAGCGCGGCAAGGCAGAGGCGGCGCGTGGGCTCGCGTTCACCGAGCAGCCGCCAGACGGCCTCGTTCTTGAAGGCCTGCACGGACTTCACGCCGGTTTCGCCGCCCGCGCGCCGCTCGCTCATGCACTGCGCGGTTTCGATGGTGTGGATGTCGTAGTAACCGTGATGCCCGTAACCCACGCCAACGCTTTCGACGAGCGGCGTGCCGAGCGGCACCTCAACCGCCGGGATGCGCCATGTGACTGGCAGCGACGAGCCGGCCATGAGCGGGAAGCCGAGGCGTTGTGCGTCACGGTAGGTCTCCTGCGCCTCGCGCCAGTCCATCGCGAAGTGCTTGTCCTGAAAGACGGGCACGGACTGGTTCGTGCGCTCGAAGGTCTTCACCACGTCCTTGAAGAAGCGGAAGCGCGGGTAGAGCGGCTGGCCCTTCGCGTCGCGCGGGTAGTCGCCGTGCTCGCCGATGATGAGCACGCCGTCCACCGCCAGCCGCGAGGTGCCGAGCGTGAGCGCCTCGGCGATGGTCGGGCAAAGCCGCACGCCGTGGCGCTTGCTGCGCTCGCGGCTCGTGTCGGTCTCCGGGAACTGCTCGACGTAGAGCGAAACCAAGTCGAGCGGCGACGTGTGGTGTTCACCGTGCCAGCCGTAACCTTCGAGCAACCGGTCAACGAAGTGCTGCCCGTGCGAGAACTTGCGGACGATGGTGGTGACGAGCGCGACGCGCTTGCGCTTGGCGGGGCTTTGGGAGGCCGCGCGGGCAAAGGACGGGGCGACCAGCGGGACCGCCGCCGCGCCCGCCATCGCGCCGGCAAAGCGGCGGCGGGACCAGGAGGCGGAATGGCGATTGGGCACGGCGGCTAACTACAGGAGCGCGGGGACATTGCCAACCGGAAAGGGCAGTCGGGACTCAAGTGCGCTTCCACTATTTCCTCCCGCCGGGAGCGAGCCGCTTCGGCCCGACGGCGAGTTCGTCAATCCACAGCGTCTGCGCGTGCGGCAGCAGGCCGGGGCCAAAGTAGGGCTTCAGCAGGAACTGGTTGAACTTCATCTTCGGGAAATCCGTGGAGCGCAGGACGACGTTGGTCCGGTCCACCACCAGCTTGCCGTCGAACCACGCGCGCACGATGCCGTCGGGGTTGGGCTTGTCCGCCTTGAGGTCGAGCGTGTTGAGCTGGAACATCGCCTCGATGCAGTGCCAGCGGTCGTCCGTGAAGAGCTTCTCCGTGCTGTCGAACATCTGGCCGTTGAAGCCGCCGCGCAGCGGGCCTTGCGTGAGGCCGTGCGGCCGGTCCTGGTTCTGGATGTCCTGCGCGGCCAGGCGCAACCGGCCGTCCCACGGCTCGACATAGACCGTGAGGTGGCTGCCCGCCGGCCCGTGATACGGCCCGTTCTCCGTGGTCATGAACTGGATCAAGTGCGGGTGATAGCCGCGCCCGGTCCAGCCCCACCCCTGGGAGAGCCGCATGTGGAAGCGCAGATGAACCGTCTCCGTCGGCTCGAACAGCCGGCGCATCCCGACCGAGTTGGCCGGCGTCGTGCCCCGGCCCTGCCAGCGGAACTCGAGACAGCCGATGCCGGCGTGCGCGTCCTTCGCAGCGATGGTGAACTGGTTCCCATCATACCAGCCGCGCGGGAGCAGGCGTTCGTCATCGAACTGCTCGCTGAAGAAGACACCTGCCGGAGTGAGGGGCCTTTCCGCGGCCAGGACGGTGGGCGATGTCAAACTGGCCACGCCGAGCAGTGCCGCCGTCAAAATGGTTCTCATGGGGAGGCAGGCTACGTAGCCGCCACTGCGGCGCGCAAGCCAGTCGTGGCCTCGGCGGCGCCGACGAGCTCCTGCGTCCCCGGCTTGTAACTTCCGCCCTGCCGTTCGCATCCTTCGCTCCATGACACGCCTTTGGCTCGCCGCGCTCGCCGCTTTCAGCTTTCAGCTTTCAGCTTTCAGCTCCGCCGCCGCCGACCGTCCGAACATCCTCTGGATCACGAGCGAGGACCATAGCCCGACGATGGGCTGTTACGGCGACCGATACGCCACCACGCCGAACGTGGACGCGCTCGCCGCGCGCGGGATGATCTTCCGCCGTGCCTGGTCCTGCGCGCCGGTCTGCGCGCCCGCCCGCACCACGCTCATCAGCGGGCTTTACCCGCCCAGCACCGGCGCGGAACACATGCGCTCGATGGTGCCGCTGCCGGCGGGCTTCAAGCTGTATCCGCAGTTCCTCCGTGACGCCGGTTACTACTGCTCGAACAACTCGAAGGAGGACTACAACCTCGCCAAGCCCGGCCAGGTTTGGGACGAGTCCAACGGGAAGGCGCATTACAAGAACCGCGCCGCCGGCCAGCCGTTCTTCGCCGTCTTCAACTCGACCAAGAGCCACGAGAGCCAGATTCGCACGCGCCCGCACCCGCCGGTTCACGACCCCGCCAAGGTCCGCGTGCCCGCCTACCATCCCGACACGCCGGAGGTCCGCCAGGACTGGGCGCAATACTATGACAAGGTCTCCGAGGTGGACGCCGACGCCGGCCGGCACTTGAAGGAGCTCGCCGCCGCCGGCCTCGCGGAGGACACGATCATCTTCTACTACGCCGACCACGGCTCCGGGATGCCCCGCAGCAAACGCTGGCCCTGCAACTCCGGCCTGCAAGTCCCCGTCGTCGTCCACTTCCCGGCGAAGTGGAAGCACCTCGCGCCGCCCGAATACAAGGAAGGCGGCGTGAGCGACCGGCTCATCAGCTTCGTGGACTTCGCGCCGACCGTCCTGAGCCTCGCGGGCCTCCAGCCGCCCGCATGGATGCAGGGGCACGCCTTCGCCGGGAAGTTCATCGCGCCGAAGCAGCCGTTCATCTTTGGTTTCCGTGGCCGCATGGACGAGCGCATTGACTGCGTCCGCAGCGTGACGGATGGGCGCTACGTCTATCTGCGCAACTTCATGCCGCACCTCTCACAAGGCCAGCATGTGGACTACCAGTTCGCGACGCCGACCACGCGCGTCTGGTTCGAACGCTTCAAGTCCGGCCAGGCCACCGAGGCGCAGTCCATCTTCTGGCGCGCGCCCAAGGCACCCGAGGAACTCTACGACCTCACGACCGATCCCGATGAAGTGAAGAACCTCGCCGCCTCGCCGCAGCACCAGGAAGTGCTCGCCAGGTTCCGCCGGGCGCAGTCCGACCTCGCCGCCAACATCCGCGACGTGGGCTTCCTGCCCGAGGGTGAAATTCATTCCCGCTCCGCCGGGGGCGCACCCTACACGATGGGCCACGACGACGCGAAGTTTCCCTTCGCCCGCGTGTTTGCGACGGCGGACCTCGCGTCTTCGCTCAAGGCCGACGCGCTCCCCGAACTGCGCAGGCGACTCGCCGACGCGGACAGCGCCGTCCGCTACTGGGCCGCCCTGGGCGTGCTCATGCGCGGCCAGACCGCCGTCGCCTCCGCCCGCGCGGACTTGCAGAAGGCGCTCGCGGACGCGTCGCCCTTCGTCCGCATCCCCGCCGCGCAGGCGCTGGGGCAGTTCGGGAACGCCGCCGATTTGGCGCAGGCCCTCCCCGTCCTGCTGGGACAGGCTGACTGGAACAGGAACGGCGTCTTCACCGCCATCGCCGCATTGAACGCCCTCGGTGCGCTCGGGCCGAAAACCTCCACCGCCGGCGCAGCGATCAAGGCGCTGCCGGACAAGGGCGCCTCGCCCGATGGCCGCTACAACTCCTACGTTCCCCGCCTGCTGGCCGACCTGACCTCAGACTTGGGCGGCAGCGCCAGGCCCGCCGGCGAAAAGGCCGCGGCGAAGAAGGGGAAGAAGAAGGCGCGGTAGCGCGGCCGGCGCGCGACCTCAATCACTGCGCACCGTGTCGCCCACGCGCGCGTCACCCAGGGCGAGGTCCGCCGCGAAGTTCGCGCCCCGCGCCTGCGCGGACACCGTCACCTCGCCGACTTTTTGACCGTCGCGATAGACGTTGAGCTTCTGGTCCGGCGGCGGCAGCCGGCCGATCGTGCCCTCGACGACGATGTATTTCAGCGGCGCGTTCACGAGCACCACCTTGCCGGAGAACGCCGACACCGGCTCGATGGAAGGCGCGGGGTCCGGCGGCATGGGCTTCTTGCCCCTGGCCTTTGGAGCCGGCTGGGTGGGGCCATCCTTCGCGTCCCTGGTCCCGGCACAGCCCGCAGCGACGAGGACGGCGAGCAGAAGAACGGGGAGCCTGTGCATGACCGCGAGTTAGGCCACGCCACCGCGCGCGGTCAATCGGCAAAATCCTGATTGACCCGAAATGGAATTGCCGAAAGAAACGAAAGCGACCGAAAAGAACCGTGACGGCAACCGGGAACGGGCGGGGAAAATAGTTCCGCCCCGGGTTCGCCAGGTGCTTCTCTCCCTTTCGTTTTCTTTCGCTCCTTTCGGCCAGCTTCGGAATTCGGGATTAACGAGGCTTCCCGCCGGAAAAGAAGACTGGCCCGGTCCCGGTTCGCTGCTAACTTGCGCCGTGCCCGCCGCGTGAAGCGCGGGCCAAAAACCCAGACTATGGAAACTGCCGTTGCTCCGACCGCCGCCGTGGACGAGAAAATCCGCGACCTCTGCCAGGCCATCCTTGACCGGCCCGACTTCTCCGACCTGCGCCGCCGCATAGACGCCTTCATGGCGGACGAGAAGGTCAAATACGAATACCAGATGCTCAACGACTCCGGCGCGCTGCTCCAGCAGAAGCAGCAATATGGCGTGCAGATCACCGAGGAGGAGATCGGCCGCTTCGAGGCGCTGCGCGACAGCTTCATGAAGAACCCCGTGGCCACCGAGTTCCTCGACGCGCAGCAGGAGGTCTCGCGCGTGCAGGAGAACATCATGAAGCACATCCAGAAGACCCTCGAACTGGGCCGCGTGCCGACGGTGGAGGACATGAACGACGGAAGCTGCTGCTCCGGCCACGGCTGCGGCTGCGCCTGAAAACCGCGCGGCGGCGGCCTACTTCCGGCCGGCCGCACTGCGGGCCGGCTCCGGCAAGGATGACTGCGCTCGCTGCACCGCCTGCTCGATGACGCGCAGGTCGCCTGCTGTGCCGCGCACGACCAGCGCGCCGGTCTGCGGGTTGAACTGAACTTGGGCGGTGGGATTCCTCCCTCCAAGACCACTCACGCCGGCGGACTGGAAGAACTGACGCACCAGTGCATTGGCCTCCGCTGCGGTGTGCTGCGTGGCCGGGACGGTGGCAGGGACCGTCGCGCGCACGGGGCCGGTGGTCGTCGTGGTCGGCTGGTTCTGACCCGCCGCGCCCGCAGCGTTGCCGCCGCCGACCGTGACGCCCAGCACCGGGTTCGCGACCACGCCCTGCAAGCCTTGGATGAAGGTGTCCGGGTTCACGCGGAAGATGCGCGAGTAGTAGGCCACCGGCCCGCGCGGGATGAAGGCGATGGCATATTCCTCCACGCTGAACTGCGTGGGCAGCTCGGCGGTCTTACAGATGACATCCAGCGCGTGCCGCAGCGTGAGGTTCTTCAGCGGCTGGCCCACGCGGATGAGGCCCTCGCTCAACGCCACGGGCCGCGCCGCCGGCACCGGGTTGCCGTTCGCATCAAGCAACGGCAACTGCGGCGACACGTCGTTGATGAGGAAGTTCAACCCCTTCTTCTCCGGGTCGAACCGCTTGGCGTCCTCCGAGAGCAGTTTGACGACCTCCGCCAGCGGCACGCCGTCGAAGTGGACCTCCGGCAGCACGATTTCCTCCAGCTTGCGGTTGATGCGCTGCGCGCCCTGGCTGGAATGCGTGAGAAACGGGACTTCAGTGTTGGTGCGGAAGTAAGGGTTGGCCGCCGGCAAGGCCGCCGGGCAGAGGACGAACAGGGCCAGGCCCAACCCGCCGGCCCGCCTTGCCAGCCGGCCTGCCAACGAGACGGTCCCGCCACAGCGGAGACCAGCGTGGTTGGGATGGGCGATGCGGCTCATGCGCGGACGATGGCTGCTTCATCCTCCCGTTCAACGGGCGCGTCAATGGCAATATCAGGGCCGCCCGACCGGCGGCTCGAATATGAGTGTCAGTTGGGCGTCCACGCTCTGTCGCTTCGGCCATGCTCGAGATCCGCCTCAATCCGAACCCGCACCGCTTCTGCAACGGCTGGGCGCGGCGTGACTTCCTCCGCGTTGGCGCGCTCGCGCCGCTGGGCCTGAGCTTGTCGTCATTGCTCGCGGCGGAGAAGAGCGCCGGCACCGACAAGAAGGCCCGTGCGAAGTCCGTCGTGCTCGTCTATCTCGGCGGCGGGCTTTCCCATCACGACAGCTTCGACCTGAAGCCCGATGCGTCCTCCGAGATTCGCGGCAAATACACCGAGATCCCCTCCAACGTCCCCGGCCTGCACGTCGGCGAGCTGCTGCCGAAGATGGCGAAGACGATGGACAAGCTCACGCTCGTCCGCTCCGGCGCGCACAACAACGACCACCACGAGACCGCCACAAACTGGGTGCTCTCGGGCCGCTTCGGCTCGGCCTTCGGCGATTATCCGGCGATGGGCGCGGTGGTCGCGGAGCGCACCGGCTTCCAGGGCGTGATGCCGCCCTACGTCGCCGTGCCGCGCAACCCGTCGTTCACCTGGGAACTGGGCAAGAGCGCCTTCCTCGGTGGCCGTTGCGAGTCCTTCAAGGCCGGCGATCCGAACGCGGAGAATTTCAAGGTGCGCGACCTCTCGCTGCCCGCCGACGTGAAGCGCGCGAACGTCGAGCGCCGCAAGTCGCTGCTCGCCGCCGTGGACAATCTGGCGAAGCGCATCGAGGGCAACGACCAGCTTGCGACCTACGGCGAGTTTCAGCAGCGCGCCGCCGAGATGGTCCTCTCGCGCGAGGCGCAGAACGCCTTCGACCTCGAACGGGAGTCCACGAAGCTGCGCGATGACTATGGGCGGAACACCTTCGGCCAGAGCGCGCTGCTCGCCCGCCGCCTCGTGCAGCACGGCGTGCGGTTCGTGACGGTGAACTACGGCGGCTGGGACCATCACGCGAAGATTTTCACCAGCCTGGAGAAGAAGCTGCCGGAGTTCGACCGGGGTTTCTCCACCTTCATCCACGACATGGACTCGCACGGGCTGCTGAAGGACACGCTGGTCGTGTGCATGGGCGAGTTCGGGCGGACGCCAAAAATCAACAAGGACGCCGGGCGCGACCACTGGGGTCCGGCGGCGAGCCTGCTCTTTGCGGGTGCGGGCGTGGCGCGCGGCAAGGTCGTGGGCGCGACCGACCGCACCGGTGCGTTCGTGACCGACGCGCCGGTGAAGCCCGCCGACGTGGCCCACACCATCTACGACAGCCTTGGCCTCGACCCGCGCGGCGAAATCCACACGCCCGACGGCCGCCCCGTGGGCATCCTCGACGAAGGCCGGCTGGTGACGGAGTTGTTCGGTTGATTCGTAGCCGCCGAGGTAAGGAGGGGGATTCCTGATGCACTCAACTCGATTGGTCCGCCTCCTCACGTCGGCGGCTACATTTGCGCTGGCGACAACGGTTGTATTCGCACAGAGCAAGAAGGCCGAAGACAAGTCGCCCAAAGTCGTCGTCGCCGTCCCGCTTGGCATCGTCGCGGGCAAGACCAACACGGTGGAAATCCGCGGCCTGAACCTCGACACCGCCAAGGCACTGCACTTCACCGACGCTGGCGTGCAAGCCAAGGTCGCCGCGAAGGGCAAGGCGGACGTGCCGCAGAACCAGAAGAAGGAGCGCTTCGGGGATACCCAGGTGAAGGCCGGCATCTTCGTGCCCGCCGACTTCAAGGGCGACGAGGCCGTCTTCACCGTCGAGACGCCCGACGGAAAATCCGCGCCCGCGAAGCTCGCCGTGCTGCGTCCCGGCGCGTTTGTCGAGGAGAACGAAGGCAACGGTTCCTTCGCCAAGCCGCAGTCCGTGACACTGCCGACCACCGTGCGTGGCGGCATCAAGGCCGCGCATGACGTGGACGTGTTCGCCTTCGAGGGCAGGGCCGGCCAACGCGTGACGGCGGAAATCCTCGCCGCGCGCCTCGGCTCCCCGCTCGACGCCACGCTCACGCTCTGGAACACCAGCAACACGCTGCTGGCCTCCGCCGACGATTCGCCTGGCGACCGCGACTCGCGACTCGCCTTCACGCTGCCCGCCGCTGGCCGTTACTTCCTCGTGGTGCAGGACGCGCACGACTTCGGCAGCGCGACGCATGGCTACTTGCTGCAACTCAAGTAAGCCGGGCGGCAGTCGCGCGAATTATTCCCCGGCGGGCTTGGTCTTACTTGCACTTCGCCGTCGCAGCATTGACCGCAACACACCATGCACCTGAAGCCTTTCCTTCCCAGCGTCGCCGGCCTGTTCCTTGCGGCCACCGTCGTCCAAGCCGGCGACTGGCCGCGCTTCCGTGGTCCGACCGGCGATGGCGTCGTGACCGAGACGCAGCTCCCGCTGCGCTGGAGCACGAACGAGAACATCCTCTGGCGCACCGAGCTGCCTGGCCCCGGCTCGTCGAGTCCCATCGTGAGCAAGGGCCGGGTCTTCATCACCTGCTGGAGCGGCTATGGGCGCGACATCCAGAACCCCGGCGACCCGACGCAGCTCAAGCGCCACGCGCTCTGCCTCGACCGCCGGGACGGGAAGATTCTCTGGGACCACCCCGCGCCCGCGCCGTTGCCGGAGACGCCGTATGTCGGGCCTTACCTGCCGCAGGGCGGCTACGCGTCGCACACGCCGGTCAGCGACGGGAGGAACGTGTTCTTCTTCCAGGGCAAGAACGGCGTCTTCGCCTACACGCACGAGGGCAAGGCGCTCTGGCACGCGAACGTAGGGACCAACAAGCACGACTGGGGCACGGGCGCGTCGCCGGTGCTGTTCGAGGACTTGGTGATCGTCAACGCCGCGATGGAGAGCGACACGCTCTTCGCGTTGCGCAAGGCGGACGGCAAAGTCGCTTGGAGCGTCAAGGGCATGGCCCGCGCGTGGAACACGCCCGCGCTCGTGAACGCCGGCGGCGAGCGGCCTGAACTCGTCATCGCCATCAACGGGCGGCTGCGCGCCTTCGACCCGCGCGACGGCAAGGAGCTGTGGAACTGCCGGGGCATCAGCGCCGCCGAGTTGTGCCCGAGCATCGTTGCGCGCGACGGGGTCATCTACCTGCTCGGCCATCCCGGCGGTCAGGCGATGGCCGTGCGCGCGGGCGGGCGCGGCGACGTGTCCGCCACGCACGAGGTCTGGCGGTTGAACAAAGGCTCGAACGTCTCCTCCCCCGTCTGGCACGGCGGCCATCTCTACTTCGCCAACGACAGCCGCGCCCAGCTCTACTGCGTGAAGGCGGCGAGCGGTGAAGTCGTGTGGGAGCAGCAGCTCCAGCCAAGGCCGGACAAGATTTACGCCTCGCCCGTTCTGTCGGGCGACCGCATTTACTTTCCCACGCGCAACCGGGGCGTGTTCGTCATCGAGGCGAAGCCGGAATTCAAGCTGCTGGCGAACAATCCCCCGCTGGACCCGACGCCCTTCAACGGCAGCATGGCGGTCTCCGACGGGCAAATCTTCCTGCGCTCGGACCGGGCGGTGTATTGCATTGGTGGGAAATAGGCTGGCGTTCCGCGCTTTCTCCCCGCGCAACTGTGCCGTTGCCACGCCGCCCGGCCCTCGTTAGAGTTCGCCCCCATGAAGACCGCTCAGAAGGCCATTGCCCAACTTTCGCTCCTGCTCGCGCTCGCCTCGGGCGCGCTGTTCCTCGCCGGCTGTGAGACGCCCTCCGGCGGCGCGGCCGGCACGAACAACCTCGAAGCGTTGAAGGCTGCGGCCAACGGCGGGGACGCCGACGCCGCCATGAAGCTCGGCGACATCTACCTCCACGGGCGCGGCGTGCCGAAGAACTACGTCGAGGCGGAGACCTGGCACAAGAAGGCCGCCGAGCTTTACCAGAAGAAGTGAGGGAGCGCGGACGCCCGCGTCCGCAGTTGGTCAGTCACGGCGAAGCTGAAGCGGACAAGGGCGTCCACTCTCCGGGGCCGGCCGCCTATTTGAACTCCAGCCCGATGTTCGCCTTGTCCAGCGTTGTCCCTTCGCTTTTGGACAGCGTGGCGAGCGCCTTGTTGTAGTCGGCCAGCGCGCGGATTTCGGCGGAGCGGGCGGCGGTGAGGTCGCGCTGGAGCTGGAGGACGAAGAAGCTCGTGCTCTTGCCGTTCTCCAGCTTCTTCTGCTCGGCGTCGAGCGCGGCCTCGGCGTAGAGGCGGGCCTGCCGGGTGGCCTCGATCTTGTCGTAGGCCGTCTGCGCCTGCTTCACGCCGTTGTCCACCTCCACGATGATGCTCTGCTCGAGCTTCTTGAAGTCGAGCAGCAGCACCTCCTTGGTGAGCTTGCCGGCCTTGTAGTCGTTCTTCGCCTTCGTGTTGCTCAACGGGAAACTCAGCACGATGCCGTAGGAGTAGGACTGGTTGTCGCCCCGCTGAAGGCCGTTGAGTCCGGTGGGCAGGGTCTGCCCGAGGCTGTTGTGACCGTAAGTCAGCGTGAGGTCGAGCGAGGGGAAGAGCTGGTTGTAGTTGTAGCGGAGCACGATGTTCTGCCGCTCGATTTGCTCCTTTTTCTGCTGGAGATCGGGCCGCTGCGCCAGGCTGTGCCGCCAACTGTCCTGCACGTTGAGCGGCTGCGCCACGGCCAGCAGCTTGTCCGCCGGCTCCAGCGCGGTGACCGCCCAGGCGTTGAAGTCGTCACCCACGAGGTTCTTGAGATTGTTGACCTGAATCTCCAAGTCGCGCTTGGCGGAAAGCAAATCCGACCGCCGCGCGGCGACCTGCGACTCCGACTGCTTCTCGTCCAGCGGCGCGAGCGCGCCGACCTCGACGCGCCGCTTGTTGTCGGCGAGGAGCTTCTCGGCCAGCTCCAGCGACGCCTCCTGCACCCGCACGTTGTCGCGCGCGAAGACCAGTTCGTAGTAGGCCTGCTGCACGCTGTTGACGGTGGTCATCACCTGGTCGCGCAGGGCCAGCTCGTCAATCTTGAGCTGGCGCTTGTTGAGGAGGATGGTCTGGCGCGTGGAGTCAATCCACGCGTTCTTCAAGAGGGGTTGAGTGAGGGTGATGTCCGCGACGCTTGAGTAATTGAAGCTGGTGAAGGAGGAGCCGCTTTGCCGGGTCAGATCGGTGTTCAAGGTGACGTTGCCGCCGCTGCCCAGCTGCTGGGTCAGGCTGGAGCCGTATAGTTCCGTATAGTTCTCACTGGGAACTCCGAACAAGCGGCTGGCCGGGTTCCCCGAGGGCGGCGAAGCGCGAAACGCCTGCGAGGCGTTCAGGTTGAACGTCAGGTCGTAGTAGCCGCGCGCCGCGTCCAGGTTGTAGAGGTCAATGCTCGGCTGGAGGCGGCGGATCTGGATGTCGAGGTTCTTGTCGAGCGCCAGCGCGATGCACTCCGCCAGCGTGATGACCCGCGCCGCGGGCGCGTTGGTCTGCGCGCTGGCGGGCACCACCAGCGCCAGCGCGGCCAGGCCGGAAAGAAGTCGGGTTCGCATGTGGGCGGGAGATTGCGGAAACGCGCGCCCCTCGTCAAACAAGGCTTCGTGGCTGAGGCGTTGACGGTAGCGGCGGGTCTGTGACCGCCGGCTCGTGCAAGCCACGGCGGTCACAGACCGCCGCTACCGCAGGTCACGCCGCCGCCCGCCGCAGCCGGTCCGCGATGCCCTGCCACTCCGGCGTGTCCGGCGGCGCCTCCACCACGATGCACGCCGCGCCCTGCTCGTCGCAGTGGTGCAGCTCCGCGTAGAGCGCCCGCGCGTAAGCCTCCGCGTCGTGCGGAATCACCGACACCGAACCGAAGCCGCCGCCCAGCGGAATGTGCGAGTGCGCCAGCACCGAGGCGCTGCCCGGCGACACGCCCAGCTCCGCAAGCCGCGCCTTCAATTCCGCCTCGTCCCGCCACGCCAGCACGACGAGCCGGGCCTGGGGCGAATAGTGCTTCGGCAACTGCCCCGGGCTGCGCAACGTTGCTTCCCCCATCTCCCATCTCCCATCTCCCATCTCCTCCCCCAAAGCCGCCGCCAGCGACTCCGCGTGAATCATCCCCGGCCGCAGCACACGCGGCGGATTGACGGTCAAGTCCACCACGGTGCTTTCGATGCCCACGTTCGAGTCGCCGCCGTCCACGATGAGCCGCAGCCCGTCGCCGAGCTGTATGCGGACGTGCTCGGCGTTGGTGGGTGAAAGTCGGTTGGACAAGTTCGCGCTCGGCGCGGCCAGCGGGAACGCGCACGCGCGGATGACCGCGCGCATGAACGGATGCTGCGGCCAGCGCACGCCCACGGTGTCGCCGCCCGCCGTGACGAGGTCGGGAATGGCCGCCGCGCGCGGCAGCACGATGGTCAGCGGCCCCGGCCAGAACGCCCCCGCCAGCCGCTCCGCCGCCGCCGGCCACCCGCGCACGCACGCGCGCGCCATGTCCAAACCGTCCACATGGACGATGATGGGGTTGTGCGCGGGCCGCCCCTTCAGCGCGTAAATCTTCGCGACCGCCTGCGGGTCCACCGCGTTGGCCGCCAGCCCATAAACCGTCTCCGTCGGCAACGCCACCACCTCGCCTGCACGCAACAACTCCGCCGCGCGCCGCACCGCCGACGCGAACAGCGCGGGCGTGTGGGTGGACAGAACTTCAAGTGAGGCGGAGCCGCTCATGCAAAACCGCCGCGAGCTTGCGAACTCGCCGCCCGCGACGCAACAACTTCGCCCAGACAGCGCGAGCTTGTCTCGCCGCCCGACTGCCACTATTTTCCGACCATGAGCACGTTGCAGGAAATTGAGTCGGCGGTGCCCAAGCTCTCGCCCAGGGAAGTCGCTGAACTGCGCGCCTGGCTGGAGGATTTTTGCGAGGACCAACTCGAACTCACCGAAGCCGTGAAGGCTGACTTGGACGAGGCCCGGCGCGACATTGAGGCTGGCCGCCATCGCATCCGCCAAACCGCCTGAGTCAGCATGGCGTGGGCGCTCCAAATCTGGTCCCCCGTCTTCTGCCGCCACTTCGACCGACTGCCGCCTGGGATTCAGGCGGACATCACGCACAAGGTGGATGAGTTGGGGAAGCGTCTGAACAACTGGCCGCATGACCGGCTGCAAGGACGGCCCGAGTTCAAGCTACGCGTCGGCGACTATCGAGTCCTCTACGACTTTGACCTCGCGGCGGGGAAACTCTACCTGCTCTACGTTGGCAACCGGCGGGAGATTTACCAACGGACATGAAGCTCGTCGTCGCGGTCACACTCACCCTCGCCTCCACGCTTTTCGCTCAAAGCCCCGGCCTCACGCACACTTCGCCCGGCGCGCTGCTGCCCGGCAGGACGCAGGCACTCACCGTTCACGGCGCAAATCTCCTCGGCGCGACCAACCTCTGGACCAGCTTCGGCGCAAAGGTGCTTTCCGCAGCCGCCACCAACGCCAGCGCGGCGAAGTTTCAAGTCGCGGTGCCCGCCACCACGCCCGTCGGCATCCACGCCGTCCGCGTCGCGTCCCCAAACGGTGTCTCCAGCCCGGTGCTGCTGATGGTGGATGACCTGCCTAGTGTGGCGGACGCAGGCACGAACACGCGCGCCACCAGCGCACTGCCGCTCGCGTGGCCCGTGGCGGTGGATGGCGCGAGTGTGGCGCTCGGCTCCAAGTTCTACCGCGTCAGCGTGAAGGCGGGCGCGCGCCTCGCCATCGAGGCCGTCGCCCGGCGGCTCGGCTCCAAGCTCGACCCGGTGCTGCGGCTCCTCGACCTCAAAGGCCGCGAGCTGGCCTTCAGTGACGACGAGTCCGGCCTGGGCGGCGACGGCCGGCTGGCGCACACCTTCGCAGCGGCGGGCGACTACCTGATCGAAGTGCGCGACATCAACTACGGCGGCGGCAGCGACCACCGCTTCCGGCTGCGCGTCGGCGATTTCCCGCTGGCGAGCCTGCCGTTTCCGGCGGCGGTGAAAGCCGGCGCGTCCGCCACCTTCGCCTTTGTCGGCCCGCAGGTGGACAAGCTCAAGCCCGTCACCACCACCGCACCGGCGGACGCGACGCGCGTCGGCCTCGCCGCGAAATTCCCCGGCGGCAAATCCTCCGCGTTCGCCGCTGCACTTGTGACCGACACGCCGGAAGTTTCCGAAACCGAGCCAAACGACAGCGCCGAGATCGCCACGCCGGTCACGCTGCCCACCGGGTTGAACGGGCGTTTCCTCAAGCCCAAGGACCGCGACTTCTGGAAGTTCGAGGCGAAGAAGGGCCAGCGCGTCCTCTTCACCGCGCAGACGCGGAGCATCGGGTCCGCGAGCGAGGTGATGCTCCAGCTCCGTGACCCGAAGGGCACCGCCATCGCCAGCTCGTCGCCGAATGACGCGGGCGAAGGCTCGGTGACGAACACGATTCCCGCCGACGGCACCTACTTCCTCGTGGTGGACGAACTCATCCGGCGCGGCGGCCCGCAGCACGCCTACCGCATCGTGGCCGAACCGCTCACCCCCGGCTTCACCCTCGATGCCGAGGTGGAGAAGGTCGAGGCCGCGCCCGGCGGCAGCTTCACCGTAAAGGTCAACGTCACGCGCCGGAACTTCACCGGCCCCATCACGCTGTCGGTCGCCGGCTTGGATGGTGCGCAGCTCGCCGACGAGGTCATCAAGGAGAAGGCCACGAGCGGCACGCTCAAGGTGACGCTGCCGGCGAGCGCCGTGCCCGGCTCGCTCATGCATCTGCGCATCACCGGAAAGGGAAAGGTCGGCGAAAGCGAGGTTCAATCCATTGCCCGCACGACCCACACACTGAAGAAGCTGTTCCCGGCTTCTATCCCGCGCGAACTGGATGGCCTCATCGCGCTCGGTGTCCGGGCGAAGCCGTAATCACGCCTGACGATTCGGCGGAGCGAGGCCGGAACCTACTTCTTGTCCGCCGCCTTGCTCAGAAACGCCTTGGCGGAGGGCGGCACGGGGTCGGCGGGCGTGGGCTTGAGGTAGGTGTCGTTCAGCTTGTCGCAGGCCCAGAGCAGGCCGCGCGTGACCATGTCGAGGTAGCGCGGGTCGCCGACCGTGGCATTGTTGTGGCCGAGGGTGCTGCTGAACACGCGGGTCTTTCCGTAGAGGTTGCCCCAGGTGACGACCGACTCGACTTCCTTCTGGGTGCCGTCCTTCTGCTTGATGACCTGCCTGCCTTTCATCAGCGGGATGGCCGAGGGAAAGATTTTGATGTTGTTGTAAAGCTCCTCGTTGACCGTGGTCCAGCCGGACAGGGGCTTGGTGATGGCGTGTTTCTGGTCCACGATGGTCACCTGGATCGGCACCTGCGGGCCGTGGCCGGTGGACTGGATGCCGAGGAGGTCGAACCACAGCGAATCCGGGGAGCCGGGCAGCACCGGCTCGCGGAACTGGCCGACGCGGTAGCTGTGCATGGCGCAGTGGAGGTTCACGGCGGCGACGCCCGCCTGGTGCGCGGCCAGGATGTTCTTCACGTAGGCCACATCCTTCACGTCGGCGGAGCACTCGTCGTGGATGATGACGTCGTAGCCCCTGGCCCAGTCCGGCTGCTCATACTTCGCGAACCTCGCCTTGGTGCTGCGGTCGGGCTTTTGCGCGGCGTCCACGGCGACGACGTAGTCCACCTCGACGTGCGCGCGGGCCTCAAGGCCCTCCTTCAGGATGATGGGCTGCATCGCATAATCGTGGCAGCAGCCACCAGCGATGACGAGGGCGCGCAGCGGCTTGGGCGCGGCGGAGACGGAGATGGCAATCGTCACGAGGACGAACCAGAGGGCGAGCGGTCGTTTCATGGATGGAGATTCGAGCAGAATGGAACGCCTGCGGGAAGGGGGAATTTGACGCCGGCGTTGGAGGGCACCGCCTGACTCCACCGCTACAAGGTGTGGCCCAATGCCGCGCGGGTGCAGGTGGGATTGCGGTCGAGCCGCTGGAGCCGGTAGGTGCCGCGCGTGGGGCACACCGGCATCCGGTTCTTGCCGAAGTAGGCCCGGATCTGCGCGACCGTGGGCGTGGCGGTGGCCTGCTTCTTGTTCTCGAAACCCCACTGCTGCTTGGTCTGGTCCAGCACGCTGAGGTTTTTGATGCAGGCCTTTTGCTGGGCGATGGCGCGCGCCTTGGCGAAGTTCGGCAGGGCGATGGAGGCCATGATGCCGATGACGGCCACGACGATCATGATCTCCACGAGGGTGAAGCCGCGCGTCCAGGCCGGACCCCCGCTTGTTTGGATTATGCGTCGCGTCTGCATGCCCGTTCTAGCCGGCTCGCTGTTCCAAAAGACCAGGCACAGCATTGCCCGTGGCTCGCGCCAAGAGTAGCAATGGACATGTCCATCTCAACCTGATTCTTCCCCAAAAGGAGGTAGGGGAATGCCTGAACCCCTGCTCAAAGGATTGTCTTGGGATGGCCTTTGCCCTTGCCAACGCAACCGGGCATTTCTACCGTCCGCCGCATGGATTCGCAGTTGGTGCAATACGTGCCGGTCCTGTTCCTCCTCCTCGTGGCGCTCGCCATCGCCGGCGCCATTCTCATCCTGTCCGAGATTGCCGGGCGCGTCCTCAACCGCAAGATCGCCGCGCGCACCACGCAGGTGAAGGACATCCCCTACGAGTGCGGCATGTTGCCCGTCGGCGATGGCAACACGCGCCTCTCGGTGAAGTTCTACCTCGTGGCGAAGCTCTTCATCCTCTTCGACATTGAAGTTGTCTTCCTCTACCCGTGGGCCGTTGTTTATCGCGAAGTCCTCGCCCAAAACGCGACCGTCATCCTCGGTTCGATGCTTTCCTTCGTCGGCATCCTCTTCGTCGGCTACATCTACGCGCTGAAGAAAGGCGCGTTCGACTGGAAGAGCTGAACCAAACGCGGAGCGCGGAATGCGGAACGCGGAATTTCAACCGGGCCAGGTCGCCCGGTCTTTTTGTCGGCGACATGTTCCCAACGACTGAATACTGAACACTGGTTACTGAAATCCCTCCCATGAGCATCTCCATCAAGTTCGGCACCTCCGGCTGGCGCGGTCTCATCGCGCGCGACTTCACCTTCGACGGCGTCCGCCTCGCGGCCCAAGGCATCGCGGACTATCTCAACGCCGAACTCCGATCTCCGAACTCCGATCTCCGAAACCGCAAGCCCGTCGTCATCATCGGCCACGACACGCGCTTCCTCGGCCGCGAGTTCAGCCTCGCCGTCGCCGAGGTGCTCACCGCCAACGGCCTCACCTGCCTGCTCTGCCAGCGCGACGCCCCCACGCCCGTCATCTCGCACACCATCCGCCATCGCAAGGCCATCGGCGGTATCAACATGACCGCCAGCCACAACCCGGCGGAGTATCAGGGCCTCAAGTTCTCCACCTACAACGGCGCGCCCGCGACGCCGGAAGTCACCAAGCAAATTGAGGCGAACATCGCGAAGCGCCAGGCCGAGGGCTGGACCTTCAAGGCCGCCGTTGTCGGCACCTTCGCGTGCAAGACCATTGACCCGCTGCCCGACTACTTTAAGCAGATCCGCAAGCTCATTGACTTCGCCGCCATCAAGAAGGCGAAGCTCAAGATCGCCGTCGAGCTGATGTATGGCACCGGGCGCGGCTACCTCGACACGCTGCTCACCGAGGACGGCGGCGCGAAGGTCACGACCTTCCACAACGAGCTGAACCCGCTCTTCGGCGGCCACCACCCGGAGCCGGACGCGCACGGCATGGAGGAAGTCTCCAAGTTCGTCCTCGCCGGCAAGGCGCAGTTCGGCCTCGGCCTCGACGGCGACGCCGACCGCTTCGGTGTCGTGGACAAGAGCGGTGTCTGGCTCACGCCCAACCAGATTCTCGCGCTCGCGCTCTATCACCTGAAGAAGAACCGCGGCTGGACCGGCGCGGTTGTCCGCACCGTGCCCACGAGCCATCAGGTGGACGCCGTGGCCGAACTGCTCGGCGTGAAGCTCCACGAGACGCCCGTGGGCTTCAAATACATCGGCGCGCTCATGGAGAGCGAACCCGTCATCGTCGGCGGCGAGGAAAGCGGTGGCCTGAGCGTGAAGGGCCACGTGCCCGAGAAGGACGGCGTGCTCGCCTGCCTACTCATGGCCGAACTCGTCGCCACCGAGAAGAAATCCCTCGGCCAGATCCTCAAGGAGATTGAGAAGCAGACCGGCGAATTCCACACCACGCGCATCAACCTCCGCATCGCCGCCGACCAAAAGGACGCCATTGTCGCCAAGCTGACCGCCGGTCCCAGCCACATCGGCTCGTGCCCGGTGCAAAAGTTCATCACCACGGACGGCTTCAAGTTTCTGCTGCCGGATGGGGAGTGGGTGGCCTTCCGCGCCAGCGGCACCGAGCCGGTCTTCCGCTGCTACATCGAGGCCAAGTCCGCCAAGCAGATGAAGAAGCTGGAGACAGCGTGCCGGAAGCTGCTGGCAAGCTGACGCGGTGCGTGGCAGGCTCGGGCCGTGATTCAGCCCGAGGACATCGTCGAGGGCGAGTGGGCCGACTGGTATCGGCTCACGCCGCTGGAGCGCTGGCACGAGAGCCAGAAGCTCTGGGTGGCTTATCTGGCAATGGGAGGCTCACTTGATACCGAACCCGATTCGCAAAGTCCTTTCCACGATGGCCGCGCGGCAGGTGCGCGCCCTGTTGATGGGCGGACAGGCCTGCGTGTTCTACGGCGCGGCGGAGTTTAGCCGCG
>Ga0172367_10000441_pt1 | contig 64204 bp, 90 predicted proteins | sample Lak10m_FD_114542 | JGI IMG/M metagenome (GOLD analysis project Ga0172367, IMG submission 114542) | Freshwater microbial communities from Kabuno Bay, South-Kivu, Congo - kab_022012_10m | ecosystem: Environmental > Aquatic > Freshwater > Lake | place: Democratic Republic of the Congo: South-Kivu... | reverse complement strand
GTTGTTTATAGACCAGTTAGAAAAACAGCTAGTGGTGATTTGATTGAAATCACTGGTGCTGGTATTGAAAACATCATGGATGTAAACTATCAAAGAGCCCTTATGAAAGAGTTAATTGATAGAGATGGTAAGAACGTTGACTTTAATAGAATACTTGCCTTAGATGACAAAGTTAATGGTGAATTAAATGTAGATATAAATGAAACGCAACACAGACATTGGAGTGTTAAATGGGTTATGATAAATAACTTTTTATCTTTTGGTGAAGATAATTATTTACCATTTAGTAAACTAAGAGGTTTAACAGTTGTAAATTCTATTCCAGCAAACCAAGGTGGTAAATGTATTAGGTCTAACACTAAGGTAAATATATCTTATAACTCAGATGAAATAATTAAAAAACTAGGTTTTTTACCAGATGAATTAAAATGATTAACAAATACCCTTACCTTTCTGGTTAAACGGTTATATTTATAAATAAAAATTAAAATGGGTAAAAGAAAAGAATTCACTGATGAAGAAATTGATAATATAGTTAAAATGTATAAAGAAGATTTCGAATCGACAAACAATATAGCAACAATTTTTAAAGTTGACCCTAGTGTCATTGTTAGTAGGTTGAAAAAAATAGGTATTAATATACCAAAGGGTTCACCGTATTCAAAACAATACTGGTTAGAGAGAGGGTTAGATGAAAATAAATTTGAAGAACATATTAAAACATTAAGACCAGTTAATGTTGAGTATTGGATTAAAAATGGTTATTCAGAAGAAGAAGCTGTGTTACAAATAGAAGGACAAAAAATGGTTTCATTAAGAGGTTGTATTGCTAGGTTTGGTGAAAAAGAAGGTGTCAAAATATGGGAAGAAAGAGAAAGTAAAAGAAGTGAAGCTGGTAAAAGGGGTTCTGCTAATTTACAATATTGGATAAATAAAGGTTACTCCGAAGAAGAAGCAAAAAAATTAAGGTCAGAACGACAATCAACTTTTACCCTTGAAAAATGTATTCTAAAATATGGTGAAGAAGAAGGAAAAAAACGATTCACTGATAGACAAATTAAATGGGGCGAATCATTATCATCTGGTGGTAATCTAAAAATAGGTTATTCTAAAATATCACAAGAATTATTCTATAAATTATTAGAATTTTATAATGTTAATAAAAGAGATAAAATTTATTTTGGTTCACATAATAAAGAATTCGGATTAGAAAAAAAAGAAGGTGGTGTTTGGTTATACGACTTCACTGATACCAAAAATAAAAAAATAATTGAATATCATGGTGATGACTATCATGGTAACCCTAAAAAGTATAAAAATTATGAAAAACCCCACCCTTTTAGAAAAAACATAACAGCACAAGAAATGTGGGATAAGGATAAACAAAAATTAAATCTTGCAAATGAAAAAGGTTTTGAGGTAATGGTTATATGGGATTCTGAATATAGATGGGGTAATAAACAAGAAATAATAGATAAATGTAGAGAATTTTTAAAGATATGAGTATAAAAGAAATAACAATTGGTGAATTAAATGAAATTTACCAAAAATATGGGGATTTAGGTTTTAAAGTTGATACACCTTATGGGTATAAAGATATTGAATGGTGTGGTATCACTGAAGAAAATGCTGATGTTTATAAATGTGAACTTGAAAACGGGATGTATGTTGAGGGTGCTGATTATCATAGATTAAAACACGAGAATGGTGATTTTATTCATTTAAAAGAAGCTGAAGTAGGGTTACCAATACAAACAATTGATGGTATAAGTAGGATAAAATCTATTGAATTGATGGATTTTAAGGATACTCTATACGATATTCAAGTAGCAGAAGTTCACCAATATTATACTAACGGTATTGTATCACATAATACAACTATGACTATCGATGCGATGAAATTCTTATTACATGGTAGTACAACCAAAACTGATACAAACGAGCAAATTTTCAACCAATACAGTAACAAAGATGAGTTAGTTGTAAGAGGGATGATTGATATTGAAGGTGAAGAAGTAATAATTGAACGTAAAATGAAAAGAACTACCAAAAAAGGTGGTGGTTGGACTGTTGTTAACAAAGTTAATTACTATGAATTATTACCAGATGGCGAAGAAAAACAATTAAATGAAGAAGATGCTACCAGAACAACTAAAAAATTAAAAGAAACTATTGGTAGTGAAAAAGATTTTGAGATGCTTGTATTGGCAACTGAAAAGAATTTGGATGATTTAATTGGTTTGACTACTACTGAATCTGGTAAAGTGTTAACTAGACTTATAGGGTTAGAGATATTAGAACTAAAAGAAAAGGCTGCTAGGGATATGTATAACGAGTTTGCCAAAAAGAAAAAATCTAATGACTATGATGTTATTACGTTGACTGAAGAAATTGAAGACCATAAAGAAAAAGGACAAGAATGTGCTGACCTAGAAAAGTCTTTAAATGAAAGATTGGAAACGACTAAAAAAGATATTACAAAATTAACCACTGAAAAAGAAACGTTAATTAACAGTAAAGAAAAAATAGATGTGACCATTTCTGAATTAAACCCAGAGTCATTAGAAAGCGACATTCAAAAAATAACTGAAAAAGGTACTAGTTTGGCTGATGATGTTAAGGAACTTAAAACCAAAATAGATGAAATTGGTGTATTAGTTTTTGATGAGGACACGCATTTTGAATGGACCAAACAATTAAACCAAACTAATACTGATTTAGCTTTGAATGATGCTGAATACAAAAGAATTGACAAGGTTATTGAAGATTTAGTTGCTGGTGGTATATGTCAATCATGTAACAGAAAATTAGATGATGTTGATAATACTGAACACATAGAAACACATTCTAAGCAATTACATGAAATTCATTTATTAATGAATCAGTTGACTGACACTAAAGAGGATTTAGAAAAAGGTTTAAATGAACTTAACACCACAAAAAAATTAGTTGACGAAAAAAATAAATTGGAACTTGCTAAAGATAGATTAGAAGTTGAGATTGGTTCTCTTAGAAATAAAATAGTTGAAAAGAGAAATGACTTGAAAAAATACAAACTTAATTTAGATGCAATCGAGTTAAACAAAAAGATTGATATTGAAATAACCAACGTTAAAACTAAACTTTCAGTATTGGAACATACTAAAGATGACACGATTACAAAAATTGAAAGGGTTCAAACAGAAATAAAAAATCATAAATCTGGTATTGAAACCAAAACAAAACTTATCGAAACTATTAAAAAAGAAGAAGAAATAGATAAAATATTTAAAACTTATATTGAATTAGTTGGTAAAAAAGGTATTAGTAAATTAGTGTTGCGTTCTGTATTACCAATTATAAATTCTGAAGTACAAAGATTGTTAGATGAGGTTGTAGATTTCGATGTTGAGATATTTATTAATGATAAGAACGATGTTCAATTTTTATTGGTTAAAGATGAGGTCTCTAAATTACTTAAATCTGGTTCTGGGTTAGAAAAAACTGCTGCCAGTTTAGCGTTAAGAGCGGTATTAGGTAAATTATCAACATTACCTATGCCAAATTTTATAACATTTGATGAAGTGTTAGGTAAAGTGGCCCCAGAAAACCTAGAAAAATTGAAAGTACTTTTTGATAAAATAAAAGATATGTATGAGATTGTATTCTTCATTACACACAATGATTTGGTCAAAGATTGGGGTGATAATGTAGTGACTGTGGTTAAGGGGAATAATAACATCTCAAAAATTTCAATGAAATAATATTGTATTGTTAAAAACAATGCTGTATATTTGTTTAAAAAAAAGGGGGGTTATGAGATTTAGAAATTATTGCGTAATTATCATGGGGGACACAAAAGATGTGTTTACCGAGATAGAAAAAGTAAGCGAAGACAAACCCAATATATTGGATGCTAAGGGTATTGTCATCGCAACCTTTTCATCAACACTTAGAATAAATGAACTTAATGAATGGTTTAAAATGAATAACAGAAGTTATTTTGTTTTCGATTTAAGTATTTCTGGTTTTAATATAACGAAGAAAGAAATCCATGAAGGGTTATTTGGGTTCTTAGGTGTTATGAACAAAGATATTTTAGATAAAAGAGCATCGGATTTAATGAGTGCTATTGAGGATGCCAAAATTATTCAAGAAAATAGCAAAAAAATTAAGTTTGATAAACCTATTGATGTTAAGGGTTCTATTAGACCTAAACGATTATCTTTGGATGAAATTGAATCGATGACACCATCAGAAAAAGAAACTTTGATGAATACTATCATTGATAAAGGTGTTGAAAATTTGACCGATTACGATAAAAAAATATTACCGTTTTTGGTAAAATAAACCCTTAAAATACTTGACTTTTTGAAGGTTTTGTAGTATATTTAAGAGATTAAAGATAACAATATGAGAGTAAATGTAAAGTTTTGATGAATAAAAAATATGTAAATTTTGATTCAGAGGATAGTGTAACAAAATATTTTAAAGATATAAGAAAATCCACAGCCTTGTCTTCTAATGAAGAAGCTTCATTGGCTAAAAGAATAAAAAGCGGTGATAAAAAAGCTATTGAAGAATTAGTTAATGCTAATTTGAAATTTGTTATTTCAATAGCAAAAGAATATCAAGGACAAGGGTTACCTTTATCAGATTTAATTAGTGAGGGTAATTACGGTCTTGTAAAGGCTGCTACTAGGTTTGACCATAAAAGAGGTTTTAGATTTATATCTTATGCTGTGTGGTGGATTAGACAATCGATATTACAAAGTTTAAATGATAACGCTAGAATGGTTAGATTACCAGCAAATGTTATCAATAAGATTTCAAAATTAAACAAAGAAATTTCTAAGTTTGAATTCGCTAACGAAAGAGAACCAATGGATACTGAACTTACGGATGATGAAATAGAATTTATTTTGCTTAAAAATCAAAGATGTGCATCATTAAATGAACACATTAATGAAGAAGGTGATGAATTAATTGATTTAATAGCTGGTGAAGTTCCAGATGAAGATAGATTAGAAATAGATGAGAGAATAAAAAATCAATTAAACAAAACTCTTTCTATTTTAGATGATAGAGAAAGAACCATAATTCAATGTTATTTTGGTATCGATACTAATTGTGAAGCAATGACATTAGAAGCGATTGGTGAAAGATACGGATTAACGAAAGAGAGAATTAGACAAATAAAAGAAAAAGCAATCAGAAAATTGAGGCATAATGCACATGATTTGTATGATTTAATTAACGAATAAAAAAGGGTTTTTAACCCTTTTTTGGTTTAAATATATTTATCTTAAAAACAAAGAGTATGAAATTAAAATTTAGTTACATAATGTTAATATTAGCACTAACAGTTGCTGGGTGTGCTGCATATTTTTCAATATGGGGTTTGAGTCAATTATTTGCTGGTGCTAGTACAGCTGTTATCGTTATGGCATCTGCACTTGAAATTGGTAAGGTTGTTACAACAACTGCGTTACATACTTATTGGAATAAATTAGCCAGAGGGTTAAAATTTTATTTAACGATAAGTGTTGCTATTCTTATGATAATAACATCTGTTGGTATTTATGGTTTCTTGTCAAATGCCTATCAATCAACTGCAAATAAGTTAGAAATACATGAAGGTGAATTAGGTGTGTTAGAAGCTAAAAAGCAAACATTTGAAAAGACTATTGCTGACAATACAAAAATTATTGAAACAAAAACAAAACGTGTTGACCAATTAAATAATCTTAGAGGTAATCAAGAAACGAGATTAGATAATTCAACTAACAATAGAAATCAAAGAAACGCTAGAAGAGATATTGAAAGTTCTGATAAACAAATTCAAACATTAAACACTGAAATAGATGCACTTAATGCTAAAAATATTGTATTATCTGATTCAGTAAATGCCTATAATGTTAAAGCTATTGAATTAAAAGCTGGTAGCGATATTGCTGGTGAAGTTGGACCACTTAAATATATTTCACAATTGACTGGTATTCCGATGGCGAATGTTGTTAACTACTTGATATTGTTACTTATATTTGTATTTGACCCATTGGCAATAGCATTGGTGTTGGTAACTAACAGAATATTTGAGTTAGAAGGTAAACAAACTCCGTTAGAACCTAAAGTTGATTTTTCTCCATCTGCTGAAACACCAACAACGATTGTTGAAGTAATGAAGGAAAACGCTAAAGAATATGAATGGAATGAGGAAACTGGTGAGGTAAAAATAGCAAAAGAAGAATTACCAATACCACAAGAGATATTTATTCCAGAAGAGGAACCAACAATGCCAGATGAGCAACATGATGAAGACGAAATGTCACCATTAGATTTAATTGAAGAAGATGTGGTTGAGGAAGTAATCGAACCATGGGATTTAAAACCTATGCCAGAAGAAATAGAACAAAAATCTAAAAGAGAACCAGTAATACCAACTGGTAAAGTTAATTTAGAGGATATTAAAGAAATAAAAGAAGGTAGCAGAGGTTTTTCGGTAGATATACCTAAACCAAAAACAAGCAACACAATTGAAAGAATAGGTTCAAATAAACTAATAAAAAACGGTGACAATAACAAAGTATTTTTCAGACGTGGATAATGATTATAGATGACCAAACTTATCGATTAGAAGATAAACATTATATACCTATTGAATGTATTAAAAAACAAATAGTCATAGGTAATACATACAACAGCAACATGAAACATGTTATAGGTTGGAAAAAAAGAAATAATGGGAAGTATAACAAAACATCTGCGTTTACAATAGATGCGGCTGGTGTTGTTTATAAACACTTTGAACCTAGTTATCAATCCAAATATTTCTCAACACTAGAACAAAATACCAAATCAATTGTTATTTTATTAGAAAATGAGGGTTGGTTATCTAGAAATTTACCAGATGAACGATTTTATGATTGGAAAGGTAATATTTATAATGGTATAGTCGTTGGTAAATTATGGAAAGGGTTTAACAAATGGGCTAGTTACACACAAGAACAAATGAATGCTTGTGTTGAATTAGTTAACACTTTATGTGAAGATTTCTTTATTCCAAAAATAGCGATAGGACATAATACAAAAATTGAAGATATATCTGAGTATAATGGAGTGTTGTATAAAAGCAATATAGGTAAACATTATTTTGATGTATCACCAGCATGGGATTGCGATGAATTTAAAAATAAACTAGAAAATAAAAACTAAACAAATGAAAGAAAACATAAACGAACACGACATGACAAAAAAAATGATGCAAATCATGAGAGGTCAACAAAAATCGTTAATAAAAGAAGTTGAAGAAATACAAACTGCACCAGTTCAACAACAATTAGTACCTGGTGATGATTTACCAGAACCAGAAGAAAAATTAGCTAAATCTCCATCAGATGGTCGTGAGCCTATGATTAAATTAAATAGTTCATACATTGAGTTATCAAAAGATGACCAAAGAGTTAAAGACGTATCTAAAAAACTAGAAGATATAGCAAACGTTGAAGTAACTAGTGTATATGTATCACCAAACAAAGATTTAGTTGTTTCTGGTGAAGCTTTACAATATGAAAATTCTGGGTTGTATTTCACAATGGCGTTATCTAAAAAAGATGTATTAACATCTAGTGAAAATGTTGAAGGTGATGAACCAAATGAAATAATCAAAAAATTACAAGGGTTTTTAGATAATCTAAGGGATGATGTAACTGGTACCAGTGAATATCTTTATGATGAAAAATTAGACAAAAAATAAACAAAATTAACATGTTAAAAAATAGAATTTTAATCGGGTTGGTAGTGGTAGTGATATTATTGTTCACTACATTAGCTGGTATTTTTAAACTTTATCAAAACGAAAAAGAAGAGCGAAAAAGATTTAGCAACAACATGGTTGCATTGATTACAGATAAATCTAGACAACAAGAATTGACAGCTAAAGAATTAAAAGAGTTATATCCTAAATATGATTCTTTGGCTAAAGTTTTGAATATAAAAACAAAGTATATTACAAATATTGTTGATACTAAATATAGGTTCAGAGATTCTGTAGTTACATCAACAGTATTAAAAACTGATAGTGTATCTGAGAAAAGTTATTTTACATTAAAAGAGAAATGTTATAATTTTTCTGGTTATATCAAAAGAGATTCAATATCATTTACTAACAAAGAATTTAATGATAATATAACAACATTTCTATATAAAGATTGGGAGAAAAAATACTTATGGGGTTTATTGAAATTTAAACCTTATTACAATGCCAAAGTTTATAGTGAATGTATGAAAGACACTATTAGTGTTATAAATAACATAAAGATAAAAGAATAGTTTTATGAGCGAACAAACACCGCAACAAAGTAAGAAAAAAAATTATAAACAAAGAACACGAAAAGTGCAACCACCAAAAGCAATTATGTCTAAACCTTTACCTAAAGATTATGTAGAACAAAAGAAAAAAGAGATACCTATGTATGACCCATACACTGGTGAACCTAATCCGTACTATGAAGAATTAACTGGTAAAAAAAATCCTTTGTTGGTAAAAAATGAAGACGCTATCTCCAAAACAAAACATGGTGATAACCATAAAATACCAACAACTGGTAAACATATTGGTTTACCAGAATTTGGTAGAAAAAATAGATTTTTGGTTGTATTAGATAAAGAATTAGGTATAGAACCCTTTTATGTTAGTAGTGTAAATGGACCAAGGATAAATTTTGACAATGTTAAAATATTAGGAATCAAAACCTTAATAAAAAAATATGAAATAGAAGATGTTATTTTAAAGTTTAAATCAGCATTTACTAATGGAATAAACAAAAAATTGTTAGAATATGGTTTAAACCAAAAATATTTTGGGATGAAAATTGAAATTTTAGAACCAAATGGTGTTGTTTATGAAAGTTGGATAATGACTGGGTGTCAGATTAAATCAATAGATTTTGGAACGCTTGATTATTCAGATGGTTCATTTTCAGAGTGTGAACTAGTTATTTCACCTAGCGATTACATGATTAAATAATATTACTATAATAATTAAATAAAGCCCTAATCTTAGGGCTTTTTTTGTTTATTTATTATATTTATATATAAAAAAGCCCTTATATGAAAAAAAAATTAAATGAGGATATGACAAAGACTGATGTTAATAAACAAATAAAAGTTTATTTAGATTCTTCTGAGTTTAAAAACAAAATAGAAAAAATTGTCAAAGACCGACTTAAAAATGAAAAAGAATTGGAAGATAAAATTGTTGATATAACTAAAAATGTATTAACACAACTTTACAAAACACTTTGGATAAAAAGGGCAACTTGGGTTAATAACTTGTCAAATAAAAATAATTAATACTAATATGAAAAAATTAAAAATTACCAAAGAACAATATAATAAAATTGTTAGTTTAATAAATGAAAATATGCCAGCAATACCTAATATGGGTAAAAAAGTTGATAAAACATTTAAGATGGCTTTTTCTGGTTCTGAAGTTAAAAAGTTCATAAGAGAATCAGACGCTGATTTAAAACATGAAACTGTTGAACTTATTAAATATCTTTACAGAAAAAGTGAAGATTTTTCACCATTTTGGGCTAACCATGATTTAACATACGATGATATATGTGAAACATTAGAATCGAAAGGTATGATTATTAAAAAAGACGGCAAGTATGAAATATCTAAATCATTGGGTTCAGCTGAAAAAGCTAAAGAAAAACTAGAAGAAGAATTATCGAAAATGATTGGTGGTGAGATAACTGAATACGATAACTATAATTATCCTATGGGTGCAGATGCTGACCCTAATGCTCCATGGAATCAAAAAGACCCATCATATTCTAAAGCAAGTATTGATAGTAATAAATTAAGTTTTGAAGGGTTATTTTCAAATGGTGAGATTGCACTATTAAAAGATAAATCTGGTTCATTATACGCTTTTTATCATGATAACGTTCCAGAAAAAGAATTGGATTCGATAGCGTATGACTTAGGTTTTGCTGAAGAAGAATTTATAGGTAAAGATGAAGATGGTATGCCAGATTTTGAATACCATTATGATTGGAGAGGTAATGAAGCACAAGAACCAATAGTACTAGCGGCATATGCTGACGAGATAGCAAATGAAGCTGGTGAAGGTTTGGAAGATTGGGAAAACGGTGTTGAATTGGTTAAAATAGATGATGCGCTTAAAAATGAATTATTGAGCCTTTATGATAAAGATACAAAATTAACATCTTTATTGTCTGCTGTTAACGAAATGGAAATGTCTGATATCAAATCTAAATTAGGTGAACCATTCAAACAACAACCTAGTGGTTATGAAGAAAAATCACCAGAAGAAAAAGAAATGATTAAACAAAAATTAGCGGCAATTAGAGCTAGGTCACAAGCACAAGACGCTGAAAGATTTGCACAAAGAGATGCAGCTAACTCTGCAAGTGCTAAAGGTGTGACTAGTAAAACAATAGAATTACCACAATCAAAAAACCCTAATTATACACAAACAAGATTACCTTTTGATGAAGCAACCACTTCTGGTGCTATAGGTGGTGGTACTAGTGTTTTTGGAGGTGGCGGTGCTGGTGCTAGATTAAACACACCAGTTGGTAAATTTGGTGAACCTTTAAAAAGAACATTTAAAGAAGAATTAAATGAAACAACACAAGGTGAAGGTTCAATAGGTCAATACGATGCAAACGCATTACCAATAGGTAGAAATGGTGAATTTAAAAATGTTGGTAAAACTAAAGCTGAAAAAACACCACAATATGCTGGAGGTGCATTTGTTGAATTTAATGATTGTACTAAACTAAACAATAAACCAGCTGGTGCTGGTTGTAGTGCTGGTGCAGTTGATGGTGTTGTTAAATTAAGAAAAGCTAAGGGAAGCGTAAACGCACCTTCGTTGGCTGAAAACAAAATCTATGAAACTATTGCTAAACAAACTGGTAAAACGATAGATGAAGTAAAAAGAATAATTGAATCAAAAAAGAATAAGTAATAAACTTTATTAAAAACTAAGATATTTATAATTAAATCGATTAAAATGGATAAAAATATAATAAAAAAACATTTGACACAAAAATTTGTTAACGAAGCCAAAGAAGAAACAGCAACACCAGGTATTACTGTAACTGATGCTGCTAAAAAGAAATCTGGTGAAGAAAACAAAAAAGCTGTTAAAGATATGGATAAAGGTTTGGCTGATTATGAAAAATCTTTAAAAAAGGGTATGGATACAACAAAAGTTGAGAATAAATTTAATTATTCAAATGATAAAGAAGTTGAATTCCATAACCAAATGGAAATCATGAATGGTCAAGAGATGATTCAATATGATAGAGACCCAATCCAAGAATTTAAAGATAGAGCAAAAGAAGCAATTGAAGGTTCAGCTAGAATGGGTAATTCAAATGAATGGGCTAACGTTATTCCAGCCCAACAAGGATTCACTGGTCCAGAGTTCGGTAAAAATTTAGTTAAAAACGCTGAAGCTTCATTCAAAAAAAGAATTGATGCTGAAAAAGGTATTATTAGTTTTGGTGAGGATATTGAAACACTACCAAAAGGTTCAAAACCAATGGCTAGATTTTCAGCTTTAGCAGAAAACAATGATAACAATAAACCACAAATAAAAGAAACAATGAAAAGACTTAAATTCAAAAAAGAGTTTAACGGTGTAGGAAATGCACTTAAAATGATACCAGAATCGTACAAAGTAGATAACAAAGTATTTGAAATGACTGACGGTGTTGAAAACTATAAAATCCGTTGGGAAGGTAATTTAACTGAAGGTAAAGCTGTTGTACTTATGGCATCTGACAAAAACTTGGTTAATGAAGATATGCAAAAGATGAAACACCTTATGGGGTATAAATCTCAAGAAACATTGGGTACTGTTAAAGGTAAATCTAGATTAGATGAAAACGCTAAATTTACAGATATCTGGAAAAAAACTAGACAATTGATGGAAATGGAAGACATCGAATCAGTTGATGCAAAAGAAGGTGATGCTGACGATGCGGTTAAACATGCACCAGAAGCTAAAAAACATGTAGAAGGTTCGGTTCCGACTGAAAAGAAAACTGAAGCACCAACACCTAAAACTGGTGAATTTGAAAAAATAAAAAAATCAGCACCAGAAGCAACTAAACATGTAACAATGAAAGAATCTGTTGAAATGGAAGAAGGTGTTGAAATGGAAGAATCTGAAAACATTGCAAAAGGTAAAACAAAAGAAGGTAACTGGGATGAAATAAAAGTTCCTCATGCTGCTGAAGCTAAAAAACATATCCACATGGGTAAAGAATCTAAAGCTAATTTAGAAACTGAAGGTAAAGAAGAAGTAACTGAAAGCGTTGTTTTAGGTGGTATCAAATTTGAACCGATGAATGAATCATGGATGGAAGAAACAATTGATGAAATCTCAACTGGTTTGGCAGCAAGAGCTGCGGATATTGCTTGGAATCAAAAAATAGGGTATGAATTAAAAGATGATAAATTAAAAGCTTCAAAATATGGAAGAAAGCTAACAAATTTTTCATCTTATTTAAACCCAAAAATTAAAGACGCTATTTTACAAATTGGTAATATTCAAAGATTTGATGAGAATGGGGTATTATTTGGTGTTGATGGTGTGTTAATACATGTTGGTGCTGAAGGATATGAGGTTGTAAAAGGTGATGTAAATTCAATTAATGATAAAGCTTTTAATTATCTTGAAAGAACTTTAGTTCCAATGATAATGGCTGATTTTAAAAAACCAACCAAAAAGAAAAGTGAACCAGCCGCAAATGAATTAGAAGAAGGTATGTATGAAGAAGGTATGTATGAAGAAGGTATGTATGAAGAAGGTATGTATAAAGAAGGTATGTATGAAGAAGGTATGTATGAAGAAGGTGATGAAGAATTTTAAAATAAATGAATAAATTAAATATAAAAAAGGTACTCATAACGGGTACCTTTTTTCATTCTGGATATTTATAAATAAAAAGTTATGGGAAAAATTACAAAAACTGGTACCAAAGGTATCGAATTAATCAAAAAATTTGAAGGTTTTAGAAGTAAGCCTTATTTATGTCCAGCAAAAATTTGTACTATAGGATATGGTGCAACATTTTATCCAGATGGTAAAAAAGTAACAATGAATGATAAAGCAATCACTGAAGAAGAAGGTGTTGCGTTATTAAAATCTATGTTATCAAAATTTGAACAATATGTTGACTCTTATTGTATTGATACGATTACACAAAATCAATTTGATGCTTTGGTATCATTTTGTTATAATTTAGGACCAAATAATCTTAAAAGTAGTACGTTACTTAAAAAAGTTAATGCAAATCCTAATGACGAAACAATCAGAGCTGAATTTATGAAGTGGACAAAAGCTTCAAATAAAGTGTTAAAAGGATTGGTATTAAGAAGACAAGCAGAAGCTGATTTATATTTCACCAAATAAAATTAATAAAACCCTGGCTACGGCTGGGGTTTTTCATTTTTTTTTAATATTTATAGTTAAAACAATAAATGGAAAAATTAAACAGAATATACATAGGTGTTTGCTCAACAATTATAGTGTTTTATATTTTAATACATACATTATTAATGTTAGATTATTTTCCCATGTGTAAAGAAGTGGCTGTTTTTAATTACGTTACTATTTTATTGTTTTCAATACCATCTACTTTATTTATAAGAAACTACATTAGAAAAAGCAAAGAGTCTACCAATTTAAACTATTACGCTAAAAATTTAAATGAAATATTGATTAAACAATCACACAATCAATTATTTTATGATGGTAATGTAGTTGAAGGGTCAAAACATTTAACTAAAGAAGTTACGTTAGCAACTGGTGTGGATAGATGTTCAATATGGTTATACAATGAAGATAAGACAGCAATAGAATGTGAACAACTTTATATCAAATCAGAAGATAAATGGTATACAGATATTACGTTATACAAGAAAGATTACGAACCTTATTTTAATTCGTTGATAGTTGACCCTATAATTATTGCAGATGATGCCTTAACACATCAATCTACAAAATGTTTTGGTGAATCATATTTAATTCCATTGGGTATCAAATCTATGTTGGACGTTCCAATTATCTATAAAGGTAAAGTTATTGGGGTTATTTGTTTAGAATCATTAGAACAAAGAGAATGGCATAAAGTTGAGATTAATTTTTCAGAAATGTTATCATCTATTTTTGCATTTATGTATTCAGTTAAAGAAAATAAAAAAGTAGAACAAAATCTTATCGAATTTGAAGAATTTGTAAATGAAACAGCTTTAATTTCAAAAACTGATAAACATGGTAAAATAACATATGCTAATAAAAAATTCTCAGAAGTATGTGGTTATTCATTAAGAGAAATAATAGGTAAAGACCACAATATTGTTAATTCTGGAATACAAACAAAAGACTATTGGTCTAAAATGTATAAAAAAACGGTTTCTGAAAAAAAGATTTGGCACGATTTAGTTATCAATAAAAGAAAGAATGGTACACTATATTATGTTGATACTTACATTAAAGCTGATTTTGACCAAGAAACTGGTGAATTATTAGGTTTTATGTCAATTAGACAAGATGTAACAGAGTTATATGAATCACTAAATGAAATAAACAAAAAGAATACTTATTTAGAACACGCTGCGAAGATTTTAAGACACGATATGCATTCTGGGATAAACACATATATCCCAAGAGGTATAAGTTCGTTAGAACGAAGATTAACACCAGAATTGGTAGATAAATTAAAACTAGAAGCACCGTTAAAAATGTTGAAAGAGGGTTTGAAACACACACAAAAAGTTTACAAAGGTGTTTATGAATTTACAAATCTAGTTAAAAAAGATGCTGTGTTATCAAAAGATTATCATAATCTAAGAGAAAAATTAATTAATTTTTTAAAATCAACAGCTTATTTAAGTCAAGTTAAAATAGATGATTTACCAAACCATGAAGTGAATGAATCATTATTCTGTACAGCAATCGATAATCTAATTAGAAATGGTTTGAAGTATAATGACTCAAATAGTAAACTAATCAATATTTACATGGAAGATGAAGATACGTTGGTTGTACAAGATAACGGTAGAGGGTTATCACAAAAAGAATTCGAACTTTATTCAAAACCTTATTCCAGAAAAAGGAATCAAAAAGAACCAGGAACTGGTCTAGGGTTAAGCATATGTGTTGCAATACTAAAAGAACATGGTTTTGGTATTACATGTGAAAAAGATAAAGGGACTAAGATTAGAATTAAAATTAAATAGTTATGATAGATTCAATTTTATTAGTGGATGATGAAGATTTATTCCACTTAGTTTTTGAAGATGCTTGCAGTCTTCTAGATATTACACTCTCACTACAAAGCGTTTCATCAGCAGATGAAGCTGAGAAAATGTTTAAAGCATGGTATGAGCAGAATAAAACAGATGAAAGACCAGAATGTGTTTTTGTAGATTTAAACATGATTGGGTCTAGTTTTGACGGTATCGAGTTGGTTAGAAGAATAAATTTTGAATATGGTAATCATGTTATCATTGGAATTATTTCATCTAGTGATGAACCAGAAGAACAAGCAAAGGCAGTAAAGGCTGGTGCTCAATTTTGGATTGTTAAAACAGATGACATAGAACCAAGATTAGAAGCTTTTAGAGCCGATTTTGATAAATATAAAAATGGTAAATCCAAATTTAAAATATACAAATAATGATAAGTTTTGATAAAAAAACAATTACCGAGTTATTAAAGTTATATGAATCTAAAAAAATAGGTTTAGAAGGTAATATTGTCAAATTAATTCAAACTGATGATGAAGCTTTTAAAAAATATTTAGAAACTTGTATTGAAAATGATAATGAGAATAGAAGAAAAAGATTAACAATCACAAAACAAGTACAAGCGCAAAACACTGAATTAACAAAAGCAAAGGAAGAAAATGAGCGAATCAATGAAGAGCTTAAAATAGCGTTAGCTCAAACAAAAGAAGCAAAAGAATTAGCTGAAAGTGATTTAGATTTACTTCAAAGAAGAACTCAATTTGAATTGATAGGTTTAACAGTAAAAATAGCTCTATCGATTATAATAGGTGTTGGTGTTATAACAACAGCCATATATATTTACATAATTAGTATAGGTGGTGATTCAACGATAATTGAATCATCATGGGCGAATATGTTTGGTATTTTGTTAACAAACAGTTTTAGTATAATAGGTACAATAATGGGGGTGAAATACGCCTCAGATAAAATGGATAAAAAGAAATAATATGAGTTACACAAGAGAACAAATCAAAGCGGCTGTAGAAGCTAAAGGTTTTAAATGGTTTAATGATGACGCTAACAAAACTTATGATGTTAATATTGTAGGTATTAGAAATGCCGCTACTGGTAAAAAAGTTACTAACGTATTTGATGACACATTGACAGTATCGTTTAAAGATGAGAAGGGTGTTTGGCAATTTTACGCATGGGCGGCAACAACCGACCCAGGTAAAAAATCAATGTTAGAATGGAACAAAATGGGTATTAGCGGTGGTTGTGCCAGATTGGTGGAAGGTCAATATAGAAGTACATGGAAGATTGATAAACATCAAGGTAAATACGATGCGTTATGTCAAAGAAATGGTAAAGTTAAAGTTTACCGTGATGCTGATTTTGATTTAGAATATGATGAGAACAAAATAACTGAAGGTATTTACGGTATAAATATACACAAAGCTGGTAGAGATTCTACATGGGTTGAAAACTGGAGTGCTGGTTGTCAAGTATTCAAAAGAGCTATGGATTTTGATGCGTTTATGGTTATAGTAAGAAGAGCGGCTAAGATACATGGTAATTCTTTCTCATATACTTTATTAAATTCAACTGACATAAAATAAGTCTTTATTTTTTAGGGGTAGATATTATATTCCTTAAAAGTTTACTATGGATAATAAATTTGATAAGACAAGTCTGTTGGCATACCTTCATAACCAAATAAGCAAAGAGAGCGTTTCAGTTATCTATGCTTCCAATAATATACTATATGAAAAATGTGAATTGTATAATGATTTCATTCAATCATTATTGTCATTGGTGTTTGACACATATTTGGGTGATGAATACATGAAGGTTGAGGACCAGATAAAACATTTTAGATGGTGTTGGAATAAAGTGGTTGATAATTTCAAAGAAGAAGGTATTTATATCAAAAACCCTAAATTATATAATTATTTTTTAGAGTTTATGTTAGAGGTGTTTTATATGTATGATGGTAAAGAACAACAAAATTATAGTGATTCTGGTATTTTAAAAATATGGGAAAATGTTCTAAGTTATGATAAACCAAAAACGCAAGCTGATATAGATACAATGATTGAAGTTTATAATATTTTTGAAAAATCACTGATTAGTGAATAAAAAATAGGTTTTACTATTTATTTTTATAAAAAAATGTATTAGTTTTAAAATAAAAATTATGAACACGGAAAGATTATTTAACTTGGTTATGACTGATATGACCATGGATAAGATGAAACTTGAAGATGATTTAGAAAGAATCATTAATGATAAGGATAAATCTATCGATTCAAAAATGGCTGAGGCTAAGGCTATACTATATAGACTTTCTAGTACTGAAAATGCGATTGCCACGTTTGGTAATCTATTAAATAACAATAACAAAAACGAAAAAGAAAACTAAAATGGAAAAATTTGAAGAATTAAAAACGTTGATTGCTTCTATTGAAGAAGATGCTGCAAAATTTTACGAAAAAGGTAACAAGGCTGCTGGTGTAAGACTTAGAAAAGGGTTACAAGAAATCAGAACATTGTCACAAACATTAAGACAAGACGTTTCTGCAAAGAATAAAACAGCTAAAACTGCTTAATTAAAAAATAAAAATATGCTAATAGGTATACTTAATAAAATATTGATAATGTTGTTTATTATGTCGTGTTTGAATATATTAAGACATGTCTTTTATTTTTCACAAGCAGTTCTAACTTCAACAGAAGAAGAACCTAAAAAATACAAAATAGAAAACCTTTCATTGTATTTATTGGGTATATCTATCGCATATATTTTATCTGCTATTTTTACTGGCATAACAATTTAAAGACTTTAACATATGTCAAATATACAAAAAACATTAGATTCTTTACAACCATACGTTATCGGTATCCGTTATTTAGAAGGTACACCGTTAGTAGATGCGGTGTTTAAAGAAGGCTGGATGGTGCCAGAAGACCCTAGAGTTAAAAAAGTTAAAGGTAATGAGGAAATGAATTACTATATGTTATTTAGCGAAATAGAAGGGGTTGGTTTAGATGAGCTGTTAGGTTATGTTAAAAAAACAATAGACATAAACGTTGAACGTGAAAAGAAACACGAACTACTTCGTGAGAAGGTAAATGAATTAAAAGAGTTATTCAAAAAACATACGTTAGATAAACTAAAACGATTGAAATTCAATTTTACTGAAGAAGATTTAGTTCCTAAATTAAATGAGTTTGATGTAGATGTTGATATTGATGAATCTTATGAGGAAGAGATTGTTGAAACACCACAACCTAATTTGTACCCAGAAAATGTTGAAGAATATCAAACTTCTGGTGAGGAAAAATTTGATGTTAAACAATCAATACCTACATATTTAGATGAAAACGGAACTCCAATAGAACTTTCTGAAGAAGAGTTAGAAATGATTGAAGAAGAGGAAAGAGCTAAAAGAAACATGGAAATGATAAAAGCTAAGAAACAAAATGACAAGCTAAAAAACATTTCTTCTAAAGTAGAATTACCACCAAGATAACCCGATTGTGATTAAAATTAAAATATTAAAGCCCTTTTAAAGGGCTTTTTTATTTTTCAAAATATTTATAGTAAAAACAAATGAAAGATTTTATTAAGTCTAAACTTTTAGAAGTTCTAAACGTTGACGAATCAAATATTATTACTATTGATAGGGTTTCACCAGATGCTGATGAGATAACTCGTACAGTTGTTTTTCCAATAGTTAAATCGTTATATCGTGGTATAAACAAAATTAAACGAGGTGAACATCAATCGTTGACTAATGATGAAAAAAACACCATTAAAAAAATATTTCCTAAAATCGTTGATAATAAAACTAAAACATTTAATAAGAATTTTGAAACTGTTGGTGCTTATGTAAGACCTGGTGACTTTTATAAAATTTATAAGGTAAAAACTTTAAGAGGTAGCAACAAAAGAATATCGGTTGGTTTTTTCTATTATAAGAACGCAAACAATATAGCGTACTTTGAAACTGAAAACAATGGTATAGCAATAAATGTTGCTAAATTAAGTATGAATAATTTGAATCAATTAGAATCAACAATAAGACATGAATTGATACATGCTGCTGACCCAAAAGTTGTGAACAAAAAAATAGCGAAAAATTTTAATGATAAAGAAATTGAATATGATAAATTACCATATGAATTTGATGCTTTTTCACATGAATTTATTACAACAATAACTAAGAATTTAAATTTAGTTACTGATGAGGAAACTAAAAATGATTTAATTAAAAGTTTGTGGTATATTATACAAAGTTTGAAAAATGGATTTTCAGCAAATGTTTTGTATAAAGAGTATTATAGTGATGGCGTTATTAGATTGTTTACTGAAAATGGTGTAAGTTCTAAAAATTTTAGAGGGTTAAGACACAACTTTTATCAATTCGTTGCAACCGCTCAAAATTGGGCTACCAAACCAACCTTATTTGATAAATTCATGAAAAGGTTGGTTAGATACGTCCCATACAAAGTTTAATCATTTTTTTTCGGCAAAAGCACGTTCAAACGCCTCTTGTACTGTGTGTATCAACCAAACACCAGCAGCAGAGATTAAACCATTAAAGAAAACGAGTAAATAAGGTGAATCAACACCTAAACTACCCATGGGTGTTAATTTACTGTATCCGAAATAAAACATAATCCCAGAAACGGCAAACCCCATCCATGTCCCTAAACACATAAAACATGTGAATAGTTTATGAATACTGTAACCTCCAGTACCCATTTTTGCTAAAAAGCTTCTCCAACCTTCAAATACGGAACCGTATATCATGTTATTACAAGCACCATAGCAAATAAGAATAAAAATTAATGTAATCATAGTTTTTTGTTTAAATATACGTATTATGATTCATTTAGTCAATATTTATATTAAAAAGAAGTATGAAAACACTTATTAAGAATTTATTAAAAGAGGCGATAAAAGATTTCACCATAACGTGTGAAGCTTGTGATTGGCATTGGAACGCTTCAGAATCAGACAAATCTGATTTATATGTTTGTCATAAATGTGGTCACGATAATGAACCACCATACGATGATGAAACATTGAATGAATCGGAAGGTGAACAGAATGTTGCTGGTGTATTAATTAAATGCTTAACAACTAATCGTGTTTTTTTACTTTATAGAAATGACCCTAGCCCTAAATGGGCTCTTATGTCTGGTGGTATGGATGAAGGTGAAAAACCAGTTGATACACTTATCAGAGAAATAGGTGAAGAATTAAGTATAGATGCTGACAAGTTAATTCAATTTGAATACGACAGAACAGAATATATACCAGAGAAAAATAGAAATTTTCACTATTATAAAGGGTTTACAATGTCAGAATTTATCCCTAAATTAGACCATGAAAATTTAAACTATGGTTGGTTTTCTAAAAATAAATTACCAACACCGTTATATAAAGGTTTAGCTGAAAAAATTAATAGGATATGAATGATAAAATGATTGATAAAGAAATTAAACAAATCGAAAATGAAATTAAAGCCGATATGTTTATGACAGAAATTAGAAAGAAAAAATTTATTGGGGATTTAAAAAATGGTTTAGGTGATGAAATAAAAAAGAACCCAAACAAAGTCAAAATACTTAAACAACCATGGTATAAAAAGGTTTCAAATTTCTTTAAAAAAATTTTTAGAACGTTATAATATGAGATATCAAGAATTAATAGAAACAATATCTGAAATATATAATAATGAAAACATCATAAAAGATGGTTTAGTTTTAGTATATTATTTAGATGAAAAAAACCATAAAAAAACAACTGAAGAATTGTTTTACAAATCTAACCCTATGACTGAACCGTGTATATATACTGATGAATTTGAGGTTGAGTTAGGTGGAATCTTAGTTAGATTTATCAAAAAAACTGAATAAATATTTGTATTTAACTTTAAAATTTGTACATTTGTAAAAAAAAATGTATGGGTAAAAAATTATTAGAAGAATACGGAACACACCAATATGTCGCTGGTTTAGATGAAGTTGGTAGAGGGTGTGGTGCTGGTCCAGTGGTAACAGCTGCTGTAATATTACCAAAAGGGTTTAACTCTCCATTGATAAGAGATTCAAAGAAACTATCTGAAAAACAAAGAAAAGAAGCGTATGACCTTATTATGGCTAATGCTGTGGCTGTATCATGTCATGCTGGTTCAGTAAAAGAAATCAATGAAATAGGTATTAACCCATCAACATTTAACACTATGTATAAATGTATTGATGAATTAACAGTTAAACCAGACCACATTCTTATTGATGGTACGGTATGGAATGAACGTGAACAAGACCCAGAAGTAACTCTTGTGCCAAAAGGTGATGATACTTACACATGCATCGCAGCAGCCGCTATTGTTGCTAAAGTTAGACGTGACGAATATATGTGTAAATTACATTTATTGCATCCAGAGTATAATTGGTGTAAAAACAAGGGTTATTTAACACCAGACCATATTGAAGCGTTGAAGAAAAATGGTTCTAACAAATATCATAGAACACAATATGTAAAAAATTTCGTAAAAAATTTGGTGGATTAAAAATTTATTATTACATTTGTATTATAAATTAAAAAAATGGATAAGATTACTAAAACATCATTAATAATTATCTTGATTAGTTTTTTAACGTGTTTGTTGTTGGCATCATGTAAAAAAGAACCGATAACACCTGGAAATTATAACCCTAATGTAGACCCACCAGAAGATACAACAACATGGGTTTGGCAATATGGTAATGGTGGAACATTACCAAATTGGAGCCCCAATCAAAATAATGATTTATATGGAACTACATGGGTATTAACAAAAGTGGTTACAGCATTTGCCACATCTTATCCTAACGATACGATTAGATTTGTTGGTAATACTAATTATACTTTAAATAATGGGGCTATAAGACCATACCAATTAAGTAGTAGTGCTGGTAGTACAAATAAAACATTGGCATTATATTATTTTGCACCATTTGGTGGGAGTCATTATAGTGCACAAGTTGGGTATTATTTTGTTAGTGATGGTTTTATTGCCAATGCTGAATTTACAAACATACAAAATACTACTATGACAGTAAAAGCTTGGTTTACTAAACTTTAATTAACTGAAAATCAATAAAGTAAAAAATAATTTAAAAATTTTTTAAAAAAAAGTTGCAAAAACAAAAAATAGTTAGTACATTTGCAACACTTAATTATTAATCTTAAAAACTAAAATTTATGAGCACATTTTTAAAAGCAATGCAAACAGCAGATTCGTTAACTGAAAACGGAATGGCAACAAACTCATCATCTTTGAACCACTGTGTAGATTTATTCTTCCAAATTGGTGCGATGAGAGGTCAAGATAAGCAAAGACTTATCAATGCTTTTACGAAAGCATTTGCTGAGAACCCGTTACATGCAATGAAATTGTTATTTTGGGCTCGTGATATCAGAGGTGGAGCTGGAGAAAGACAAATCTTTAGAGATATTGTTGCGTACTTGGCTGAAAACCGTACTGAGACTTTAGGTAAGAACTTACATTTGTTCAACGAGTATGGTCGTTGGGATGATTTACTAACTCTTGTTGGTACACCATTGCAAACTAAAGCGTTGAACTTAATCTCTGATGCGTTAGATAGAAAAGATGGATTAGCAGCTAAATGGATGCCACGTCCAAACGTATCTAACCGTGAGAAAAAAAGATGGGCAAATGTGTTGAGAAAACATTTGGGTCTTACACCAAAACAATACCGTAAGTTATTGTCAGAAAACTCTAACACAGTTGAGCAATTAATGTGTGCTAGAGAATACTCTAAGATTGAGTACTCTAAATTGCCATCAAAAGCAATGAGTGACTACATGAAAGCGTTCTCTAAGAACGACTTAGAGAGATTCCAAGCTTATTTAGCTTCTCTTGAAAAAGGTGAAACTAAGATTAACGCTGGAGCGGTGTACCCATATGACATTGTAAAAAACTTGAAGTATGGTAATGCTAGAGGTGCTAACGAGCAATGGAAAGCATTACCAAACTACATGGCTACTAACGAAGAGTATGTATTACCAGTAGTTGACGTTTCTGGGTCAATGTCATGCCCAGCTGGTGGTAACCCTAACGTTACTTGTATGGATGTAGCAATCTCTTTGGGATTATACATCTCTGAAAGAAACGTAGGTCCTTTCCAAGATGCTTTTGTGACTTTCTCTGAAAGTCCAAAATTACAAATCTTGAAAGGTAGCTTGAACGAGCGTTACAACCAACTTCAAAGAGCTGATTGGGATATGTCAACAAACTTGGAAGCTGTATTTAAGTTAATCCTTAAAAAAGCTAAAGAGTCTAACGTGCCACAATCAGAGATGCCGACAATGATTTTAATCTTGTCTGACATGGAGTTCAATTCTGCTGTAAGAGGTAGAGGTTGGAACCCAACTGCTCAAAAAATGATTGAGTCAATGTACGCTGAGGCTGGATACAAAACACCAAAAGTTGTATATTGGAACATCCAATCAAGAGGCGATAACAACAAGCCAGTACACTTTGACACGAATGGTACTTGTTTAGTTAGTGGTTTTTCACCTTCTTTATTAACAAACTTGTTAGCTGGAAGAGATTTATCACCAATATCAATGATGTTGAGTGTCATCAACTCTGAGCGTTACTCACCAGTAACAATCTAAGAAGTTGGGGTGTAAAAGCCCCAATTTTCTTCAAATGTTTGTATAGAAAAATGCTTTCTGCAACTTAAAAAAATTTATACAATTAATATAGTTCAGACAGCATAGTTTCCAGTCTATCAAAACCAGATGTGGCTTAATTGTGAACCACGTCACTAAAACTGGGGTTCTTTATAAGGTTTAGAATTGAAACTACCTCCGCATTTTGTTACAAACACCAATTAAAAAGGACTCATTTTGGGTCCTTTTTTTGTTTTTATACTTTACTATATTAAAAAAAATCGATAAACTTAATTAACATTTAAAAATAACACATATTTAAAGAATATAGAATGAAAAGAATTGTTGTAAAAGAAATCGACAAATTAAAAAGTAGTATGTTTGGTGATAAACTAGTTTCAGAGTATCTAATTTATTTAATTTTAAATCAAGGTGGTGGTGATATTGTTTTACATGGGTTTACTGAATATGGTGAACAAAACAAAGAAGCTAGAATCAACGAACTTATTATTGAACATTTTATTAATAACGAAACACTTAGTAAAATAGATAAGAAAGAAATAATTCAAGAAGTAACATTTTTGGAATACTTAAAAATTAAACAATGAAAGAAAATTACCCATTAATAATTGTGTTCTATTTGGACGCTGAAATGATGAAAATCAAAGAAATAATTCAACCATTTGCTGATTCAGTAAATAATATGTTAGCACATAAAAATGCAAACGCAATGGCTTTCTTTATCCCAACACAAGGGGAGGAAAGAGTTGAGTGTATCAATCCAATGATAGTGTCTGAACCAGATATGGCTAAAATAAACGAAATGGTTGAAGATATAAAGAAAAGCTTTTCTGTTGGTGAGGATTTAGGTTTAGAAGACGAAGAAATAGAAATTGAAGAAGTAATTGAAAAACCATGTGACTGTGGTAATAATCCAGGCGGTAAATGTAAATGTAATGACTAGAGAAGACAAAGCAAGGTTATATGATGATTATATCAGAGAAAGTGACCGACTACAAAGAGAAATATCTAAAATAAAATCAGAGTATGTTTTCAACATACCACAAGACAAACAAGAAATCATTGATAGAAATAATGCTAGATTAGATGTTTTGGTTAGAAACTTAGAAAAACTATATTTGGATTAAGTATGGAAACTAAATGGAAGGAAAAATGGAATTACTACGGTTGGAAAGATTATTTAGATATAATCCCAAACCGTGATACTATGCAAAAAGATTGGAACAGTACATTTGTTACTAAAGTTAATTTTTTAGCAATACAAATAAAGGTGTTAGATGAAAATGCTGAAATTGGTATATCAGTTCACCCTACATTATTTGATATCTTGATAAAGGAAATACCATTTAACACAGAAAAAGAAGGTGTAACATTTGTAAGTCTTAGGTATCCAGTAAATTTAGATGCAACGCTACCAGAAAATAAAGTATTTGTTTATCAAAAAGGTGTTGATGAAAATATTGGTGAAATCCTTATTGATTTTGTGACTGAAACACGTGATTAAGGCCTAGTACTAGTCCTTCTTATTTTTGTGTATGGCCAACCAGTTTCTTCATGTATGACATCATACATTCTACCGATATTGGCTGGTGTGGCTGTACCCATGAATAACAAACTTTTTATCTTTTGTTTTTTGGCTATTCTAGCCAAAGTATGGTGTAGTCTTTGAGCTTCTTCTAAGTTTTTACAAATTATCATATCAAATTGGTCTTCACTGTAAATTAATAATTTATTATGAACAACAATAATTTGTTTAACCATTTTCTTTGAATGGGCACCAATCATAAGTCTTTTGACAACTTCTCTAATCGTTGGACGTTCTTCTGATTCATGACCATAGATATAAAACGTTTCCTCTAGATTATATTCATCAGAAGCTAATATAGTCCAATCACCTAGAGGTTTTTCAGTGTATAGTTTACCATACTCATCCCTCAATAATCTAAATGTATCAGTTTCTTCTGTTGGTTTAATAACACATATCTCATATCTCACTGGTCTAATACCATTTGTGTTTAAAAACTTTTTTGGAAATAAAATATCATTATCTTCTCTCAACTTATGGTATTTTAAGAAAACAGATTCTTTTGTTTTGCATTTGTATAACGTTTTCTTATATTCCCCATTTGATGTTAAAATCACTCTATAAATCATAAACACTTGAAATTAATAATAAAAATACGTAATATTGTAAAAAAATAAAGATTAATATGAGTAAAAGGGATTATTACGATGTATTAGGTATCAAGAAAGGTGCTAGTCCAGACGAAATAAAAAAAGCATATAGAAAACTAGCAAAAGAATATCACCCAGATAAAGGTGGTGATGAGCAAAAATTCAAGGAAATATCAGAAGCATACGAAACATTATCAGATAGCGATAAGAAGGCTAATTATGATAGATTTGGTCACTCTGGTCCACAGCAAGGTGGAAACCCTTTTGGTGGTTTTAGAAACCCTTTTGGAAATGGGTTCGGTGGTGGTTTTGGTGGATACCATAGCGAACCCCAAATTAGGGTTGGTTCCGATATGTCATTAGTTTTAAAATTAACATTAGAGGAAACGTTTAACGGTGTTAAAAAAACATACAAATACACTAGAAAAGTTAGTTGTAAGACGTGTGATGGACATGGCGGTGAAGATGTGACACAATGTAGTGTTTGTAACGGTTCTGGTGTTTCAATAAATGTTATAAAAACACCTATGGGTATTATTCAACAAATGGTAACTTGTCAAGCTTGTGATGGGTTAGGTAAATCTTATACCAAAGCTTGTAAAACATGTAATGGAAACGGTGTTGTTGATAACACAGAAACCGTTGAAGTTGAAGTACCATCTGGAGTGATGGATGGTATGACTTTTATTATGCAAGGTAAAGGTCATGGGGTTAAAGGTGGTAAGGAAGGTGATTTACACATAAGAGTTCATGAAACAAAACATGATATATTTACAAGGTCTGGTGCTGATTTAAAAATGACGTTGAAATTAAGTTACCCACAATTAATATTAGGTGATAAAATAGAAATAGATACAATCGAAGGTTCTAAAATAAGAATATCAATACCAGAACATAGTGATGTTGGTTCTAACCTTAGAATACCGTTTAAAGGAACTAGACAATATGGTAGGGAAAATAGAGGTGATATTCTAATAACATTAGGAATTGATATACCTAAAAAAATAGATGATGACACTAAAGCACTTATCATCAATTTAAAAGAAAAATTAGATAAAAAGGTTGAAACCGAGAAAACAAATTAGTATATTTGTATAAATAAATGTTTAATAAATAAAAAGAAAAGTAATATGGCAAAATTTGAAGAACCATTTGAAGACACGTTGGATTTGTACAACGAAGTAATTAAAGCTGTTGGTTTAGACCAATACGTTAACATCACAGTATTAGTTAATAACAGAGCAAAAGAATTGTTCAAAGTTAACAAGGCTAACGAATTATTGAAGTATAGAACTGGTGATGACATCATTATCGTTCTTAATGAACAAATCTTTGAACAATTAACTGACGAACAAAGACGTATTGTAGTTGAAGAATCATTAGCTAGTATTCATTATGATACCGAAAACGATAAGTTAGTAATCACAAAAGCAGATGTTATCACTTTCAGTGGTGTGTTATCTAAACATACATTCGAGAAATGGAACACATTAAGAGAATCTATTAAGTCTCTTTATGATGCAGCAAAACAAGCTGAAGATGAGGCTTCTAGCGCAACGAGTAAAAAAGTAAAAGCATACTAATGACTAGAGAAGAGATAGCTGAAATAAATGAAGAAGCATTATTAATTGATGGATTTGATAGTGCTATCATAGGCATGGCCGAGAGAATTAACCTCGGCCCAGTTGTCGCCTATGACGAAGAAAAAATAGTTGATATACTATCAAAACAAATGGAATTGGAAGATACTGAAGGTATGACTGAAGATGAAATTGAAAGTGAAAAGTATATAATGGCGATTGAGTATTTCGAGTATAATATTAAAGGTGCTTGGTTGGGTGAAAACACACCAGTATTTATTAGAGGTAGTTTTTTATAAGATATGAATAAACCATTAAAACAAATGTTAAGAGCATCGATAGAAGCTCAAAGACAAAAAGCGTTATTAACTCTTCAATTGTTATCTCACCATTCAGTAGGTATTGGTGACCATTCAACTGATGATTATTATAAAAACGCTGAAGAAGCTTTAGCAGCATTGACAGAAGCTGATGATAAATTAGAAACATTAAACAGATATGAATTTTTAATGATGTCTGGTGAGTGTGTTATTAAAAAAGATGGAAAAATACAATAATATGAATTTAACTAACGAATTTAAAGATTATGCTATTAAGCATATGGGGATTTCTTCAACGGATTTTTACCAATGGGAACAAATGCAAGAAAAACTTTACGGTTCTCAAGCATCACTTATGGTTCCTTCAGCGTCATTAACACCATACATTCTTGAAGAAAGAGAATTAAGAGTGACACAGATGGATATTTTCTCCAGAATGATGATGGATAGAATTATATGGTTAGCTGGACCAGTTAACGACAGAATGAGTACAGTTGTACAAGCACAGTTGATGTTCTTAGATAATTTAGAAAGAAAAGACATCACATTACATGTCGATAGTCCAGGTGGTTCAGTAAAATCTGGGTTATCAATTGTTGACGTAATGGACTACATCACATCTGATTGCATCACTATCAATACTGGTATGGCTGCAAGTATGGGGAGTATATTATTAGGTGCTGGAACAAAAGGTAAACGTTATACGCTGCGTTTTAGTAGAGTTATGCTACACCAAGTATCGACTGGTGCTCAAGGTAATATCCAAGACATCAGACGTTCAATTGCTGAGGGTGAAAAATATAACGAGTTATTATTCGGGTTGTTAGGTAAATACACTGATAAAGACCCTAAACAAGTTATGGAAGATGCAAGTCGTGATTTATGGTTAAATTCTGATGAAGCATTGGCTTATGGTATTGTTGACCATATCATAACAACAAAAAAGAAAAAATAATTGCAAAAATATTTGCATTATTTGAAAAATGTTTGTACATTTGTAATAAGAAAATAAATAAAGTGGGTTTTTTAACGAAAACCCACATATTTATAAAACACATTATGAATACAGTAAAATTTATAAATAATTCTGTTTTCTTAAATTTAGAAAACGAGACTTTAGAATACTCTAAGTCTTCAAAAAATTATTTTAATTTCATTGTTTACAATGGTGAGGTTTTTTACTTAGTAAATTAAAAGACACGTTCTTTAAAATTATGGGGATATGACGGTATTGACTGGGTATAGTCGTAGGTAGTAAGCATGTAGTGCTAGATTGGAAGCACTTTAAAAAATACTATTAGAACAAGAAATGACAACGATTTAATCGTATCAGAAAATTTCCTTGACGAAGCGACATTCGTTTCTAACGGAGAGCTTGCAGTTGCCTAACACTGCTGATAGTGGTAATCCACTAACGAGATGATGGTAAACCATCTATGGTATGAATACTAGTGGAACCAAAACCACTATAAAATTAAGGAAAGTTTCGGATGGTTAGAAAATCATGACCTAAACATGTAGAAAGCATCGAAGAATATTCAACACATGGGTTCGAATCCCATTATCTCCACTTCTAACAGATTCATTCTCAAACAACACGCCACGAGAAATGAAATTATGACCCTCAGTAAGTCGCTTTACTGGGGGTTTTTTATTTTTGATATATTTATATTAAAAGTAAAACTATGAACGATTTTAAAAAATTTTTATTAAAGGCTTTTAGTTCTAAAAGCGATGTATCGAGCAAAAGGTTTATTGCCTTTTTAGCTTTTTTAATGATGGTAATTGGCTTTATATCGAATTTATATTTGGGGTTTAAAGTCGAAGAGCATATGTTCAAATCAATGGAATGGATTGTTGAAATTGGAATGGGTGCTATATTATTAGAAAGGTTTGGTAAAAAAGAAGAGGAAAAACCAGAAGAACCTAAAGCACCAACTAGTGGTGATACACAAACAACATCACCATCTGGTACAACACAGACTCAATCAGTAGATATGCCAACTGGTCCAGACCCAATAGAATAAAAAAGGGGCTCAATAAGCCCCTTTTAATTTCTTTAACAACACATTATTTACTTGGTGGTGGTGGAGGTGTTGTTGTGTTAGTTTTTGGTTTACCGCATCCGCATCCAAAATTTAAATCTTGTTTTACCATTTTTTTCTGTCTTTTTTATTTATGTTATTTTATTATAACCCACAAATGATTGTAGGCGGTTTTTCTAATTGAACCTTTAGAACCATTATTAACTTTCTTTCCTCTTAAACAATAAGATATCTTTTGTCTTATGTTAGATAATTTACCTTTTGAAAAATTTTTGTTAGCTAAATAATCGGCAGCGGTGACTAATGAATCAAATATTATTTCTTCATTTGTTGTTAAATTAATTGCTTTAAAATTAGTAAAATTACCGTTTTTTAATAAGTTTATTTTAGAGTTTTTAATTTTAACTTCCTTATTATAATTATTTCTTCTAAATTCATTAACAGTTGCCAAATTATAACCTAAGTTTAGATTATTACTTTTATAAAAATTGATATAATAATTTTCCTTATCAATTAATTCACTAACTTCACAAAATTCAATAACTTCAAATGAAAAATTATCTATACCATATTTATTAAAAGAATTTTGTAAATAATCATTATCATGTTTGTTATTTTTTAATAATGATTTATGCTTACTAAATCTAGATTTAATATTCATAGAACTACCAATATATAATTTATTATTAACGTTGTTAATAATTTTATATATTCCGCATCCCATAATTTCTAAGTTTTAAGTTATTCGTTATTTATCTATAAATATTGACTAATAATAAAAATAATCATATATTTAATCATGTTTAGACGAAAATATAATATAACATTATTGGATAGTAAATGGCAACCTTTAAAAATAGATGTTAAATTTACTATTATACCAAGAAGGGATGAATTTATTTACATCGATAGATATTATCGTGTTTTAAATGTGGTACACAATCTTGAGAAAAAACACTATGTGTTTGTGGTGGTTGAAGAGTTCAACCAACCAATAAAACCAGAATAATTTATTTTTTTTTAAAAATATTTTGGTTTTTACTTGACAAACGAGATATTTATTTGTACATTTGTAATATAATTAAAAACAACGTTCTTTAACTTATTAAAAATATTATCTAAAAAAGATGGGTTCTGCAACCAAACAAAAACAGATACAACTATGATTCGTTTAATTGGTATGTTAGAAATGTGAAAACATGCTTTAACAACGGAATTAAACAAAATTGGTTAGGTTTCCAACTAAAACAAAAATCACGTCACAACCACCCCAATAGGTGCGAGTAGGATGTAGTTGAAGAACAGTAGACTCTCGCCAAAGCTAAGCCGAAGACGTAAAAAGGGTTAATCCGCTGGGATGAAAAATATTAAGAAAACCATCTTGAGATAAACTTATTGGCAGAAAGAATCTATTCAGCAATTTATTTATACTATTATTCAGAAAACAAAAGTAAAAAAGAAGATTCTGGCCAAACTTATTCTAGAGGAATTGTCCTTATTAAATGGGTGCCAAGCAACTATTTAATAGTTGGCTCACTGCCAACCTAGGATACAACATTGCGGAATAGAGCAGAGGAAGCTCGCAAGGCTCATAACCTTGAGGTCGGTGGTTCGAGTCCATCTTCCGCTACAAATGGCCCAGTAAAGCCTCTTACCTTAGTGGTAACGTAACTGGTGCCGAGGATATATTGCGTTATGGTGTAAGAGGTTGCACACGAGGCTCATAACCTTGAAGGGTGGTTCGACTCCACGCTACGCTACTAAAAAGAATAGTTCCAGCAAAACTAAGGTTAATATTAAATTGCAAATTTGATTAGTGGTTCAATTCCACAAAGACTATTCTGACCTTATTAAAAGCCATCTAAATGATGGCTTTTTTTGTTTTATACTTGCATAATAACAAAAAAATATGTAAATTTGTAAAAAATGATTCTTATTATATTCATAATACTTATTGTTATTCTTAATAAGAAAAGTCGAATAAAAAATAGAAAAAGATGGTAAAGAAATTAACAAGTGAAAATTTAGAATTATTTATTGACACTTATAAAACCAAACATAAAGAAGGGTTTACTAGTGGTGAGATAGAATTTATTTTAGAAAAATACAAAATAGATAGTGATAAATTTTATGAAGCGTTGGGTGTTAATACATGTATGGTTATAGGTAATGATTATATTACTTATCATTGTGATGTGGAAAAAGGGTTACGTTGTGTCATTGAAGACCGTGACCAAAATATTTTAGAATGGGATTAAACTTTAAATAATAATAATATAATGGATGTAGAAACAAAAATCTTAAAAAGATTAATTGGTAAAGAAAGTAAACCTAAATTGTTGATTATAGGTAACATGCGCCACGGAAAGGATTCGTTGGCAGAGATTTTCAATGAAGAATTTGGTTATACTTTTGAATCATCATCACAATCAGCTGCAAATATCTTTTTGTATGATTTATTGAAAGATAAGTATGGTTACAAAACACCAGAAGAATGTTTTGAGGACCGAGTAAATCACAGACAAGAATGGTATGAAGCTATTTGTGATTACAACAAAAATGATAGAGCTAGATTAGCCAAAGGTATTTTAGAACGTTCAGATTGTTACGTTGGAATGCGTGATAGAGATGAGATTGAAGAATGTTTAAGACAAGGTATTTTTGATTTGGTTCTTTGGGTGGATGCATCTGATAGATTACCTAACGAAGATGCTAGTTCATTCAACATTGACAAATCGTGTGCTGACATAATCATTGAAAATAATGGCACTTATGAACAATTCAAAGAAAAAGCAATTAGATTAGGAAAAATTATTTTCAAATATAGTTGACAAGTAATAATATTAATTGTATATTTGTTAAAATAAATTAATTTAAAAAGTAAAATATGACAGTAAACGAAAACAGTACTGTAAAAGTACATTACACTGGTAGATTAGAAGATAACACAGTTTTTGATTCATCTATTGATAGAGAACCATTAACAGCTGAGTTAGGTAAAGGTATGTTAATACCAGGCTTTGAGCAAGGATTACAAGGTATGAAAGCTGGTGAGAAGAAAACAATCACTATCCCATCTGCTGAAGCTTATGGTCCAGTTAGAGAAGACATGACTCAAGAAGTGGAAAAACAATTTGTACCAGAAGGAGTTGAAGTTGGAGCACAATTAACAGCAAACGGACCGCAAGGGCCAATTATAGTAACGGTTGCTGAAGTTAAAGAGAACACAGTTGTATTGGATGCGAACCATCCATTGGCTGGTAAAGACTTAATCTTCGATTTAGAAGTTGTTGAAGTGGTTTAATCTAATTCGGAAAAAAAAATAAAAACCCAGATTTAATGTCTGGGTTTTTTTATTTTTATTTGTATATTTAAAATTATATTATTACATTTGTAGTATGGAAAAGAGAATTAAATTTGATATACCAATACCTAAAGACATTTTAGAAATAGCTAATGTGTTTAAAAATAATGGTTTTAAATTATTTGTTGTTGGTGGTGCTGTTAGAGATGCGTTGTTAGGTAAAGAACCTAAAGACTACGATTTGGCAACAGATGCTATACCAGACAAGGTTGAAGAAATGATGGCTAAAGCTGGTCTTAAAACTTTACCAACTGGTAAAGCTTTTGGTGTTATCAATGTTTTTACTGATATGGGAGAGTATGAAGTAGCTACTTTTAGAAATGATTTATCTGGTGGTAGAAGACCAGACGCTGTGTCTTTTACAAACATAGAAGGCGATGTTAAAAGACGTGATTTAACAATTAACGCTTTATTTTATGATATAGATACACAAGAGGTTGTTGACCTTGTTGGTGGTGTGGAAGACCTTAAAAATGGTGTTGTAAGAACAGTTGGTTCACCAGAAGATAGATTTGGCGAAGACAGACTTAGAATACTTAGAGCGATAAGATTTGCTGGTAGGTTTGGAAATCAGCTAGACCCATCAACAGATGCTGCATTAAAAAAAGATGCAAGTCTTGAAGGTATATCTGGTGAAAGAATTAGAGATGAATTTTTAAAAGGGATAAAATCAGCTAAATCAGTTAAATCATTTTTAAAAATGATTGACAAATACGGATTATTTGATTGGGTCTTTAAAGGGTTAAAAGTTGACAAAAGATTTATTGAGGATAATGACCCAATTATAATTTTGGCAACATTATTGAAGCATAACGATATCGATATGTTAAATAAACAATTAAACACATTAAAATACTCAGCCGAAGAAATTAAAGGTGTTGTATTTTTAGTTGGGTTATTAAAACTATCTGTTGATACAGCTGTTATACTTAAAAAAGCACAAAAACATTCTGGTATAACACCAGAGCAAATAACTAAATTTTCTAAATTAGAAGGTATTAATGAAAAGTTAGTTGATGCGTTTTTAAAATTTGGTTTAAGTGTTACTGGTCCAGAAGTTATGGATAAAATGGGATTGAAACCTGGTCCAGAATTGGGTAAAGCAATACAAAGTATTGAGAAAGATAACTTTAAAAAACTTTTAAAATGATTATATTTATTTTTTAAAATAATAACATTACATTTAGTTTTAAAAAAAAATTATGGCAAAATTTATAGCAATTTTTAATGATACCGTTGATGATATTGAAATCAACGGTTTTACCGTTTTCACTGAAAAAGAAGTGGACGAGTATGAAGAATTAGCGTACAGTATTACGTGGCCGTTCACTTATAAGATTGGTGAATATGAATTAGAGTTTTCAAATGGGGATGATTTACTTTCTAAAATTGATTTTAAAGAAGTATCTTTTGAGGATTCAAAAACACTTAAAAAATTATTCAATGATGATTTTGGTGTTTTCATAGGAATTGATTTTTTAGAAGGGATAGTTGAGGAAGATGATGATTTTGATGGTGAAGATGACGAATTCGATGATGATGGGTACGATGGATATGGTACAAATTTCTACGATGATGAATATGATGACAACTATTAAACTATTCAAACAACCATCTGGTAATACATGTGGTCCAGCATGTATTTATATGGCTTGGTATCACCTCATCAACAAAAACAATACTATTCAGTTTGATATTGATATGAAATATAGTATTGAGGACATAGCAACTCTTTGTACAACTGATTGGTCGGTAGGGACACCACCAGATAAAATGATTTTAGGTTTAGATGCTTTAAAATTAAAATATGTAGAATACATATCATCACCACATCCTTTTGAATTACTTAAAACTGTAATTGATAATGGTAATATTCCTTTGTTAAGAACATTTACACAAGGTATACCACATTGGATTATTGTTGATGGATGTGATGAAAATTTTTATAGCGTTAAAGACCCATGGTTAGGTGAAATAAAATACGATAAAGAAGATTTAGATTATGTTTGGAGAGGGAGAGATTATCAATTTTTTGAAGTAACTGGTTATGAAATTAATTAAAGGTATACCACAAGAAAGAAGAAAAGAACTAATAACTTGGACTTTTCAATATTTCAAAGATGTCACATCAGAATATTATTTCCATGCAATATTGGAACAAGAATCTAACTGGGACATATCAGCTATGCTAGTTGATGAAAACAATGACATTAAAGGTGTTTATTTGTTAGGGGATAGTCAGCTAAGTTCATTGGTTGAAGATGAAAAATATGTTAATTTAAAAGGTGTTGAAGGTGTTGTAATAGCTGTTAGTGAAGAAGTAAGAGGTCAAGGTTGGGGTAATAAATTAAAAGATTATCCAAACACATTAGAGATTGATTACATATGGGGTCAACAATTAAAATCACTTAACAATTTAGGAGATTGGTTGAAGAGAAGAGAACTAATAGCAGAAACACAAAGTGTTTATATTACAGCTCAGATTTTTTAATTTTTTATGATATTTATAATTAAAATATTATAATGAGAAGATTTGATAAAACAAAAAACATTCAAAAAGCTAATTTATTGGCTGAGCAAAGATATTTGCAATCAAAAGGTATTATAAAAGAAAACATTGTTGACGAGTCAGATTTATACGAAGCTGAAAGGATATCAATGTCTGAATTTTTTGGTGATGTAACAGATAATGTTGATACATTGCTTAAAATGTTTTCTAAATACAAACCTAACAATAGTTGGTTTATGACAGTTGGTTATGTTAATACAGTTGATATTAGTGTTACAATTAAAAATGAAAATTTAGCACAAATTGAAGGTATGGCTAGACAATTAAATAGTCCGATTTTTAACCATATGATTGAATCTGATGCTTGGAAAACTGCTGTTGCTAAGGGTAAAGGTTTTAAAAACCCTTATGCGCCTAGAACCGAGAAAGGTGTTAAAATCCCTTCTCAAGTGTATTCAACTAAAAATTTCACAATTCAATGGGGTAATATTAGAAGCAAAGCGGATAAAGATGCTGCTGTTAAAAGTGTTTATGATAAATACGGTATCGAATGGCCAGAAGGTGGTGAGATAGATGTTAACGATAAAAGAGGTAGAGGTTGGGAACCAATTCAAGGCACACCATTTTCACAACATCAAGATACTGGTACAAAAAGATTAGCAATTTATGGTAAAAGAGAATCAATTAAAAGTGGTAAAAGTAAATTTTTCTTAAATTTTGAAGGTGAAATTAAAGAATTAACACCAGAAGAAATGAATTTCCTTTTTAATGTATTAGATACAACATCTAGAGAGTCTAAAATGCCATATAGATTATTAAGTATGGAAAACCAAGAAGCAGCACAAGAAATATTTGCAGTGGAAAACCTTTATAGTTTTAAAAATTTAGATTTAGATAAAATATCTTATATAAGATGTGCTATGCAAGTTGATGGAGAAAATAAAAAATTCTCATACTTAAATAAAAATGTAGTTCCAGCTGGTCTAGAACCAGGTACATTTGCTCAAATAATAAAACCAGATTAATATGAAAAAGAAAGAATTTTTAACTGAAGCAAAAAGAAAAGCTATCATTGCTGATAAAGAAAAAGCTATATTAGAATCATTCGCAAAAACATTTAACAAAATCAAACGTATTGATGAGAATGAAGTTAGTGAAGCGGTAACAGCCGAAGATAAATTAAATGAATTAATTGGAAAACCAATTAGTTTAATAAGAACACTTCACACTCGTGGTAAATATAATCCAGAGACTGGTGAAATGAATAAAGTAACCGAAGATAAACAATTAGATGGTGTTATCGGTGAAATAGTTAATGAGTTCGGTGTAAAAGGTCTTAAAGTAATGAATCCACAAGGTGGTAAAATAGCGTTCTTAATGTATGATAAACATTCTGGTTCTTTTATTGAAGGTGATTCTACATTTAAATACACATATAAAGGTGCTGATGAAACATCTGAAAGAATTTTACAATTTATTTTAAGATATCATGTTGGTGTTGTTAATGAAAATGAATTAGATATGGGTGAAATTGGTAGACAACATAGAAGTGCTGAATATGGTTTAGACCCATATCAAGAACAACCAGAATTATCAGATTTAGGTCAGTTAACACCAGACCAAGAACAGATGAAAGAGTACATTTCTAGATATGTTAATAGTGAATTAGAATTAAACCATGAGCTGAGCAATTATATCAATAATGGTTATCAAGGTTTATCAGATTCAGTTAAACAAGGGTTAAGTAATGATATGGATTATATTACATGGGTTCAAATACAACATGATGAAGATACTTTTAGACGTGAAAGAGGTTTTTAAAAAATAATTTAAAAAAAACTTGACAAATATAAAAATAGTTTGTACATTTGTACTATAAAATTAAAACTTTTTAAAAGAATAACATATTTAATATAAAAAACAATGAGAACAATTAACATACATATGATTTCGATTAGTAATTGGAGACGCAATAGCATCCATACTGGTCAAGGTATGTTAAATGACATCGCAAAGTGATAAAACATTTTAAAGATAAATTTAAAAAGCCTTAGACCAAAAAATCTAAGGCTTTTTTATTTTAATGCTATGAGTAAAGAAGAATTAGTAAGACCACTCGGAAAAGTCAAAGCAACTAAGTTCAAAGAAAACTTTGACAACATTGTTGACGAGTATAAACAAAAAGCAATAAACATGGGTTACAACGGTGACCTAAGATTTAAAAAAGAAAAAGGTAACATTCTTATATTTGTTACAATAGATGGTGGTGTTAGCTCAGTTGGTTAGAGTGCTAGATTTTTAAAGTGGTATTTACTTTTTGAACTATTATTATATATTTATATAAAAACATAAATATGGAAAAAATAGATTTAGAAAAGCTTCTTAAAGAAGGTTTATCTTTAAGAGAAATAAGTAAAAGAACTAATAAATCACTAACAACTATAAGATATTGGGCGAATAAATATGATGTTAAACCTAAAAAATATTATCATAAATGGAGTTTTGAAGAGTTAAAACCGTTGATAGATTCTTCAACCTCTAAAGCTGAAGTGTTAGAAAAAATGGGTTTAACATTAAAAGCTGGAAATTATAGAACGTTAAAAAGGTATTTTGATTTATATGAAATAGATAATGATTTATATAAAGGTAACCCTAGAAGAAACGTTACTAAGGTAAAATATAGTGATTCTGAAATATTTTGTGAGAATTCACAATATAATTCTGGTCATTTGAAGAATAGAGTATTAAGAAGTAATTTATTAGAGTATAAATGTGTAAGTTGTGGTAATATTGGTGAATGGATGGGTAGTAAGTTAATATTACAAATAGACCATATTAACGGCATAAATAATGATAATAGAATAGAAAATTTACGTTTTATGTGCCCTAATTGTCATTCACAGACTGAAACATACGCTGGTAAGAATAAATAAATGGTGGTTATGGTGTAACGGTTAACATGATAGATTGTGATTCTATTGATACCAGTTCGATTCTGGTTAATCACCCTTTTGAACTTAAAATGTTCTTTGACATATTGGTTATTAATAAATACACAACTATGGTGAAATGGTATCATTCTGGTCTCCAAAACCAGCGTTTACAGTTCGAATCTGTATAGTTGTGCTAAATAAACTGGAAGGGTGGCCGAGTGGTTTATGGCACTGGTCTTGAAAACCAGCGAGCTCGAAAGGGCTCCGAGAGTTCGAATCTCTCCTCTTCCGCAAATTTTAAAACTATGAAAAAGAAATTTGATATGTTGTAAGGTCTGCTATTCACAGACTCACAACATTATGAGCGTAAACATTAACAGAGCAAAACTGAACAAAGCACAAAATGGTAGACAATACCGAATCATGTTAATCAATGATTTATATCCAATTTATTGGGATGAAGGTATTACGTTTTATGGAAATAAAATGAGTTATCAAGTTAGAATGTACAAAACTTGGAAACACTACCGAAAAACACAGTGGAAGTAATTCCACAATCTTGTCTAATGGTGAAATGGTTATCACGCTGCTCTGATACGGCAGTATTTCCAGTTCGAGTCTGGGTTAGACAACAAAAATTATGGACTATTAGCATAACTGGTAGTGCTCGATACTGTTAATATCGATGGTCTTGGTTCGAATCCAAGGTAGTCCGCAAATTTAATTAACGGTTTACATTATTTTGTTAATCCGTATATTTATAATAAAAGATATATGGAAAAAGAATGTAAAATACATGGGCTCACAGAATATGTTTTAAGACAAGATGGTGGTCATAGATGTAAAAAATGTGCTGTAGATGCTGTTCAAAGAAGGCGAGATAAAGTAAAAGAAATGGCTATTGAATACAAAGGTGGTAAATGTCAAGTTTGTGGTTATGATAGATGTAATGGAGCTTTAGAATTTCATCATTTGAATCCTAATGAAAAAGATTTTGGTATATCGCATAAAGGTTATACTAGGTCTTGGGAAAAAGTTAAAACAGAACTAGATAAATGTATCATGTTATGTTCAAATTGTCATAGAGAAGTTCATGATGGTTTAATTAAATTATAATAATTATTCTTCGGTAGCTCAGAGGTAGAGCAATCGGCTAGGTATGATAAGTAAGTTCATACAAGGAGTGTTAACCGATAGGTCGGGATTTCGAAATTCCCCCGAAGAGCAAAATAAATGTCCCAAACGTTTGAAATTGAGAACGCAGAAACAATAGGACAGTCTAGACATAATTGCTAGACATGAGGAACTGGCGACATTTATTTTTATGCCGACACTTAGTGGAAAAGGGTCGTCCCTCATATGGATGATTAAGTGAGTTCGAACCTCATGGTCGGTACCTTGACTTTTTTTGTACATTTAGTTCCTTGGTGTAACGGATTAGCACCCAACTCTACGAAAGTTGTAGTACGAGTTCGAATCTCGTGGGAACTACTAAAATATGCACTTATGATGTAACTGGATAGCATAATTACCTTCTAAGCAATTCGTTGGGGTTCGAATCCCTATAGGTGTACAATATGGAGAGTAATCCTTGATGGCGATAGGGTCCGACTGCTAATCGTGACGCACCTATTTTGGTGTGAGGTTCGATTCCTCTGCTCTCCTCTTGATTAATAAATTTTTTATCAGTATATTGGTATTTATTAATAAACAATATGATATGAGACTGATAATAATTTTCTTGTTAATGACCATATATTCTTTCGGTCAAACAACGCTAATAAATGAGCAATTTTCTGCTACAGCACCAAGTGGTTGGTTAACCACAACACCATCTGGGTGGGCTATAAGCAATTATGGTGTTGGAAACGCACGTTCTGGTGCATATGCATTACGATTATCTAGTGCTCAAAATAACAATGGTAAATATATTTATATTCCGATTAATGTTCAAGATGGGTATGTTTATACTATAACATTTTGGACTAAAAGAATTTGTAGTTTAACCATAAACACAAATGAAACTGCTAATCAGACAACATTATTAAGTTCAGACAGCTATTCCAATTCAAACTGTAATTCAAATTTTTCAACGTGGTATGAATGGAGTGATACTTATATAGCATCATATACTGGTGTTATGTATTTTCAAATAGTTGCTAACACTGTATATGGTGGTCCGACATCGATTTATATAGATGATGTTACAATAGTAGAATCACCACCAATTGGTTTACCAATTACATTATTATATTTTAAAGGTAAGTATGAGAATGAAACCAATATTTTATTTTGGTCAACAGCATCTGAAATCAACAACGATTATTTTACAATTGAAAAAAGCTATGATGGTTATGTTTTTAATATTGTTGACCATATAGAAGGTGCTGGTTATTCTTTACATCAATTATATTATGAGTTCCATGACACAAATGTACAACCAATAATTACTTATTATAGATTAAAACAAACTGATTATGATGGTAAGTTTGAATATAGTGAAATTATTTCAGTTGATACAAAAATAAAAGATAAACCATATGTTATTAAAACAGTGAACACATTAGGTCAAGATGTTACTGGTGACTATAATGGGTTAATTATTTACCTTTATAGTGATGGAAGTGCTATGAAGATAAATAACCAAAAATATTAAGATATTTATAATAAAAAATATAATAAAAAATACAATGAAAGATTTTATTAAAAAAAGAATTTCTGAAGAAATGACATATAACCTTATTGAAAGGTTCATGAGTGAAGAATATCCATCAAGTTTTAATATGGACGAATTTAAATCGTTAACAAATTTTACTCAAAGAATTAAATATTGTAATGAGCATTTAAGAAAAATTTCTTCTGGTTCATCAAGAATAGTTTATTTAGTTGACGATACCAAAGTATTAAAATTAGCTAAGAACGCTAAAGGTTTGGCTCAATGTTCTACCGAAATACAATGGGGTGGCGATAGTTATTTTGATGAAATATTAGCTAGAACTATTGAATATCACCCAGATGATTTATGGGTGGAAATGGAGTTGGCTAAAAAAGTTAAGAAATCTGATTTCCAAAGATTAGAAGGTATTAACTTTGATGAATTTGGTAGATATCTTAAAAATTTTGAATTAACAAACAAAGGTAGAAAACCTTTTTATGATATGACTGAAGCACACAAAGAAATACTAGATGAAAATCAATTTACACAAACTATTTGTGAATTTATGTTAAATACTGATTCACCAGCTGGTGATTTAATGAGATTAAACTCATATGGTATTGTTAATAGAAATGGTGAGGATATTATTGTTATTGTTGATTTCGGCTTAACCCAAGACATTTATGATGAATATTATTCATAATTTCATCAAAAAATTTGTCTAATTAAAAAATAATCCATACATTTGCGATATGAAAGAAAATATTAAACAAATATTAAGGGAATCTATGTCCAAAAATATCCTAGGTGTTACAGTAACAAAACCTAATCAACAACTCATTGTTATGCGTGGAATCCCAGGTGCTGGAAAATCAACAAAAGCTAAGTCACTTGTTGGTCAAGGTAAAATACACTCGACTGATGATGTTATTGAAGCTGGTGGTGATTACAATGAATTTTTTGCTAAGATGATAGCATCTAAAGATTTTACACCATTAAGTAGAGCTCACTCAACAAATTTAAAGAATGCTATTGCATCTATGAAATCTGGTATTAGTCCAGTAATCATAGACAATACAAATATAAAACAAAATGAGTCCAAAGCTTATATTGTGGCTGCGTTGGAAATGGGTTATGCTGATAACAACATTAAATTTGTCGATATAGGTACTGCTGGTTTAGAGGCAGCTGAGTTGGCTAAAAGAAACGCACACGGTGTACCTTTAGAAAAGATTGAAGCCATGATAGCTAGTCATACAGCTCAAGGTCCTCTTACGCTTAAAAGTGTTTTAGACTCGAAAGATATGTACAAACAATCTGATGTGTTGTACTCTTGTGTATTGTTGGATAATCAATCTAGAACAACATTGTTAGATATGATTGGTGATAGAATACCAGAGGGGTGGAAAGTAATTGCTCATCATATGACAATAAATTTGGGTGAACTTAAAGATAAAACTGATTTAGGTAAACAAGTTACTTTAACTGTTGGTGAATTAGGTTTATCTGATATGGCTATGGCTGTAAAGGTTAGTGGTTACCAATCTAAAAATGAAACACCACACATTACTATTGCGGTTAATCCAGATGGTGGTAAACCAGCAATGAGTAATCAAATAACAAAATGGCAACCCATTAAGAAATTTATGGTTAATGGAGTTGTTTCTGAAATCAAAAAACAATGAGTGACGTTAAATTACATTTAAAAGGATGGGGGTTAGTATATGCTGAGGTATTATGGATTGAAGGGAACCTTTACAAAATAAAATTTGTTCCAGATAATAACATTCTTTGTGATGTTAAAACTGAGATTTTCCATGTTAGAGAAATATTAAATATTGCGGATATTTTCATTGACTCTAATTTAAAAATAACAAAGTTTGAAAGATATGATGATTGATAAAGATATTAAAGTTTCAGCACAAGTAGTTTTGATTAACCCAGAGGGATATATTTTAGGCGTTTCTAGAAAAGACGACCACAATGATTTTGGATTACCTGGAGGTAAGATGGACCCAGAAGATGGTCAAGACCCTAAAGTCACAGCTATTCGTGAAACCAAAGAAGAAACTGGTTTAGATGTCACCAACCTAAGACTTATATTTGCAATTCATAAAGATGGTTTTATGGGTTTCACTTATTTGGCTGATTATTCTGGTACAATAGACCATAATGAACCACATGTTGTTAAATGGCAACCAATGGAAGTTTTGGTGAACGGTAGATTTGGTAAATACAACAAATTAGTGTCTGAATCTATGAATGACATGGGTATTCAATACAAATACAATGTAGATGTTAAAGCTATAAAAGAAGATGTTTCAAAAGCGATTAACGAACATTTCAAAGGTGAGATAAAAGTTGAGTTCGTAAGAAAATCATGGGGTGATAATTCATACGTGATTTATTTTGTTGATGAAATGGGTGAATTGGAAGAAACATTCGGTGAAGATAAGAAACTTGATACTAGGTTAGATGCATTATCCAGAAAATATGGTGTTACTATCAGAATCGATTCAAGTTATTATTGCAAGTAATAGTTTTATTTAGTATATTTGTTAAAAATAGTTTTATGAAAGGAAAAGAAATCGATAGAAGATTGGATTTGAGTGCCAAATTCATGAAAATGGGTCAATCTCTAATGAATGAAGGTAGAGAAAACAAAGATATAGCATTAGCTCAAGTTGGCACTATTTTAATCTTTATGAGTGGTTTGTTGATTGGTGGTGATGATGATATTTTTAAGTTTTCGGACTTGGTATCCATGTTTTCATCAAAAAAGATATTAGATGCTATGCATGAGGAACAAAATCCAATAAAGGATTTGTTTAATCAAAGATTAGATGATGAAACTTATGAAGAGTTCGTCAAGAAAATCAATAAGATGAGAAAAAAAGATAACGATAAAAACGATGATGAAAAATAATCATCCTTTTATTTGTTTTATTAAAATATTACTACTACATTTGTCTAACATTTAAAATCAAAAGTATGTTAGCTATACAAAATTATTTAAGAACACACGGTTTGGAAAAAGCTATAAATGATTTTAGTTTAATTTGTAAACATTACCCATCAAAAATTTTACTAAAATATAACCAATTAGTATCTCCAACTCTTATGGCTTTGCCAGAGATGCAAGATTGTCGTGGAATCATCTTAGAAAAAGGTACATGGAAAGTAATGTCATTGGCTTTTCGTAAATTCTTCAACGCTGAAGAAGGAAACGCTGCTAAAATAGATTGGAATACAGCACAAGTACTTGAAAAATTAGATGGTACTATGATACAAGTGTACTATGACTGGCATGATATGACTTGGTATGCTGGTACTACTGGTACTGCTAATGGTGAAGGTGAAGTAAACAACAAAAATGGTACTACATTTAACGATTTGTTTTGGGATACTCTAAATAACAAATATACATTTAACGAATGTTTGTTAAATAAAGATTATATATACGTTTTTGAGTTGACTACACCATATAATATAGTTGTTAAACCACATGGTGAATCATCTGCAACATTGTTGACAGTTAGAAACAGAGAAACACTAGTTGAGTTGTCTGGAAAAGACTTAGAAATGGTTGCTATATCAATAGGTGTACCATTGGTTAAATCTTTTGATATAAACGCATCAAATATTGGTCACTTGTTGAAAACATTTGAAGGTATGCCATGGTCTGAAGAAGGGTATGTTGTACGTGATGGTAATGACAATCGTGTTAAAGTTAAAAACCCAGCATATGTTGCGGTTCACCACTTGAAAGGTAAAACTGCTGAACACAATATATTGACTATCGTGAAAACTAATGAGATAGAAGAATTTGCATCTACTTTCCCAGAAAGAAAAGATGAACTTTTACGTCTTAAAGTATCTTACGATGCTTTGGTTGGTAAATTGAATGTTGTTTGGGATGAATTACAATTGCGTAGACCAAAAAACGTAACAAAAGAAGAACAAAAAAAATATGCGGCAGCTGTTTTTGAAGTTTGTGAGAAATATGATGTGAAAATGTTCACTGGATTGTATTTTGGGTTGAAAGACCGTAAAATTGAATCTGTTGAGGATTTTATGTTTAACTATGACGATAAAACGTTATATAAGATGTTATAAGATGATGAATTATATTTTATCTAACCCTTATTTATCTGCGTTGGTGGTATTAGTTAGTCAGATAGTGTTTATATATTTGAGAACAATCAATGTTATTTACACATCTGAAAGAAGAATACTACCAGCAATTATAAGTGGCAATGGTATTGGGTTAGCTTGGTTGGTTTCTATGTCTATCGGTGGTAATTCTATTATGCATGGTGAATTTTTACCCATATTAGCTTATTTGATAGGGGGAACTTTGGGGACTTATTGGGGAATATTAAAAGAAAGTAAAAAATGAATAAAGAACAATTTGAAGAATATCTAGTATCGATTGGTGGTGTTTATAGTTGGAGAGGTGTCAACCGCACTAACCCATATGTGTTTGGTGTTGGTGAGGGTTGGTTTCAGCTATTAAAGAACCTCATAGATGAACTTATATCATTGGGATGGGATAGACACATGTATTTGTCAAAAGAGAAGTTTGGTGGACTTAATTTCTACATAAAAGAACCGACACCAGAGATGCAAGAAGTAATATTAACATACGAAAGATTATCATATGAGATATGTGAAGTTTGTGGTGAGAAAGGTGAACGTAGAGATGGTGGTTGGATAAAAACATTGTGTGATACACACGAAGAAAAAAGAAAAAAAGAGTTATGACTTATAGTGAGAAGAATTACAGAGAAGCAAGAATGGTAGCCAAGAGAGCTCATTCTTCACAAACGTATGATGAAGTGTTTCCATACGAAAAACATTTGGATGATGTTGTTGATGTATTAAAAAGATTCGGTTATTCTGGTAAATTCATTATAGCTGGTTATTTACATGATATCCTAGAGGATACTGGATTAAGTTACAATGATGTGAAAAGACATTTTGGTGAGGAAATTGCCGAAATGGTTTATTGTGTAACCGATGAGTTAGGTAGAAACCGTAAAGAGAAGAAATCAAAAACCCTTCCAAAGACTGCTAGTAATCCAGATGCTGTTATTTTAAAGTTAGCTGATAGAATTGCTAACATTGAACATGGTGGTAAAATTGATATGTATGCTAAAGAATATCAAGAGTTTAAGGGTGCTTTGTATTTGAGCACTCCCGTTTCAGCACACAAATTGTGGGAACATTTAGAAAAATTATTGAAAATAAATTTGGTGGAATCAAATTAATTTTATACATTTGTATTATAAAATTAAAAACATATGACAATTAAAGAAATCTTTGACGAAATTGCATCAACAAGTGGTAACAATGCTAAGATTGATGTATTAAAGAAATACACTGACAATGAGTTGTTAAGACGAGTACTTTATATGGCTAACTCTAAACGAGTTAAGTTTTACATCAAACGAGTACCAGAATACACACATAATGAAGTGTCTTGGACATTGGAACAAGCGTTGGGTATGCTTATGGAAATTGCAAACCGTGATATTACTGGTCAGAATGCAATTGATAAGTTAACAATTTGGTTAGAGAATGTATCTGCTGATGATGCGTATATCATTGAACGTATTATCGATAAAGATTGTAAAATTGGTATGGGTACAACTTTTATCAACAAACTATTTAAAGGGTTGATTGAAGAAACACCATACATGGGTGCTGTATCATTTGATGAGAAAAAAGCACGTAAGATTTTTGAAAAAGGTGGTAAAGGTATATCACAAGTAAAAATGGATGGTCGTTACTGTAACGCTGTTATTAGAAATGGTGAGGTTGAATTGGAGTCAAGACAAGGTGAACCTACTATTGTGACTGGTGCTAAATTTGCTGAAGAACTTGCACAACTAGAGGATTGTGTCTTAAATGGTGAGTTAACAATGGATGGTATACCACGTTATGAGTCAAACGGTATTATTGCATCTATAATTGACATCTGTGGTAAGAGAGATAGTCGTACTGATAAGGAAAACGAAAAGAAATTATCAGCGTTTGTTGAAAAACATGGTGATTTTGATGAAGCTTTATCTAAAATACGATATACAGTATGGGATAGAATTAGTGTTGATGAGTATTTTGATGCTAAATCTACTGTACCATACAGCAAACGTGCTATTGAATTAAACAGAGCGTTAAAAGCAATCGATGTAACACGTGTATCTATCGTAGAGGGTACGGTTGTTAACACATATGAAGAAGCTATGAACCATTTCCAAGAGATTTTGGGTCGTGGTGAAGAAGGGACTATCTTAAAAGCTTACGATGGTGAATGGAAAGATGGTAAACCAACACATCAAATCAAGATGAAGTTGGAATTAACATTGGATTTGGTTATAACTGGGTTTAATTATGGTACTAAAGGTACGAAAAACGAGAATGTAATCAGTTCTTTTAATGCTGAAACATCATGTGGTAAGTTAAAAACAAGACCACAAGGGTTAACTGAAGCACTTATGACTGAAATTACAGAAAATCAAGATAAGTTATTAGGTACAATTATTGAAGTTAAGTGTTCTGGGTTATCTTTTGACCATACTGGTGCTTACTCGTTGTTATATCCAGCGTTTAAACACTTTAGAGATGACAAATCAGAAGCTAACTCACTTGACGAGTGTATTGAAATACAAAATGCAGCAATAGGTTTAACTGTTTAAAATAAAAAAATGAAAAAAATGATTAAATTTCCATCTATTGAACAATTTAGAACAGTAATTTCTAATATCAATAGACATTATAATTTTGTTGGTTTAGATGATAACGGAGAAGCAATCTATGACCCAACGTTACCAAAACCAACGATTGCATTCAAAGGTACTGTGAAAATACATGGTACTAACGCTGCTGTTTCATATAATGCGCCATCTGGTATGTGGGCTCAATCACGTGAGAATATCATCACACCAGAAAAAGATAATGCTGGGTTTGCATTTTTTGCTCATTCACATGAAGTTGAATTCATGAGATTATTTCATGATGTGGCGGTAAATGAAAATATCGACACGCATAAAAATACAATCACCATTTACGGTGAGTGGGCTGGTGCTAATATTCAAAAAGGTGTTGGTGTTACTAACTTACCTAAATCATTCTTTATTTTTGGTGTTAAAATTACACCACACACTGAAACTGAAGAAGAATTGAAAGCTAATCCAGCATATTGGGTTGATTATTCTTATTTGAAGGATAATGATGCTAAAATTTACAATATCGATGACTTTTCTACACACTCAATCGATATCGATTTTAACATGCCACAATTGGTACAAAATCAGTTATCTGAATTGACTATTGCTGTTGAGGAAGAATGTCCAGTTGCTAAACATTTTGGTTTCTCTGTTTTAGAAAACAATACTGCATATGAAGATGAAAATGGAAATATTTGGTTTGAAAATGAATCATTACCCAATTTTACCAACCCGATTAAAGATAAATTAAAATCTATTTTCAAAGAAAAACGTCTTAAAAGTCCTAATGGTGTTAATTTTATTAAATTTTCTTTAAAATAGTTTGTCTTTCCATACAATACCTAGATATTTATTAATAAATAGTTTAATTATGGGAAAATATGTTGTTTATTTAGTTACATATAGCGGTAATAAGTTACCAAAATATTATATTGGGTCTACTAGTATGGAAAAAATTAATAAAGGTTATTTAGGTAGTGTTAAATCTAAAAGATGGAAAAGTATTTTTGAGATAGAAGTTAAAAACAATAGAGAACTTTTTAAATCGGAAATATTAAGTTATCATGGAACTAGACAAGATGCTTTAGCTGAAGAATTGAGGGTTCAAAAAGAACGAAATGTTGTTAAGTCAAATGAGTATATGAATGAATCTTTAGCTAATATAAATGGTTTTTTTGGTATGATGATTACAGATGAACACAAAACAATGTTATCAAAAATAGCTAAAGACAACCATGAAAAAGGTAAATATCATAAATTGACCCCTATGTATGGTGAAGACAATCCAATGTATGGTAAAACCAATGAAGTTGTCGCTATTAATGTATTAACAAATGAAAAAGTTAGAGTTTCTAAAGAAGTTTTTGATTCTGATATAAACCTTTCTGGACATACAGTTGGTTTAGTTTCAGTTATAGAATTAGAAACTAATAATAAAAAAATGATAACTAAAGAAGAGTTTAATAATAATAAAGACAAATACAAACACCATAATAAAGGTAGAAAACATAGTGCTGAACTAAAAAATAAATTATCTGAAATAAGAATTGGATTTATTACAGCTAAAGATTGGGATGGTAATTTTCATAGAATACACAAAGATGATATTAGGTTAAAAAATGGTGAGTTTGGTAGCACTACATCCAAAAGATGGATAATAACTGATTTAGATGGTAAAACATATAAAACGTTTAATTTCAGAGAATTTTTTAATAAAAATGGGTTACAATACCCTAGAAAAGAAAATATAATTGATGGTGTTATTAATTTTAAATTAAAAAGTAAAAATAAATCAACTAATGGTTGGAAAGTAAAATGTTTAGATGAATAAAATGGAATATATTATTAAATTAAAAGAATTTGGAAATGAAGATAAAGTAGTTTCTGAATTAAATGAAGATGTTAATGTTGAAATTAGTATGATTGGTGAGGGTATTGTATGGACTGCTGAAGTAAAAGGTGTTGTTCACCGTTTCAAAGTAAAAGGTGAGAAACATAGTTCATCTAAAGTAAAAACATTAGCAGCTGTTGATGTTGAGAAATTGAACTCTATCAAAGAGTTTGTTGACTATGCTGTATCTGAAAGTAGATTTAATCAAGCTTTGGAGAATGTATTCCCTAATAGCGAACCTATTGATGTTAAAAAAATGGGTGAGGTTATTAGATGGGTTGTTAACGATGTTATCAAAGAAGAAATGGATACATTGGTTGAGAACCAATTGGAACCAAAAGAAATAAATAAATACATTTCTGCAAAAGTAAGAGAAATGTTCTTTAAAATGGCTTAATATGGATAAAAATCTAGTTAAATTTAATGAATTATATAATGCTATATTAAATTTAAAAAAACAATGGGATGAAGCTGATGTTTATGGTAAATCATTCATTGAAACTATTGTTGGAGCTGGTATTTATTATCTTCCAATAACAAAAAAAACATACACTGGTTTGATTTCAGAAAATGGATTATTGGAACCTTATAATAAATTAGTTAAAGAACATCAATTTCCTAGAAAAATATCTGCTAGATTATTATTGGAAACACCACCAAATAGTCTAGCAGAATTTACTGAGTTATATTATACTAAATATGGTTTATGGAACTTAGTAACAAAAAAAGAAAACACTACATTGAAAAAGTTTCAAAAAGCTAATATTTTTGAAACACCAGAATTAGCTTATATAAAAGCAAATATTAAATTGATTAAAGATGAACGGACTAGTTTATAGACTTAAAAAAGATGTTGTCGTTGCTAATGGTATTGAACTAAAAGCTGGACAAGAATTAGAAATGGTAATGGGAGTTGTCTACATGGGTGGATTCCCACTACCTTTTGAAATGCAACAATTATTTGTTAATTTTATTAATAACAATAAAGATTTATTCGTAGATGATACTAGAACGTGGTAAAAAGAAATGTGACTGCGGAAACGTAGCGGTTTGGTTGTACATGGCTGGTTATGCTGATGGTTCTAACCCTTATATCTGTGATGATTGTATATCTTCACCAGAAGATATTGGTTGTTCATGTAATTGGCACTATGGTAAACCACAAGAAGGTCTTCCTATTGATGAACCAGAAGGTATTGAAGGTAAGGATTGGCGATGGATTGAGCACGAAGGTGATGAATATATTGATAAAATAACCAAAGAAGAAGATGGTTATTGGCAATATTTGGATGAGCGTGGTAGACCATATCCGTGTGCAGAATATGACTATGATGAAGATGGTTACCCAGATTACACATGGTTAGGTAGAAAAATTTCTGATTTAGATATGTGGTTCTATTTCTTTAAAGAAAACACAAAAAGAAAGTTCAAAAACTGGTGGAAAAGACACATAGTGGACGATGTTCCAAAAGAAATGGAAGATTTATTCTAAAAATATTTGTTTTATAAAAAAATACTTATTACATTTGTAATGTATTAAAGGTTTTATTATGATTGTTAAAGAAAATGGATTAAGATACGCTAAATTGATACACGTATCAGTAGACAACGGGTTGACTAGCAATAGTAACAAAGTATATATTATGGAAGAATTACCAGATGGTCGTATCAAATGTGAATATGGTCGTGTTGGTAAGTCATTGGTGACTGAATACAAACCTAGCTCTAAATGGGATAGCGTTTTGAAACAGAAGTTATCTAAAACAAAAGGTTATACTGATGTTACTGATTTGTTGGCCGAACCAGTTGTTGATGAATCAAAACCAGTTGATAACAAAGTTGCAAATATTAAAGATGAGATTGTTAGAAAATTGGTTGATGAATTAATGTCATTTGCTAACAAGTCAATCCAAAGAAACTATAAGGTAACACAAGAAGCGGTATCTGAGCAGCAAGTTACTGCTGCACAAGAAATCATTAGTAACATTAGTGGTTTGATTGCGATTGGTGTAGATATCAAACATATCAACGATATGTTATTGAAACTTTATACGGTTATCCCTAGAAGAATGGATAATGTTAAAGACCACTTGTTTAGAGAAATCAAAGACGATGGTACATTATCATTGGCTCAGAGATTAATCGACAATGAGCAATCAGCGTTAGATACGATGGCTGGACAAGTTGAGTTATTGAAACAACAACGAGAAGCTGCTAGAAAAGCTGCTGAGGCTAAAGCTGAAGGTAAAAAAGAAGAAGTTAGCGAAGTGACCATCTTAGACCAAATGGGATTATCTATCGAAGTTGAAAACAATACAGAAACATTAGAACTTATCAAGAAATTGATTGGGTCAAATGTTGGTCAAATGAAACGTGTATTTAAAGTTGTTAATAACAAAACACAGAAAATATTTGATAAACACATGGCTAAAGTTGAAGTTAAAAAGAAACGACTTTACTGGCATGGGTCTAGAAATGAGAACTGGTTTAACATTTTACAAACTGGTTTGCTTATTAGACCATCTGGTGCGGTACATACTGGGTCAATGTTTGGTGATGGTATCTACTTTGCTGATAAAGCACAGAAATCTATCGGTTACACATCGTTAAGAGGGTCTTATTGGGCTCATGGTGGTGATAACAAAGCATTTTTGGCATTGTTTGATGTACATTTAGGTAAACAAAAAGAAATATTACATCATGACTCAAGCTGTTACAGATTATCTAAGAAAGTGTTGGATAGTGAAGGGTTTGACAGTGTGTTTGCCAAAGGTGGTGCTGACCTAAGAAATAACGAATATATAGTATATAATTCTGCACAATGTACTGTATCACATTTAATTGAAATTGGAAATTAATAAAGTAAAATAAAAAAAAGTGAATTATGAGTAAAATTTTAAAAATTACGGGAAACCGCTTGGAAACATTGGGTTATGTTAAAACAAGTGAAGAAAAAAACTATAGTATGTATGCTTTAGACGAAAAAATTTTTGGTAACCAATATGGGTTATGTTGTGACACAATATGGCAATTCACCATTAAACTTTTCAAAGATGGTACTGGAGTTATGGATGGTGGTGCACTTTTAGTGGAAGATTTTAATGAATTTAGAGATGTATTTTATTCTGCATTAGTGATGAATGGGTATCGTGAAGGTATTAAAAATCATGAAAAATTAGAAGTATGTTAAAAACTGGATATGAATGGTGTTTAGATGCTAATATGAGAATATTAGATTTATCATCTTGGGACACTAATTGGGTTTTCTATACCGAATCTTATTACGAAGAAAAGATTGACGTACAAGAATTTTACAGACGTATAGAGTTATGTAAAGTTAAACCTAATTCTACACCACGTAAAACAGATTTGTACTTAGAACGTAGAATGTATGGTCTTGGTAATTATCAATTAAGTGGTACAATACATGGTGGTATACAGTTTGGTCACGCAGTCGTTGAATATCAACAAATAGTTAGAGAATTACCACCACATGAAGAATTTTATAATAAATGGGCTACTAAAGATAAAACGTTTATAATTTTGAATGGTGGTACAACTAATGATGATTCAAATAATTATGGGTCTATGCAAAAAAATAGAGAGTTATTAAAAAACAATGGTGTTTTATTTGCTGAATTTAGAGAACCAGATTTAAATAATTCCTTAACATCTATTTGTTTTTTAGTAGATGAAAGAGTTTGGAATCGTGACTTATACCCAGATTTTGTACCAGAAGTTTTACCTTATTCTAGAAATAAACCATCTGAGAAAGCTTTATCTCAATTGGAAGAAAGAAACGCTACTAATTATAAACAATGGTTAGATAAAATAGGTGGTGAAACAAATGCTTTTTTAAGGTTATTTTTAAAAGATAAAAAATTATTATAATATTGAACTTGATGAATATATAGTAAGAGGTTGGGTTAAGGGCCGTGTAAAATGATGCAAGAAAGAATAACGCTATATGGAACTATTGGGTTCGAGCCAGAGAACAGAACTAACAAGCATGCTAATCAAGCTAGTTGGAAGAAAATTGCTATGGTTTTCATTGACGGTGATGCTGCTGAATATTATGCTTGGTTTATAAAGAAAAGATACAACCTAACGTTAAATAAACCATTGCGTGGTGCTCACATATCATTTATAAACGATAGTATGAGAGATTTAACACAAAACGGTGAAAAGACTGTTGAAGAAGTTGAATCGTTATGGGAATCTGTAAAACAAAAGTGGGATGGAAAACAAATACCTATTGTGTTGGATTTGAACCCTAAAACAAACGATGAACACTGGTGGTTAAATATTCCTCATGAAGAAAGAGGGTTGTTACAATCAATTAGAGATGAATTAGGGTTAGGTAGACCATATTTTGGAATGCACATGTCAATTGGGTATACAAACGATAAAAACATAGACCATTCAAAATATATTCACGATTTAATAAAAAAAGGTTTTATTAAATTTGCATAACTAAAATAAAAATAATACATTTGTATAAAATAAGAAACAATGGATAACGTAAAAGAAATAGAATTTGATTTTGAAAATTATAAACCAACAATTTTTGAAAAAATAAAATGGTGGTTACAAGATGCTAGGTTTTATCCTAAATCTTTCATAACTGGTGTTAAAAACTTATGGAAATGGTTGCCAGTTATTTGGAGAGATAGAGATTGGGACCATTTTTATATTTTTCAAGTTTTGAAATTTAAAATTGAAAAACAAGCTAAATATATTGGTAGTCGTGACATACACATGAATGCAAAACGTGATGCTGAAATCATGATGACAGTTGTTAGATTGATTGATAAAGTTCAAGATGAAACATATAACATGGAGTACATGGATTATCACAAGTCTAGAAATTATTTTGTTGAGATTGATAAAGTACATGGTGAAGAAAAAATGTATGAATGGAAGTCTGAAGAACTATCAGAAAGATTTGATGAATTTTTCAAAAAATACCCAAGACAATATAAAAAAGCTGTAAGTGGTGAATTGAAAAGATTTAGAAGAGATGAAAACGAATCTGAAAACAAAAGAATCTATGCAATGGAGATTGCTCATGAAAACCAAGAACGTTGCCAAAGACTATTGTTCAAGTTGTTAGACGAAAACATTAGAAAATGGTGGGATTAATATGGAAAAGATTACACACGAATACTTAGAAAAGAATGGTCTTATTTTGTTTGAAACTATCGTAGGTTCACAAGCCTATGGTACTCAAACACCAACAAGTGATATTGACAAGAAATTTGTTTATATCCTACCAGAAGATTATATCTTGGGTACTGGTTACATTGAACAACTTAACGTAAATAAAGATTATGTTGGTTGGGAAATCAGACGTTTTTTAGAACTTATGGCATCTAACAACCCTACTGTATTAGAGTTGCTTAACTCTCCAGAGGATTGTATTGTAACCAAACACCCAATGTTTGATTTGATATTGGAACAAAAAGATAAGTTTATTACGAAGATTTGTAAAAACTCATTTGGTGGTTATGCTGTGCAGCAAATCAAAAAAGCAAAAGGACTGAACAAGAAACAAAACTGGGAACGTGATAAAGTAACACGTAAAGATGTCTTAGATTTTGTTTATGTTATTAAAGGTGAGAAGAGTATTCCATGGAAAGTATGGAATGAGGATAAAGAATCACCAGATAATAAAATCTATAATGAAAAGTTTTGTGGTGTTGTAAATGTACCCAATGCTAAAGATTTATATGCTGTTTATTTTGATTATGATGCTAACAATTGCTTTAACGAAAAAATCCCAGAACACATGAGGGAAGCTTCTATAGCATGGAGAAAAGAAGATGGTCATTCAATGGGTTTTGGTTATAAGGGACTTATAAAGAGTGGTGAGGGTGATAACATGGCTGAATCTAACCAATTAAGACTATCCAGTATCCCAAAAGGTGAGAAACCTATCTGTAATATCATTTATAACAAAGACGGTTACTCAATGCATTGTAAAGATTACAAAGAGTATCAAGAATGGTTAGAGAATAGAAATGAAACCAGATATGTTGAAACACAAGAGCATGGTCAAAAGATTGATGGTAAAAACATGATGCATTGTATGAGACTTATCAGAATGGCACAAGAAATTGGTGCTGGTAAAGGTATCATTGTACGCAGACTAGATGCGCAAGAACTATTATCAATTAGACGTGGTGAAGTTGATTTAGATAATCTTATTGATATGGCTGAAGAAGAGATTACAAGAATGGATGAAATCTTTGATAACTCTGATTTACCAAACAGTATTGATAAGGATTTAGTTAACGATTTATTGATTAAAATTAGAAAAAGTTTTTATCATTTATAAAAAGGATTGTTTTCAAGTAGGAAGTTGATATTATCGTCAGCTTCCTTACAATCTTTAAGAAATGAAATAACATGTTCTGGTAGCAAAGCAAACCATTCGTTATTTGATTCTGTTTTAAATGAATTATATTTCCTATGTAACCATTTCTCAACTTTTAGATAGTTTTCAGATTGATAATGTTTAAGAAGTTGAATTTTAGAATCATTACCAGTCTGTAATTCACTAATTCGTTTATCGATATTACGTTTAGTCACACCTATTTTATAGTTTTCACACCCATTATCATTAATAACTAATAGTAGATAAACAAAACCTTTATTCATAATATTCCCATTTAAAACCACCAGATGTTTTCTTCAAACCTTTACATACTTTTGACAATCTTATAACCTTCACTACCATCTAAACCGACACAAAATAATAAATAAACATATCCCATAATTGTAATTATAGGTATTTTTTATTTATGTGTAAATATTTTATTGAAATTATTTGGTAGATTAAAAAAGTTTTTCTACATTTGTAATATAATTAAAAAATAACATTATGAAAAATGTAAATTTAACTGGTCTTTATTTATCTTTAGTTGCTGAATTTGGTGTTACTAGTTTTGATTTATCTAGCATCACACCTACAACAACTAACGAACCAATCGATGCAATGATTGATTTTAACTCAAGATTAGATATTGAGTTTGATATTGAACGATTACAAACAATACTTAATGATAACATCACTGGCGATGTTAAACAAGCAACTGTTAAAACAAAAGAAAACGTAATAAATGTTTATATTGAGTTTTAAGCAATATCTACGGTTGAAGAAGGAGCTTCGGCTCCTGGTTCTTTTTTAGTTATTTTAAAATCAGCCATGTTTACAACAATGTTGTCCATGAATGATTTATCAACATAAGAACGTTCTTTGTTTACTGGCCAACCATTTTTAATGTTGTTGGTAATATGTGCTTGAAGCTGTAAATGTGGACTTCTGTTTGCTGCAATAGTAGGGTCAGCCAAAACTAAACTTGGCATACGGTTATCATATATTCCGATGTAATAAGAAATACCACTTCTAACATCCTCCTTACGTTTAGCAGTAACTGTAACTGTAACTGGATTACCTTTTAATGGTTGTACTTTAACCATACCTAGAGGAACTAAAACGCAAATACCTTCTTTATTACCCTTACCTATTGGGAAATCAGTTGCTATCACAGCGTTTATTTTTTCTTTAAGTTTAGATTGAATTTGAGAAATAACCCAAGCATCTTGTTGTTCTTTTGTTGCACCAGCAACATACACATTAGGTGGTATTGTTACACCTATAATGTCTTCGACAACTTCACTAACACGGTCATTAAAGTGACCCATCGGTGCAGCTTCATCAATATATTCTAAAAGGTATTTTTTTAATAAATCTTTAATCATGATACTTTTTTTATATAAATATTTAAAAAAAAATTAAAAAAACTTGACAAATCAAAAAAAATGTTGTACATTTGTATAACATTTAAAGAAATAGATATATTTAATTATAAAAAGCAAAAACTATGAAAACTTTATACACACAAATTGCCTTATTGTTATGTTTACTAGTGGTAGACAAGGTGGGCTACGTATGTTAAAGTTTAACTAATTATAACTACATATGAAGGCTCATCAGAAACGATGGGCCTTTTTTAATTTATGCACCGATGCTCAAGTGGTTTAAGGGGGCGGTCTGCAAAACCGTTATTCGTAGGTTCGAATCCTACTCGGTGCTCAAAAATAATAATGTTAAAAGTAAAAAAAGAGTATGGAAACAAACAAAGAAAAAATGGTAACTAGGACAGTTATCACTGGCAAAATGGAAGGGTCTAGAAAATACCTTAGACCAAAAGTAAACGAAGTTAAAAATAACTTTGATTGGGGTAAAATAATAAGAAAGTTGTTAAAGACTAAAAGAAAGTAAAAATAAGAACATGGAAAATTTAGGTCATACAATATCTGAAAATATTGTACATATGAAAAAAAAGACGTGAAGAAATAATTCAGAAATGGATTGATAGTGGGTTGCTAGATGAACTAGACGTACCAGGCACAAATCCAAGAAAGAAAAACATAGCAGAAATATATGAGTGCTGTGCGAGTAAAATGATTAATGATAAAAAATAGGGGTATAGCTCAGCGGTAGCAGCAATTGCCTTACATGCAATAGGTCGGGGGTTCGAATCCCTCTACCCCTACAAAGTTCTTTGATATTATAATATGGGGCGGTGATGAAATTGGTAGTACATGAGGGACTTAAAATCCCTTGGGCTTAGTCCCGTGAGGGTTCGACTCCCTCTCGCCCTACCAAATGTCTTCGTAGCCCAACTGGCAGAGGCAATAGGCTTAGACCCTATACAGTGTGAGTTCGAATCTCACCGAAGATACAAAAAAAAAATGTCTTTTATTTGGATATTTAAAACATTATTCTTACATTTGTTTTAACACTAATATTTATAATATGATAACGTTAACGATGGTAATGTGGGGTATTTGTTTTTTATTACTAGCAAGATACTTTGAAGTAAGAATCTTTTTAAGTAAAGTTAGTAAAATGTGTAACAAATATGATTGGAAATATATCAATGAAAATCCAGAGTGTTTGCTTGATAAGATGAAAAATGAGAATGGATATTATTTAACTAGTGAATGGTCAGCATATAACTTTTTGTTTTTGAAAGGACCAAGCCCTAAACAAATGTATTTATCATTTAAACCATTAACATTGGAAAACGTTTACAATAAAGAAGTGTTAAAAAAATTAAAAAAGTATGAGATTAAGTGAGATTTACATTAAAGAATTCTTTTTAAAAGAATTTTGGTCTCAAGTAAGTGAAGATTTGTTAGATGAAGTTGATGGTGGTGGTTTAGACTCATTGTTATCTCAAGCTAACAAAATTATATTTGAAAAATTTAAAATAAACCCAAAAGATAGAGTTTATTTTATTGCTGGTTCAGCTAGATTGTATTTGTATCCTAAATTAAGAGATGCATTTGGGTTGACTGGAACTATTGGAGATTTAGATATTGTAATACCTAACGAAGAACTTTGGGTTCAAGCTGGATTAACAGAAGAATTGAAAAATGGTGGTATTTACAGACCGACACAAGATGGTAGTATTGAAGCATTCACACTTTGGTCACCAGAAAAAGCTAGTGGTAGATATGCTGATGTAAAAGTTAGGTCAACAAATGAAATATTAAAAGATGCTGATTTTATAAATGGGTATTATTTTATGAACATGGCAGATGTTGCTGATTATAAAACAAAGTTGGGTAGAGAAAAAGAACAAGAAGTTGTGAATCTCATCAACAAATATAAAGAAAGTAATGTTAAAGATAAAAATAGTTTTTTAAAACAAATAATTGGTATTATTGGTTTTAACAATGCTAAAGATTTTTTAAGTGGTATAAGAAAATAAAAAAAAAACAAAAAAAACTTGACAAATTAAAAATAATGTTGTACATTTGTAGTATAAATTGAATTTTTAGAAAAAACAATATATTTAATATAAAAACGATGAAAACAGTTAATAACATATTTGAGTTTGATTTCTTTGCAGCCGAGGCCGATTTTAGCCTAGGAAGGTCAACTCATGTCAAAAGTTAACAAACTGTTTAACGATATTGATTTAAAGGTTGGCCGAAACGCCAACCTTTTTTTATTTAAGTTCTTTGAAATATTAGTTAAAAAATTTGGATAATTAAAAAATTGTTATTACATTTGTATAAACAATTTAAGATTATGAAGAAATTTATTTTTATTGGGTTATTGATTTCAACAGCATGCTCTAGTCAATCTGTTGATAAAAAAGTAGAATTGGTTGATACTACCAAAGTTGTTAAAGTGGAAATAAAAGATACTACTTATCATTTTGTTAGGATAACTAATTTACCGAAAAACTTTGATACGGTGCCTGGGGGTAATTATGTTTTTAGAAGTTCGCAACCATCTTTAAAACAAATGGAAGCGATTTTGAAAACGTATGATATTAAAACCGTCATAAGAATGAATGCTAAAGAAACTACAAACGTATCACCAGAGCAAGAAAAACACTTAGTTGAAAGCATGGGTGTTAAATATGTTTGGGTTAATGCACATTTAGGTTATGTAAAAGGAAAGGGTTATGTTGAATCATTAAATCAAATACAACCACTATTACAAAACGGACATGTTTTAATACATTGCACACATGGTGCTGATAGAACTGGATATCAAGTTGCAAAATATGTGGAGAATAAATTAAATTGGACTAGACAAGAGTTATGGTATTATACGATAAAGTATAACTCATGGGAAAGTAAGATTAGAAATAAAGAAAGTGGTTATATAAAATATATGGAAGCTTTTTATCCTTATAATTTATGGTTAAAAGAAATTAATTAAAAAAAAATACAAAATAATTTGGATAATTAAAAAATAGTTCATACATTTGTATTAACAAAATGGGACGGTAGCTCAGTTGGTAGAGCATCGCACTGAAGATGCGAGTGTCGGGGGTTCGAATCCCTCCCGTCCCACCAAAGTAACGCCCGTTGGACAAGCGGTTTAAGTCGTCTCCCTTTCACGGAGAAGAGCATGGGTTCGAATCCCATACGGGTGACAAAACATTAAGTGAGGTAAGACTGGTAGGCTTCTAACCCTTAAATAGGGGAGACTAACGAAAGAACCAAACGATTAGTTAGTTGAAGGGATTTGTTCGAAGTATTGAGTTTGGTGTAGGACAAATTGTGTAACTTAATGTTTTATTTGGTCCCGTGGTCCAATGGCTACGATGTCTGACTGTCTATCAGAAGATGAGGGTTCGATTCCCTTCGGGACCGCTAATTGGGGTAGCATGTACCAAGGCTGGCGAGACTGCTTTGCAAGCAATCTGTGGTGGGTTCGTTTCCCATCTACTCCACATGGAAAAATTTAGTTTTGAAGAAGGTATTGATTATTACTTGGAAAAAGGTAAAATTATATACACAGAACATTATCTTAAAAAAAGAGGGATATGCTGCGGAAGCGGTTGTAGACATTGCCCTTTCAACCCAGCACACACAAAAGCTAATAAAAATTTAAGAGAAGATTTGAAAAAGTAAAATTTTAATTGTACATTTGTATTATGAAAAAAGAACTTAAAATAAAAGTATTACAGATTCTTGCCGATTATGTAATCAGTATGTTAGAACATACACGTAGTAAGGCTATGTTTAATTATTATTTTGAAATAGGTGCGATGATTAATGCATATGCTATTGTATATCATGACATTTATTTAGATTAAAAAAAAATGTTAAAAAAAATTTGCAACTATAAAAAATAGTTAGTACATTTGCAATGTTAAATTTAAAAACAAAAATAAATATGAAAAGTTCTAAACAAATCAAATCGTTCATCCTTAAAAAAGGGGACAAATTAACTAACGCTGAAATGGCTACTAAATTAGGTGTGCCTACAATGACTTTTGCTGGTGTGTTAGCAGCAATGAAAAGAAAAGGTGAAGTATCAAATGATTTTTTAAAGTCTGATGTTACTAAAGCTAACAAAATTACAAAACCTAGTGTTAAGTCTAACACAAAGTTAACAATCAATTTTACTAAAGTTGCTGTTATTAAGAAAAACGAATTGACATCTCAATTGTACAATCGTTTAACAGAGAACAACGAAACATTGATTAATGGTAAACTTTTTTATGGTGCAAACGCTTTTGAAAGAGTGATTGATAACGACCATGTTTACAAAAGAACATTAACAGAAAAATCTTTAACTAAAATCCAAGGGTTAGGTAAAGTATTTGCTAAATGTGATTACATTGAAGTAATCTAAAAAAAAATAGTAACCGAAAAAAGCGTAGGATAGTAGACGTGGAGAGACGTGTCGCAAGGGTACACACTAAGGATAGGTCTTCAATCTAACATAACTGTATTGATGTAACAACCCGACTCTCTAATGGCGTGTGAAGCACTGTAGTGATACAGCCCCAGATTCCCGATAAAACTATCTTCGGTTACATATGGTCCTTTAGCTCAGTTGGTTAGAGCAGCTCGCTCATAACGAGAAGGTCGTAGGTTCGAGTCCTACATGGACCACATATAAAATGGCTCCATAGTTAAATGGATATAACAAATCTCTTCTAAAGATTAATTCCTAGTTCGATTCTAGGTGGGGCTACAAAATATGGTACCGTAGCTCAGTGGGTAGAGCACGTATGAAAAAAGGTAATCTTGACCTCAATATTGGAGTCCTCTGCTCCTTAACTAGAGTAATTAAAAGATTGTTTCAGCAATTTAACTTAAAAATTGTATGGATAACAAGGGGTCTGGGTTCGAATCCCAGCATGTCCGAACAGAGGTAGGGCGTGTGGTGTAATGGTAGCATGTAAAGAAAGGCAATCTTGGTACTCACTTATGGCGTTAGCTCAGCTGGTAGAGCACTGCTGGTTTTAACTGGTGGATGGGGCGTAGGTTCGAGTCCTACACGCTGTACAAGGATAAACTAGTGTTAGTTCAATTATTGCGGTGTGTCACCGTAGGTTGAATGAGATTGTGGCCACAATGGGTTTATTCCCACTAGTCCCTATCCTTTTTTCTTTGTTTAGTAAAACAAAGTGGTGGAACTCGGAGTGTTAAAACTCTCGGCCCAAATTTAAACTTTACCCGATGAAGATGAATGGTAGTCTTTTGTTGATGTTTGTTTTTAAACGTAGTGGTGTACAACACGAAATGGATGGTTTACAAACGGAGAAAGGAATACATCGTTGGCGTACATGTGCCAGAGAATGAAGGTTCGAGTCCTTCCATCGCAACCAATTACTCTCATCCAATTGCTGGATTCGGCCTAATCAGCAGAAAATGGAAACATGGCAATGCCTACGTGCGGCTATACAAGTAGCAAGAGTGATTATTCTTGTGAGGGGATATAGAAGGTTATAGAAAAGTACACCATGTTAGTAAACTCCAAGAGATGAGAACTCCATCTAAGGGTAGCAACCTTGTGAGAGTACCATAGGTCGTCTTTTTACGGTTGCTCTGTTTGTCGAGGAACTTTTTTCAAGACGTTAAATGAAAAAAGTATGGGGTTCAGAGGTTTAGCTTTTACCAGATAAAAGCATTTAGGTGAGTAATGTTTTAACCTAAAAATATTGCTCATGGATTGAACAGTAGTATAATTGGATAATGCGCTCTGCGGTACGTACAAAGAGAGAAATAGTGGTTCGAGCCCACTCTGTGTCAACAAAATAGGGGAGTGCAAATGATAGCGGACGGCAATCTGCTTAATATCGTATAATCCGTCTACTGAATGGAGTTTTGCCGAACAAAAGGATGTAGTTAATTCATTAGTGTAGTGGAAACACTATGACTTAAAGAAAATGGGATTAGCTTGGACACCATACGGTGATGGTCATAGAAAACTGGTTAACGACATCAAAGAAATACTATTGAAATCTTAAATTTGGTTGTTTATTTGATATTTATATCAAAAGATGATTATGAAAGAACAAATAAAAGAAAAGTTAAAAACATTGGTTGAAGGCGGTGTTTATGGTCCAGAAGGTATTAGTAAGAAAATCGCTCAATTAACTAAAGAGATTGAAATACTAAAAGCTCAAAGAGCCGAAATAAATGCTCAAATAAATGTTAAGACTAAAGAGTTAAAATCATATGAGAGTGGTGAAAT
>Ga0172367_10000440_pt1 | contig 64213 bp, 56 predicted proteins | sample Lak10m_FD_114542 | JGI IMG/M metagenome (GOLD analysis project Ga0172367, IMG submission 114542) | Freshwater microbial communities from Kabuno Bay, South-Kivu, Congo - kab_022012_10m | ecosystem: Environmental > Aquatic > Freshwater > Lake | place: Democratic Republic of the Congo: South-Kivu... | reverse complement strand
TTTGCTGCATCGGTGGCGGGGACGGTCAGATTACTGCCTCCAACGCCACCCTGTAATCCGTAATCCGCCATTCCATTGTTCCTGCACTCTCGGTCGTTCGGATTCTTTCCCACCACCTCGCGTTCCGCTCCCGCCGCCTTGTCAAACGCCTTGCTTACATCCAACGACTTCGGGAAGCCGCTGCCGTACACCCACGCGATCATGTCGCGGATGTCGAAGCCTGCATCTTCGATGTTGACCGCCATGCGGTGTTGCGTGCGCGTACCCGCGAACGCGAGCAGATGTCCGCCTGGCTTCAGTACGCGCAGGCATTCGCGCCACACATCAACGCTCGGCACCTCGTAATCCCATTTATTGCCCATGAACTCTATGCCATACGGAGGATCACATACAATAGCATCCACGCTGTTCGCGGGAAGTTTACGCATTTCATCCAAACAGTTACCGTTAATTATAGTAAAGTCGCTCATCCGAATAAACCCTCCAATGTTGCTTTGCGTTCGTGACTCCATCCAACAGTTTCCAAGATGGTCTTTAGTGGTTCCAAGAACGCCTTGTCGAACTGCATATCATAGTCGATAAATCGTTCAAGGTCAAGTTCCTTCGGAAGATAATCGGGGAATGCAATCACATTCTCTCCAAGTGGATTTGGCACACGCAGATGAATATACTTGATCTTGTCATGGTTGGAAATCTGCTTGTATTTACGGGTGAGTTTGCGATTCTTCAGCGCCTGATTCCAGACCAACGATGCTCGCACTTGCAGAGGAGTACACTTTTTGTACACCGATGCTGAGTCTGCGTACTTGTCCATTCCCTTCACTCCGCGAGGAAAGGCGATTGATTGCGGAGGCATACCATTGAACTCTGCGCGGAACGATTCAATGTGCTGAATCACTGTTTCCTGATCTGTGGTGAGAATCAGATTGATGGCTTTGGTCAAGGCATCACGCACCACCTGTGGTGTAGAAGAACGAGTGGTTTCGATGCCCATGATCTTGAGAGCAGGCTTGGCGTATCGCACACCCTCAGAGTCATGCACATTCAGAATGTACCGCTTCTTGGCAGTCCAAATGCCTGAGTCAGCGATCACCTCGCGCTTCATCACCATCTTGTTGGCGTAAGCATTCATGTACTTCGCCAACTCATCGTACTGCGCTTCAATGTACGGTTCGATCTTGTCTTCCACGCACTTGTGCAAGAAGTTCACGATCTTGGTGGTGTCGGTGCCATTTGGGAACACACGCTTCACAAGCGCACCCATGCGAAGGTATATGGAGTCTGTGTCTGAGGCAACCACATAGTCTACACCTGTGGTCTTCAGCAATTCATTCATGTACTTGTTCAGCGCATTCTCAATCCATCTGATGCTAAGTTGTCCCGAAAGAGTGATTGCTTCTGCTTGCCTGATATCGAAGAATCGGAAGTATTCGTTACCTAGAGCGCCGTAAGCGGAGTTCAGCGCAATCTTCAAAGCCATCTGTTTGGTAGAGTGGTATGCAATCTGATTGTCGCACTCGCGTTTCTGCTTGGGATCGGTTAGCGTTTCCTTGTGCTTCTTGGCGTGGATCATGGCGGTCTTTGCTGCCTTGCGATCCTCATACATTCGATCCATGAGTGCAGGCAAGAATCCCTGCCGATCCTTGCGGAAGCATTGACCGTTCGCAGCCATTGCAACTCCAAGTCCAGGCAGATGCGATGTGTCCACCTTGTGGTGCAGCAGATCATCCACCGTGTTTCCTTTGCCCATTCCAATGCGATCCACGATGGTGTCAGGAGAGATGTTGTACTGCATAATGAGGTGTGGGTATAGCGAGTTCAAGTCAAGCGATACCACCCAATCATGGCGACCAAACAACGGTTCCTTCACATAAGCGCCAGCGTACTGGAAGTCCTTGCGCGAGTCCTTCTTCATGGGAATCACGGTATTGTGATCCATGAGGTACGAATGAATCAGACAGTCCCATGTACGAACCTGCGAGAACACATCTTCGTAGTTGCACTTGGCAAGATACGCAATCGACAGTTGCAGTTCGATGAGTTTCAGTTTGTCGTCCAGGCGCCGAACAAGCGCAACATCCTTGATGTTGTACTCCACGAATCGCTTGAAGTTCTGCTTGTAGAAGTCAGTCATGTTGCCGTACTCCTCGTAGGACAACTTGCGCTCGTCCAGTTCCACAAACGCGATATGGTCAAGTTTGTAACTCTCTTGATTGGTGAAGGTGTACTGCTTGTACAACTCAAAGTAGTCTAGTGACGAGATGCCCACCAGTTCATAGCACACAGTCTCACGCTGCTTGATGACCACGCGTTTCTCTTTGATCTTGCGCCAAGGAGACAATCTAACCACCTCTCGGTCGCCCAACACACGCACAATGCGATTGTGTAGATAAGGCAGGTCAAAGAAGCGAGTGTTCCATCCCGTGATTACATCAGGAGGATTCTGTTCCCAATGCTCCAAGAACGATTCAAGCAAGTCTTCCTCTCGCTTGAATGTGTGCAGTTCTACGGGAGCATCCGCGTCCAAGTCTCCCGCGATATCACCCAATGCCCAACAATGGTAGCGATCCTTGCGCCAGAGCGTGATGACATTGATCTGCTCGTTTGGGTCTTCGGGAATTGGAAAGCCTGACTCGCAAGTGGTTTCAATGTCAATCACGGTCACATCAATATGATCGATAGACCACGCGATATCTTTCTTCCAATGCTGGCGAGTATAGTCATAGGCAAACTGATACTGGTACTGAGTGTTACCGTAAATCTCGAATCCTTGCACGCCTTGGTACTGATCCAAGAACTCTTTGCAATCACGCATGGTTCCAGGCATCACAGGTTCCACTCGCTTACTATTCACCGTGCTATGCTTGGTGTTTGGTTTGTTGGAAGGCACCCACAGCGTGGGTTGGTATTCTATTGCCTCGTTAAAGCGCAATCCTGTTGCGGAGTCTACCCCGCGCAACAGGATGCGATTGCCAAGCAGCGAAATGTTGGTGTAGTATTTGCTCATGGTTCATAAGCATAGCACATATTCAGCACTATGCAAGTCACTTCATATTTTGTTTTACCCGTTTCCAATACTCAAGGGTTTCAGACTTGCGGTGTCCTTGCGGCCCTCCATTATGGATACGGGCAAGAGTTTCATCTGACGCCCCGCTTGGAGCGTATCGTGCCATATACAGCAACACAATCTTTTTGGCGTAAACTGGATTCCAACAATCTTCATATCGTCCTCCGATGAAACTTGGGATACCTTTGCATCTATCACACTGTTCAACAAACCGTTTGTTCATGTCTCGAATGCAACCACATCCCCGCCGCTGCGTTTCTCTGTAATCGTAATCTACAGCATCCTTCCAGTATGCCCAATGAATCTGAAATATACCAATTGCTTTGCCGTCATCTCCAACTGCATTGGGATCGTTGTCAGATTCAACCTTGGCAATGGCACGAAGCAACTCCTCCGATGGCACAGATATCTGTTTTGGATATTTGCGCCAGGTATTGTGCATTACCCCCGCACTCAAATGGTTTGGATCCTTCTTGCAACCATTGAATGGCGGCACAGGACGGCGGGACGGAACTGCCCCCCACTCCCAAAGTGTTGGATGCTCGCTACTACTTTCGCTATTACTAGCGGAGTTACACAGGGTACAGTAATTGCATCCGCTGCCAATAGTCTCAAAGAGTGGGCATACGAGAGCAACAGAGGGTGCAGACCAAGAAACGAAAACAACGGCAAACAGGGAAACTGATGCAAAGAAAAGTTGGCGAATCATACTCTTAGTATATCACCGATCCAAGATCAGTCAAGCCAGTTATGGATTAGACTTGTCTTTTCTGAAGTAAAAGTCTGCCAGAACTAGACAATCTAGTTCTGTTTTGTCGTACACAAGTAATGCGTCCGAATATCTTGAAAGAATTGGCTTTCCATTAACATTGAACGAAGTGTTCAGTAACACTCCGATGCCTGTTTTCTTCTCAAATTCTGTAAGCAAATCATACAGCCAAGGATTTTGTTCTCGCGTTACAGTCTGAACTCTTGCAGTTGCATCCACATGAGTGATTGATACCAGTTTCTTTCTCCACTCTGGCTTTACTGTTGGGCAGAAACTCATCCACCGCGATTCCCAATTCATGTCAAAGTATTTGGAAGCATCTTCCAATCGACATACTGGAGCAAATGGTCTATACCATTCTCTGTTCTTTACCTTGGCGTTCAGTATATCCTTCATGTTAGGAAAAGCAGGATTGCAAAGAATGCTTCGATTTCCCAATGCTCTAGGTCCATGCTCGGAGTTTCCACGAACAACTCCAACAATTTTGCCTCTTGCAAGATCGCCAACCAACTTTTTTGTTTCCAGTGACTCTGCCCATCGGTCTTCCACATGAGACATGAGAGTATTTCTATCAATCACTTCGACTCCCGCATAGGTCACATCAACCGCAGTCTTTGGTTTCATGTGATTGAGAATCATTCCTACTGCGATACCACAATCGTTTGGATTTGGAGGAACAAACACAGGTCTTCCAAGTTCTTGCTGTAGTTTGGTATTCAGCAGAATGTTCAATGCACAGCCTCCAACCATAAGCACAGGAATATCGGGATACTCGACAAAGATAGGAGCCATGATCTCCACGAACACATTCTCGAAAGCAATCTGAGAAGTTTTGGCAACATCCCACCCAAGTTGTCCGCTCATTCTAGCATTGGTATCGAATGTTAGTCCTGTCTGCTGCCCAAGTTCTGCTAGATGATGCAGATAGTCTAATCCACTAGGATTTGCTCTGTAGTAGTTTTCAAAGTGAGGAAGCCATTTATGATTCACAGTTCCATACGAGCAAAGTCCCATGATTTTGCCAGAGTACACCAAGTTACCAATGTTCAACGCAGGCTCTTTGCGGATATCTCCAAGATAATCTCCGAAAGACATATACGGGAACCCCATGTCTAGTTTGATGTTCTTTACTAGAGTCATTGTGTTTCTATCAGATGCATGATAGACATTGAAGAAACCATCGTTTCCTCCACCATCAAACGAAACAATCAGCGCCTTATCATAGTCTGTTTGATAGAACGCGCACGCCGCATGGGATTCATGGTGCAGACACCCCTGATACTTTTTGGCAGGAATCAGGTTGTGATAGAACACCATCTGTGGTCCTTCCACCGTATCTGTGTTCAAAAAGTAACAGGTATCGTATTCTTCTATTCCGTGCTGCTCTTTGATGTACTGTAAGACATGAGTAAGAAGATATGGTCTAGTATGAGACACAAGATATTGGGAGTATCCTGCATTCTTTACTGTGAGAAATCTCTCCATCTCAATTACAGTTACTAGGTTGCCATCATGTTCAACGGCAACTGCTGAGTTGTGAGAGCCATAGAATGCAATGTTTGCCACAGATGTTCCTCTCAGTATTGCCAGTCCACACAGTCTGCCCGAACAGCATAGCCATCCCTAGAATTAGCGTACACATGATACCCATTACAATGTAGGTAATTAACTGCACTTGCTCGGTCTTCGTTAGACAAGTTGGCAAGTTCCACTTCTATCCAGTATGGTCTGTATCTCTCAAAGTCAAATTGCTTTAGTATGATCCAATCGTGGCCTTCTGTGTCAATGCTGAGAATATCAACGGTGTCTAGTTCATTATTTGCAATGATTGACTGCAAAGTTTTACAAGGAACTTTGATGCGAATACCAACCTCGTCTAGAACCTTTCCATCGTGTTTTTCAGTCAATCCATTCTTGGGAGGCCATACTGAACTCATCCCATACAATGCAGGATGCACATAAAGTCCGCTTGGTGTGTTCTTGCCCATGTATTCTGCCGGAATCAGACACATATCAATGTGTCCATCTGTATCAGATACGGCGCATTGCACGATGGTAATTTTACCTTTCAGATTATGACAATGCTCTCTAAGTTTTTTGCATCGGTCTGCAATGGGTTCGACAAACAAAGCATTCATGGAATACCCGCTGATCCACCCCCATGTAAGATCGTCAAATACTCCATCGCAAGCACCAATTTTCATTACATTGGCAGACGGAATCTGTTTCCCAATGGAATGCAGAATGATATCTGTGATATGATGGGTATTGCTTACTGCAATCTCAGAACCCAAGATCAGAGATTTCATCCTGCATTTTCCTTTCGGATTGATCCATCGTAATGATATGCTCTGTGATGATTGATTGGAGTTGCAAGCAAACAACCCGCCTTAACCTCGCCTGAAGAGATCAGTTGATGGGCGTGACTCATCCATGTTTGCTCGAATGGATATGCCCACTTTGTTTCCAAGAATATCTTGTGGTTCCCTCTCTTGCTAAACATAACCGGCCAATTACAATAGTGAAACTCTCCAACCGCATACGAAAGTCCATCAACCGATCCCGTGTAGTGTATCTTCATTTTGTTGCATACACCCTTGATCTGAGGACCTGGAAAGTACTCTTCTTTTTTGACTAGCGGAAGATTATGCCATGCCCAGTTCAGATGATTGTCTCCGTAGAATTCAGAGAAGGACAACTTCATATAGTCCAAAGATTCTTTTTCCATGATACCCATGCACTTTTGAAACAGACGAGCATCATATCTCATCAATCCATTCTTGCATGGTGTATCATCTTTGCCGCACAACAGCATATCGTCTTCAAAGAAAACCATGTATTCGTGTTGTGATTCGTCAAACATTTCAGCACACAATTGTCTTGCTCCACAGATACCAATGTTTTCTGATTTCTTGATTTCTTTTATGGAGTGTTTCTTGAACAATGCTCTGAACTCTTCATCAGTTGAAGCATCTGTAGAGTTGTTAATCACATACTTGGAAGAGTTACGAAACATGGCTTCGTGGTTCTTGGTCGAATCTACCCACATCTTGTACTGCAATGGAATATTGAAGGCCACAGAATAGATTCCAAGTTTGCTGTTGTTTCTGTTCTCTCTTGGTTCTTTCAGAATCTTTTCAATCCACGGAGCAATCAACCCGTTTTCTCCGATCATTTCATATCGACACAACTCAGGGTGGTTGTATGTCATCAGGGTGAAGATGCTCTCTTCAGTTCCCATCAATCCTCTGCCAAGACTATCTGCAAGATACGAATAGTAGTGTCCGTTCAACTTGTTGATGCTGTCTTTGGTTCCACCAAACATCCCACCACGGGCAACTCTGTTTACCGTATTACCTCTGGCAAAATCGTTCATGGCAGATGATTTGAATCCGTGTATCTCTCCATCTGCTTTGTATGGAAAGCACAAGAACAGCGCACTATCGTCCATGTACTTCACGACTTCTGCTTCAAACTTTGCTCCTAGCAGACTGTCGTGAACTGTGTTCACGATACCACCATCCAACCACAAGAAATACTTGGTGTTGTATGGATTATACAGAGTGGTATCGTTCATCCAAAAGAACTTAGACATCACAAGCGGATTGTATAGTTCTAACCGCGCCTGTGTGCTTTCTGCCAACCATCCCTTTTGGTTGTACCATTCGGGGTCTGTGCGTATCTTCTGTATCTGATCGAAGAACGCCATTTTGGCGCGAAGGTCTTCTGCCGTAACAAACTTCAAAGTGGTGTTCGACCTATCTCTGTGCTGCCATACAAAGTCCTCTAGATCAGGACTGATAAACAGCATCATAGGACACTTTACCGCATTCAGCAGTTTGCCAAAACATTCCTTGTAGTGATCGAAAGAGCGAGTGAAAGATGTTCCCATCTCTCCTCTTCCAATGTTAATCAGACCGCTTACGATGGTTAGTGATGCCATACTTTTTCAGTTTAATTAGTATCCCACCGACATGGGACGCTCTATGCGAGTCAACCATCCCTTTGTCTTGCTATGTGGCCAGATCACAAACTTAGATGGAGCAGAATCTAGAGGAGCAGCAAACGCAACAGCAAGTTTGGTATGACCCTCACGCAAATCATCAGAAGACTTTACCGATGCATCCCAAAAGATTGGGCGAGTATCGGGGCGGAAGTCTTCTCTCCACAGAGTTTCATTTGCATCATTATGGATCGCGCATACCACAAAGTCAAGATCATCCGCTTGATGGAACGAGTTCTTGTCCCACAGTAGCAGGGTTGCAAACTTTCCACCTCCGTCTGGCAGTTTTTCGGCTCTACGCTTAAAGTCTAGACGAGCATAGTCCTCGTATTGCTGTAGCGTTCTTTCCGTTCCTTTGCCGTATTTTCCAAACACAATGTTTGGGTCGGATTCCATCTCAAACAGAACTCGATTTCTGTGATGGCAGATGTTGTTGCGCTCTACCCAGTTGAGTCCATCAACTAGTTTATTCTTGTTTTGATCGGTATGATCTACCCAATGCTTATGAGTTCTATACTCGCGGGTATACTCGTGCCAAACTACATTTCGATGAGGCGAGAACAGATCATATCCATGTGTATAGCAACGCATGGCAAGAGAAATCTCTTCTCCGTGGAAGTAATAGTTTGGATCGTGGGGAACTTCTCGTACCATATCTCCGATGGTGAAGGCAAAGTGAGCAGAGAAGAACCTGCATGGAACTGCGGTATCTAAGTCTGCAAAGCCTTTTCCATTTCCTGCCCAGAAGTTAGTACCGTCAATGTAGTGAGGCTTGAAGAACACACATCCCTCAGGGGTAAAGCGGTCAAACTCCAAGTACAAAGCATGGTTCTTTTCTAGCAAATCATCATGCTGCCTACCGCGATGCTTCTCAGGATTGAATGGAGTCACATATGAAGTCAACAATGGCTTCTTGTGACCTTTTGCTTGCAAGTCTTTGATCCAACCAATCAAAGTCTCGTCCCAATCTTGTGCAAATCTGTGGTGAGAATCCAGTTGTAGAGTGTATTCTTCTCCTCCATACAACTGCTCTTGGATAGAGTTACGCGCCCAACACGCTCCTCTACTTTGATTCCACGGCACATCAATGATCTTGAAGCGAGGATCGTTCTTGAACTCTTGCAGTTCAGCGTCCCACGGATCAGTTGGTTCATGCTGCCAGCAGATTCCAAAGCGCAGACGCTCAGGATGCTTGGCCTTGTCTAAGCAATCCTTAATGGTGGGAACCAGTTCAGGATCACGATACGCTGCAATCTGAAGGAAAATGCGATCATTGCTTGCCATTCTGTACTCTCTCTTTCTCTTTCAAGTAAGCACTCAACAACACCATGTAGTTGATTACATCAACACAGGTATCCACGAAACTCTCATTGGAAACATGAAGTTTGCCAGACTCAACAAAAGAACTGAGTCTGCTCATCTTATCAGTAAGACGAACCAAGAACCCCTGCTCAGTGGAGCAGATGCCCATTGATTCTACTCTTGTAAAGTTTGCGAACGGTTCTAGACCGTTATTGCCTGCGTAGTCTCGGTTCTTTGCATCCATCAGGTTGCGACCGCTTTCGCAGATTTCTTTGTGCCATGCCAAAAGTTCATCACGAGTCATAATATATTACACTCCTGTTGATCCGAACCCACCTTTACGATCCGTGGTTTGTTCGGGTCTAGTATGTATCTCTTCAATCGGAAATCGCAGAACTGGAACCCATTCGCCCTGACATATTTTTTCTCCGTGTTTGATGGATACCACCGAAGTGGAGGCATTCTTGACCATCAAAAACAACTCATCGAAATAGTCAGAGTCGATGATTCCTTCTCCATTTGGAAGGTACAATCCTCGCTTCATAGCGATCCCTGATCGAATATGGGTACGAAGCGAGTATCCATGTGGTATCTTGGCAATAAGTCCAGTAGGAATCAATGCAAGATAGCCAGGCCTCAAATTGAAACTGAAACTCTTCTCGTATGGATAGGGGTATTCAGGGTGTACCGTCAGAATATCAGTAACAACCTTGATACTTCTGGCGATTCCTTGTTCGTCCATGAGATGAGTAGCAATGTCAAAGCAAGCAGATTCGTCTGTTCCGTATGATGGAACGATTGCGTTTTGAAACAACTTGTAAAATCCAAATGGCATTATGTAACTCTTACTGTACTGTAATTGGAATCAACTCATTGAAAACTTGTATGTGGGTAGGAGCAAGCGGCTTGTCTGTTAGACTCTGCCACTTGTTTTGACTTTGTCTGTCTGCTGATTGAATGAACATCGGAGTTGGTGCAGCGATTACCTTGAACTTCTGCTGTGCTGCGGCAAATCCATTATCCATAGGAATTCTCTTGGAGTACAGACACATATGAGCAATCTCTGCTGCATACTGTCTATACTGTTCACTCACATAAAGAACGGCGTGTGCTGCAAGCATACCAAAGATTCTATACCAACCATTGTTCAAGTCAACAATTGCTTGCTTTTTATTTCCATGAGAGATTCCCAAATATACTGCATCTGTATCATCGGGTATAGAGATCATGGGGCGAAACGCCGAGGTTGACAGCGCATCGTCCTCCAGTATCAGAACTGGTGAATTGTTCACGGAGTGTAATGCATCTATGTGCGCCTGTCCGCATCCCATATAGTGTTTGCCAAACGCTCTGAGTCTGACTGAAGACAGGTCTTTTGGTGGTGGAATGATTCTGCCTGGGATTCGCTGATGAGAAACAAATCCCAAACGATCAAATTGCTCGGTCATTTGCTTGGCATTTGTAGTGGCACGATCTAGATTGATCCATCTAGTTTGTACATTACGAAGGTCGATTTCCATAATGAATCTCTGATTGTAAGAAAAACTGATTAGAATTTCTTACCGATATGATACTTGGGAACCAGTTCCCAATCTCCTTTTTCCTTGTGCGGAATAATCTTGATTTGAGCAAGGCCTGCGGTGATATTTGCTGTCTTTGTGGGATCAACTACTTTGACGAGTCCCCATTCGTCTAACAAAGTCACAATGGTATTTCGTCGAGCGATATCTGCTTCTGTCAGCGTGGACGGAAGACCATCAAGCGCAAACATTTCCTTGAAATGTACGATATAGTATTTGCCCCGCTTGTGTAGAATATGACAAGACTGATACAGTTTCTTCTCGGCCTTCGCGGAAATCCCAATACGGGTCAGGGTTTCCTTTACCTTTAGGAAATCATCTGGCATTGCCAGCGTGATCTCTACTAAGTCGTCACTGGTGATTTTCGGTTTGTGTTCCATGCATATGCACTCCATGCCAATGAGTATGACTCATCTTTACAAATATGTAGGAACGGGCTAACTTAGACACCACCCTTGTTTGTTGAACGCACAAGGTCTGCAATTTGCTCAGGGGTCAGTACTCGCATGATGTCTTTAGCCTTGGCATCCGAGCAACCATACCGCTCTTTGATAGATGCCAGATTTTGTGCTTCTTCTGCTTTGAACCACTTGCTGAAACGCTTTCTTGCACGGATGCTGTGCCGTAGAAAATCAAACTGCATTCGCTTACGCAATCCACCATAGCGGTTCATCTCATTTGCTTGCAAGATGGTATCGGGGAAGTAAGACAGTCCTCGGTTCACTAAGAACGGAACATATCCCTTCTCGTCATGCTCTTCATCGCATAGGGGATTCTTGTTCACATTGATGGCATTCAGATAGTCTGTGAGTTTAAGCGTCATCTCGTACCACCAAAGCAATATGATCCTGATGAACCAAGTCTAAATCACCGTAGTGATTGCCACGATTAGTCGCTAGTTCCCAATACACCGTATCTCCAACGCGAACATCTTCAGTCACATCATTTCCAACAGCAACAACCTCGGCAAGCACATAATACCCCTTTGTTTTGTTGTCATTATAGATGATTCCGCTCTCGGTCTTTTTCTCTTTACCAAGATCGGTGCGTACAGCAATCCACTTACCAACAGGTCTAAATGTCATCACTTGAACTCACACTCCATCATAATCTCAGTCAGGCAAGCAGTCATGTTGATCTCTGTATCGGCAACAAATGCTGCCTTGTACTGATACTCGGCAAGAATCAGAACCAGTTTCGGAATGCTAGACGAAGCAAAGCAATCGTACATGGACTCGTAAATCTTACGAAACAGAGATGCTGAATCGGCATCTGAATTCTCAACCACCCACTTGCGAACAGAAGTGAAGTCTTTCCCCTTCAAGGCAGAAATGAGTTCCTTGATCTTGATTTCACCAAGTTGTGTAAGGATGCCCACATCAATCTTGCCTGAAACCGAGTACCTCTGCAACTCATTTAAGATGCGGCGAAAGTCGGGAAAGTGTTTCATTATGAGTTCGACAAGCACCTTGTCATCATATGCAACACCTTCGATGTCCAAGATGCCCTTGACTCGCTGTAGCATTTGCTTGGCAAGAGCGGGGCGTTCTTTGGTTGGAATTTGGAAGTTGATGCAAGTACACCGTGAGTGCAACGGTTCGATGATTCTGTTCTTGAAGTTACAAGTCAGGATGAACCGACAGTTTGCGCTGAACTCTTCCATGAATCCGCGCAAAGCAGGCTGTGTGCTTTGGGCGTTCGAGTAATCAAACTCGTCAAGAATCACTACCTTTTTGTTGCCTGACATGGATACTGTACTCGCAAAGTTTCGGATGCGAGTACGGAGGGTATCAATGTTGCCGTCTTCTGAACAGTTAACGATAATGCAGTCGCTATCCAGTTCATTGCACAGAGCGCGGGCAACCGTAGTCTTTCCGCAGCCTGCTCCACCCGATAGCAGTAGATTCTGTACCTCGCCCGACTCTACCATGTCGGTGAAAGTCGTCTTCATTGCGGACGGAAAAATACAATCCGCGATCACCTTTGGGCGGTACTTCTCCACCCAAAGGTATTCGGTTGTAGTAGCAGTCATGTTTACTCCTTAGAGGCAGTACTTGAAGTTGCCTCAAGCGCAACGAAGTAAGTCAAATCCTTGCTGCAATGCGAGAACTTGGCGACAATGCTCTTGCTGATATGCACATCGTAATCACCAGACATGAGTTTCAGATTCTCCACCTTCATGTGGATATCGAACTTGGTCTTCGCCTTGTTCTCTCCAACCGCAATAGAGTAGGTGTTTGAACCCTTGTCGGCCTTGTCAAACACCACAACCTCAATCTTGTCTTTCGTTCCACGCACAGAGATATCACTAACCTGTAGCACAGAACTGGCGCGCATGATTTCAGCAACATTGTCTGCGGTCAACTTGAACGACACAAGAATGTCGGGCATAGTGATGCTCTTCTTGGGAGCAGTCAGCAGACTTGGTTCGCAGTAGTAGTAGTTGACACTCGGTGCGTTCTTACGAGTCGCATCGGAGATCACTACAGACTTCTCTCCGAAAGTCAGTAATGGTTCCTTGAACAGCGAGATCACGCCAAGGAACTTGTTCAAGTCCCAAATACCAAACTCAATATCAAAGGTTTCATCCACAGTTGCCTCAGCCATGACATTCTTCACAGGAGTCACAGTGGCAATAGTATTGCCTGGACGGATGAGAATGTTTGAGTTTAGAGAGGCGAAGTTCTTGAGAAGTGCGAGAGTTTCTTGAGAGAGTTTCATACCAGTTTCAGTTTCAGTAGCAGTCATTGTGTCTCCATTCTATAGGGGTCTGTAAATTATACTTTCACTTTGGTTTATTGCAACCACAACCACGCTGTTTTGTAACATTTGATGGTGGTGCTGGCTGAGATTGCCTTGCGGCAATATCATTCGGTTGTACTGGCTGTTGTCGCTGTACATTTTTATTTGTGGTTGCTCTTCCAATTCGAGAAGGTCTGTTAATTCGCCTCATCTGTTGTCTTGATCGTCAGGTCTACTTTCCTTTCGATCTGCTCCTTTCGAGTGAAATCGTACTTCATTCTACGCTCAACCGTTTCATCAGCAGACTTGGTATAGTTGCTGAATCCAGGCATCTGTAGCGGACAAACAACTTTTGGGAAATCTAGTTTAGAGTAGTCTTCAGGAGACTTTGCATTTAGCCATGTGGCTTGTCTATCCCCGCATCCACATTCACCACAGTAGAACCTTCCCTCTTCAGCATTGCTGTTTCGTCTAAATGGACATGGAGCAATGTCTAGAGTTTCGTCGCCATGGCAAGATATAGAGCGAATCCGTTTGGTTTCTGCATCACATCGTTTGTCTTGGGTGATCCCACGAGAAGCATATGCTTCTACAACACTCTTCATTTTGTTCAGCATTGAAGGTGGATGCTGAGGTCCTGCAGGTGTAGGTGCTGGACCTGGAGGCGGGGAAGTTCGGCGAGCGCCGCCCTTGCTCCATCCACCAGTAGCAACGATCTTCTTACCGTTGTTTGGTGCGCTCATTTTGATAATCCTCAAACGAATCGTCTTCGTAACGCTGAATGTCAGAAGATGCTTCACGCATTTTTTGCTTCTGAGAATGACGGTCGCCGCGCTTTTGCTTTTTCTTTATGCCGCGATCTCTGTGAAAGCGTTCAAAAGAACCAGTATCATCCCAATTATTCCACTCTCTGCTCATATCAGAACTCCGAGACAACCTCGACTAGATTTCTCATCTTATGTTCCATCAAGTACGAAAGGATATTACCTTTACGGGCCGGAGTGGAGTCTGCATACCTTTGCAGAATGGATTGCTCCAACTCCACAGGTATATATCTGAAATCAACCATGCATCGGTTACGATCCCAGTTTCTTTTCACTTTGTCTGGCATAGTTGCTATAACATCAAACCGATTACCCACGACAAGAATCTGTTCTTGAATAGCAGCAGACTTCTTGCCAGTGAGAGGAGTCTGTCGCTTACCGTCAGTAACGAAACAATCGTCATCGGACAGGATGTTAGGGATGCCGTCACCTGAGTCACCACTCAAGATATGATTCACCAAGAACTCGGTTGGATTCTTACATACCACAAATCCTTTCGTCACAGGACTCCATTGCCGAACATTCGGGTAAATCTGCAACTGCTGAAAGTCTTTGTCGCTAGACACAATGATAACCTGTTCGTTAGCAGAGGTGTGCTTGGTCAGAGTGGCGATCACATCGTCTGCCTCTGCTCCCTGCACTCGCATATGACGATACGGAAACACATCACGAATCTCTTTGCGGATTCCGTCAATCATTTTATAAATCGCCTTCCAATCGACATCAGATGACGCCTTTGCCTTGGCTCTGTTCTGCTTGTACTGCGGAAACACAGAGTTACGCCAACACCTACCACCTTCGTGGCAGAGAACAATCTCACCAGCGTCACGAAACTTCTGTCGATATGTGCGATAAATGTTCAGTACCGTATGGCGTAACAGGTCTTCTGAAAACTGGGCAGCATCGCCTTTGGTAAGGGCGAATAGACTTCCCAACAGTACTTGGTTGTTGTCAATCAGAATCATTAGTAGGCTCCAATGAGAATACAGTTCTCATTGATTCTCCCGCTTATCTTTGTGGGTTTAGTCTTGATGGAGTTCATCGTGTTCTGCACAGCACGGACACCAGTAAGTTTACTCAGCATATCTTTTGGCTTGCGGAGTTTCTTGGATACAGACTTGTTTTCATCGTAGTTAATAATGGTGGTTCCCTTTACACTTAAGCCACGAGGATCTTTTGCAAACAGTACAGTTAGTGTACGGTACTTTTCGTTAAACACAACCACCATTTCACTACCAATGATCTTTTCTGGCGAGATACTTTTAATGTTGTATTCCTTAGACTCAACCAAGTACTTTACCTTTTTGGTGATTTGATTTGGACTCTTCTGCTTCTTCTTGCGAGGCTTACGATCTGATCGCTTCTCGTCAGCAAATGTGCGGAAAGCATTAGCCGTTTCTGAAAGTATTTGTATGAGTTTTTTGAGTCGAGGCCTGGTCAAGAAAGAATATCCCTCAACCAGTTGTTCATCTTTGCCGGCATATGCTGTTGTCATCTCTTGCAGATAGGCATTTTCAATGTATGCAGCAATTTTACCGCAATGTAATGCCTTGACTCCATGACTGGTTGCCCACCCCACAGGATCAAAATTCACCTCGCTCTTGCTCGTACAAGCGTCTACAACCGAATCCACAACCATATCAATATCACCCAAGTACTCGCGGTACTTGTGTTCGATGCGCTCCTGAATGGACGGCAGAGCGGTATCCTGACGCTTGGCGAGGACGACAGAACCAGTTTGCTTCAGATCATCAATCTCCCGTGCAATCTTCTGTTTAGTTTCGTCTGGCAGCGGAGCGCCACGAGTTAGCATTCGACACAAATAACCAATGCCAGCATAACTCTTGATGCCATTTTGTGCAATGCACTTGATTGTTTCAGCATCCATCTTGGAATGCTTGCAGTAGTCTAACACCCACCGCTTTTTGTCTCGGTTGGTGCCTTTATTCCAATACCAACCAATAGCCCGTTGGAGCGCAGAGTCTTGCTCATCTTTAGTAGCAAAAGACTCTGCGCTCCAAACTGGCTCAGAACCATAGGCTCGTTCTAGTGTTTTGTTGTAGTCTTTCATCGCATCGTAAGTATACGACGAATCGCATACGAGTCAAGTCACCCTACGAGTTTAGGTTCAAATACCTCATTCTTTGTAGATGGCGCCAAGTTTATAGTCTTGACAAGGCTACGAGAAAGGGCAATAACACCCGCGTATGGGTCTACATTGGCGCCTGGACGGCGATCTTCAATATACAGCAGATGTGCCGCATCCGTGTTCAGAGGAACAGTAGGCACACACAAAGATGTAGTACGATCACCAAATCCCCAAGTGAACTTGTTGAAGTCACTGATTCCGCCTGTCTTTCCAACTAGGCGTTGCTCGTTGCCCGCACCATATGCTGCCATATGTTCGCGGTGATCTTCTCCAATGGTTTCGCAAATTGCCTTGGCGAGGCCTGCATTTCCGCTAGACTTGGTGTAATTGTCCATATACAGGCGGACGATGCATCCGTTACCATTCCATTCTGTGCCAGGAAAACTCTTTGGCTGATAACTGATTACACACCGAGGGTTGTCTCGGTCTTCTGCCGTATCTTCCAATAGATACCGCGAGATAATCAGATTATCGCAAGCAGTCAGCACATCTGTTTCTTCAGTAACAAATGACCACTGTGATAGGCAGATTCCTGCATTGTATGAATGCATTGCAATTCCTCTCCATACACATCGGTCGTAGAAAGAAGAAATCAGTTCTTTGCCTCGTTGAAAGTCGCCAGAACCACCATAGTACCTGCCTTGAGGACCAGGGAATACGACTTGGGTTTCTCCCTTTTCGTTCTTTCCAGTTGGCCAGCGATACGGTTGACGAGTATCAGGATCAATCAGTAGAACATCCTGCTCGAATCCAATCTTTACGGAGGTCAGATCGTTTGTGCTGAGAAACTTGCGAAGGTCGGCACGGGCATTAGATGCATGAGGAGTTCCATCTGCGGTTTGCACTTCGCATAGTACAACACCACTATCGCGGGTAATACCCTCAAATCCAGTTGAATCCTTAACGGTACGAACTGGAACCAAGAACAGATCAGCGTTATCAGTTGATGCCTGCTTGCAAGCAGAACCATCGAATCGCTGTGTCTTGGGGGTTTCTCCAACTGAGGTGTAGTTAGCACTACGAATAGTACCATCACCAGCCAACCAAATGTAAGTCCAATCCATTACAACTGGCTTCGTCTCATCCTTTTTCACTTTCACATACTCACTCTTTGTCATTATGATTTCTCCTTTGGTTTGTAAAACACATAAACGGGTTCATACTTCATGTAGTCGCCATCAATCTTGCAATAGTTTTTGCACATGGGCAATCCTGTTTTTTCGTCAAGACGATTCTGCCCAGGCATAGATTCCATCGCCATCTTCACCTTGTATTTATACACGAGTCCAAACTCTTCAAGGAATCTTTGTGAATCTTTTTCAAGCGGAAGATAATCCCCACCAATCTGAATGTCTGCAATGTTCCATAGCAAGTAACGATCAGGCTTCAAGAACTCTGCACAAGTCTTCAGCGTTGGACGCAAAAATCCATCACGCCAACTCTCATATGATGAGCCGTACTTCTTATAGGATTGGTTCTCATCCTTTGAATAGGCTTCACGGTTGAAGTAAGGAGGACTTGTGAAGATCATGTCGATCTTACCTTTGTACTTCTTGAAACGAGGATCGTTGCCAATCTCTTCTGAACCTAGTCTATAAATTTCGTAGGTATTGGTTTCGCTGAAGAATGGATTGCCTCTGTATGTCTTGGTATTGTAGAAATCTGCAACATCGGCATATCGAGAACGCTCCTCGCCCGTGTCTTCGTCAATGTAATACAGTTCGGGGTTTGGATCAGTTCCAATGTAATGAATCTTGCGATCATCGCGCACACTCATGGCGCCAAGAATACGACCTCCCCATCCCGATGAAGGATCGTAGATCACAAGCGGAGTCTTCTGAGACTTGGCGTGTTCCGTAAACCGCTCATACAGATACTTGGCAGTCATGGGTGGGAAGTTGTGCGCCACTTGAATGTATCCGATACGGAATGCAGCAAATCCCTTCGGGAATACGCGCTCACCTTTCTTGTAAATACGAATGGTGTACACGCGATCATCTGGCATGGCACTCACATCGAAAGTAGAGAAGTGTCGATACTGCAATACTCCCTCGTCCTTGAGTTGCTGCACCTGTTCTCGCGTGAGATTCAGAATGTCAGACTGATTCAGTTGGAAGTATCCTGTATTGTTGCCTTCACGAATCTTCACCTGTTCAAGCATGAAGTCGTAACCCTTGAAGATTTCCTTGTTGGTTTGGAATGCTTTGATCCAAGACGAGGCATCAGGCACAGACACAAGAGCAGGTTTAGGATTGTTACGCAAGCACGACAGGGCGTGCATATACAGCGAGTCTCTGCGGAAATGACGCATTGATCCCTTGACCATACGATCAAGAAACCGATCTTCTGCAAACAGTTCGTAGATGGAATAGCCATCGTCCCGTTCGCTGTAGTTGATGCGAGTCTTCATCATGGTTGGAAACCATTGATCCACTTCAGAACCAAGCCTTGCCTTGTTCAGAATCACATCGTTGCCGATGTCTTCCAGTTCATCGTCAAACTCAAACGACTTCACAGGATACTCAGCCATCTTGTTCCACTCTTCAATGATGCCTTCTTCGATCTTTCCGATGCGCGGAGGACATCCCTTGTTGTCCCAAATATCGACAACTGCCTTACGCATATTGACAACCCACTCGCAGAACTTGTCTGCGTTCATCTCTAGCAATTCTTCAAAGGTGACATTTACTGGGTGAGTGAGGAGATGGGTGTTCTTCTCAAAAAAGGTTTTGTGTGCTTGTAGAGTTTCCATTATGATTTCATTCTTTGCTGTACTTCAGTTTCACTAAGTCTGCGTCCAACCACCCAAAAGCAAGTACTCTTGTTTATGTCAAGGTTCTCGCGCATCCACTTGTGTGCCTTTGCTTCGTACAGATCGTCAAGGATTGTACCATCTGCTATCTTTTCCACAAGAGGTTTTCCGTACACAGTATTTAGACAATGTAGATCATATTCTGGCAGCGGATATCCTGCCATTGGATTTACCCACTTGTTGATGTTCTCCGTTCGCTTTGGGCCAACACACAATCCGATCACTTTGCCCACGCTGATCTTATACCGATGTATACCTCGGAGAATGGCAGCAAAGTGAACTCCGCTTCCCACAGGAACAACCAATTGATCCAACTGGTTCGGTAGGTTGCCCACTTGACGCTCAATGCCATCAATGATTGCGTCTTCTCTGTTTTCAATGTTATGGGTAAAGACTGCATCGTACAGTTTTTCAGTCTTAGCGATCTCTCGCATTCTAGCAAGCACAGGACCGTGCATTCCTGTTCCACACACATTGCGAACATCTGCACCCAGCCACTTTGCGTATCGCATCATGTGGTGGTTGTCGATGGTTTCTGGCGAACTACCACCAATGCAAATCACGCAAGGAATATTCAAATCCTTACACACTCTGGCGATAATCGCTCCCGTTGTAGAATGAACCTGTGTGTGAGTCACTACCCCATTGCTGTGTTCTTTGAGAACATTTCTTAGAGGATACAGCAAGCGAATGGCTTGTCTTACTTTGCCTCCGCTCACATCTTCAACCCCGTAGGGAGTGTACATATCATCACGCTTGTACCATATCCCCTTGATAAACTGCACGGGAGTGCGCGTCAGAACATGGGCAGGAAATGCTTTAGAAAAGTCATATTCCTGTTGCATATCAACCTGTTCTTTCATAGTGGTAGTGTAGTCTTAGAGTGATTGAATTTTGGATCATAGAACTTCTCTTCCAGTTCGCATCCCCACCATCTGCGTCCAGTAGTGTTGGCAGCAAGCAGAACTGGGGCAACTCCTGCAAACGGATCGACAACCAAATCACCTGGCTCAGTAAGATTCTCAATCACATACTTGCAGAAGTTCTGCGACCACACAGACTGATTTAGTACCTTTTCCTGCTGATCCACATAGATGTCGCGCAGCCACTCTCCCTTGCGATGGATGACACCTTGACTTGTATACACAAGCATATGTTGGAATGTGAAGTAGTACATATCACGCTTGCCTACTTCGTTTCTTACCACAATCTTGTAGTCTTTCAGGCGCAGTCCTTCGTTCTCTAGGCATTGCGCGTACCACATATGGTTGGACAGAATGAAACCGTTCACCCTACGATCAGTCTGACACACCACAACAAAGCCAGTAGGTTTCACAATACGAGCAAACTCTCGCATTGCCTTCTGTTGAAATTGCCGATACGAGTCAGTTTCATCTTTACCAAACGGGGTCTGAGACAGGTCTGGGCAAGAAGTGAATACTAGGTCTACGGATTCTGATGGAATGTTAGGCATATAATCAAATGCATCTCCCAACACATACGAGTTCTCTTGAAACTTTGTCATGGTGTAATCCTACTGAAGTTGTTCTTCTTCTCAAACGACATGGTGTGTTCAAACTTGTCTACCAACTGATCTGCCTTGTGAGAGATCACAAACACATTTGCGGTGATACCAAAGGAGTGGAGAATCTTCATAAACTCTTCGGTTCCTGCGGTGTCGAGCGATGAATCAAACACCTCGTCCAAAATGAGCAGATTAGTATTTGCGCTGTTCTTGATTCGTGCAATCTCACGCCACGCGAGAAGCAAAGCCAAATCAATACGCATCTTTTCACCCTCGCTGAAACTCATGTACGAGAAAGTGTCACGGTGTCTGCTCTTGATGGTTTCGTTGAACTCTTCATCAAGCGTAAAGTTGGCAAAGAAATCCATCGTGTTCAGATACTTATTGATGGTCTTGTTGATGATGGGTAGATAGTAGCGAATGATCTTTGCCTTGATACCGCTATCCTTCAGCAGAGTTGCCGCTACGCTATAGTAGTGCATCTCTTCCACCAGGCTATTCTTAGAAGCCTCGTTCTTGTTCAAGTCTCCCTCGAAATCCACCAATCTCTTCTGATGATCTGTGTCTTCAGTTTCCTTGCCCTGAATAGTCGTATTCTCTCTGCTGAGTTTACCGATATACGAATTGCACGCCGTAATGGTGCTGTTCGCCTCCATTGTCTGTGTATTCAGAGATTCTAGTTCAGCAGATACCTCTTCATACTCTTCAATCTGAGTTCGCTTGGTTTCAATTTCGGTAACAATGGCACCGACTGCTTCGTTCAGTTCACCCTGCTTGCTTTTCTTCTTGCATAGTAACCCGTGAATAGGCTGACTAGCCTTGTCAATAGGTTGATAGCAGGTGGGACATACCTCATTGTCGTCAAAGAATGACAACTCTTCACCTACCTTTTTGCGATTGGACTCTAGTTGCTTGTGAAAGGTTTCTAGTTTAGTGATCTGCTTTAGCAAAGCAACCTTTCCTTGTAACTTGACCTTTACTTTCTGAATCTGCCCATTCAGGACAATCAGTTCTTCCTGCTTATCTTCAATCAACGATTCAGAGCGGGCGATCTCTTTCAGATTTCCCTGTACCTGTTCATCACTTTTGCTCTTTAGTCCTACAATCAAGTCTTTCTGAGCGCGGATAGATTCTCGCAGAATAGCGATCTTGCGTTCGTTGTCTGCAATCTCTTCTTTGAGAGTAGACATCTTTGCCTTGAGAATGGTGTTCATGGTAGAGAACACATTGATATCAAGGATATCTTCGATCACAGCACGGCGATCTGAGGCAGGCAACTGCATGAATGGAACAAACGAAGAACTACCAAGAATCACCACCTGAGTGAATGACTTGTAGTTCATTTTCAGAATTTGCTCTTCAAACATCTTCTGATAGTCTTTCGTGGTGGCGTGCTGATCCAACAGGTTGCCGTTCTTCCACACTTCAAAACGATTTGGCTTGATGCCGCGAACAACGCGGTAGGAATCGTTGGCGATGGTGAACTCTACCTCTACCAAGCAATCTTTCTCATTGATGCTGTTCACCAACTGAGGAAGATTGATCTTTCTGAATGGCTTTCCAAACAATCCAAAGGTAATGGAATCTAGCAGAGCAAATGACTTACCATGCCCATTGCTGCCTGAAACTAGCACCATCTTGGCTTTGTTCAGTTGAATCTCGGTGAAGTTGTTTCCGAACGATCCAAAGTTCTTGAATCGAACCTTCGTGAAGTTAATCATAGAGACAGACTCTCCATGTACAGATCGCGCACAATGCGCTTCAGCATGGACTTGTCATGCACTTCTTCCATACCATCAATCTCTTTGTTGATTAGACCAAGCGTGTCTAGTGCCATATCTGCTGCGAGTTCGCCTGTACTGGTATCGGGATTCTGCTCTACGATGGTTACACCCATGGCAGGAGCGGTGTAGATGCCATCCAAGAACTTGTCAAACACATATGGCTTGGTCTTGGCATCCACGAACACCTTTACAAAGGTGTTTGCATACCGCGAGAAGTCTGCGTTCTCTAGCAGTTTGCTGTAATCATGCCGCGAATCATCGTAACGAATGGCATGAAACATCTTGTGAGGGTTCTCAACGAACTCCAGTTCGCGGGTTTCGGTATCAAGCACATGGAATCCCTTGCGATCTTCCAAGTCGCTGAATGTGATCTGATACTGCGTACCCAAGTATTGCACATTTCCACCACCATGCTTGTGGTGGAAGTGACCTGAGAGAACCATCTCATAGCGGGCAAGCAGATTGGCAGGCATACCACCTTCAAACTTTACCCCGCGCATCACTTGATATCCTTCCAGTTCAAAGTGTCCGCATATCACAGGACACTTGCTCTTTTTGATGAAGCGCAGGAAATCTTCGTGGTTGTTCTTGTTGATCCACGGCACCATTGCAACGCGCAGAGAGTCAAACTGCAACTCAATTGGCTCTTCGTAAATGATGAAGTTGGTATAGCGTTCTCCAAACAGTTCCTTTGGAGAGTTCACTAGGTTAGTGTTCTTGTAGTACACATCGTGATTGCCGAGAATGCAATGCACGGTCATACCGCGCTGCAACAGCGGTTCCATAAACCGCGTTCGCACCTGATTCAGCGTTTGGAAGTTCACAAACTTGCGGCGATCCAACAGATCACCCAAGTGCAGCACGGTGTCGATACCATGCTTGTCACAGTAAGGAAAGAATACTTCATCAAAGAACTTGAAGAAGTACTCGCCAAATGCTGGCGAATCAGATCTGGCACCAAAGTGTGTATCGTTGATAATGGCTAGTTTCATCGTGAACTACTCACACCAAAGTATACACTCAATTCATACATCGTCAAGTCGATTGCGTCTTGCCTTCTTATTTTTTTTGCCTTTTCTTGAAGTGCCATCTGACTTAGAAAATTTGGCAATATCTGTTTGCGAAAGATGAAAGAAGTCAGCAACAGGATCGTCAGCATTGCCATCGCTAGAGTCAAACAGATTGCGGCGAACTTTGCCTGTTTTGTCTGCCGCTTCTAGCATCTTGTATCGGATATACATTTGCTTTTTCTCTTTGGCGATTCTTCGTAGGAAAGCAAAGTAGATGATCTGTGTAAAGTATGAAAACGGATTCTTAGACTTGGTTGGATCAAAGTTACTGGCATACATCAGGCAGTTTTCAATGCCATCGCCAATCATCTCTTCTCGGTAATGATAATTGATGAAGTTCGGTCTATATGACAGATGGGTGGCAATGTCTAGAAAGCACTTACCGATGTAATCCGTAACGGGTGGAGTCTTTCTCCCTGCCGCGCGGTCAGCGTCTACAACTGCCTTCCACTTCACCATCTCGGCATAGAACACTTTATTGTCGATGTAATGCCCAGACTTAGTTTCGTCTTCGACATCTTTTTCTATGTCTGCGGCATCTATCTTATCTTCATCCTCAAGTATCTCTAGTTTTTGTTCGCGTTTCTTCATAAGTCTCCATTTCAATCACAAGTATATCACGGTTTCGCAATGACGCTAGCCTGTGAAAAAGTTTTGGATTTCTTTGCAGGCATTGCTTGCACCTTCACTACATAGAGTGAAGTTTTCACGGTCCTTAACACCTTAAAAGTAGTCACGAGGATCAGGTGACCAATCATTTGGTCGGTTACCATACTCCTTATCAGGACCACCATTTTTCTCTTCACTTGGAAGTTGCTCAGGTTCGGATGCCTTTATATCATCCATGCGTTCACTTTCAACACGAGCATCTTCAATCATCTCAGGTGTAACTTCTTCATTCTTGATTTTCTCAAGCAATTCTTCCATGAAGGAAGCACCTGCTTCTATTTCAGCCTGTTCGGTTGCATTTATTTTGAATATGCCTCCATTCTTCAACACCATGAGATAGTGAGCAATTGCCTTGTCGCTTGGAGCCATGCAATCCAAGATGTGTGCTTTAGGCAAAGAGATGACTCCATCTTTTGTCCAGTTTGTCCACTTCTTCATTAGCATACGCTCATCGCGGGGAACACCATTTTGGTCAATGAGTGTCAGAGTTTCCAAAGTGAATGGATTTTCTAATACCATGCGAGTTTTCGTAACACCTCGCACAGTTGCAATGATATCATCGCCAGTCTTTAGTTTGATGATGGTTGGATCGCTGAATTCCATTGCGCCTCCTAGAGTTTGATTGTGACCGTGCTGTAGTCAAACTTCTCAGTCGCATAGATTTTTATGCGCTCCAAGAAGTGATTCAAGGTGAAGTTCACCTTTGATTTCCACCGCAGATCATCTGCCACATCATACAATCTTGCCTTTTCCTTATGCTCCGATTTGCGGAGTTGACGACCGATACTTTGAAGCACCCTGATCCTACTTTTGGATGGGGATGCGAACACGATATTATGTAGTCTACGGATAGACACTCCTGTGCTGAAGGTTCCGTAGGATGCTACAATTATGGCATTGTCTTTGGTTTCTGCTAGTGTACGCACATATTCACGCTGTTCTACATCGGTTCCACCAAACACAAGAAACACTTGTTTTCCAAGCGTTTTGCCTTGTGCAAGAATCATGTCATGCAGGGGTTTTCCATGCTTCTCCACATATTGAAACAGCACTAGTGTGTTGCCTTTGGTTTTGCACGCCAAGTTTGTGATGAACTGGTTTCGTTTGGGATGTGACACCAAGAAGTCGATTTCTTCTTGATATCGCATTGCTTTTGCCGTTTTGCAGTCTTCATCAGGATACTTCAGAGTTATACAGTCGATTGTGAAATCGCTGAGTAGTTTCTGCTTGATGAGTTCTGTAGTGCTTGTGACCTTGTGTACAGCACCAAACAGTCCTTCAATGATAAGGCGATGTGTTTGAGTGCCGTCGAGTGTTCCTGTGGTTCCTACACGAAAGTCGCAGTCTATCAGGCGAGACATGATGGTTGACAGCGATTTTGCTTTGTACAGATGGCACTCGTCACCAAACACCGATCCAAACTGTTGAAACCACTTTACTGGTTGCTTGTAGATGCTCTGCCATGTCGTGATTACGACTTGTTTTTCTGTGGTTTTACTTTGTCCTGCGAAAATCTTGTGGATATGCTTCTGTGCTTTCCAAGACTTGTCGCTAGAAGCGTAGTCAATGAAATCGTTTTCCATCTGAGCCACAAGCGATGTAGTGGGAACGATGATGAGAACCTTTCGCTTGTCTTCTTCCAAGCGTCTACGCATCAGAGTGTAAATGATGAGACTTTTGCCTGAGCCAGTAGGAGATAATAACAAGCATCTTTCTCGGTTCAGCGAGTGACATACAGCGTCTACTTGATGTTGGTGAGGATCAATAGGTTTGCCTGCTGCTACTAATTTCAGGGTTTTCATGTACTCGCGCACATCTTCGTGTGTCCATGTATCTTGCGCTTCGGGAAATGAAACACCTACCCAGTAGTTTCGTTCTGAGGCAAATGATTTCACATAATCCAGTAGTCCGCAGTGCAATTCTTGCGAGTGTTGATTGTATAGTCTGATCTTGCCGTCCCACATTCTGCTGCGATAAGCAGGCATAAATTGAAATCCAGGCACCTTGAATGTAAAAAAGTCTGAGAGTTCTTGTGCGACGCTCTTGCTACCGCAATCAACCTTCAGATACACAGAGTTCTTTTTGCTGACAATGATACTCTCCATAGTGGTATTTATGGAGTCCATTGCTTGCCTCTGACGCTCACGGAAACAGTTTGAACTTGGAACACTACTCCAGACCACAATACACACCTGATTCCCGCCTCGCATAGCATTTGCCATCCATGATCTATGCTTGCTCGTCTAGGCGTATTTGCATCAGGTGCATACAAATCAAGCATTTCCCGATGAGCAACCAATTGGGTGATTCCTGCTTGAATCAGTCCTCTAGCACATTCTACGCATGGAGGCAGAGTCACATAAGCATGACATCCTGTGGTGGTCAATACGCTTTGACAACAACGATACAGAGCGTTTCTCTCTGCGTGTTCCATGTAGATGTTTTTCTGAGAAGGATCGTTGAGTCTGTCTTGCGTGAGGTGTAGTCCTTCAGGCAACGCATTTGATGCTCCTGCAATGACACCCATCGTTGGATGCACAATGACGCATCCGACTTGAGTAGAAGGATCAGGACTATGTTGAGCAAAGCGATATGCTTGCTTCAAGTACGAAGCACACACCGCTCCTTCTCCAACAAATCCTGTGATTGTTTGCATTATGCTCCGTGTGTAAACTTCTTCCACTCAATTGCACTACGAATGTTCCAATGCAGATTTCCAACGGCTTTGATGACGCCTGTTAGGAATTCAACCTTCTCTTCACAGAAAGCAAGTTTGGTCATAATGGTAGCCAAGTCTGCATCACTTTCCAAGTACTTGTCCAAGTCTTGGCGGAGAATCTTTAGATGGAATGGTTCCCATCTAAGTTCTGCAAGGCGTTCTTCACTCATTCTACCTGAGTAGTACTCCCACTTGTCGCGCTTTAGCGCAGAGAGTTCTAGTTTCAGTTTGCGAAGCACCAGTTTCTCATCCATCAGCAGATTCAGATACTTGGAATGCAACTGTGGCACCAATAGAGATGCGATGTCGAGTTCTGTTGGGTCTACGGTCAAGTCTTTCTTGACCATGGCACGGAGTTCGTCTAGTTTCATTACGAAAGCATACCTCAAGCGGCAAACAAGTCAAGGCGTTTCTACGGTAAAGTACTCAAATGCAAATGTGGCAGTTGCAGTCATTGCCTCAGGATTGTCGGTGCCGCTATCGAAATCCAAAGAAGACAGTTCCTTTGGGAACATATTGTGGAACTTGAATTTGCGAACCGCATTGTTGGCACTACTGAAAACAAACATGGTGCCTTCGTCCAGTTGAGATGCTGCATCTAGCGTCACATTCTTTACGAATGGTCTTACGGTTTCCCAATCATCCACCACGCGCAAAGTTTGAAGCCAATTGTATATCTCTAACCAGTTGTGCATGGTTTCATCCACCAAAAACTTGATCTGTAAGTCTTCAAATTGTAGGTTCTGCGAAGGAACCTTCAGCGTTCTACCGCTGCGAGGATTGTTGGTAACAACTTCTGTCACAGATACGCCTGGGATATTTGCAGTTTGACAAGTGTAGATAACGCCAGGAATTCGCGTCAGATTAAACTTGAACGCAGTTGGATACAGATAGTTTTCTACTTGTGGTTTGCTGTTATCAAAGTTAGGCATCTTTTCTCCATAGTATGTATCCAAAATGAAAGCGGGGAGGGTTTCCCCTCCCCGCCCGTTTGGTTTCAGTAACCTGACAATCAGCCAGCGATGTTGGTTACAGCAAAGATACGGAAGTATCTGTTGTTGCGTGTCAATGCGCTGACTCCACCGATGTTGAGATCGGTTCCCGTGTACACACCATTCGACGCTGTGATGTTGTATGGGTTTGTTGCCATACCGTAGCGAGTCTTGAATGCGATCTTGGGCTGGAAGGTATCAGGATCAGTTGCACGCACCATCTGTAGTGGAACATATGGGCAGTAGAACATACCTGCATCGTATGGGTTGGAACCCTTATATCCAACCATGCAGTAGTCTGCGGTCACGAACGGATCAACATACACTTTGATGCGACCGTTCAGAGTACCCACAAACAGATCACCTGTCTCGTCTGGCTGCGCGATACTGTTTCCGTTGAACGGACCAGCGTAGTCAAGCAGACCTGCGAGCGACAGAGCAGATGCAACATTGGTGCTGCATACGAGGAAGTTACCCTTGCCACGGCGTGTGCGCTTGGCAATGATGTTTGCTTCTTTCTCGATGTTGTACACAAGATACTTGAAGCGTTCAACCATCCAACGCCCGTTTCCTGTGTTTGCAGCAGAGTTGTTCACATCTTCACCACGCTCTGCTGTGAGGTAAGCGGTACGGATCACTTCGCGGTTGATTTCGCCGAGGATTTCTGACGAAAGGATGTTCGACAGTTCGCTCTCAGCGTCAAGTCCGTGAACAGCCTTGAGGTCTTGTGCGAGTTCTGTGGTGTACTCTGCCTTCAGAGCGCGAGCCTGAGCAGTTACCGTTCCCTTGTCGATGGTGAATGCCATCTCAGAGAATGGAGTTGTTGACTCACCGCGCTTTTCAAGTTGCGATGAAGTCATACCACCACCCACAGAGTAGTTGCCAGAGAGAGGATCGGTTTCGTTGGTTGCACCATAAACACCGTGTCCACCTGCGTGGCGACGACCACCTTCAGCAGCAGGCGAGTTCTCATTGCTGACTTCGGTATCACCTGTCACGCCACCTGCGCCAGCAGAGGCAGCAGTCACGCCTGTACCTGTTACTGGACGAGCGCCAGTGAAGTCGGTATCGGGTTCGTCGTACAGGGCTTCACCTGCAACAACTGATCCACCTGCGACATACTTCGAGCGCATAGCAAAGATGAGTCCTGTTGGACCGCTCATTGGTTGCACAGAAGCGATATCGTAGGCGATGATGTTTGGCAATGCTCTGCGAACAAGCGAAATCATCACGGGCGAGAACGAAGCGATGTTACCCAATGATGGGTCGCTGCTGCTTGCGCCTGTGGCTGAAAGCGAGTTCACAGCAACTTCTCTGAGATCACGCTCGGTGTTCTCTAGAAGAACTGCGGTTACATTCTTACGGTATTGATCCTTGATTTCACCTGCTTGTGGGTGATTCAGGACGGGTGCCCACTTTTCAGTGAGCAATGATGCGTTTGCAATCTTTTCCATTGAAATCTCCTTTTATCCTCGGATGAGGGAATTGTTAGTTACGAAACTTTGAGAGTGTGCGAGTGTATGCCTGCATTACAGGGGACAGTAGTGCATCGGGTGATGCTGACGAATCTTCAACGAGTGTATCACGAGTCTCTTGTACTGGTTTCTTGAGATAAGTTTCCTTCAGCACATTAAGTTTGTTTTTGAACTCATCTACTGAGTCAAACTCAATGCTCTCTGAAAGTCCCTTTAGTTTCTCGACTTCGGACAAGGTTAGACCAGCAATCGACTCAGAGAAAGCAATTGTTGCTTCCAACTCGTTGATACGCTGTGCTTTTTCCATGCCATTCTTGATTTCTTCGTTGACTTGTGTGGTCAACTCATCAATCTTGGTGTTTGCTGCTTCAAGCACATCCACCTTCTCTTCGGGGATTGTGATGAAGTTGTCTGTAAACAAGTTGCGTAGACCTTCCATGAAGTTTTCAGCAATCTCTGCACGGAGACTACGCTCCAATGCAATCTTGTTTTCCTTGTACCATTCTTCAACCACATACGACAGGTATTCGTCTACCTTTTCAGCCAGATCAGATTGCGTGGAAGCAATCGTTTCTGCCAGTGCTGTTTCGTAGTGTTCTTTCATTGCTGCTTCGCGCTCTGCGATCACAGCACCAAAGATGGTTTCAGCCTTGGTCTTGAAGTCTTCGGAGAGTTGCTGACCGTCAAAGAGAGGAGCGAGGTGTTCCTTCATCTTCTTTGGTTCTGCCTCTTCTTCGTCTTCATCTTCACAGTCATCACACCACGGAAGATCGTCGTCTTCCTCGCACGAGCATTCCTCTTCCTTCACAACTTTCTTGGCCTCTTCCATGTCTTCTTCGTCTTCATCTGCTTCATCATCGGACTTCTTGGCTTTGGCCTCTTCCACATCTTCTTCGTCGCCCTTGCCTTTCTTTTTCTTGTCTAGCCAGGGTGGAAGTTTACCTTCCGCAACTTTCGATTCATCAATTACTGATTCTACACTTTCGCGTAGGGTCTTATTCACAGGGTCTTTAGGATTGCTCATTTGGTGTCTCCTTTAGGAAATGAAACTGCATCTATTTATGCCTAATCTGATTTTCACAGGCCCCGCAAGAAGGCATACAATGCTTGCAGTTTTGCCTCGTCCAAGTTTCTCTTGGGTGTACGCTTGATGATTTCTCGGATGCGTTCAATTTGCTTCCAATTGCCATTTTCTAGCACCCATTCTTTGCCTTCCATGACACCTTCTACAAAGGCATCAGGTGCAGATGGATCTGCTACGATGTCTACTGCTGCCAGATTGAAGTCACTTTGCACTTCGTTGATCCCATCTTTGGTTGTTTTCAAAGAACCAACTCCGCGAGAAGACACTCCAAACTTGACTCCTTCATCAATCATGTTTTTGACGATTTTACCATACGGGGTATCCATGACTTTCGCTTTGCCCCAAATGTTCTTGCCGTCAATCTTCATCTCTTTGATGATGTGAGATACGCGATCAAGATTCAGTTGTGGGCCTTCAGGATGCCCCAACTCGCCCATGGCGCGATTAGATTCCACAAACTCTTTGTTGTAGCGTGTTGCTTCTTTCACAAGCACCGAGGTTGGATATACGCGACCGTTGCGATTCTTGATGTCAGACTGCATGAAAACACCTTCGATAAAGTAAGACTTTTTGCCTTCCTTCTCTTCGGTGATGATTTGGATATCGTCTGTGTGTTCGGTAATGAGTTTCATGTTAGTCCTCTTTCTTTTTCTTCTTTCCACGGATAATCATAAAGTCTTGTTTGTCAAGAACTCCATTGTGGTTCTTGTCCAATTTCTTTTGTTTGTCGGTGAGTTCTTCGTTGCAATCACAGTCTTCATCAACTTTTTCATCGCATCCGCAGTCTTCTTCAACTTGCTCTTCACAAGAGCAATCACCTTGTCCATTTGCTTCAGAGCAAGGACCATAAGTAATGGACGCAATGCAACGGCGTTTGTCTTCCAAAAATACTTTGACTTTTTGTGCCAACAGCGTACAAATGCTTTCTTTGGCGCCAATGATGTTTTCGTCGAGGATTTGAGTGAGAATTGATTTACCTGTTAGCATGAATGCTCCTATCAGAAGGTTCCGCCGTCGATGGTCTTGTTGGTGAGAGTTTCTGCGCCAGCCAGAGTTGCTAGAGTGCCTGTGGTTGGAAGTGTTACGCTTGTGTTTGCTGTGGTGGTAAGTTCTAAAGTGTGCGCTCCAGTATGTGTAAAGTTTCCGCCGAGCGTAATGGTTTTACCTGTATTGGCCACACCAGTACCACCGTACTGTCCTGCAATCACGCCAGCATTCCATGTACCCGTTGTGATGGTTCCAACTGTTGCCAGCGTGCTGGCGCTTGTCATGGAGTTTGCAGCAGTGATCGCGCTCAGATTTCCTGTGGTGACGATTGTACCAGCCACATCAGGAATTGTTACCGTGTTTGTTGATGTGGGAGCGACCGACAGAATGCAGTAGTTTGCATCAGTTCCTGCGGAGTGCAATCTGATGGCGTTTCCCATGTGTAGGTCTGCTCTGCCTCCACTTCCAGAAGTAGCAAACACTTCACTTGTGTTGGTTGCGTCGCCCCACAGAGCAATGGCCTGGGCGCTATCGTCCCATCCCATGAATCCAATTTTTGCAGCAGTTCCATTGTGCCAACGGAATTCAATACCACGATCTTTGTTGTCATCGCTGCTTGGAGCAGTATCTCCACCGATGGTGAAGATGGGATCGTCCACCGTAATGGTGGTGCTGTTTACTGTTGTGGTGACTCCGTTGATTGTGAGATTGCCACCAATAATCAGATCGTTGGTGATCGTGACGCTATCGGGCAAGCCAACAGTAATGGTTGTGCCGCTGACGGATGTTTCAACTTCGTTGGCAGTACCTGCAACAGTAATGGTGCCGCTTGTGGTGATCGCAGTTCCGCTGCCGTTGCCTGCTGCGGGAGTGATACTGGTTACGGTTCCGCCGGCATCAGTTGCCGAGATGGTGAGAGTATCTGTGCCAGCATTTGTGGTAATGACGATACCCGCACCACCTGTAATGGTCAGGGTATCTGTAAGCGTGTCCGCAACAATGCTTGATTGCCCTTCAACTGCAATGGTCTTGAAAACTACAAGGTTGTCAACGATATCCGTGTAGTACTTACCACCAATGGGAACCGATGTGGTGCCAGCGGACGAGTTTTGAATGCCTAGATAGACCTTGTTGCTTGCACCGTTGTTGGTGCTATCCATTGTGGTGGCAAGTTCACCGATAACAATGTCAGTCACAGCAACAGGTGCTGTAGTTCCTGTACTGCGCTTAATTTTGATCGTGCTATCAGTAGGCATTGTTTTCCCCTTTTAGAACCAAACCACTCGTGATTCGGGTGTTTGTTGTCGTATGGTAATCCTATTTATGTGCCTGACAATTACAAGCGGTGTTCTGGCTTGTGTTATTCGCACACGATACCTCATCGTATCGCTCCTGATTCAACAATGAATCGACCTCGTAGCAGTTTCATGGGATTCGTTGCGTTCACCAGTTGAATCTCGTAGAAGTATTTGCCAGATGGAACTGCTGCCATGGTATCTGCTTCAACTTCCAACAGAATGTTGCCTGTGATTCCGTCGTGGGTCAGCGTAAACTCTCCTGCAAATCCTGTGACTCCCAACACAGAAGCAGCATCATTTTCTACCTCAAGCACCACATCTGTGCTTGTTTCTTCTGTGGATCGCCTTACCTGCATATGGCCATGAGTGTATCCTGATGCACCTGTGAGATTTACTCCGTTTTCATTAGAGTCTTCGTATAGAAACTCAATCTCTAACTTGGCACCTTGTTCGGCGTGGATGTCATAGATTGGAGTTGGCATGGATTACCCCTTTGGTTTCTTTGGTGCTTTTGGGGCAGCAGGTTTTGCGCCAGGAATGGTTGGTGCTTGCGGAACCACAGGAGGTGGTGCCTTGTCAATCTCAATGGGATCAAAGATGGCGTTGATCTGTTCAGATTTAAGTGACGGGAATGCTGCACTAATGAGTGCTTTCGCTGCTTCTTTAGGCAACAGTCCCATTTTCACATTGGTGACAATAGTAAGCAAACTATCTACCTGAGCGCCGTTCAAAGCAGTATCTTGTACAGCGGCCGAGTTAGCATTAGCAGCAACTAGTGATTGTCCGTCCGTACCCGTAGGAGTAGACGATTGCGTATCTTGTGGAGCATTTGGATCGTTAGGATCAGCACTCGTGGACGGATCTTTGTCTGATCCAATAGAGTCTAGACCCGTATCCACATCTTTGGTGACATCGTTGGGACTTTGATCGTATCCCATACCATATGCTTTGGCACCTCCAAGCGCCTTGATGAGATCAGATCTTGGTTCTGGCTTGATGCCTGCTGCTGTTTCTGTTTCAATTTCTTTGTCCATGGCAGCAATCTCAGATGGATTCTGTTGCAGGATGTTTCTGCGAATGTATCCAAGCGAGTAATACTTGCCAATGTACTTGTCGATGGTTTCAAGTGCATCAATGCGTGTCTTGATTTGAGCGGTGTCGCGTTCTCCGCTGATGATGCCTTCTTTCTTTTCAGCAGTCACTTGTGCATCCAGTTCTGCAACCAACTCTTCGGGTTGCATGAGAATGTGCTTACGAATCCATGCAGTAGAGAAATAGCGTCCCAAGTAGTTGTCTACACCCTGTAGCAACTCTAGTCGGCTCTTCATAACCTCTGCATTTTTCAACTCGGTGAAATGCGAATCTCGCAGATAGTCCAAGTGGATTTTGAACTCAATATCTGGCCACTCTTCGGGACGAATGATTTTCTTGAGCAACAGTTGTCTACGCAGAATCTGCAAGAACATACCATTAAACTTGCTGCGGAGTTTGCTGACAAACTTGGAGAATTTGAGTTCATCGCGGGTGATTTCACTAGATCGACCAAGATTGAATCCGTTGTTGCTTTCCAGACGAGAAATAGGAACATTCAAGGAATGATATAGTTTCTTCTTGAAGTATTCCACATCTTGCATCTCGCTGAGATTCTGCCCGCCTGGTAGCGTTTGAATTTCGGTGCCTTTACCGCCTTCACGGCGTGGCAACCAATAGTCTTCAAGCATACTCATGTGACGCTTTTCATCTCTGAGTTCGCCTGTTGCAGCATCGTAAACAAGTTTGTTACGATACTTGTTCATCAGACTTCTCATGTATTCTTCTGCCTTCATCTTGGGCAAAGAACCAATGTCGATGTAGAAGATGCGGCGCTCAGGAGCGCGAGAGATGCGATAGATCACTACAGCATCTTCAATCATACGCAACTGGTTCAGCGGTTTGATTGCCTTGTGCAAGTAACTAATGATAAGTTTCTTTCGCGGATCAAACAGTCCTGAGTTGATGTAGGCGATAGACTCAGGACTGATCTTGACTGCTTGACCAATTCCCATGCCTGGTTTAGTTTCAGGAGTGAACAGGAAGTATTCGATTACATCTCCAATGAGATCAATGTTTGTGCCTGGCTGCTTCTCTTTCTTAACTTCCTGTACCTTACGGATATTAATGGGATCAACAAAACGCAATTCTTGAATGCCTTTGGCTTGCTGCTCAGGATCAATAATCATGTGGAAATAGATGCGGCCATCCACATACCATTTACGGAAGATTTCATATCCGCGATTGTTGAAGTCAAGCATTCTGAGAATTTTGTCAAACTCTTCACGAATGGCGTCTTTCACTTTGGAAGGCATCTCAACATCATCAAGCACCAATCGAACTGTTGGAGTTCCTTCTTCAGTAACAATGGCTTCGTTAATGATATCGTCCACGGCGCTTTCAATTTCGCCGTGGTTAATCATGGTTCGGTATTGGGTGATTTGTGCGGTTTCATCTCTGATCTGGCCATCAAGATCCAGAGTAGACGCATAAAATCCTGACGGTGCAATCTCTACAGATGCGGTTCCATCATCGGCATTAGGGGCGACAACAGATTTTAGTCTGTTGCCGCCCCCGTTCAATTCTTCGCCGTTATCTTTGCGCCGTCTTCCAAGTGGAAAGCCAAACAGATCGCTCAAAGCCATAGTAAAATCTCCTCACTCGTATGTAGACTTCTCTTAGGAAGTCGTGATCTGTCCTGCCTCGCCATCGCGGCCGCTTGGGTTCTGTGGCTGAACAGTCGTCCACCACGAGTATGCCCATTGAATCTCGAACTCTTCAATAGCATCATTGCTATCTGCTGCGAGTTCGATTGCGGCAACGCTTGAAGGCCAAGCGTGCTTGAACTTGTAAGTACGCAATCCTTTGCCATCGACATGGTGCAGTTGTGTCACCGTGATATCGGTGCTGTATCTGCTGATGTCGGTTTCGCCGATGTTACCTTCGTGCGAGTGGATGGCATTCTGCCATGATTCCATTGCGCGACGAATCTTGAAGTCGGTGTCATTGATGACTGTGGTGTTCCATGTTTCTTCAAACTGACGAACACCCGCCACATAGATGTTACGACCACGATACGGAACTGCAATTTTAGTTACCTCTGAAGAAGGCAATGATGCCGACTTACACAGATAAGTCATCTTGGTTAGTTCCTGAGAACCACCGATCTTTGGCGCATTACCGCAGAACACCTCAAAGATGTTTGGTCGAGCGCCACCGCCTCTTAGATTTGCTGCAAAATCTGTTACTCTAATCGCCATGTTAGTCTCCTTTAGTTACCTTGAATGGTTCAGAAACCACCCGCTACTTCTGAGAAGTCTACACCTGTGCGTGTAGCAACGAAGTTCAGAGTGATGAAGTTGATCGAACGAGCAGGCTTGATGAAGATGTCTGCCACGAAGCGATTGCTGTCGATTACTTCAGGTGTGTTGTTGGTTGCATCGCAAACAACCTTGAAGTCGATCAGACCTCTACGACCCTGAACATCGCGCAGGAACGGTTCGACAAGCGACACGAATGAAGCGCGTGTAAACTCGTCATTGAACTCGAACAGTTGGAACTTCGATGCGGTGGCGATTGCCTTCTCTAGCACAATGAACAGACGGCGCACATTGATGCGGTCGAATGCACTTGGCTTGGCAAGAGCGGTCTTGTCTCCGAAGAGAACTGTGCCCTGGCCAGGGAAAGCCACCACAGGATTGATTCCTGCTTGATACAGTTCATCACGCTGAGTCTTGTTGGGATTATATGCCAACCTGACCACACGCTTGATCTGACCACGGTTGTATCCTGCTGGCGAATACCACGGATCGCGGTCAGAGTCAGTTTGAGCGCATAGACCTGCGGTGTCTCCGTTCAGCGGAACCCAACGGTACTTGTCGTTGTAAGGATCGTACTGATACTTCCAACCGCTGTCGAGTACTGCATACGAACTAGACACATTGAACTTGATCTGTGAATATGTGGCGTCCGCAGGAGCATTACGCCATTCGATTAGACGATCTGTAACTAGTCCTGCGTTGGCTTGGTCAAAGATATTTGTGTAAGGTGCGCTCACAAACGCAACGCAGTCCTTACGCTTTTCTGCAATCTGTTGAACAATGTCCTTGGCAAGATTAGTGTGAATTCCCTCTGCATCTGCGGCAGAACCAACAGGGGCACCAAGTAGAAGCAAAGAAATGTCTACTTGCTCTGCATCAAGGAACAATCCGTATCCGCGAGTTCCATCTGATGTGAAGTAATCTCCACCTGCGGGTGCTGATCCATCAGAACCTCCAGTTAGACGATGGCCGTCAGTTGGTGACTCACCTGCAATTGTGGCAGGAGTCTTGGTTGCGAGCGCGATGTCATCGTCAATGGTTTCTCCGCTGATGCTAAACTCTTTGCCCATCCAAATGTACTGAGAAGAGTTGTTGATAACTGTACGAATGTAGTTGCTTGCTCCGTCTGGCTTTTTGGCATCAGGGAACAACGATACACCTTCAAACTTTTCAAGCACAGTATTTGCAACACCAGAGATGGCACCTGTGCGATCAATGATGCACAGATTGATTTCATCTCCGTACACTCCGTTGTCGTGTGCCCAAGCAGAACCACCTGTTAATTGATCTGCTCCCAATCCTTGTACAGAGTTTGGAGCGCGATCAAAGACATTTGAGAAACTCAGTTCGGTTTCTGTGTAGAGATCGGTTCCTGTGGTTAGGTGATCTTCTGCCAGACTGTATGCGTATACCGCAATAGCGTTTCCTAGAGCGCCGGGATACTTGGCCAGGAAACCAAATGCTTGGGCATTGTTTTCCCATGCTTGCTCGTTTGCAATGTATCCAGTTACACCACCCACTCCGCTTGCTCCTGCATTCAGAGCGGTGGCTTCATCCACTACACGCACAACTTTCAGATTGTTGCCGTAGGATAGGAAGTTTGCAGCAGCAAACCATCCCGCAGCATTGTCATCGGTTGGCTTACCAAACACCGACTTGAGTTCGTTTTCGCTTGAGATGGTCAGAATCTCATCGACTGGACCCCAAACAAAACGGCCTGCATACGCACCCGCTGAAGCGGACACGGCAGGGATGATGTTTGTGAAGTCAAATTCTTTGATTTCTACGCCTGGACTAAGTTGGAATCCCATGTGTGTCTCCTTTGGTCAAACGGAAGTTCCGAATGGTTATGTGCCTCTATTTATGCCTACGCTTACTTTCATAACAGGTGTTCACCACACGGTATCGTCATCGTCAGCCACTAGGCCGTCATCAATCATTCCGAATGGGGTCAGATCTTCTTCGATCCTTTTGATCTGCTCTTCATATATCAGTCTACGGATATCTAGGTTTGTGAAATCTTTGAAATATGGCTGTGATGTCATCCACGCAAACAGTACAAGGGTCATCACCAAGTCATCGTGATAGCCAGGTTCCGCTTCAAATGTGTCGCCTTTGGACACAAATGTGGCTAGTTCGCTGATGATGTCAAAGTCTTCCACCAACAATTTGTTCTCTTCGATCAAAGATTTCAGAACCGAACATCCCACCCGTTTCACAGGATGGGTGGTTTTTACTCCCAGTTGGCGTTTGCCAACTCCGAAGTTGGATAGCACCTGACCTCCGCGCCCTTTCACCGTGGTGTTCAGCAGATTCTCACATTCCAAGTCTTCGTGCAATATGGTGGCAACTTGCTCTCCGATATCATTCAGTTCTACCAGTACGCTGGCATTGTTGTAATCTTTGGCAATTTTGTCGATCATGGTGGGCAGAATCAGATGCGACATGGAGTTGTTGCGGAACTTTGCAACCAAGCGATATGGATGCTGAGACACATCTACTACTGTGATGGCATGATAGTCCGATCCTCCACCCCGAGAGGTGTCTACTACTACCGTATAGATGTGATCGGGTTTGGCTCCTTCGTATACATCCATACCATCCAAAGTTTTCTGTATGGGTTTTCTCCACGGCATCGTCCTCAGTTTATTGACATCAATCAGGGTATGAAGCGATCCAACAAACTCGCATTCAAACTCTACACGAAACTGTTCTTCGCTAGTGTTTGCAATGGTCTGCGCTTTCCATTTAGCATCGCGTCCTGGCACATCGCTCCAATTGATTTCAACAGGCACATATGCGTTGGTTTTTTCTTTGGAACCGATCCATAACCGATAGAACAGATTCAATCCTTTTGGTGTGGATACAATCAGCACCTTTGAGGTTTTACCGCTGGCTATGGTTGGATAAACCGAGGAGAAAAAGTCTTCTGCAAGTTCATGGGGAACATAAGCAAACTCGTCAAGAATGATGAGATTGAACGATCCACCACGCACAGCAGATGACGATGTAGCAGACGCAAGAATCTTGGAACCGTTTTCCAGTTCGATGGAACCTTTGTTCCAACTTACAATGCCTTGTTGTAGCCATTTGGGCAGATACTCGTATGCAGTCTTGAGTCTTCCCAATAGTTCGCGTGCAGTTTGCAGTTTGTTTGCAAGCAGCGCAACATTGGTAGTGGGGTTGAACAGAATGTACCACAGAGCATACGCAAGCACCGTGGTTGATTTGCCGCTCTGACGCGGATACTTGCAAATCACAAACCGATTGCTATGAACCGTTCGTAGCAGGTCTTGCTGAAACTGCCAAGGTTCAAATGGTTGCAATCCCTTGTCTAGTGTCACGATACGAACATATTTGGTGATGAAATGCAACGGATCTTCGCTGCATTTCATATACTCCGCTACCTGTTCGGGAGTGAAAGAAACAGCGGTGTTTGCCGCTTTCAGATTGGGATTACCAAGATATGTGTCTTCCTGTCGCAGAGTCATGCTTTACTCACTTTGGTCATCAAGTCGCTTGCGCTGTTCTTCCTTCTGTAGTTTCAGATATTCTTGTAGGTCTTTGGTGCTACCCAAGTAGATGGCATTGTTTGTGATGTTTTGCGCGGTTTGCTTTTCGTGCGCTGCAATATGGCGAATATCCTTTACTCGCTTGTGCAAATCAATGAGACTGCTGTTTGCATCTGCAATTTGACGCATGATGATGGCAGCAACTTCATACGCACGGGGAGACTCACCTTCGCTGGCAACTTGCATGATGCCGTCAAGAGCAGACTTGCCCACATCAATGAGTTCTTTCAAGTTCTTGCGAACTTCATTGTAGTCGTTTGCTGCGTGTGGGTCTTCCTGCGCCAGAGGATGAAGTGGTTCGGGAACTCGCACAGCAATTGCTTTTACTGGCTTCTCTACTGGTGCAATATCATTCTGTATTCCTAGCACAGATGCTAGTTTCTCATCTACACCTTTGGTCGGTTCCATGTTTACGGTCCTGCATTCCAAGACGGATCAATGTCTTCAAACAACTCAATATCTTGCCACACATCATACGCAGTACCTGTTACAGAAAGTGGTGCATTGGGTCCTGTGGTTCCTTCTACTACGGCACGATCCCATACTCGCACGAAGTCTCGTGTTAATGCTCTTGGCTTTCCGAGGTCTGCCAGTTCATGTGTAGCAGTTTGTGTTTCCAATACAAACTTTGCATCGCGCAAAGGACCAATAATGTATCCCTTGACTGTAAATGACATGGTGTACATCATGCTTCTGCCTGCATCAAAGTTTCCTTCGTAGTCATCTTCCCAACCAACCGAGGTGAGAATGATTGGAAGGTCTATCTTTTTGTCGATGTCTGTGAAGTTGATGCTGACTGTATACGATGGAGTGAAATACGGAAGAATTTGCTCAACGATTCTAAGTCCGTTGTCCATCGTGTCTGGCATAATGTACAACTCAAAGGTAAATGTATACGGTACTTCTGCAAACCGATACACTTTTTGGTAGTCTGCGGTCGGGGCACTTGTATCAAGCACCTTTTTTGTCATGGTTGTTCGCTTGCGACCACCATCGTATTCCCAATTGGTCAGAGCAAATCCAAGTCGAGGCAGAGTCATGTTGAAACTTTGTCCGCTTTCCATTCTGTTTTCTGATATACGACGAAGCCATTTTTGCTTGGGTGCGTATGTGAGCGGTAGTCTTGCAGCAGGATTCTGCGCGTTATCTCCACCAATATAGATGTTGTTGAACAGAGAACCAAATGCAACTACAGTTTTGCGAACACATTGATGATAGAATGGATTATCGCCGTTAAACATCAGATGTTCTCGCTAAATGGATTGCTTTCAGTAAAGTCTACGATGCGATCTAGTTCAATCTCAAAGTCTGCATTCTGATTTACTGTGCTATCAGATGGCCCAACTGAGATGTCTGTTATTGCTTGTGCAGAGTAAGACCATGACGCTCCTGAGTCTGCACCAACGATAGGAGTTGCACTGGCAGTAAACACTCCAACTACGCGCTCTAACCGTAGCACAGCGAGTGTCATTCCTGATGGTGGAGTCCACTTTAGCACTCTGGCAGATGCAGTACCTTGTGTTACTTTTTCTCCAAGCGCATATGTTCCTGCTCCAGTTACCAAAGTCACATCCAATGCAAACTCTGCATATCCTTGTTCAATTCCTGTTCCTGCTGCATCAATCTCAGTATTGTCTGTCTCGAATGTATCGCCAGCAGAAGTTGCAAGTTCACAAGAGATGCTGTACACATAGTTCTTACCAAACTGGTAGAACGGTTTCTCATGCTCCACAAACTTGATCTCAAAGATGCCTTTGGATAGAGGAAAGTATAGTAGATCGCCTTCTCTTGGTCGCTCTGCGTTTGCTCCAGGACCATCACCGCCTGTGATTCCGCTGAACTCTTGTTTCCATCTTCGCTTGCTGACCACAAGTTTCATACTGTCGCGCACTTCTAGTCCGAACTTGGCGATGAAGTCTCCTTCTCCTTCAAATCCGTCCACGCTTTCCACATACATCTCAATCGGTTTGCCAATCTTATACACAGATGGTAGCGCGTCTTCTCCAAATACCGTATCAATCTCAGGAGATTCGCGGAACAGATATACAACCTCATGTCCGTGCATCTTGATGGTTTCTACCACCAAGTCTTCCACGAGAGTTTGCTCGCTCCGTTCGTATTTGGAGAAATACGGATTTAGTGCCATGTTATCCTACCAAAAAATCAGGCGGAAGTTCAAATGATGCTCGCATTTCGGATTCTAGTTTGTCTGCTTCTTCTTTCGCGGCATCGTAGATTGCTTTACCATCAAATGTAACTCCTCCAGGCAATTGGATTCCGCTGTACTTGGAAAGATTCTGTCCCCATTGCATCTTGACCAACACCGTTGCATACCTTTTCAAGAAGTGATTGTCGTACACATCAGGATAGTTGGCTGGATTGACTTGCGAGTACACCTCAAATATCAAGTTAGTACCAACAGGAAAATCATCATCCCACTCAGCATCAATAAACAGTTGGTTGGTGATTCTGTTCCATCTGATTTGCTTTTCTGGCTCTAACATCTGCTGAATCATAGACAGTCTTTGCTGAACTATCGTCCAGTTGGTTAAATCCATGTCAATCAGATTGTTGAAGTCTTGCAGACTGTACTGAAATCTGGCTCCAAACACATTGTCTGTGCTGGTCTGCGACTCCCCACCAGTCGGATACAAGTTTACTATCGACAGGATATTGGGGTTGGCAATACTGATATACCCTTGATTCATGTCGGTTTGTGTAATGGTGTATGGCAAATAAATCTTCTCGACACCATCAAAGTGATATTCACCCAAGAACTGAATGGCATCATCAATGCGATCCTCTACTTGAGCATCGTCCACATTGATTTCAATGACGGGCGCGCCCAGTTTGCGGTAGATGTAGTCTTTGAGTTTTTTGCGTGAATTGACTGTTGCCATGGCATATCTCCTGTGATATGTATAGTTCTGAGATTATGCCATTATACAGATCAGTCGCGCTTTGGTGCGCGAGTATTCAGCGGTGTACCAAAGCAAAATCTGATAGATGCCATTTCTCTGACGGTCAATGATAGACCCACTGCGTCTGCTTCTTCGGGGTATATGGGGATGAACGATCCTAGATCAGCGGTGGTAGTGTTCAAATACTCTGCAAACTGTTCCTGTAGTTCTTCTGTGGTATTTTGCTCAGCCTGTGCTTGCAAAGAATCTCTGAATCGTTCAATAGCGATCAGATGCGGATTCAAGATATCAATGATATCAACCAGTTTGATTGCCATTACTGCTGAAAACGGTCGAGCAGATAGAGTTGTGAGAGAAGGCGCTGCTTGAAACACTTGTGCGTATGAAATCTTCATGGGTTCTCCTGTTGTATGGGTTCACGATCACGCTGTCAACCCCGATCAGCGGGGTACTTGTCTTTGATATGTAGTCGTCTTGCTTGAATCTGCTGAATACGATCCATCGCGGTGGGATTTGATTCCACGACAAGTTCCCACAAAGCAACTGCCATTTCTTCTATAGATGGATACTCGGCTTTGCGTTTTTCTGTGTACGGAGTGATTGCATCGTGCAGAAGACCATCAATTTCTTGACTCTCTTGCTGAATGGAATCTGCAATGGTTTTGATGCTTTGCAGATTGACAATATACCCATCAAGGTGTGGACACGGGTGTTCGGCGCGCAGATTTCTAGTTCCATCATGCTGAAAGTGATATCCTGCGCCTGTTTTTGAATCGTGAGTATACCGTACAGACTTGATTCCTGTTGGCAAAGTGTACTTAGGATCGTACACCTTAAGAACTTCCAATGGAATGTTTACACCATTGATGAGAATTGTATTGTCTGTTTTGTGGATAAACGAATCATGCGTCATGGTTAGTCACTTGTTCGCCACAAAGATACACCATTCAATCCGTGATTTGGAATCTGTGTTCCTGTTCTTACAATCTTTAGAGTTCCACTGGCATCGCAGTATACTGCTCCCTTTGGAAGCGTGTATTCGGCGCCTGGTCCTATCCATGCGTTTGTTGCGACATTCCATGTGTACTTTCTGATTGATACGATTCCTGCTACCGTGGTATGCGTGGTGAAGATTACTGTTCCGTCTACAACACCTGTTCCACTTGGAGTTGGTGTAGCATCTGTTCCTGTAAAGTCGCTTGCAATACCAGGCAAGAATGGCATCACAAGGAATCCACGAACAAATGTATCACCAGTACTAGCACGAACAGTAAACACGGGAGCGTTTTGCGCCAGGATATTTCTGTATTGCCCATTGGATACAGACGAAGATGGATCAACAAAGATTACCTTGTTTCTTGCTTCAAGTTCTCCGTCTCCACCAGTTGTCTTTGTAGTATCGTATTCGATTGCTGCATTTTCCATGAACAGAGCAAACTCGTCATTGTTTGTATCGCTTGCTTTAACCTTGATACCACCTCCATCGGCGTGTTTGTTTAGGAATGCTGCAACAAACGAGCCTGGGTTTGCATAGCCATTCTCCGTCCACATGGTTCCAATACCCGGCAAGAATCCAAATCTACCATTGGACTGCGCTGTACTAACCGACACACCAGTTTTTGAGTCGTAGTATACTGCCGTGTTTGGTTGTCCTGCGGTTCCCGTGATAATGATGTCTGCGGGATTTGATGCCACAGCACCAAACAGTCTTGCGTATACAGAACCACCCGAACTGGTGCTTGTATATGCTTCTTGATCTGTGGTAGACTCGTCAGTATCGTCTGCGGTTACTGGAGCGCCATCTTCAACCAAGAATCCACTTGGAAGGAATCGTGTTCCTGCACCAACTCCCATCTTAACGGCAGGCCACGATTGTGAAGAATCATCTCCCAAGACAAACGATCCGTTTACCCAGTTTACTATGGGTTTGTGTTGGCGAACAAGTCTAAGCAGAGAGAAATCTGCGTCAGTTCCACCTGAAATGGCAACCGATTCTACAACTCTAAATTCTTCAGACTCTCCACCAACTCTATCGCTATCCAATCTGATTGTGAATCCTGTTGGAGAAGAAACCGAAGAAATGGATCCAACGCTGATGGTATTGTTGTTGATGGCAATACCATTTCCTGCTACTGCAACATCTTCCATTCTTGCAAAGTAGGTTTGGTTGGAAACAGGATGCTTGGATAGAACTCTACCTGTCCGTAGTGATGCTTGTATGGAATTTAGGTCTGCATCGGTGTGCGACGTTAGAGGAGTAGAGAAGATCAGATTAGGTGGAATTGTGGTATTGTTCTGTTGGTAGAAGTTGATTCTGCCTATAATATCTCCACCACCCCATACCTTTAAATCTCCAACAACTTCTAGCGTATGAGATGGTCTACCACTTTGTAGATTGACTCCCATTCTCATGTCAGATTCAATCGCTTGATTGTTTCCATCCAACGCAGCAGCAAGTGTCATCGCTTTAACTGTTGCCAAATTCCAAGATGTTGTTTCGGTTTCGTTTTTCACCGACACATAGAAATCAACAACGGAATTCTTGGTGAATGGTCTGATGTCTTGGATCAGGGGTTTGAAGTTAACGAATGATCCACCTTGTCCGAGGGTTGCATTGAAGTACAGCAAATCACCTTCTTGTGCTGACGCGGCATCAATGATGCTGCCTGGAATGGGAATGCGAATTGCACTGTTTGCCATCTTTGCTCCTTACTCTATGTATGCCTTTATAGCGAATCCAATCCCATGAACCCACCCGATGCAACTAGTGCCAAAGCGGCATCGAATGCTGACTGGTCACCAAATGCTGGGACTACATCCCACTCCGCTGCGTTTGTATTGGTTTCCACATATTGCTTGGCTGCTTGTGCAAAGTGAAGTTGATATTTGCTCCATGCAATCTTCAGGAATCTCTGTAGTGCAGGATTGTACCATCCAAATCCTGGCGTTGTTCCTGCACGGGAACCAAGTCTTGCATCTCCGATATCGGCTGGATTTGCTCCGTCTAGCAAATGCTGTATGAAGAACTGACGATTTGCATGGCGAAAATTGTAGTATTGCTGACGAGAACTAAAGAAATAGCGACCTCCGTATACACTGCTGATAGTTTCTTGTGTAGGCAACACAGGATATGAAGCAATCCATGCTGCAAGAGTTGCATTGCTTTCAAGTTCAAGTCTTGCAATCTCTTTTCTCATTTCAAGAGGATATGTGTCGATCACCCAATACCAACGAGCAACTCTAGAAATCTCTGTAACTGTAACATCATCGCGCTTCCAACGCGATCCATCAGGACCTGTGATTTCAGATGGGAATGCGCTGATATCGTATTGAGTTATGTTTGGATTGATGTCAGTATGCGGGGTCCACCAATCTCCCATTTCTTGAGTTCTTGCGGCAGACAATGTTTGCCAATACGAAGGTGACCACCAGTATACTGCACCATCTCCACCCATTTCAACGATTGGCTTGATTTGGGTGTCAATGAAGTCTTGGATCGGCATTACTTTGTCCCAACATCTCCATCCTTCGTAGCAGTTTCCTACAACCCCTGATGGAGAAGTTGCAGCAACTCCGCTGCCTGTGCAGGTTGGATTGCACATGGTTGTGAAGTGCCATCCTGGATACTCTGAACCCATTTCAATAGACTCGCCAGCACTCCACATCAGTATGGAGATGGCTGGATAGATTGGTTTGCCTGCTCTCTTAGAGATTTCAAGTTTGTCTCGGTTGTTGTCTTCCCAGTTTTGCTGTGTTTGTGCAGCCCAACCCCACGGAGATTGCTTGAAGAATGGAGAGTAGTATGCTCCTGCGGGATTGTTATTGTTGGTGTTGCCTGCCGTACCATCTCCCAAGAATCCTTGAGTATACAGGTTATAGAAACTTGGTTGCAGATAGTCTGATGCCAACAAGATTGGTTCATATCTGTTGTAAGAGTAATCCTTGAGTGCTTGTCTTTGATCAGGTGTAAGCGTGTTGTAGAAAACACCAATTGGATTGTTTGCAGCATCTCTAACAATGGGCATACCCCATAGGTGGATATTTGGGAATCCATAGTACCCAGTTGGTAGGCCTGCAAGTGGAACATCTTGCACTGGCGCACTTTGCACATAGCGTGCCAAAGAAATCAAGTTGTTAACCATGCTACGATAGGTTACAACGATATTTTCTCCACTAGTACCGCTCAACTGGTGATAGATGTAATCCTTTGATTCCTCTAGGAATGGATCAATGCGCTTTGCGCCTGGACATTCTCCATACACTTGAACAGGACCAGTGCATCCTCTTTGTGCCCAATCCCAATAGTCTGAGTAGGTGTTGTTGAAGGATGTTGGTGTCAACACCTCGCCTGTCTTTGCTTCAAAGTCTAGATTGGTCAAGGTATAGTCTGCGAATGTTCTTGTATCTTGGATATCTGTGCTTGTATGTGAACCTGCGCCTGGTAGACCCCATCCGCTTCTACCACGGAATGATCGGTTTGTGTTTGCTGCGGATTCTGCGTTCCAACTAGACCAATTTTGTCCTGGCGCCCACACTCCACCTGTTCCATCGGTTGCAGTAGGTCCTACTGGATCGCATGGTCTACCAAGAGCATCGTATCTTGGACCAGTAATCATAATCCAATAGTTGTCTCTTGGATCGCCTCCGCCTGGATCACCGTACGATGTAGGCCATTGTTCTACGCTGTTTTCATAGTAGAAGAAGCACAGACCTCCCCACATATCTCCAAGTGCTGCTTCGTATTCTGAATCCATTTCTGCGGAAGGAATCTCAGAGAAGTACATGGTAAAGTTGTTGCGTGAAGCAGTTATACTCGCCTGCGGCAGATAGCCAGGTACGATATTGCAGCCAGGATTTTCTTCTGGTGGCACATTCAACTTGCAGTTTGGTGCCAGATGACAGGCTGTTTCTTCTTGACAGATTGTTGTGGTTCTTCCAACACTTCCATCTTCTGCAATCTCTATGTTGTTATACAGAGGAATCTCAGAATCAGCAATCCATGTTGCTTTAACCTTGCGAACGCCTGGTGTTGATCCAGTAATTCCAACTTCGATAATGAACTTTCTTTCGTTAATGGTTGCAACATCAATGTCAAACGGAGTGTCAAATGGTCCTGTTGTTGTTTCGACCTTCACAAAGATATCTGGGAGATTTCTCTTGGTTCTCTTCATTTGAACCAGTTTGAATGCGCCTGGAGAATTGTTTGCGGCATCTGTCACAACTGCAATGGATGCTTCTCCTGTTTCATAGAAGCGTTGGCATTTCTCTAGAGTCTTGTAATGATCTTCGTATGCAAACTCATTTGCAGTTTCTCCTGTTTCCAGTTGCACACTTGCTAAACTAAGCACTCCAAAGTAAGCAAAGTTTACCCATTCTCCAGTACAAACACCGTTTTTTGCTGGAACACTGGCAGGAGTCATGGATGGAGTTGGTGTCGGGGTATTGCTTGTCGTGATAGAAGGTGTTGGAGTTATTGTACTGGTTGGTGTCGGAGTTAGTGTTCTTGTTTGTGTTACGCTTGGTGTTACTGTTGGAGTTGAAGTCTGTGTTTCTGTTGGAGTTACTGTTGGAGTAACTGAAGCAGTAACGCTTGGGGTAGGAGTTGAACTACTAGATGCAGTTACAGAAATTGTTGGAGAAGGTGTAACTGTACTTGTTGGAGTTACCGATACTGTAATGCTTGTAGTCACCGAACTGGTTGGTGTAATCGTTGGTGTAGTACTTACTGAAATTGTTGGCGATGGTGTTACTGTGCGAGTTACTGTTGGAGTCACCGAACTGGTTGGTGTAACAGTCGGTGAGGATGTCGCAGAAGGATTCGGAGTTTTTGATGGAGTTACCGTTGCCGTTGGGGTTGCAGTCATTGACGGTGATACTGTAACCGTTGGCGATGCAGTTGCCGTTGGCGATGCAGTCATTGACGGCGATGCAGTTGCCGTTGGTGATGCAGTCATTGACGGCGATGCAGTTGCCGTTGGCGATGCAGTTATTGACGGCGATGCAGTTGCCGTTGGTGATGCAGTCATTGACGGCGATGCTGTAACTGATGGCGAAGCAGTTGCCGTTGGAGTCGCAGTACTGGTTGCCGTCACCGAAATGGTCGGTGTCATTGTCGGCGTTGGGGTAAGTGTTATTGTTGGAGTCGGTGTTGGACTCGGTGTATTTGTTGCTGTTACACTAGGACTTGCAGTTGTAGAAACAGATGGAGTATCAGAAACGCTTGGTGTGATACTAATGGTTGGTGTAAAACTAATTGTTGGCGATACCGACGGCGATGCTGTAACTGATGGCGAAGCAGTTGCCGTTGGAGTTGCAGTCTTTGACGGCGATGCTGTAACCGATGGCGATGCAGTTGCCGTTGGCGATGCAGTCTTTGACGGCGATGCTGTAACCGATGGCGATGCTGTAACCGATGGCGATGCAGTTGCCGTTGGTTTTGGAGTCGCCGTTGGCGATGCAGTCTTTGACGGCGATGCTGTAACTGATGGCGATGCAGTTGCAGATGGTGTTGCCGTCTTTGACGGCGATGCTGTAACTGATGGAGATGCAGTTGCCGATGGCGATGCAGTTGCAGATGGTGTTGCCGTCATTGACGGTGATGCTGTAACTGATGGCGAAGCAGTTGCCGATGGAGATGCGGTTATTGACTGCGATGCTGTAACCGATGGGGTTGCTGTTCTAGTTGGTGTTACCGTTGCTGTTGCAGATACCGTAATGGACGGGGATACCGTAATACTCTGAGTTACGCTAATTGACGGTGTTGGAGTCAAAGACTTGGTTGGAGATGGTGACGGAGATTGACTTCGGGAAATGCTTGGTGTTGGAGACGGAGATCTCGTCTTGGTTGGAGTTGGAGTTAGCGACTTGGTTGGAGTTGGAGTCAACGACTTGGTTGGAGTTGGAGTCGGCGACTTGGTTGGAGTTGGAGTCAGCGACTTGGTTGGAGTTGGGGTTGGAGTTGCTGAGGAGGCTACTTGTGGACAGCAGCCTGGAAGATTAGGATAATCGGCTGGCGACCAATTAAGACACCCATTCTCGTACCAATATTCAGTTGATATGGCGCACGCTTGAACAGGATCGCAACACTCAGGGCATAGGCAGCAGAAACAAGCACCATTGTAGTTTTCATATGAGCAGTAATCCGAGCAAAACTGTGGAGTTATTCCATCATCACACTGCTGCGTTGACCACGGGTTTGAGCAACAAGGTGAATTGCCATTATATAAAACACACGCACATCTTACTCTCCATGTGTTAACATTACAACCATATTCTGATGATGCCATACAAGCAAAATTGCAGGGATCTCCGCACGCACAGGCCGCGAGTTCGCATGGGGTGCAATCACCATAGGTTTGTCCGAGGCCATCACAGAAGCACGGGGTTGTTGGACCGCCCGGCGTCGCCATACTACGAAGTAGCGTTTCGGTGGGACAATCGAATTCACTGCGCTGCATCTGCGTCCAAAAATACACTCCAAGATAATCGTCACCGTTGTTTCCAATCACTTTGCCATCAATATCAGGAACATCAATGGTTACCTCATATTTTTTCCAGTTGCGATCCAACTCAATTGGAATCAGCGGAGAGTAAACTGGATCGCTTGTTCCTATGTCGGAATTGTAGTCTAGAACCCCGCAGCCAGAAATGCCATTGGTTTCTGAAGTTTCAATCTCTATTCCAAATGCATTGTGGCAAAGACCAACTGTGTACATTTCTGTACAAACGGCACGAGTTGGATCGTCTTGCAAGAAGCCTACACAAGCGTTGTCAACAATGGATTGATCCATCTCTATCGCACCGATTCCTGATCCAATGCACGGAAACGGAGTTGGTGTTGGAGCAGGAAGAACATCTGGGCACGGTGTTCTAGAAGGAGATGGAGTCGGTGTGGATGTCGGAGTCGGACTTAGCGTAGGAGGTATGCTACGAGTTGGAGTTACAGTTACCGAAGCAGTGGGTGTTGGGGTATTTGTGCTTGTTGGTGTTGGTGTAGCAGTATTGGTTGCCGTCACAGATACGCTGATGCTCGGAGTCACAGATACGCTGATGCTCTGAGTCACAGATACGCTGATGCTCTGAGTCACAGATACGCTGATGGTCGGAGTCATAGATACGCTGATTGATGGGGTTACAGTAGGACTTGCAGTTGTAGAAACAGATGGAGTATCAGAAACGCTTGGTGTGATAGAAAGCGAAGGAGTGATACTAATGGTTGGTGTAAGACTAATTGTTGGCGATACCGATGGCGATGCAGTTGCCGTTGGCGATGCAGTCTTTGACGGCGATGCTGTAACCGATGGCGATGCTGTAACCGATGGCGATGCAGTTGCCGTTGGTGTTGGAGTCGCTGAGTTAGGTGGAGATGGAGATACTGTACTGGTTGGTGTTGCAGTCGCCGAGTTAGGTGGAGATGGAGATGCTGTACTGGTTGGTGTTGAAGTTGGACTAGTTTGCGCAGATGCAGATACAGATATTGATGGAGTTACAGGTGGAGTTGCTGACGCCGTTGCTGACGCCGTTACGGAACTTGGCGGAGTTGGATCAGGACTTGCTGGCGGGGATGCTGATGCCGTTGGCGAAGGGGTTTCAGGAGCATCACACGCACCCTCAACTTGCGAACCACCAGCGCATCCATCTATTACTGCCATAGCAACGGCAGTATCAATAGGTGACCCAGACCCAGACCCCGAGCACAACAGGCAAAGGCAACATGGACCTGAGGAGTATCCCAAGCATGATGCAGCAGCGCAATCATCCGTAGCCCCGATACCGCAATGCTGTCCAACAACATTTCTCATTGGAATAGTGACAGTTTTCGATCCACAGATAACTTGTCCACTTGCAGAACCGTTGTCTTGCAATACCTTTACTGGTACTAACTGGTTTGTTACACAGTCATAGCAATTTTCAATGCTAACTTTTCTAACCCAAACATCATCGCAAGTTTGATTTGAAGAACACAAGCAATCCAATTCAATTTTCCACACACAACCACCTGTGGAATGCATGACAATTGCTTGTGGTTCATTTGCTGCATCCAACTCGAATATGGTTCCTGTGATGGGTTCTCGTTTGGATATATTGGTTCCAAAGTCTTGCTTTAGACCGATGTAAACCACATCGGATTCTCCAACAGCATGACTACCTTTTGCCCAAAAACTCAAAGTTGCTTTTTTGCCAGATAGTGTGTTTACGCCTGGGATTTTTTGGTGCAGATTGAAATATGTCGATGTTTCTGTATCAACTGGTTGAGCGTATCCTTGCACTTCCATGTAATACTTGCTGCCGTTATTTCCAACAAGCATGGAACTTCGAGAATTGAATTCTACTTGACGCGCTCCACCAAATACATCAGCACGATTTCCGTAAGAGGTTTCTCGTACCCAACGATCTGCGGTATAGCGAGTGCAGCAACCCAAGAATTCTTTTCCACGCTGCCACACTCCAAAGTTTCCATTGATAATATGATTCTTGATCTTTCGCTCGTACACGGCATCACAGCAAGTGCCTTCAATATCAGCAGGAGATGTGGAATACGCACGAATCAGGAATCTGACTTTGGTGTGCTTTTCTTTGTGGTCAAAGTCATCGGTGTATACAGTACCTAAGTTGCTGATGTCGCTTCCACCCTGCAAACTGATGGCATCAAAGAGTCCGATGTTCTCTATATTTTTATCTATTCCAAACAAGGTTCTTGGTCCACCCTGTTCCATGTTTGGCACTTTAAATTTGCCACTATCATTACCAAAGGTGTATCCGATCACATTGAACAGATCAGGAAACTCTCCTGTTACATACGAAGAACCATCACATAGTAGCCATCCTGCAATATCTTCATATGGAATAGGACCTGCACGCCGAGCATATGGTTTGATGGTTCCAACAGGAATGATAGAAGAGGTATTGACCTCGCAATCTGCATCATATGTGTATCCCACATAATTTGTAACCACGGCAACTGTATCTGTTTTGGCAACAAATACTGCTTTGATTACTGAAGCAAGTCCATTTGGAGGACGCAGTGAAGCGCGTCCGCTCTCGGTGTTTGACAAGAAATAGACTTCGCCAGGAATTAGCGAACCAGTTTGTCCGACCTCTCGGTTGATTACGGTGGTTTCTCCACCAAGCACAACATCGTAATAGAACACTCCTGCTTCAGCATCGCATGGGAACTGCTGCTCCACCACACCAATTGCTTCCGCAGCAACAACACCTGTTGCAATGGCAGGAAGCCACTCTTGAACAGCATTGTCCCACTTCACAATCATGCCATTGAATATGTCTGCGCGTGTAGTAGACAATCCACGCAGACGAATACTTCGTCCACCTAGACTGGTGTCGTACATATTTGCTGCGGCGCTTTTACCCATTGGTTATGACCCTAATGCCTTCCATTCCAGTTGTTTGGCAAGATACTGCAACTCTTCGGGTCTATAGACATCACAATCGCATTCGTATGAAAGAACCACCGATCCTGCTCCATTGTTTACCCATACATCTCCACCAACCACAAATGACTTCTGAGTTACTGTGTCTGCGAGGATATCTATGTTATTAATACCGAATGGTGCAGGAGTGAACCCAGTAATCACAGGTCTTGGTGTTTTGCATGATTTCTGCTTCTTCATCTGTACCTGATACTCAAAGAAATCTGATCCGCCCACAGGATAATAGTCGCGGCGACCCACGCAAGTACTAGACTCATAGAATGCTTGGCAAGAATCAACTTCTTCAATACTATCAGGTTGAACAAATCCAGTAAACTCGGTTCCTGTTTGCATTTGGAACTGCGTTAGATTCAACTTTCCTTGATACGAAAATGGCGTTGGGAAGATGGAAACACAAGTTTCGCACAGCGAATTTTCGCTGCACTCAATGGTTCCAAATGATTCTCCTAGACGATTTCTAGGAGGTGCTTCTGCACCACTATAAGTTCTGCAATATCCATTGCTCAAGTGAGTCCATACTTGCAATGCCAAATAATCTGTTCCGCTGTTTCCGATATAGCGTCCATCAACGATGGGAATACTAAACACGATTTCGTATTGTTGCCAAGCCGTTGTGACATCAATCTTGACATATTCAGAGCATTGATCTTCTGTAACACCACACGCAGTAGATTCAAACTGAGCAAAATAATCAAGTGCAGAATATGAAATGAACTGTCCTCCCAAAGCAGTACATGAGTGTGCTGTATGATTTTCTTCACGGGTGTGGGTAACATACAATGCACCTGATTGTCCAACTTCAACTGATCCAACGGTGACTGTGCAGCAGATGCCTAGTGTTTCTATGGCATCATAGTTCTTTGGTTTGGTCATGTCTCCCAAGCAACTTCCTGGCGCACCAAATGCAATGTTTGTCGGATTGGTTTGCTCTGCACAGCGACACGCATTCGTATTTGATTGTGCCAGTGCATTTGCCGCTGCAACTGCTTGAGACACAACAGAAGGTGGGAATCCATTTTGTCCGATGGTAAAGTTCTGAACTAACAAATAGTCTGCGATACTCAAAGGAATGGATGTAGTGTATTGAGTTGAAGATTGCCCGGCAGAAACAGCAAATGCTCCATTTCCCTGCAAGGTTGCAATGCAAGGATCAACTTGTTCATTAGTATAGATGAGAGTATTCAATGCTATAATACTGCTGACATATGGAACACACTGTGTGCAGATTGGATTTGGAACACAGGTGAATGTGATTGCAACTGCAAGCGATGTCCGCTGTTCTGTGTTTACCGAATCGCTTTCGTTGTTTACAATACTTGGTGCTTCTGCTCCGCGACCTTCTGCTTTGATGTTGGTTTGATTGTTAGTGTTCTTAAAGAAGATATTGGAAACCGCAGATACCTGTTGCTCTGGCAAAGTTGCTTCAACAGTTATTCCATACTTATTTGGTGGAGGACTTACTTGAATGATTCCAACATCAGGCGAATCTATGGTGTTTACTGCTTGCAAAAGAATCTGCTGAACTTGCTTGGCATCAGGAAGCAATATAGTTCCATCGTACACGGCATTAACTCCACCCTGCGATGATGAATCTGCCGAATGTTTGAAACTGGTTCCGCTTTCATGTTCGCTTGGGGTTTCAGTTTCAAGATAGAATGCACCATCTATTGAATTCGGATATCCTTTTCCGATGAGTAATGTTCCCGACACACCTGCTTCTTCGGCAAAGTATGTGGTGTCTGTGTACGAGTATTTTGCCTCATTTGATTTTCTCCGTGGGGCCACATCCACAAAAGGCAAAGATCCCGTTGATGCTTTCACAGTAAGAGGAGAAGATGGCGGAACATCATATCCAAAGTGCTGTTTCAGATTTACAAAGAATGATCCAGGCGTATCTGATCTTGCCCAAAAAGAAACACATACGGTATCTCCTGCCAAAGTTTTGACATCTGATATACGATTTTCTAGCACACAGTATTCCAACGAAGTATCCACTCCAGGTCCGCTGATGTAAGATTGATACTCCATGAAATGTGTTGGATACTGCTTCCTGAGAGATTCAGGAATGCTAGAGTCTATGTTTCCGAATGACTTGCGATTGCAAACACCAATGTACGATGAATGAGAAGATGCTCCATTTCCAGTTGCTCCATATCCTTGCGGACAGAATCCAACCTTTCTGAACCACCTGTCTGCTGTATAGCGATTCAAGTCTGCCAAATGATCGGATTCAATCTTGGTTACATCGGGGGCAAATGATGTTCCTCTTTGCCACACATTTAATGCTCCATTTGGAATCCAGTTTTTGACTGCACCTCCACCACCATTGCAATTTTTGATGTTGACATATCGCTCAACGCTGATTGCACGAATATAGAAGTTTCCGTGATATGCTGCTTGTTTATTTTTGAACGGAGAAGAAGCAGCATATCCGCTTCCTGCGGCAATAATACCGCCTTCATCTACTACAATTTCAATATCATCATCGCCAGCATATGCATCTTGCGGATTCAATACTCCTGCGTTCTTTGCAATCAGTATGCGACCACGCCCTGGCTCAATTCTAGGAGTTGATGTTGGACTTGGAGTTGGTGTAGGGGTGGGAGTTCTGCTTACACCTGGCGTGGGAGTTGCTGTTGGAGTTGGTGATCGGGTCGGAGTAACTGGTGGAGAAGCAACAGGAGATGCCGATACCGCTGGCGATGCTGGCGGCGTCGGCGGTGGCGATGCAGGTGGCGATGCCACTGGCGATGCCTCTGGCGATGCTGGCGGCGTCGGCGGTGGCGATGCCACTGGCGATGCCTCTGGCGATGCTGCCGGCGAGACATCGGGCGATGGGACGATTCCACCTGCACACCCCCATGCGTCGGCCGGCGGACAGGCACAGCAGTCGCAGAACCGCAGGTAGTCCTCGAAAGTGCCGCCGGCGCCAGCCGCATCGGTGCAGCCATCACAACTTCCACGCAGCACAGGGTGATCTACACCCATGCCGCTTGCCGCCAGGCATCCGTTCGGGAAGATAAAAGGAGTTTGGCCGCTCGCGGTGAGGCCGCAGGGGTTCGGTCCTGGAATAGTGCTTATAACAGGCGGATCGATGAACGGCGGAGTTTCACATTGCCATTCTTGCTCTCCTGTGTCGCAGTCGCAGTTGATGCCGTCGATCTTGCCGAACGACATCGAGAATGACCCGCAGATTGCTCCTGCTAGGTTATTTATTTTCTGCACTACAGAATCTCTTGTCCCCCAAACTTTCAAAAATTTATTACAGCACTTTAGATTTCCCTGGCCGGCCGAACATAACCCTTCAAAACAAGCACTGCAAGCGTTGCCGCCGCAGAGTGGTATATCAGCAACGGCGCACACGGTGGATGCCTGTTGTGCGAGCGCCACTCGTTGGTTCGGAAGAATGTTCCACATATCAGGAACACGAAATCTATCTGTTGCTGTTGAAGTTCCATAAGCATATCCAACAACATCAAACAACTCAGGATACTCTGTGATAAAGTATTCAGAGCCATCGCATAGTAGCCATCCTTCGTCTTTCCATTCTGTTGGAGATTTCTGACCGCTAGGAATAAATTCAATGGTTCCTACTGGAATGATGTTCTGTACAAATGCAACACATCCGTTGGTGTCTTCCACATATCCGCGATAGTTGACTACAATGGCATTTATATTTCCTGCACCATCAGAATTCAATGTAACTAGAATGGGTTTGCGTACCTTTGGATTTTCTACATCAATTTCTGGCGGAGTTTCGGTTAGTACGCCAGGTGTATCACTTAGGAAATAAACCGTGTTTTGTTGGATTGTTTCCGAAGGACCTGTGACTGCAAGACTATCGGGAATCAGTACACTACCACGATACACAACATCAAAGCGGTACGCATCTTTAACATCAACAACTCCAAGTGCTTCAGATGTTCCTGTGATGTTGTCGTAAATCCAATCTGATTTTTCCCACTCAGATGTTGCTGCGCTGAAATACACAACATCGCCTGTTTGGAATCCATGCCCATCACGGCGATAATTGTCCCGCGAACGAATCGTATCGGGAGCAAATCCTTTTGAAATCTCAAACGCGCTTTTGTTCGACATCAAGGAACCTCTTCCCAACCGCAAGCCAAAGTTGCACCAGTGTACGGATCAGCAGGACATGGACTTTCGTACAGGTCAGCATCTACTTCATACTCAACATATGCTGCACACAATCCTAAAGTTAATTGTGTTGGAGTTGTAGTCAAGTGTAGAACAGCACTTTCATCATTGAAGCAATCAACTTCTATGGTATCTAGGGTGCATCCAGTTACCAAGTCTGGCTCATAATGTCCCTGAATATGAACACATGGTTGTCTGAGTTTTCTCTTTTGAACCATATAATTGATGGAATCAATAAACTCTCCATTTTGTCCATTCTTCGTCATTCCACCAATCGGTATGAAGCGATCTGTTTCATAATATCTCTGGCACTTCTTGAGTTCATCTAGATAGTCTGTTTCTTCAAAATCTACCGCTGCATTTCCTCGCAATAGTTGAACGCCTGTCAGATGCACAATTCCTGTATAGTTGAAGTCTTCTTCAAATAAAACTGGCAAACAGCAGTTCGTCACACATTCATGCTTGATTACTTGTGATGGAGATGGAGTTGGAGTAACTGGACTTGGAGTTACTGTTGGCGGATTACTGCGCGTTGGTGTTGGAGTTGGTGTCAACGACTTGGTAACAGTTGGTGTTGGAGTTACTGTTCGTGTTACCGTAATTGACGGGGTGGGTGTGGCAGGACGAGAAGCAGAAGGACTAACAGAAGCAACTGGAGTGTTTGAAGGTGCAGGTGTGCTAGTTTGACTCACAAAAAATACAGGTACTGATGAAGGTGTAGCAGATACTTGTGGAGATGTTGCAGGCGAACTTGTTGAAGAAGGACTTGGATCGCCTCCTCCCAAGCATCCCCATGTGCGTGGTTCAGGAGGGCAAGCACAACACTCACATAGAGCGACAGCAGTAGCAGCAGCATTTTCATTTGCCACTCCACTACCGCTACATCCACACGCTCCTGATTGCAGCGCGGACTGCGATGCTGTGTTTCCTCCAAAGTTGGTATTGCAGAACAAAGAAGCATTTGTTGGCCCCTCTGGTCCTGTTTGACACGCTTGATTCTTTGTGATTCTTTCACAAACTGGGGATGAACCACATTCTGATCCGCCTGGAAGAGGAGGACTATCTTGATTTCCTTGAAAACATGGATATGATCCTGGCGTTGGTAAGCAGCAAGGACTTACCAATATCCACAAATCACTTGGTTTAGTACACACTTCAGGTGGAAGCGCACCAAATCCACTAGGACATACATCAGTAATGCTTTCGCATCCAAGTTCAACAGGACCATTGCACTTGGTTTCTCCGTACTCAACTACAAGTGTTGTGCAGCATGATACAGACGATGCAGATGTTCCACATGATCCACATGGAGTACATCCTGTACTTGTGGCACATTTCATGTAAGTTCTAACTGCTTGGTATAGACTGCATCCTTCGGGGCAAAAAGTACCTGTGTCACTTCCGTTAGGATTGGAAAGTGGAAGAATGTTATTTTCTGGACCTGGTGTAGTTGCTACAGTATCATACACATTTGGATTTGGAGTTCCTGTACATCCACCATTGAAGTACATTGTCCAAAACTGAACGCCCAAGAAGTTGTTACCACCAAGATATCCGTCAGATGGTTTAGTTTCTTGAACATCGGGAATGTCTAGCGTAACTTCGTATCGGTTCCAGTTTGCGCTTCCGTCTAGAGTTATTCTGGCAGGAGAAGAATACGCATCATCAAGAATGCCTCTGTTTCCTGCAAAGTGCTGACGAAGAGTTACAAATATCTCGCCTGGATCAGTTCCTCTTGCCCAAAAACTCAGCGTAACTCTTTCTCCGCTGAAAGTACGAACATCTTCAATACGATTTTCCAAATAGTGATACGACTCTACTCCACCAGTTACCAAGGCAGTTGAAGTTGCATATGTGGTTGTTGGAGATCCATCGGGACGAGTCGCAGTCATCAATGTTCCTTGAAACTGAGCATACGAAGTAATATCGTCAGGTAACTCTTCTGCTCTCGCTCCAGGCGCGACCACGGTGCCTGGATCAAGTGGAACTACCATGGCGGCAGGATTGTAACGGGTGTGCTTTACTCCTTTTTTCAGCACATGATATGTGCCTGTAAGTGGAGGTTGTATTGGTGAAGAGATGTTAAAATCTTCAAACCAACGATCAGCAGTATACTGAGGCTGTGCATCAAATGTGTTGCGCGAAAAATCCTTGCCGCGCTGCCACACCGAGAATGCACCATTAATGATGGCATTTTTATTCAGTCCAACAGGATTCGTGGGCGCACAACAGTCGTTTATGAAGATTCCGCAATCTACTGTTAGTGCTTTGATTGCAAAGATAACCTTCAATGCATCTGCGCGTACATCTACGGTTGCGCTATATCCTGTACCGCTTTGAATATCTGCGCCGAGATCAATAGAATTTGTGTTGCTTCCTGAGTAGTCTCCTGCATCAGACTGAATATCACTTCCTTCAAATACAGCATACGGATCAGCGCCACGCAATGTTCTACTGCGAAGATTCGGAACAAAGAACTGACGATCAATGCCTGAAACATAAGGCGCACGAACCTTTACCTGTAATGCCTGCCCAACTTGATAAGCAGGAATTCCTTCTAGCGGAACATTCTGATCTACAATCACTCGAAGCCGATTGTTGTCGATGATGCTGTCGATGATGACTGCAACTTCTCCCGAACCAGTACTTGATTGTAGTTTGATGTTTAGTGGTTCTTGCAAGATTGCTGCGCTAACATCAATTCCTTCTGCGCTGAAATCAAGAATGCAGTAACCTTCGATGCCTGTAAAAATGTCTGCTCGCGGAGCATCGCCTTCAAGCGTCAATGTGGCAGCAACGCGCACACTACCGCCAATTGCTTGTGCAAGTTGAGGATACTGCGAAGTGGTGCAAAGTCTTCCATCGCAAGGAATCCAAGATTCAGGAACAGCAGTTTTTAAGAAAGCGCCGATGGCGCCAACCTTCTGCACATCTTGAATACTGATCCACTCTTCTGGCAAACTTTGCAGTTTTGATCCCACATAGTTCACCACCACGGCTCTGCTGTGATCCAACGCCACAAGCATTGGTTTCACTACAGTTGTTGCCATGTTTCCACCAAACTCAAGTGGACTTTTGCGAATCAGTTTTCCTACTTCATCTGAAAATGGACTCAGGTAGTAGACACCACCAGGCGTGTACGATTCTTTTACAGAGGATGTGCCTGTGAGCAATTCATGCTGATTATAGTCAATATCCTGTGCATCAGGTATGCTGATCTCTCCACGAAACACTATACTGAAATAGTGTCGCGGATCATTGCACTCGATTTCTATTTGCGTTCTGTGATCGAATGCATAAGACGGCAAAGCGCGTCTGGCATAATCTGCGGTTGAAGCGGTATTGTCTGCCCCGCGATATCCGCTATGGCTTACCACTCCCAATGCTTCTGCATTTTCTGCGGTATCTGCTGATGCAAGCACCCACAACTGTGTGGCACCATCCCAACGCACAACATCTCCAAACTGGAATGTGTGATCCTGTTGGTAAATCTTGGTGCGGCGGTATGCTCTACCGTCCCAATATGATCTGTGAAACGCGCTTACTCCCATGGCGGAAACCTCACTCTATGTAGATCAGATTACGGCCAGTTAGAGAGCGCAACTCTACGCCATGTGTTCGTAGCAATACAAATATAGAGATGAGAACTGTCAAATCTAACCTCACCAGCAATGCCTGAACCATCACTAGTTGCCGGCGGCGGCGTGTTTGGCAATCTGCTTGAGGTGTTTTCCCACATGGAAGTGGTGCCGTTCCACACAAGAATTTGGCCACCCGTTATAGCATCTGCGCCTGTAGTGGGTGCATCCACATCTCGTAGATCATCCAATCGCAACACGGGATTCTCTTGGAAATAGTCTCCGTTTACAACTCCTTCGTAGTTGGTGACGAGCAATTGAGAATCATTCACAGCCAGTGCAACTGGTTTTCTGATGTGTCCCACTTCAAGCGGTTCGCAATCCACAAGCGTTCCACCTGTAATGGGATTCAAGAAATATACTGATCCTGGCGTAATGTCTGCAAGACCGCACATTCCTGCTGTCCAATCAATCAGATTTCCAACAGCGATTAGCCATCCTTCGGATGCTGCTGCTCCTCCTCCGATATCGCAATCGTCGCCACCACCTGTGATCTGTTGCACCACAATTCCAAGCACTTCTGCATCATCACGATTGTCTGCTTGTGCCAAGAACAGCGCACCGTTGGAGTTGATTCCCACTACATCACCAACATCAAAGTCTGTATAGTTTGCCGCTCCTGTTACTGGCACAAAGATTCTATCTTGTTGCGTATGATCCAATACACCAAACTCATTGGTAATGACTATGCTATTTGGTTTTGCTCCACCCTCGATGTTGAATTGTGGAGAGCAAGTGAGATTGTGGATATAGATTCCACCACAAGGAAGAATGCTAAGTGCAGGAATATGACCGGCCGTGTTAGTTACTCCTGTTGGAACATAGGCAAAGTGAACCAATCCATTGTCTGTGTTATCAAGACAATGATTGCCTGTAATCAAGGTTGCATCGGTATACTGATGTACATTCCAGTAATCGTGCGCTCCCGTAGAGTTGTTCGCAAAGTTGCTGCTACCATTTGCAATGTTGAATGGAGTAAGTACATGGTATCGGGTATCAATCGCAAGATTTTGATTCAAAGTCCATGCATCGTTTACATTTGCCCAAAGAATCTGTTTGTTGCCTTGCGTTGAATTAAGAATGATTCCTCCGCCATTAACATCAATATCTGTCCCTGCTTGACCAGAGATCGCATTGATTGTAAATCTCACTCCGCTGCGAGTTGTATAGGCAACCTGACCCACAGAGAACGGAACATCATTGTAGATACGAACCTTTACGGTGGCTTGCGATCCACCATCAGTAATTCCGCTTACTGAGAGGATGCTTGCGCGTGAGTATTCAGTTCCAATAAGTTCTGGCGTTTCGGGTGTTCCTGCATCATCGTTGTGCAACATAACATCTGCACCGTCTGTATCGGTTGCATTGTATCCAGGACCACGATTCATATAAGCAGCAGTATTTGCGGAGCCTGTGAGATCGTAAGGATCATCGGTATATCCGTCAACTGGATCAATTGATCCAGGCGTTGTTCTCGCGTATGTGCTTACGCGCAGATGCTCTTGAACTACCCATTCTCCTGTGAGTCCTGTGTATAGATTGCCTGGATCAGTTTCATCATCTTCTAGTGCGCCACCTTCATAGTAGTATGAGTCTCCATCGGGATCGTGACTCATGCCACTAATCAGTTGCGATGCAGTTCCGCTCACCATGACCACGGTGAACTCTAGGAATGGACTTGCTCCAAGTTCAATGGCCTTGTCATCGATGGTAAGTTTAGTGGCGTTGATCTCCATTGCAGGAGATTCAAATGCAATCTTTCCTGTGAATCGGTGATCGCCTCCAATAGTGAATGGAAGCATATGCTCTGCTTTCACCTTGTAAAGCAATGCTTCTGTATTGGCAGGATCAATGCCTCTACGCGAAGGATTTCCTGACTCGTCTATTTCAAATCTCTCAAACACAAACAAGTCTGTGTCTTTGACTTGATTTCTGCTTTTACCGTCTTCAAACTTGTCATATGGTCCTGTGACTTGAACTTCAGGAAGTCCAAAGATATCAAGAACAATCTTTCCATTGGCGCAGTCTTGAGGCAGACCGCCTACTGGAGATGTTGGTGGGAAAATACGAAGACCAAGACCAACATCTGCTTCAAGATACAGCACTCCGTTTTGCGATGGAATGAGTTCTCTGATTCCACCTAATGCCTTAACATCATAGATGCGAAGCGGATCAAGTGCTGAAATGATGTTGTTGGTTGTTGAGTACCACTCGTAGAATGTGTCTCCGAGCGACAGAGGAGCAAATGGAGTTTCCCACGGTCTTTCGTGGGCATCGCATGATCCAGTTACTCCGCATTCAAACCCAGGCAATGCTCCAATAATGATGATCTTTCCACCGCGAATCCCTGCACCATTTGCAGAGTAGTGACGATAGTACAGAACATCAGGCGCACACGCAGGAACGCGGAATGCTAGATTTGGACACGGTTGCCCTGGGCATCCACCACCGCCTACACAAGGACAATTCATTGTGGAAGGAAGTTCATTCAACAATGCATTGTACGAACCACCATCCCACGGAGCATCAACTTCCAACGAAGCATCTCGGTATATGAGATTTCCATTGGTTGCAGCAGTTCCCGTCACCGAGTACAGACTTCCGTTATTCAAGTCGCCACTAACACTTGTTGCAATGCAGATTTGATGCCCAGCATTTGATCGGTCTTGCTGTCTGAAAACAATCCATTGTCCACGGAATGCATACAGAGTTGGAGCAAATCCGCAGTTGCTATTCAGATGTGTGCTATAGTCATAGAAGTCTGAACCAGTAACCGGCGCTGGCCAACGCAGATAGAAGGCATCTTCTAAGATTGTTCCAGACTCAGCGGTATCCTTGCGAACAAAGACATCAACAATGTATCCTTCGCTGCCTGTGGTGGAGTCTGCTGTGGGAGCAACATTATCAAATGGAAGACTGACACCAGCAAGACCAATGTGAACATTGCATACACACAAATCCCATTCTGGCGGATTTGGTGATGGTGTTGGTTGCGGTGGAAATGGTGGTTCGCAACCAATTAGATTTGAGTTTGGATCTGGGCAAGTAGACATTGTGCTTCCTTATCTTTCTACTTATGACGATGCAGATGGTGATGGTGTTGGTGTCGGTGATGATACTAGTGGTGTCGGTGTCGGTGATGCCGTTGGTGATGCCGTTGCCGTTGGTGTTTGGTTTGACGATGCAGATGGCGTCGGCGTTTGGTTTGACGATGCAGATGGCGTCGGTGTCGGTGTTGATGATGCCGTTGCCGTTGGTGTTTGGTTTGACGA
>Ga0172367_10000438_pt1 | contig 64335 bp, 65 predicted proteins | sample Lak10m_FD_114542 | JGI IMG/M metagenome (GOLD analysis project Ga0172367, IMG submission 114542) | Freshwater microbial communities from Kabuno Bay, South-Kivu, Congo - kab_022012_10m | ecosystem: Environmental > Aquatic > Freshwater > Lake | place: Democratic Republic of the Congo: South-Kivu... | reverse complement strand
TGGTCGGAGTGCCGGGAATCGAACCCGGCCTACCCCGGTAGCAGATTCGCTTGCTAGCGAATCGATACGGGGCAAGCATGCTCTTTTATCCCGCAACAAATTTCTGTCGGGGTGTGGAGAGTTGAACTCCAACTACAAGACCCCCAGCCTTGCGTACTACCGCTATACTACACCCCGATATATTTACCCCGTAGCAATCCATCAATGGCGAATTTTCAGAAGGGCTACACTCCGCTTCAACAAGCATAAACGAAAAGCCGCCCTTTTTCAAGACCGGCCTTTTTGATTCTTTATTTCAATCTTTTTTCCACTTCCTCCCAATTGATGTTTTTCATAAAAGCATCGATATAAGCCGCTCGATCTTTCCCGTAGTCGGTTACGTATGCATGTTCGAATATGTCAATGTTAAGAATCAGATTAAGTCCGGCCGGATGTCCCGCGTCATGTTCGTTAATCCAAAAATTAATCAGCCTGCCGGTCACCGTGTCCTGATAGAGTATTGCCCAGCCGATACCGCGCATCTTGGCGGTCGCCGAAAAATCTTCTTTCCATTTTTCAAAACTGCCGAAATTTCCTTCCAGCGATTTGTAGAGATTTCCGGACTCATCAATCTCACCGTTTCCTCCCAAACCGCCAAAATAAAACTCATGGAGCCGCATACCATCAAACTCCCAGCCCAATCGCCTTTTAAGTTCCGCGTATTGCGGAGAATCCTTCTCCGCCGCCCCCAAACTATCCAGCACTTTATTCGTGTTGTTCACATAACCTTCATACAAGGCAAAGTGGAGATCCAGCGCTTTATCGCTGAAGCCCTCCATGCCTTTTAGTTTCGAATAATCTTTTTTCAGGTATGACATTGTTTTTTTCGCTAAAAATTATGACCTTAGCTTTTAGTACAACACGCGTACTATTCTATTTCAGCCTTTGTTTAGGGACAATTTTGGCTTTACCCCGTTAGAAATCGGACAAAAATGGCCTTGTTTAATCAGAACTTTATTTAATTCAAATATCAAAATGGTTGTTGATAACTTTCTTTCCGATTTCTAACGGGGCAGGTTGCGATTTTTGAAAATATATTGTATAATTCACTTGTCATACAAAAACAAATTTCAAAACAAATGACAGATAAAGATAAAGATCTCGCGTCAGTTGGATCGCGAGAAAATAATTCAGAAAAAATTCAGACGCTCCGGGAAATGATTTACAGCGCGGAAAAAACCCTTCAGGGAGCCAAGGCTATGCTTCTGCAATTGGAAGGCAAGAAAAAAGTTGGCAGAAAAAAGAAGCTGACAGAAGATGGTGATGAAGGAAAAATTGTTGAAGGAACTTTTGACGGACAAATAATGATCGGCATGGACAGAAAACAATATCCGGTTCCGGCCAATTACGCTTCGAAATCAAAACTTATCGAAGGAGATCTTTTGAAACTGACCATCACGCCAGACGGTTCTTTTATTTACAAGCAGATCGGTCCGGCGGAAAGAAAACGGCTGATCGGCGTAGTCAATCAGGATGCAGATGGAAATTATTTTATCACCGCGGATGGCAAAGCCTACCGTGTGCTTTTGGCGTCCGTTACTTATTTCAAAGTGGAGCCGGGAGACGAAGTGACACTAGTCGCTCCGCGCGACATCAACTCGGACTGGGGTTCCATTGAAAACGTCATCCAGAAAAGCAAAGGCGCTTTCGGCGGATATTCCGATGAAATAAAAAAAGATGAGCCAGACGAAAAAGATGATGATGAGGAAAGAAAAGACGCGCAAAAAAGCAATTTATCCATAATTGATGAATGGGCGCCGGATTTTGAAGAACTAAAAAAAGAACTTAATAAAACTGAAGAATAATCTATGAATGCGCAATCGATTCCTCCGATGACCAAGAAGGATTATTATTTGAGCCTTCTGGCCGGGTTTTTGATTGGCCTATTGCTTTTGCCGGTTTTAAAAGCCGCCAAACCAGAACTTTATAACAAACTATTCATCGCTATCATCCCCTTCTTCCTGATCGGCACGCCGTTGGGAACCGCAATCGCCCACCGCATCGGAAAAAGAATATCGGCGATCTGGCAAATCGCCAAATTCGCGGTCATCGGAGTTTTAAACACACTGGTCGATCTCGGAACGCTTTCCTTGCTTATTTTTCTGTTCAGAAAAATTCTAGGCATCGAAAGCAAAGATATCATTTTCCCGCTTCTCGGAATCACCTTTTATTCAATCTATAAATCAGTTTCTTTCATAGCGGCGAACATCAACAGCTACTACTGGAACAAATATTGGACCTTTGAACATAATATCAAGGAAAAAACCCGGCCTGAATTTCTGCAGTTTTTTGCCGTAAGCATCATAGGATTTCTAATCAACGTTACGGTCGCGTCAATAGTCTTCAAATCAGTCGCACCTTTCTCTGGGTTTAATTCTGATCAATGGGGTCTCATTGGCGGCGCCGCCGGAAGCATTCTTGGCTTAGTTTGGAATTTCATTGGCTATAAATTCATTGTATTCAAAAAATAACATGCCCGGTAATTATCGCGATTCCATTCCCGGGGAAACTGATGAGAAAAACCCCATAACCAATGAAGATAAATTGATTACCGTCGCCCTTCTTCTTTTCTGCATCCTCATATTCGCCCTGATTTTTTACTTTCTTTCCGCCAGCTGAAATATCCAAAAATAGATTAAAGATCCGCAAAAAAAACTCCTTCACAGGGAGTTTTTTTAGTGTTATACTTGTTGTTGAAAGGGGTACTCAAAAGGTACTCTAAAATTGTATGTCACAAACCCTCTACAGAAAATATCGACCAAAAAATTTTTCCGAAATAATCGGCCAAAAAAATATTGTCCAAACTCTTTCCAACGCGATCGCGAACGACCGAGTCGGTCAGGCTTATCTTTTCACGGGACCGCGCGGAACCGGAAAAACTTCCATCGCCCGCATTTTGGCCAAAACAATAAACTGCGAGAGTCCGCAGGGAGTGAAGACGTGCGAAAAATGTCAGCATTGCAAGATGATCAATGCGGGAACCGCTTTGGACATAATCGAGATAGATGCCGCCTCCTATACCGGGGTGGACAACATCCGCGAACTCCGTGAAACTATCGCTTTTCCTCCGACTTCATTTAAATATAAAGTTTATATAATTGATGAAGTTCATATGCTCTCCACCGGCGCTTTCAACGCCTTGCTCAAAGTGTTGGAAGAACCGCCGACTCATGTCATTTTCATCCTGGCCACTACTGAAATTCATAAGGTTCCCGAAACTATTCTGAGCCGCTGCCAAAGATTCGACTTTGCCCGGCTTCCCATCCTGAGCATCATTGAAAAATTGTCGCTCATCGCCAAAAGTGAAAAGGTTGAGATCGACAAAGACTCGCTGGAAATGATCGCAATCGCGGCCGAGGGAGGAATGCGCGACGCCGAAAGTTTGCTCTCTCAGATCATCGCGCTAGAAGATAAGAACATCACTATTAAGGAAGTTGAAGAAATTTTGGGAATGACCGACCGGAAATTTGCCTATGAAATGGCTGGCCTAATTATCTCTAATGAAACGGAAAAAGCCATCGAAAAAATAAACTCTTTGCTCATGGAAGGCTATGATCTCAAGGTCTTCAACAAATCCTTGATAAATTATCTCCGACAGTTAATGCTCTTGAAGATCAGCCCGGAGCTCAAGACCTATTTCACCTTTGAACTCACTCGTGAACAATTGGAAAAAATGATCGCGCAATCGAAAAAGGCCGAGATGCCGAAAATCATATTGACTATAAATTTATTTCTTGACGCGCAAAGCAAACTATCCTCTTTTCTGCTCCCCCAGCTTCCACTGGAAATCGCCATTATCAAGGCGACGGGAACATTTCCTGCAGAACAGGAAATAAGTCCAGAGTTTAAGACACCTACATCGTCTCCAGACAAGCAAAAAGTAAAATTGCAGCTAAATGTCCAGAGCTCAAATAGTCATTCCGGACTTGATCCGGAATCTAGTAGTAAAAACTTAGATGCTTCACTGGATTCCCGCTTTCGCGGGAATGACAATACAGAAAAAGATGTTGATATCAACGACGTCAAAGACAAATGGAACCAGTTTTTGGAAGAAATAAAACCCCACAATCATTCGCTTAAGGCCCTGCTTTCCAATTGCCAGATTTCGAGCGTCAATGGCCAGGAAGTGATGCTTTGCACTTCTTATGATTTTTACAAAGGCCGGCTCAATGAGGCCAACAACCGGGCAACCATGGAAAAAGTTCTTGGCAATATTTTAGGCCAGAAAGTGATCCTCAAAACTATCACCAACAAAGAAGCCGGCCGACCGGAAACGCCAAAAGAATCAGGAGAAAAGAAAAGCACCCTTTTGCAGTCGGCTTTGGAGATTTTGGGAGGGAAAGTGGTGGAATAATAATAAGTATCCGGAATTCAAAAAAGAGCTTTGCACTCTTTTTTTGTTTGGTTTGTTGGGACTTCTGAACAAAATTCGAACTTTTTTTGAAGAAAATCCTGATTCCGATTTTTGATTTCCTCCGCTCTGCTTTCCGCCCGCAAACTTTGAAGAAGTTTGCGTTCCAAGAATTCGGAACGGCGGAAAGCGGAGTTAAAATACTCGGAAATTCTCGACCTTCGCTTTTTGAATTTCAACTATTGAAATATGGGATATACGTAGCCAAATAGATAATATCAAGCCTGCACGTCATTATTTTTCTGAGAAGCGATTAGATTATAAGCCTGAAAAAAATCATCAGCAAAATGATGTAAGCCACGAAAAGAAACACTGTCTTCCGTGCGTGGATTATGCTGTTTTTTATAATATTTTCGAGCTATTTAATGTGCTGAATCTTTACTTTGCCGTCTTTTACGATAAAGTCCACCCAGGCTCTGTCGCCTTCATCGTCCAAGTTAGAGTTTTTCCAAGTAGAGCCTGCTCTGTTGAGGTGGCTATTGGATACATCCCTAAGTGTAACATCTACGGTTAGGCTTTTCGGGGTACTGCTTACCACTTTCATGTTAGTAAGTTCGGTCATTCTGCGGTAGCTGTTGTCTTCAGAGAGGGTTAACAAACTAAAAGTTAATGTGTTAATGTGATTTTTTCTGTTTATTTTAGACATATTGTGCAGAGGTATATAAAGCGGGTTGCTTGTGTCTTCCCAACTATCAACAAAGAATGCGTCTTCAAATACCTTATCGTATCCTGGAGCAATGCTTGTCGCATATTCTAATGCGGTCATATTGCTTGAGTCTTTCCAGTCTTTGCGATTGTTCATAGTACCACCAGAATTAATCCACTTGTTATAACCCTGAACTAGTATCTTATCTACTACTGCAGCTGGGTCGGACATCAATGACGCGTCAACCTCAAGTTCTTCGACAGTAGGCACTTTTTCAAGTATCTCTATTTTGTCTAATTTTGTTTGTAGCTCTTGATCCTCTTTGCTTAATTCTGGCGCAACGGACGCACTTTCACTAGGAGCTGGTTCCTGGTTGGCTGTAGGGCTAGCCTGTTGCGCTTGTTGTGGCGGCATGTTTATAGCTTCGTTGTCGGTTTTGTCGTTATTTATGAATTTTTCTGCTATCACGATGCCACCAGTCGCTACTAAAACAACGAGTGCGCGTACGACCCATTTACCGATTGGCGATTTAATGAATTCTGTAATCTCTTTCTTGAGCATATTTTTTTTACTCTTATTCTAAAAATCTGTCGCGTATAACTTTATCTTGTCTTTTTCTAAACGGAAGGTCAACTCTGAAGTATAATTATCCTCTGAGACGCCTGCATAACCGAACTGCTCGGTGCTCATTCTGGAGACGGCCGCGGAACACGTCATGCTCTCGCCGGTGTAGCTTGCGTCTTTTTCGCCGGGGCCAATGGTGATTTTGGCATCCGTTTTCATACTGCCCAAATATGATCCTGTGGTTACAGACTCATCAGATACATTAACCCACTTTACATCGTTGTATCCATATTTATTGTCATTGCCGTAGGTGTCACCACCGGGAGCGGTCCCATCAATGCCTGGTATACAACTCTGATTTAATGAGTGCCGGAAAAGGACATAAAGTTGTGCATCGGTTAAGCTGGGGTCCTTACCGCCGTATACTTGGTCCTTGATATATGCGCTAAATAAATCATCAGGATTTACGTTGTCTTTTTGCTCAAAATCTGTCTTTCCGTTTTTACAGACGTCCATTGATTGGTCGGACCCCATGTCGACTCGCTGAAATCCAGAGTGACAAAATACATCAACAGCGTCCATGCCCCATAACGACAGAGCACTTGACACTAATGAGCTGTCACCACAATTTAAAGATCCCGCATCATTAACACCGTTAAGGACGCCTTTCATATAAACGCCAATTGGTTGGTTTCCGGCGCCATTCGAGAACCATTGCCCACTACTTACACTGCTGGATGCGATATGGTCACTGAACCATGTGCCAGGGTTCCAAGATATATTGTAGTTCTTTCCAGCTCCCGAGAAGCAATTCGATATGAACTGATAATAACGAAGTGATTTTATCTGCCAATCGGTATCAGCGGCTTTGTCTGAAGCCTTTGTGGCTGCGCTTGCTATGGTTGACCCAAGAAGAGGTATCGTCGTTACGACAGACAAGATAATAACTGCCGACAAAAAAATAGATCCACCCCTTGCGAACAATTTACATGAAAGCCCCCTCAGTGGAAGCCGAATAAAAGATGATTTTATATTTTTATGTCTAACTGGCATAATATATTTCTATTGAACCATAAGAGCTAATATTTTAAAAGCAGTAGCGCATATCAAACACTACTGCTTGGTCCCTATATTTCTTTATTTTGAAATGACCTAATTGTTTTACTTGCCTGGCCTATAGCTGTTTATTTTAATTTTATTATTAATAACAGTTAAGCCTATAGTGCTGGTGGTGTCTATTTCTTTTACTCCAGCATCGTCAAGGCCGACCCGGTTGTTTTCGGCGTTGTCATACTCATGTCGGGTCACCGTAAACCCGCTAGCTATGTTATTCTCGCCAACGAGAAAATAATCTTGACTAAAGATTCGCATTTCGGTTACTTTTATTCCTCGTCTGTAGGGCTCCTTGTTGTATGGGGTATTTTCGTCAGAAAGAGCGGTTGCGAAGTACAAACCCAGTGTTATGTCATGTGTTCTCTTAATGGATTCTATCTCGTCCGCAAGGTATTTATATGACTGCCAATCTTCCGTAAATAAGGCGTCGATATATATATCGTCGTAGCTTTTAACGATCGCATCAAATATAGCTTCCCTTTCAGCTTTGTTCTTTGCACCCAGCCACTTACGGGCGTTTTCGGGAGTGGCGCCAGCGTTTATCCAGTCGGTCATCATACCTTCTTCGATGGCTATAGCGAGCTTTTCTGGATCTGTTTTCAAAGACTCGTCTAGCTCCAAGGACTCTGCTGTTGGTATGGTTTCTTTTATTTCAGCAATTATTTGGATTTCGGATTTTGTTTCTGGCATGGTATTTACCGCTCCAGGAGTTTCGACTTGCTGTTCTTGCTGGGGTGGTGTGTTTATAGCTTCGTTGTCGGTTTTGTCGTTATTTATGAATTTTTCTGCCATCACGATGCCACCAGTCGCTACTAAAACAACGAGTGCGCGTACGACCCATTTGCCGATTGGCGATTTAATAAATTCTGTAATCTCTTTCTTGAGCATATTTTTTTACTCTTATTCTAAAATAAATTATATTTTGTACAAAAGACATATAACGAGATAAAAATTGGAATTATAAAAAATACGATGAAATTAAAAGCTCTGTCTAAAATAATCCGTTTTACCAAAGTCTCATCCTTAATATCCATATTTTCCGATGGTATCAGACAACGCCCGTCAATGTCTGTAATTTTTTTCAATTCTCTGCAAATTTGCAAGCTTATTATTCTTCCTAATCTTCCAATTTCTAGCCCTTCTCTGATAATAAACATTCTTGTAATAATTACTACAAACCAAGCCGCAAGCGGATAAGAGAAATGCAAATCGCCCGATATCACTTTTAAGAATATCCAAGAAATGGAAGCTAAATATAGCAGATATGCAGTTTTTTGCTGATCAGACCTTCTGCTAATTTCTGCTTTGATCGCAGTGAAGTCTGATAGAAGGAAATTAGCTTGTATTTTTTGTGATGATTCTTTATTCATAAAAATTATTATCTATAACTAAAAAAATGTTGCCCGGGTAGGATTCGAACCCACGCATGACGGAGCCAAATTCCGTTGCCTTACCACTTGGCTACCGGGCAATATTCACTTTTGTATTGTTAAAAGGCTTGGCTACTCCCCAATTTCAAATTAACTGCCTAAAAAGCCTTGAATATATTTTGCCTTACTTTCAGGAAAAAATCAATATTTGTTAGTGTATGTGTTTCTTGTCAGTATTATTTTCGTCTGAATTGAGTGTTGTATTTCTTGATTTGTCTTGTATTAATTAATATGAACCCCGTTAGAATTTTGACTTATTCTAAGTTGGGGCATAAATCAATAAATTATTAATAATTTTACACTATTGGCATTTGCTTATTGCTGTAAAATTCTAACGAGGTGAAACTGCCAATTCCAAAAAATATGCCCCAATTTAGCGACTCTCCGGCCTTATTTCTGTCTGCCGGAGCTTTTTCAGCAAATTTTTATTTGGCCCATCAAGGCAATATTGAAGAGTTAGAATCTTTTGAAATGCCCCGGGATATGAGGGATAAGAAAAAATTCCAGGCCAGGGTGGAATACACAATCCATAGCCTTTTGGACGAATACCAATTCCGGAGCATTTATCTTTTCGCGCCGGAACATGTCGCCAAGCGCATAGTTAAAGGTCTGGAGCCGAGCGAAGAGGAAAAGATAAAGATCAAGTTTTTCGGGGAATATGTCAATCTCCACCCGCTGGAACTCTTGAAGATGTTTTGGGGACAAATCGGAATTTTGATCAGATCTTCCATCGCTCCGCCGATGAGCTTGAAAATCAAAAAAATAATTGATCGGCGAAGCCTGAGACAACCGGCGATTCAGAAAAATGCGGCATAAAAAAAGTCCCGAGTACTCGGGACTTTTTCAAAATGTCTTTGTGATTATTTCAATGTAACTGTCGCGCCGGCCTCTTCCAATTTTTTCTTCATCGCTTCCGCATCGGCCTTAGCCACTTTTTCCTTGATAACTTTCGGAGCGGCATCTACCAGGTCTTTAGCGTCTTTGAGCCCCAGTCCAGTCGCTTCGCGAACCGCTTTGATGACGTTTATTTTTGACGCACCGACGGCCGTAACTTCCACGTCAAATTCGCTTTTTTCCTCCACGGCTTCAGTCGCGGCAGCCGGAGCGGCGCCAGCCATCATCATCGGAGCGGCGGCGCTCACGCCGAATTTTTCCTCCAAAACTTTCACGAGTTCCGAAAGATCCAAAACGCTCATTTTTTCGATCTCCGAAACAAGCTTTTGGAATTTTTCCGGGACCACCACCTCTTTTTTTTCTTCAGTCATATTGTTTTATTAGTTAGTTATTTCAACCCTTGGCTAATCCGCCTTGGGCGAAAAAAATTTATTAATTAACTTTGTTTCGCGTCAGTTACAGCCTTTAAAACCTGAACTAACCCGCGTAAATTGCCCGCCAAAACATTCACAAATCCGGAAACTGGGGCATTTATCGTTCCGACGAGTTTGGCCAGAAGTTCCGGTTTGCTCGGAATGAGCGACAGTGCTTTGACCTCTTCCGCGTTTAATTCTTTTACGCCTAAAATTCCGCCAACCATCTTTAGATTTTCATTAGTTTTGGCAGTCTTGGCAATTATCTTGGCAGCGACTACTTCATCTTGGCTGGAAATCGCCAGTGCGATCTGGCTTTCTAATTTCCGCGCGTCAATTTCAATGCCAGCATCTTTGAGCGCAAGATTTATGAGTGTTTTTTTAGCCACTTTAAGTTCCACCCCTTCTTTTCTGAGTTCGCCGCGAAGAGCCATCATATCTTTGACGGCCAAACCTTTATAATCGGAAAAGACAACGGCTTTAGAATTTTTCAGCTTATCCGCCAAGTCCTTGACGATGGATTTTTTTTGTTCTTTAGTCTGTGCCATGCAAGTCTATTAAAAAATAAAAACTGCGTTGCCCGCAGAATTATTCATGTCATTCCGGACTTGCCTGCCCCGTAGCAAGCGAAGCTTTGCTTCTGGGGATCCGGAATCTAATCAGATTAGATCCTGAATCAAGTTCAGAATAACACTTTTTCCTCGACGGGACTTATTGCTGCCCGTTGTCTGCGGATGTGTTTAATACTATATTGTAAACGCTAATGTGTCAACCCCTATTCAGCTTTCGCTTCTTCCGCTTTTTCTGCCTTTTGCGGTTCAGTAACCGGGGTAGCTATTTCGACTTTCGGTGCTTCTACAGTTTCTGCTTTCACTTCTTCCGATTTTGCAGCAACAGAAGGTTCAATTACGACTTCCTTATCCTCCTTAGCTGGAGCTTCTACTGGAACCTCTTCAACTTTCTTGGCCGGAATCTTCACTTTTCTTTTTTCACCGGTTAGAATCCCTTGTTTCAAAAAAAGATTATAAGCCGTGTCAGAAACTTTCACGCCCTGACTTATCCAATATTTAATTCTTTCGTCCTTTAAAACTGCCTTCTTGAGGCGCGGATCGTAGCTACCCAAAACTTCCACATGCGTTCCGCCCGGAGCAACCGTGTGCTCCTGAAGCATTATCTTAAATTGAGGTCTGTTCTTTTTTCCAACTCTGGCAAATCTGATGGTTAACATAAAGTGACAAATTTAATTACTTGTCCAGTTTACCCGACATTTTCAAGGGTGTCAACCCCATAGTACATAAGTCGCTGAAAATGGCCGCTTGAAATATTTTGACCGATATTCGGTAACATTTAAGAACGTTTGACAAAAAACATAAAAACTGGTATAATGGGGTTGTCTGGTGAGAAAAACAAAAACTGAAACTGAATAAAAAACGCGTCAAAATGGCTTGAAATAGTTGCTTTGACAACAGAAGACAGGATCCTTATGGAGGCTGTCTTCTGTTGTTTTTTGGGGTAGTTTAACAACTAATTGAAAGGAGACCGCCATGTCAGAGCGAGAACTTTGGTTAGAAACTAAAGAAACATTGCTCGCCGCCAAGGCGAGTCCTATCTTTCCAAAGACCCGGAAGGATCTGCGGGAACTTATTCGGCACATCCGAAAAGTGATCGCGGAAAACGATCTATGCGACCGCCCGGCCGCGTAGCCAGCATTTCCCTCCCGCTTTTTCCCCTAAGACCTCATCGGCAGAAATCCAACTGACTGCGCCAAGCGCATGATCAGACTGCCGAATGGGGTCTTTCTTTTGCAAAAAAAACGGCCCGCCTAGCGAAATTGCCAGACGGGCTCGAACCTATGCGCCTCTTTCCTTCCACCCGGAAAGAAAATCATCCAAACCTCGCACAAGTCCCTTGGTATTTTCTGAGCAGAACTCCAGGCACATCGGGAGTTGCTTTTTTTTAACTGACCTTTTTATCCCAGAGAAGGATATGTTTAAATAATAAAGTCCCTTTTTGTAATAAGCTCCGATTTTTATACGCCTCACTTCATTTTCCGAAAAGAATCCTTCTAACACTTCCCGGGCAAGCTCCCTCGCGACTTTTCGTTCTTTAAATATGCGAGCGCTCTTCTCCTGGTCAGCACACTTTTTTTCCGGCCTGATATATTTCTCTTGGTTTTTCGCTTTAATCTTTACGGTAAAAATATTAATCAGTTCATGAAGTGATATCTGGTCCGGAGATTTTCTTACTTCGTTGAGCAAGAAAGATTTTAGATTTTTGGTTATTCTGCCCAATACTCGTATCTGATTCATCTTTTCCTGATCATAATTTACCAGAGTTATCGCAATGGCTAGCTGGAAAGAATGCAATTCCGAAAAGTCTTTTACGACGAATTCACAGCGTTCCTTGTTTACTTTTCTCCAAATTACTGGGTTTTTCCCAAAGAGTTTCGTCAGATAAGAGCTTTGCAGCCCGACTTTTTCGTTAGCGAGCTTAATTTCCTCAAAAATTTTTAGAGAAAAGTTAATGATAAATTTCCCTCTTTCCCCGCTAATTTCAAAACGTGAATCTTTTCCGGAAAATCCGCGAAGCCGAAAGTTAGACATTAGCACTTCCCATTCCTTGCGAATAACGGGAATCGTAAACATCCTTACCTCCTCTGAAATATTTTATATAATTCATTAATTGCTATTTTTCAATTGAAAAAGATCCACAACTTAAAAAGCATACACTAAATATGCTTTTTTGTCAATCTCGCAAATTCAAAACTTTATAAACTTTCTAACTTTATAAACTATTAAGTATCTTTCCGCCTTGCCCAACCTGGTCAAAATGAATAGAGAGAAGTTTCGAAATACCGTCTTCACCCATTGTAACGCCGTATAAGCAACTGGCTTGGCGCATAGTTTCGCGATTATGAGTAATGATGACAAATTGCGTGTTGCCCGAAAGTTCCTGAATGATGCGGCTAAATCGCCTTGAATTAGCTTCGTCGAGCGCGGCTTCCACTTCATCCAAAACCGCAAAAGGCGGCGCGCTGTGGGAAATGATGGCAAAAAGAAGGGCCAGGGCCGTAAGCGTCCTTTCCCCGCCTGAAAGCATCGGCAGGCCGCTAATCCTTTTGCCTGGCGGCGAAGCGAAGATATCTATGCCCGCCTCATTTTTTTCCGGCATATCTTCTTTTTCTTCTTGTGTTTCAGTGTCCGCATCAGCCTCTCCGTCGTTTTCCAATCCTTCTTCCTTGGTCCGCGCCGATCTTTTTTTCACTTCCACTTTTTTTAGCCCGGCATTGCCTCCGCCGAATATTATCCTAAAATATTTGGTGAACTCCTTGTTAATCTCCTCAAAAGTAGAAACAAAAACTTCATTTATCTTCTGGTCCATTTCTTTGATGACCTCCGTCAATGATCCTATGGCTTTTTCCAAATCTTCCGATTCATTGGTCAAAAATTCATACCTCTTCTTTGTTTCTTCATATTCTTCAATAACTAAGGGATCAATACCGCCAATCTGTTCCAGTTGCAAGCGCAGTTTTGATATTTCTTTTTCCATCATTTCCCGGTCCACTTCATTGATTGCCCCATTCAGTTCTTCCACCGGTATTTTCAGCTCGCGCAAAACCTCCGCCCGAAGATCCTCTTCGCGCACCTCGACCCGAGTCATGGAAATTTTTGCGTCATTCCACTGATCCTTGAGTTTGCCAAGGTCTTCCTGCTTTACGCGCAGATTCCGTTCGATCTCAAAAAATTTCTGGCGTTTTTGTTTGTCGGCTTGCGCTTCTTCTTCAATTTTTCGGACAATATCTTGAATCGCCAATTTTATTTTTTTAATCTCCGCTCTAATTTCTTCCAGTTTGCCTTTCAATTCTTCGCTGGCGAAAAAATTAGGTTCACTTTTTTTCACAAATTTTTCCGAATCATTTTGAATTTTTTCTTTTTTCCCTTTTTCTATGTCGACTTTCAGGTCATGCAAACGCTGCTGGATAACGGTTGCGTATTCTTTTACTTCCTGCAAGTCTTCCAGCTTTTCCACTTCGTTTATTTTTTTCACTAAATTTTCCTGATCCCTCCTGATTTCTTCAAGATTTTCCCTGACATACGCAAGATCAATTGGAATGCTGGTATTTTTCATCTCTTCCAACATTTCCAGATTTTTCTGTTTTTCTTTCGCGATTTCAATCCGTCCTTCAGTTATCACCAGCTCGCGCTCCCGCTCATTGAGCCTGCCTCGAAGCTCGGCTTGTGATTTTTCCAATTCAGCCATCTTCGTGCTTCCAACTTGAATGGATGATTCTCTGTTTATCTCGTCAGTCAATTTATCCACTTCTCGCTGAATATGCATCATTTTTCTTCCCAATTCATCCTTGTTTTCGTTCAAACTGGAAGATTCCTTTTTGAAATTATTCCAAAGATACGAAAACAGCATAGTTTGTTTTTCCCTGAGCTTCACGGAAAATTCTTCCCCCTGAACCGCTTTCTCGGCCTGCCTTTTGAGCATCCGAAGGTGCGGCTTTATCTCTTCCGCTAGATCGCGAGCCCGGCTAAGATTTTCCCGAGTAGAATCCATTTTGCGGATCGCCCGTTCCTTTTTTATCTGGTATTGCTTCACGCCGGCCGCCTCTTCAATTATGGATCTCCTTTCGATCGGGGTGGCCGTGAGCACCGCGTCCGCCATCCCTTGATTGACGATCGAATAGCTTTCTTTTCCAATTCCGGCTTTAGCCAGAAGATCAACTACGTCCTGAAGGCGCACCCGCGAACCATTGATCAGATATTCGCTTTCTCCACTCCTGAAAACTTTACGGGTGATTGAAACTTCTTCAAATTCAATCGGAATCTTTTTGTCCGAATTATCCAAAAAAATGGTCGCTTGGGCGCTTCCTAATCGCGACTTTTTTCCCGAACCGGCGAAAATTATGTCTTCCGCTTTTTTTCCGCGAAGATTTTTCATCGATTGCTCGCCCATTACCCAGCGGATGGCATCGGCAATATTCGACTTTCCGGAACCGTTTGGCCCGACGATCGCCGTCACCACCGTGCCGCCACTGTGGGAAAAAGAAAAATCCAACGTAGTTTTGTTGGCGAAAGATTTAAATCCTGAAATTTCTACTTTCTTGAGATACATTATCCGCGAGAATTGTGTTTATTTTGGCTTTTGTCGGCTACCAATGGCAAGAATTTTATTATTTGGAGAAAGTTTTTACAGCCAGCCTTTTACTTCCATGGCTTTGAGAGCAGCGTCCTTTTGTGCCTCCTGTTTGGAAGACCCTTTGCCTTCCGCGACCAGTTCTTCATTTAGATAAATTCCGACTATGAATTTTTTGTCATGATCGGGACCGGATTCCTCAAGCACCCGATAAGACGGAGTGATTGATTCTTTTTCTTGGGCGTCCTCTTGAAAGCGGCTTTTGGGATCCATATATAATTTTTTCTCGATAATTTCAGGAAGCGCGCTGACTACATTTTCCATCACAAACTTCTTGACAACTTGATAACCTTGATCTTTTTGATCCAGATACATCGCTCCGATTATCGCTTCAAACGCATTAGCTAAAAGATATTGGCGAGCTTTCCCTGTGTCCTTGGCTTCTCCGCGGCTCATTAAAAGATATTCCTCAATCCCGATTTTTTTTGATATTTTTGCCAACATTTCCCCATTCACCAAAGCGGCTCTCCAATTGGTTAATTCTCCTTCCGGATTCTGGTAATTTTTATAAAGAAATTCAGTCACGACCAACTCTAAAACAGCGTCTCCTAAGAATTCCAATCGTTCGTTGTGATCCAACTTATATCTGCGGTGCTCGTTAAGATACGAACGATGAGTCACCGCCTGTTGAAGGATATCAATATCATTAAATTCAACTCCCAGTTTTTTGGCCAGATTTTCTATCATGCAATTCCCAATTCCTAATTGCCAATTTCCAATAAAAATTCATGTGAAATTAGATATTGATAATTAGAAATTTAAAAAAATTATTTAACGTCTTCGAATTCCGCTTTATTCGCGCTTTCGCCTTTGATAGTTTCATTGTCCTTTTTCGATTCATCATCTTTCATTGGTTCCCCCAATTCGCGATAGATTGTTCCCAGCACTCCATTAACAAACCTTCCGGAAGATTCACCGCCAAAAGATTTGGCCAGCTCGATAGCCTCGTTGATAGCCACTTTGGGAGGAACTTTTTCGTAGTCGCCGTAAAGAAGCTCAAAAATGCCCAGCCGTAAAATATTACGATCCACGGCCGTAACCTGGGCCAGCGGCCATTCCGGAGCGCATTTCTCAATCAGTTTGTCGATTTTTTCCCGGTTTTCCAACGTGCTCTTCACCAAATAAAAAACGAATGAATCATCATCCATTCCCGGCCCGAATTCGCCGACATTCTTTTTGATAATCTCTTCAATCACGGCATTGTCTTGACCCCTAAAATCCCACTCGAAAAGAGATTGCATTGCTATTGAACGTGACAAATGACGGTTAGCCATATTTTAAAAAATTTCCGCGAAACGGTTTTTATTTTTTCTTGGACTTTTTATTAATTTTCTTCATTGTGTCTACAACTTCTTTCCCTTTATAAAATCCGCATTTGGCGCAGACTGAATGGGCGTTCGTTAGCGCTCCGCAATTGGAACACTTTACCAAGTTTTTACTTTTCAGCGCGAGCATCTTTCTGGCTCTGTCGCGACGGGCTTTTGTGTGCCGTTGTTTCATTACTGGCATAATAAAAAGGTCAAAAGCTTAAAGGAAAAAGTCAAAATTAAGTAATTTTGATCTTGAATTTTGCCTTTAGCTTTCGGAAAAAATAATTATTTATCAAATTAAATATATCACTTAGCGGGCTTTTTGGCAAGAAAGTTGGCTATTTTTAAGAGAATTTTTAACCGGTGCGAAGCTTTGGCGATGAATGGGGCACGGACCGTGAATTTTGAGCATATCCATATGTCTTTTAGTGCCATAACCTTTATGGCGGTCAAAAGAATACTCGGGATATTTTTGGTGCATCTCTTTCATCAGCCGATCGCGCGTCACTTTGGCTATGATGGACGCGGCCGAAATGGATTTGATATATTTGTCTCCGTTCACAATCGCCTTTTGCTCTTGGCTTAGATTTGGGATTTTCTTGTTTCCGTCCAGTAGAATTATTTTTTTCAAAGGTCCGACCTTAAACCGGCCAGGGTCAGACCTTTCTAAATCTACCAACGCTTTTTTCATCGCCAAAAAACTAGCTTCCAAAATATTGATCCGGTCGATGGTTGAGTGGTCGCATATTCCAACTCCGACATGAAAATTTTCCAGAATAAAATCATACAGTTTTTCTCTCTGTTTTTCGGATAAAGTTTTAGAATCACGAACTAAATCAAATTGCCCCTCTCCCCACCCTCTCCCGCTGGGAGAGGGGGCTAGGGGGTGAGGAAAATTCTTTAATGTTGCAGCACAAGCCACAACCGGTCCCGCCAACGGTCCTCTCCCCGCTTCATCAACGCCGATAATTATTTCGTAACCGCTTTCCAGAAGTTTTTTTTCCAGTTCAAATGTGGAGATTATTGACCCCGTTAGAGATTTACTCATAAATATTTTTTGCAAAAATAATCCTGATCAAAAAAACTGACCCCGTTAAAAAAACAATATAGTAAAAATCTCTAATGGGGTTGACTTTGTCATGATTTTATTATATCCTTAATTTCAGTTCCTAAAAAGTTACCGCCGAAAATCTCTTGCCGGGAGGACAAATGATAAACGGACGCTTCAAGATAACGCCAAAGGAAAACATTTTTTGGAAAGAAGCCAAGTTTTTCGGAAAATTTATCTGGAACAACAAGGGAAAATGCTTGTTCATTGTTGTGATCTCTATAATAGTTCCTTTTATCCCCGTTGGTTCGGCGGCCGCGATGCCACTGATCCAAAAATACCGCAAACTGCGGCAGAAAAAAATACCAGAAATTCGAACGATTGATGCAAAAAAACTGGAGCCTGTTTAAGCCCTAAACAGTGCTCCTTTTTTGTTTCCATAATTCCATGGTATAATTTTCTTAATAAAAATCTATCTCGCAAAACCCATTGGGCAACCAGGGAAATGGAGATAGAAAACACTATGTCTTATTCTATCAGAAAATTATATTTTATATTGTTTGTAAGGCTTTGATTTTTTAATTAAGGCTTTTTAAATTTCTAATCACTGATTCTGAATAAATCCTAACCATCCAACAACGAAAATTTAGAATTAAACATTCAAACATTGGACATTGATTAGAAATTAGAAACTGTAAGCAGAAGATTATGTCAGAAACCTCCAAATTAAAATTTACCCACCTGCATGTCCATACGCATTACAGCCTTTTAGACGGTCTCGCCAAGATTGATGATCTGCTTGACCGCGTGAAAGAGCTAGGCATGGACTCCGTCGCTATCACTGACCACGGGGTGCTTTATGGAGCCATCGAATTTTTCATCAAAGCCAAGGCAAGAGGATTAAGGCCGATCATCGGCTGCGAAATGTATTTGACGCCAAATGACTTGCACAGCAAGAATGCTGACAGTCTGGACCGAAGAAGAAATCATCTGATTCTTCTGGCGAAAAATGAAAAAGGCTACAAGAATTTGATGAAACTAATTTCCATCGCACATCTGGAAGGATTCTATTATAAACCCCGGATCGACCGGAAAGTTCTCCGCGAGCTCTCGGATGGACTTATCGGGCTGAGTGCTTGCGCTGAAGGCGAAGTGCCGTCGACCGCCATCGCCGGCGATCTGGAAAAAGCCGAAAGGCTGGCGCTTGAATATCAGGACATCTTCGGAGCAGGAAATTTTTACCTTGAACTTCAACGCCATCCGCGATTTCCCAATCAGGAAATTGCCAATCAAGCACTGATTTCAATCTCAAGAAAAACCGGCATTCCCCTGATCGCCACCAATGACGTGCACTATATTCATAAAGATGACGCGGCTATCCAGGATATTTTGATTTGCATCCAGACCAACCGCAAAGTAAGCGAATCAGATCGGATGAACCTGACCGATTTTGAACTTTATTTAAAAAGCCCAGAAGAGATGGCGGAAAATTTCAAGGATGTTCCCGAAGCGGTGGAAAATTCCCAGAAAATCGTTGAACAGTGCAAGCTTGAGATAAAACTCGGAGAAACCCAGCTTCCGCATTTTGAAGTTCCGGACGGTTTTGACCCCGAAAGCTATCTCCGCCATCTTTCGGAAAAGGGAATGGAAAAACGCTACGGAAAAAACATTTTGCCGGCTCACCGGGAAAGAATGGAGTTTGAACTGGACGTTATTAAAAGAACCGGTTTTGCGTCATATTTTTTGATCGTTCAGGATTTCGTCAATTGGGCCAAGGACCAGGGAATTATCGTCGGTCCCGGGCGCGGCAGCGCGGCTGGGAGCTTCGTTTCCTATCTTATCGGCATTACCAATATCGATCCGATTAAATATGACCTGCTTTTTGAAAGATTTCTCAATCCAGAAAGAATTTCCATGCCGGATATCGACATGGATTTTGCCGACAACCGACGCGATGAAGTTTTGGAATATGTCCGAAAAAAATATGGAAATGATCACGTGGCCCAAATCATCACTTTCGGAACAATGGCGGCTCGAGCCGCTATCCGCGATGCCGGACGAGCATTGGGACTCTCATATGATTTTTGCGACAAAACCGCCAAGCTCATCCCCATGTTTTCATCTATTGAAAAAGCCCTGGAGGAAGTGAAGGAATTTAAAGATCTTTACTCAAGCGGAGCGGATGCCAAAAAGTTGATTGACAGCGCCAAACGCCTGGAAGGAGTGGCCCGCCATGCGTCGATGCACGCCTGCGGAGTGGTTATTACCAAAGATCCAGTGACTGAATATACACCACTCCAACACATCACCGGCAAGGGCGAAGGAACCGTGACGCAATATTCTTCTTCCACCAAATCCAGCTTTGTGGAAAAAATCGGACTTTTGAAAATCGATTTTTTAGGGCTTAAGAATCTTACCATCATTCAAAATACCTTACGCATCGTCCGAAAAATAAAGGGACTAGAGATAAATATTGATAACATTCCACTGGATGATAAAGACACTTTTACGCTTCTCAAAAAAGCTGAAACGACTGGAGTGTTTCAATTGGAAAGCTCCGGCATGAAGCGATATCTAAAGCTTTTAAAACCTTCTGCATTGGAAGACATCATCGCGATGGTCGCGCTCTACCGTCCAGGACCAATGGATTGGATCCCCGATTTTATCTCCCGCAAACACGGAGAGAAAGAGATGCGCTACCTTCATCCTAAATTGGAACCAATTCTCAAAAAAACTTATGGCGTAGCCGTTTATCAGGAACAGGTCATGCAGATCGCCAGGGATTTAGCCGGATTCACGCTTGGTGAAGCGGATGTTTTGCGCAAAGCGATGGGCAAGAAAATATTTGAACTGATTCGTGAACAAAAACAAAAATTCATCGAAGGTTGTGTTCGACAAGGAATCAACAAACGCATCGGCGAAAAAGTTTTTGAATTTATTGAACCGTTTGCCGGTTATGGATTCAACCGATCCCACGCCGCTTGCTACGCTCTCATCGGCTATCAAACCGCTTATCTTAAAGCGCGTTTTCCGGCGCCCTTTATGGCCGCCTTGCTCACTTCGGATCAGGATAACATTGATCGGATTGCTATTGAAATTTCCGAATGCCGCGACATGGGCATTGAAGTTTTACCGCCAAATATAAATGAAAGTTTTGAAGATTTCGCCGTCATTATTGATCCTGAAGAAAATCCGCCAGCCGGCGGAGAAAGAATACGTTTTGGACTTAACGCAATAAAAAATGTCGGCCATACGGTGGCTCATGAAATAGTTGAAGAGAGAAAGAAGAGCGGAAAGTTCAAGAACCTGACTGAATTCGTCGAACGAGTGGCAACTAAGGATCTGAACAAAAAATCTATCGAAGCTCTGGCCAAAGTTGGCGCGCTAGATGAACTCGGAGAAAGAAATCAAATATTGGCGTCTATTGAAAATATTTTGACACACGCCAAAAATTTTCATAGCCTAAAAAATTCCAACCAGGCTAGTCTTTTTGGAGCAGAAGAAATAAACCTACCGGAAATCACTTTGGTACCCGCTGTGCTTTCAGAAAAAAGGCAGCGTCTGGCCTGGGAAAAGGAGCTTTTGGGACTTTACATCAGTGATCATCCAATTAGAGAATACAAGGAATACTTCGATAAAGTAGCCACGCCAATCAAGGAAATTGGAACACAAAATGTTGGTTTGAGTGTCACGGTCGGAGGAGTGATATCAAAGATACAAAAAATAAATCTAAAAAATCAAAAGATTATGTCCTTTGTGACGATTGAGGATACACTGGGAAAAATGGAGATCTTGGTTTTTCCCAAGGTTTTGGAAGATACCGAATCCGTTTGGATTGAAGATAAAATTATCCTGGCTAGCGGAAAAATTTCGGATAAAGATGGAACTTTTAAAATGCTCTGCGACAGCGCCAAAATTGTAACTCAAAAAGACATGGAGCAATTTCAAAGAGTTTTGTCCACCCAAAAAATAAACGGCAGAGCAGATACCGAAAAAAAATACTCTCGTTTGATAATTACTCTTCCCGATAACTCTGATCAGGACGTTATCAAAAAACTTTCCGAATTTTTTGACACATGCGACCGCGGAAATGTGAAGCTCTATCTTTCCATAAATAACTCGCGTTTGGAAACTCCTTTCTGCATCAATCCGGCGGATAATATAAAAGAGCTGATAAAAAAGATCGTTCCGGAAGGAAGGATAGAATTGTTTTAGCAGCAGCCTCCAGAGTCGTTGACAAAGCCGCAGAAAAATGCTATGTTTTGCGGTTCCTAGTTCGTTTCAAAAAAAAACTATCCGGGAGGATACAGCTTTGGCAGAAGATGAGTTCATTCCCAACGCTCCTTATGTGTTTCGGAGTGGCAATCGCCGGGAAAAATCATTGGAAATTCTGATGTTTCAGGATTACGGTTTCCTCAAATGGTATCTCAACAAACTCGATTCCATGCGGGGAAAACGGAAGAATTTACTGCATCAACACCTTGATTGGCTGGTCCGTCAAGGCGAAAATCGCACCGCCAAAGCGCTTTGCCAGAAGTGCGGACATGAAAGACCTATTCGCATTTTTTCCGCTTGGGGCAGCGAGCGTTATGGATATATGATTAATCTGTTTTATGCTTGTTGTGGTCGGCCGGAGTGCAAAGAAATGTTGGAAACGCAGGAATTTGGAAAGCCTTTTTTCCTGCCGCTAAAATTCTCATCTATCCTCCGTTTCCGGAGAAAAACGGATCAGCAATCAGTTGTTCATCTTTTGAGAACTGCCCATCAGCTTCCCGAGCGTCTCACCGCGGAATCAGCCTTTCGGTTTTTTTCGGAACCGTAATTGCTGATTGGAAAAACAAAAATCCCGCTTCGCAATGTCGGAGGTGGGATTTTTTAATTTTGCCTATTCGAATTTTATGGCCACGATCTCTGGAGTGGCGGCCGTACGCATCGTGGGTCCCCAGACTCCCACGCCGCTCGACGTATAAATTGAAAATTTTCCGTCCGTCTTGAAACCATAGTCATAACCTTTATAGATCAGCCAGGTGATAAATCTGAGCGGGAACAATTGCCCTTTATGCGTGTGCCCGGCAAGCTCAAAGTCAATTCCAGCTTCTTTAACCTTCTCTATTTGCGCCGGGTTATGATAAAGAAGAATGGACGGAAGATCCGGATTATAGCTATTGATGGATTTTATCGCTTCACCAATATTTTTAGATTCACCGCGTTCCGGATAGCTTATACCGACAATTTGCATTCCCTCGACATTCGCCTTTTCATCATTTAAAATTTTAATCCCCGTGTTTTTGACGGCAGCGAAAGCTTTATTCACACCAAGATATGTTTCGTGATTTCCAGTAACATAGTAGATTCCCCATGGAGCCTCAATGTTTTCAAGCGGCTTCGCAATCCCAGTCAGGTCGCCGTCCATTCCGTCAAAAAGATCGCCGGTTATAAAAACTATCTCCGGGCTCAATTCATTTATCCTTCCGATAATGCCGTATAGAAAATCTGCTTTTAAAATATGTCCAAGATGCACATCGCATATCTGAACCGCTGTTTTCCCACGCCATGATTCAGGCAGATTGTTTATCTTTACTGAAATGTATTTTATCTGCGGATTAAAAACACTAAAAATTCCGTAACTTACATAGATAAGCACCAAAATAATGATAGACACTCCCAGGGTTTTGGTATTGGCGCTATATCCGACAAATCTTATGATGCCGACCATCAACCATCCCAGAGCAAAGCCCACAACCAATTCAGTGAGGATTCCGAACCACAGACTAGTTGAAAAATAAAATATCCTGGTGAATAAAGTTTCTTTCAGGCGAGCCGCGATCGAGGCGGCAAAAAAGAACATTGGAAGCAAAATTAAAATAATCGCCAAAATCAGTTTTGCTTTATAAGCAACTATCTTGAAGAAATTAACGATAGAATAATACACAAAAAAGTGACTTCCAAAAACCACTGACATAAAAACCACCAGAAACAGTGCGAACAACCAATAATTGCTGCTGTGAGACATATTTTCTTTTTTTGGACTTAAATAAAACTAATCTGCCGACGAAAATCGACTGCTTGCTTAAATTCTATCCTTTTTCTTCAATATCGGCAAACTTTGATTCTTTCCAATTTTTCATCGGCCATCTCCTGTTCTTGAATAATAACTTTCATATCTTTTGGCCTTGGTATCTGATTTTTTTAAAAAATTTTTTGGCTAAAAAGCTGGACGGCGCACGATAGGCAGGCTTCCCCGGTTTTCCTCCTATTTTAACATAATCTCTCATATTTGCTCATGCAATTCACTCAATTATAGTTTCTCAAAGTTTTTTAACTTTTTCCTCCATAAAGTTTTCCAGTTTATCTATTATTTTGCTTTCCTCTAAATATTCAACTTCTTTATAAGCGAATTTCAGATTTTCCAGATATTTTTTTAGCTCGTTGATCAGAATATCGGATCCTTCTTTTTTTTCATCCTCTAAAAGGGTATCCCTCATCGCCGTCTCCCATTCATTTTTTACTCTAAAAAAAGTTTTCAAATAACTGTTAAATACAACTTCTTTCATTTCAATCTTCTCAAATCGCTCCAGCTCGGCTTCATCGAAAGAGTTGCGATATCCTCCATTTTTTCCTTTTATTATATTTTGACTGGGATCATTTTTCAAGTGTAAATAACTTTCGTAACGAAAAACATGGGATGGACCGCCCGAATTTAGCAGATCGTCTATTTCTTTCAATTTATCTTTCATGCTGGAAATTAAGTTATCCAGCCAGTGAATGAAGTCTTTTTTGTATTTTTCTAGGGCTTCCATGTCTCTCCTAACTTCTTCCGAGGTCATTTTTTCTGACACTGGATCATTTGACCGATAAAGTATTTCTTTCCGGGGAAAATCTACAAAAATAACTTCGCCAATTTTTTCGTCTTTTTTCCCTGAAACTTTTGGGGGATTTTCACGCATAAAATTATTTATTTTTTGTTATGTTCCCAATGCCGATGTTCGACATAAACTATCCGCCACCAATTTTGTCCCAAAAAATATCCGCCGATTGCTCCTCCTGACAGGAAAATAAATTGGGCGTAAAACGGAAGATAGCATAATAACCCAAGAAAAATCGTTGATTGCGGGATTAGTCCTTTTGAAAAAAACTTTTTAATGTACCAAATCTCCGCAAGCACATGGACGATAGTAGCCAAAAGTATTCCTAAAAAAATGGCGCAGAATACATAAAAAATCTTCTTCATAAATTTTTCAATATTTTCATAATTTCTTCCGGCGACTGAATAAGCCAATCGGGGTTGTATTTGCGCAAGCCCTCAGCATCATTAAATCCCCAGCCGACTGAAACTATTCGCAGCCCCGCCTCCCGTGCCGCCTTGATATCGCGTATTTCATCCCCGAAATAAATCGCGTCCATGTTTTTTATTCCGCTCTTTTTCAAAAAATTTTTGATCGCTTTGCCTTTTCCCCAAATATTCGTTTCCGAATTAATAGACTTGAAAAATAGTAGATTGTTTTCCGCGAGAAATTTTTCCACACTTTCTTTGGAATTAGAAGTAATGATGTGCATAGCATATTTTTCCTCAGAGATCCGGCGGAGCACTTCGGGAATTTCCGGAAAAGGCCGGACATTTCGAATTTCTTTTTTCAAGATTTTGCGTACCCGCCCAATAAAAAATGGGATGTCCAACAACGGCAATCCGGAGTATTTGATGAGTTCTCCAGCTTCCATTTTCCTTATTTTTTTTAGTTCCGCATTATCTATTTTTTTGAGTTTATACTCCGGGCCAATCCGATTCACTATGTCCACTATTAAAAGAAGCGTGTCAGCCAACGTGCCGTCAAAATCAAAAAGCAAAGTTATTTTTTTCCCGCTTGGTTTATCTTGCATGCCTTATTATAGCATAAAAAAGAGGCGATTTTGGGCCGCCTCGCCTTGCGATGCAAGATTGGAATCAGTTCTTTTTTTCCCACGATTCCAGGATTCTGAAAGTACCATTTTCAAAGACTGCCTTTTTGTTAGTCAGATCTTTTTCCAGATCCACCTTGTTTGGATAATATTTTTCAAAAGAATAGTACCTGATGTTAATACCGTTTCCAGACTTGGCGACAATGGCTAAATCATAACTGGTGCCAGATACCGGACTCTTGAGTTCTCCTTTCCCTAAATACATTCCGAGAGCGAAACCGCCGGCTAAAGCCACACAGAAAAATAATATAGCCCAGACAGAGGCAATTCCCATATACGCAATTTCTTCACTTTCTTTCATCGCTGCCTCCTTTAAATTTTTTGTGCCTAAATAATACCCCCCCCTACATGTGGCTTTGTCAATCAAAAATATTTATCTTTAAATTTTTTTACCAGTATTTTATTCGGTTGTAATCCCATCAAACTCCGGTCCGTCAGCTATGGCCGCTTCTTTAGTAGGCCGCACAACGCCATCCTTGTGATGAGCCGGCGAATAAATTGTATAAAGTTTAAGATCGCCTGATTCGGAAACATTCATCACGTTATGTTTGGCGCCGGCCGGCACGACTACTGCGTCGCCGTCAACAACAAAATATTCATTTCCGTCAATTACCACTTTTCCTTCTCCTTTTTCAAAGCGGAAAAATTGGTCATTCTCAAGATGGATTTCCATTCCAATTTCCTCTTTTGGACGAAGGCTCATGAGTACCAGTTGGCTATATTTCCCGGTATACAAAACCTCCCGAAAATTCTCGTTTTCCAAAGTTAACTTTTCGATATTATCCTTATATCCTTTCATTTTTTTATAATTAATTGTTAGCTGCTTTCATTTATACAAATTTTCGATATATTTATTTCTTTTTGGTTTTTTTCCATTCTACCAAACTCCCAGCCTGTATTTCTATTTTATCCGCTTTTCGCAAATTACGGATCTGTTTTTTATTTAAAATCGGAAAGTGCCGGACCTCCGCCAGATATTCCGGAATATAATCTATTTCTTCTTGGGTCGTCATCCATCCTAATTTATCAAACCTTTTTAGGTTCACCAGGGAAGAATAACTCCGTAAATTTTTCCTCCCTTCGTCGTCGATATACTCATGAAAATAACTCATGGCCAGTTCCCGAATTGAAGCATAGATTGGTTCGCGATAGCGGAGTGCCGCGTGGTTAGTTTTGGAGATAGCGCCCCATTTTCCGTTTCTTTTAAAAACCGCAACGACATGATCAAAATCATTTTTATTGGCCGTCAAATCAAGAAGCAAGGGCGGATGGCCTTGAAGACGGAATGCCAGTGCCGCAAGCACCGCCCCTTCCGTACAATGGCACATTTTCTTTTTAAGCACAGTTAAGGGAGAAAATGAAGTATCGCCATTTTCTTCAAAATTAATTTTCAGTTTGTCCAAAAAATTTTGCACCTTGACTGGGGTATCAAGTTTTTTCAGAACTTTTATTTCCTTTTTAAAAGATTCATTTTCCATAAAACTTTTTTCAATCGCCTCTTGCCCTCTACAGCACAAAATAATTCAGACCGCAAAAAGCTTTCAGACAGAACGTGAAGATCTTGCTTTTTTTAGGATAATTTCCCGTATTTTAAAAACACTTTTTCCGGAAACATTTATCTTAATTTTTTTCTTCCTCTCTCTTTTTTCCGCCTTTAATTTTCCCTGTTTCATATGGTCACATTCCTGATATCATGTACTCGCCGCTTTCTTTTTTTGAAAATTTTATATAAAATGTTCCGGAACTTCCTTTGATGCTTTTTCGAGTAATAGTCGCCTTAGCCTCGGATGAAGGATTGTTTTCGTCTATGGCTGGAATCATATAATTTTTAAGATCGCCTAAAAAATTACCCCGCTTATTTTCATCCGCAAGTATGCTTTTTAACAGATCTTTATATTTATCCCGGGAATCCTCAGTAAACAAACTCAGCGTTAAACAATAATTGCCTTGAGTAATAGCCTCCACCAGCAATTTCATTGTGGAATCTACCCGAAAAACGGCTGAACCTTGATTTTCCGGTTTAGGCAGTTTATCAAAAACACAATCCGCTTCCGAAGTTTTTTTGCTGGAATTTGACGCGGGAGATTTTTGCGAATTTGGTTTGACTGAATAATATCCCAAAAAAGCGATGGCCACCAAAAAAAAACCCGCTATTACAACAAAAAAAATTTTTTTTGAAAAAAATTTAGACTTTTTTTTATTGACAACTATCTCATCTTTTTTATTATTTAAACTGACAATGTGCGCGTCAACACCTTCACTGACATCCGACTTGGCATCGGCAACAAAAAATGGAACGGCTGTTTTAATTTCAGTTTTTCCCAGAACACTATTCACTTCACTTTCTGGCCAGCCAATTTTCAGCAGTCTTATCCTGATCTCCTCATCAGAAATTTTCATTTTCCGGCATTGAGAAACATAATTTACCAGCCTTGGATCGGGAAGCCTGGTCTTGTTTATTCTCCGGTTATTTTGAATAAATTCTCTCATTAATTCGACCAACGATTAATAATATCACCGATTTTAATTAGGATGCCGTTAAAAACCGAGTTGTTGATAATTTCGTCGAATTTTCCCGCTTTGTAAAAAATATAATAGAAGGCGATAATTATCAGCGTTATAAAAAAGAACGCCACAGCTTTTTTCCCGGCTGTAAGATTTTCCACTTTTTCCGCCAACCCGCTCCAATGGTAAAAAATAAGCAGGAACAGGAACGAAAAAACCGCAGCCAACATTAAAACTGGAGTTAGTTCGACTCCTCGGACTTTTTGTATGATACCACTCAAAAAAATTTCCAAACTCATGTTAATCCGCCTCTATTTTACCCTGAATCGGAAGATAAAGCAAAATCACTAGACCGGATTCGATTTTCTTTAAATAAAAAATTATTTTGAAAATCAAAATGCGGAAATTATTTTTTCAGTCATTTGAATATCTCTTATCATTCACAATCACTTTTTCTCTCCTCCTATTTTTCCAAGATTAGCCAAAACATAAATTCCGGACAATCCAATTATAACATACACGATTCGCACAATGGACGGCCAACTTCCGAAAATTACGTCCACCAAATTAAAATTAAAAGCACCGACCAATCCCCAGTTGATTCCACCGACAACAGCCAAAATCATCACTAACCAATCAAATCCGCTCATTTTTTTCATGACCACCACCTCCTTTCCGCGCTGTTTTTCCATAATATTTTTTACAAATTTTTTTCATGCCGGAGTGCCATAATAATCTTCTCGGTCGGACTTTCCGGAATATTCTCTGACAGAATGATCAAGCCGAAGAGCGGCCGAGTTTATGCAATATCTTTTTCCGGTCGGTTCCGGACCATCTTCGAAAACATGCCCGAGATGAGCTCCACATTGGCCGCACATCACTTCCGTCCCATGGGATGAATAAATGCCCAGCTCAATATGACCTTCATTAAATGCTTCGCAAAAGCTTGGCCAGCCAGTTCCGGAATCGTATTTTGCTTTTGAACTAAACAGCCTATTTCCGCAGGCCACACAACGATAAATGCCTTCTTCGTCCACACTCAAATATTCACCCGAAAAGGGAAGCTCGGTTTTTTTAAGACGCATTATCCTGAATTGATCGGGTGATAGAACTTCTTTCCACTCATCTTCTGATTTTGAAATTTTTCTCAGCATATGATTAAAACCCAGTCAAGCTGGCTTTTTATGTCTATAGTAACAAACTTCTGTTTAAAAAATTTCAACATTTCTTGGAATTGACTCATTTCGGGTTTATAATTAAGATAACTATATGGCGGAAAAGAAGACTAAGCTGGAAATCCTAAGGCATTCCGCGGCCCATGTTTTGGCAGCCGCCGTTTTGGAAATGTTTCCGGAAGCCAAATTTGGCATTGGACCGGCCATTGAAAATGGATTTTATTATGATTTTGACCTGCCTCGGACGCTCATCCCCGAAGATTTAGTGATCTTGGAGGGCAAAATGCGAGAAATCATCAGAGCAAATCATAAATTTGAAAAGGCTGAAATACCCGCTAAAAAAGCTCTTGATGATTTCCAAAAACTTGGCCAGGATTACAAGCTGGAACTCATTAAGGAATTGGAAAAAAACGGCCAGATTATTTCTGTTTACAAATCTGGAAATTTCATTGATCTCTGCTCGGGACCCCATCTTGATTCAACCGGCGAAATTAATCCGGAAGCATTTAAGCTCACTAAGATTTCCGGCGCTTATTGGAAAGGCGATGAAAAAAACAAGCAGCTGCAGAGAATTTATGGGGTGATTTTTGAAACAAAGAAAGGATTGGATGATTATCTCAATATGATGGAAGAAGCGGAAAAGCGAGACCACAAAAAACTCGGCCGAGAATTGGGCCTGTTTGTTTTTTCGGATTTAGTCGGTCCTGGACTCCCGCTTTACACGCCAAAAGGCGCGATTGTCCGCAAAGAACTTCAGAATTATTCCAATGATCTTAGAAAAAAAGCCGGCTACCAAGAAGTACATACTCCGCAAATAAATAAATCTGCCTTGTTTAAAAAATCCGGTCATTACGACAAATATAAAGAAGATATGTTCCGGGTTGTTTCAAATTATACCGACGAGGAATATTATTTAAAACCGATGAATTGCCCCCAGCACACTCAGATTTTTTCGGCCGAGCTGAGAAGCTACAAGGATATGCCGGTGCGTATTGCTGATTTTACTAATTTATACCGAGATGAAAAACCAGGCCAATTAAACGGGCTCATGCGTCTTCGCGCTTTTTCCCAGGATGACGGTCATTGTTTCTGCCGAGAAGATCAGATTAAAGATGAATTCACTTCGATACTCAGGCTCATTGAAGAAGCCATGAAGACTTATGGAATGGAATATTATATACGCCTGTCACTTCGCGATGAAAAAGAAAAAGGGAAATACATCGGAAGCGATGCGGTTTGGGAAAAGTCCCAGCAAATTCTTGAGGAGATCCTCAAAGAGAAAAAAATAAACTACGTTCAGGCCGAGGGAGAGGCCGCTTTTTACGGACCAAAAATGGACTTGATAGCCAAGGATTCAATTGGAAGGGAATGGCAACTTTCTACTATCCAGCTCGATTTCAACATGCCGGAAAGATTCGAACTTGAATATATAGGAGACGACGGTAAAAAACATACGCCGGTTATGATCCACAGCGCTATTGTTGGCTCCCCAGAGAGATTCATGGGAATATTAATTGAACACTATGCGGGCGCTTTTCCGATCTGGCTTTCACCTGTTCAAGTTTTAGTTATTCCGATTTCTGAAGAAAAATTCGGTGTCTATGCCCAAGAAGTTTTGAAAAAATTGTCTGCATCTGGAATTCGCTCTGAAATAGATGCCACCAATGAATCTCTGGGGAAAAGAATTAGGAGTGGCGAGAAACAAAAAATCCCCTACATGCTGGTAGTTGGGGAAAAAGAAATGAAAGATAATTCCGTCGCCGTCCGTCGGCGAGGAGATAAGAAGCAAGAAGTTATAAAATTAGACGAATTTATCGAAAAGATTACAAAAGAAATTAAAGAAAAAGGATAGTCTTATAAGTTATACTTTTTACTATCCACTACCCTTCAGCCACCTAAGGTAGTTTTTTTTATTTTTATATATGTACATTTATACCTGTTACATATTTTATGCTATAGCATAAAATATGTAACAATAATTTCAAACACTAAAATAATCAGAGGGGAACCGCGCGATGCTGCGATTCCCCTCTTGTTTACTTGCTTCTCGCCTCCTTGACACTCTCTTCTAGTCGAAACAGAAGATTCCTGTCATCGATTAACTGCCTTTCAGTGGTTATTTCTACCGATACTATTTCATGAAGATAGAAAGGCCGAAAAATATAACAATGTCCCTTTTTCAGTTTTTTCTTCTCGGTTTCCCGAGCCTCAAAGGATCCCTCGTCAACATTCCACCACCCGAATACGCCTGAACACCTATACAAATCGTATCTCTTGTTCTTCTGGTTGAAAACCTCCTTGGTTACGGTAATAACGGGCCTAGGGTTCATCTCTCCTATCCGCCTGAAGAAATCGCAGATCCGATCCGGCGTCATTTTTTTCACAGTATCCTCCCTTTATTTTCCCGTAATAACTCTACAACCTCAGGGTTGAGCTCATATGATGTCGCAAGCTTCCGTATGTCTTCAACCCTTTCGGAACGACGACTCGCAATCCACAGTCCCTGCATACGATGGCGTTGTGGGTGTTTGAAACTTCCCTGAGATCAACCAAACCATCACAATGCTGGTGGACTCCTATACATGTGTTCACGCATCCTGTCTTTTGCAACTCTTTACTGTCATCATGTTCGTCAGGATACTGGATCAATGCTTCGTTATACCTCGATAGAACAATCGGTTTCAATTGTCTTTCCTCCCTTGATTTCCGCCGAATTTTTAACGCAGTAAACCGCGCACCTCCGCGATTCCCCTCCTTTACCACACTTTCCACAGGCGCACATTAATACTGTCTATCTGTAAACGATCCCGAAGTATTTGAGACAGAGAAGAAGCTGGATTACCAGACCCTGGACAAGGAGTGGCTCCAGGGCCGCTTCTTGGAGGAAAATGAGAATAAAGAACTTGCCTCCCATTTTCATTGATTCCCACAGGAACAAGACCTTTGCACTCTTTGCATTGGACATGTGCCCAAGTCATGGTATTCCCTCCCTTGATTTCCGCCGAATTTTCGGCTATATTTATGAGACTATTTGTTCAAGAACTTTAATGAAATATTACATCAAAACCTTCGGCTGTCAAATGAATGTGTCAGATAGCGAACGGATTGCGTCTGTTTTGGAAAAGAGCGGACTGAAACCAGCTTCAAATATAAATGAGGCGGATTTTGTAGTATTTAATACCTGCGGCGTGCGGCAAATGGCTGAGGATAGAGTATACGGCCAGATCCACAATCTAAAAACCAAAAACAAAAAACTAAAAACCAAGGTTATTTTGACGGGATGTTTGGCTAACCGAAAGGATGTCCAAAAAAGATTGCATGGCAAAGTGGACTTATTTTGTGAAATAAGCGATTTTAAAAAATTTGAAAATTTTGTCATTAAAAATTGTTTAAAAATTAAAAATTTAAAATTAAAAATTCCGGCACAAAAGAGACCTGAGCTAAACCAAGAAGGTATTGCATACCTATCAATTAACCCTAAATATTCCAACGCTCACCAGGCATTTGTGCCAATCATGACCGGCTGCAATAATTTCTGCGCTTATTGCGTCGTGCCTTACGCGCGTGGTCGTGAAGTCTCCCGCCCACCACATGAAATAATTCGTGAAATAAAGAGTCTGATTAAGGTGGGCTATAAACATATCATTTTGCTAGGACAAAACGTTAATAGTTACAAATACACTGAAAAAGATCCGACCTTAGCTGGTTTAAGGTCAGACCTTAAAATAACTAATTTTTCTAAATTATTGAGAAAAATTAACGGTATTTCTAGTCATTTTTGGATCAGTTTTATTTCCTCCCATCCCAAGGATGTCACTCAGGAATTCATAGAAACTGTCACTAGTCTAAAAAAGGTCTGCGAATATGTCCACTTGCCCATTCAGGCTGGAGACGATAAGGTTCTCAAGTATATGAACCGGAAATACACAGCTAAAAATTATTTAGCACTGGTCAAAAAAATTCAAGCCACTTTTGAAAAATACAAGCCTAAGGAAATTTATTCGCTGACCACTGACATTATTGTCGGTTTTCCAGGCGAGACGAAAAAGCAATTTCTGGAAACAGCCGCGATTATGAATAAAGTTCCGTATGACATGGTTTATCTCGGGCAATACTCTCCCCGTCCCGGCACCGCCGCCTGGAAACTGAAAGATGACGTCTCCAAAAAAGAAAAAGCGAGAAGAGAAAGATTTCTCAATGAAATTCTTAAAAAGTCCGCTTATGAAAACAATAGAAAATATGTCGGAAAAATTTTTGAAGTTTTAGTGGAAAGCAAAAAGAATGGATTTTATTTCGGCAAAACCCGGACAATGAAAAATGTTAAATTCGCGTCAAAACAAAAAAAGTTGATTGGAAAATTTTTGAAATTGGAAATAACCAAAGCGAATATATGGAATCTGGAGGCCCGCCTCGACTCGCAGAGACCGCTCGTCGACGCGAGACGGGGAAAAATAATAAAATAATCGTTATTCTCGGCCCAACTTCTTCCGGCAAATCGGCCGTAGCGATTAAACTTGCCAGAAAATTCAGCGGCGAGATAATTTCGGCTGACAGCCGGCAGGTTTACAGAACAATGGATATAGGTACGGGTAAAGTTACGCCAGCCGAGCAAAAAATGGCTGTTCACTGGCTTTTGGACGTGGCCAGTCCAAAAAATGATTTTAACGTCACGCAATTCAAGAGAAAAGCTCAAAGGTTGATTGCGGATATTTTACGACGTAAAAAAGTTCCCATCATTTGCGGCGGGACTGGATTTTGGATAAAAGCCGTAGTGGATGACATCGTTTTCCCAAAAGTAAAACCTGACTGGAAGTTACGCGAAAAGCTGGAAAAATACAGCACTGAAGAATTATTCGCGCAGTTGAAAAAAATAGATCCGGGCCGCGCTTCAACCATAGATAAAAACAATAAAATTAGATTGATAAGAGCTTTGGAAATATGCAAATATTTGGGCAAAGTTCCGCGAAATACCAAACCTCAAATGCCAGACAGAAAATACGAATTTTTACAAGTAGGCATTGATGTCCCCCGGGAAATGCTCAATGAAAAAATAAAAAAGAGACTCAAAAAAAGATTTTCTGCCGGAATGATTGATGAGGTGAAAAAACTCAGAAAAAGCGGATTGACTTGGAAAAAAATTCAGAGTTTCGGCCTGGCCTATTTTTGGATCCCATTATATCTTAATGGAAAAATCACACTGAACGAACTTCAGGAGCGCGTTTATTTGACAGAAAAGGACTACGCTAAGCGCCAAATGACCTGGTTCAGAAAAGATAAAAGAATTATATGGCTTAAAAATTATCGTGATATAGAGAAACAGGTAAAAGAATTTTTATACATTTAACGCCGGCCGGTGTGAAGTGTATAAACTTAAATTTCGCCAAATTATGAGTCCCGGCTGGAGTTCCAACCGGGACCTTTTGCAATATCTATCTGGGACATACTATCTTCTGAGCCTCAGCAGTAAATTCCCTGGGAAACAGCTGTCCGGGAATGCAAGATATACCATCAAAACAAGCTGACGGATCAGAAAGTTTTGCCCGAGTTTTCGGCGCAGTACATGTTGCTCCGCTTAAAAATGGACATGGCACTTGCTCAATTCTCGGCATTGCCGACCCATCTTCTCTTTTTTTTGAAATCCAATTGTCTAGCATACTGCCTCCTCTTCTGAAATAGTTTGAAAACTATCCGCTATATTTGCTTATAAAAGAACATAAAAAAAAATCGCCTTATAGGCGACTCTTTGTCACTTTTTTTGTCTGGATGAGAATATCTCTTTCCTGTCTTTTTTTCATATTTTCTCCATTCTACTATCTTTTAAGCGGTATGACAAGCCAGACTATCAACCTGGAAAATTAATTAGCAATTCTGTCTTTTACGGCTTTTACCAGGCCAACTGCCCACAATTTTTCCTGTTTTTCCAGATCAACATCCGTATTTCCATTTATTGTTTGCTGATTCCACATTTCCTTTCTTTCCTGCCTGAACTTTAAATCTTCCAACAAGAACTTAGCCTTATTGAGAAAATCCGATCCCAAGTTTTCGTCTTCTTCGATTAATCTTAAAGCTTCCTCTGAAATTCTCTCCCAGAGACTTTGCGGTTTTTTTCCCGCGTCAATTCTTCTTTCATACGACCTGGGGATAAAATTTTCTAGTGACATATTTTTTAAATTTAATTTATTAATTCCTAAGTTTGTTTTTAAAAATTTCCATCACCACTTTGGGATTAGCTTTTCCTTTGGATTCTTTCATCACTTGCCCAACCAAAAACTGCAAAGCGTTTTCTTTTCCATTCTTATAGTCTTCCGCTGACTTGTTATGTTCTTTCATTATTTTATCGACAATTTCTTCCAAATGTTTTTCATCATTCAGCTGAAGCAGATTTTTTTCTTCAATAATTTGCGAAGGGTCGCCGCCCGTCTTATACATTTCATCCAAAACCATCTGGACGGCACTGGAACTTATTTTCCCATCCGCGACAAATCCGACCAGCTCGGCATAATTTTCCGGTGTTATTTTCACGTTTTCTATAGTTTCCTTGTGTTCAACCAGATGTTTTTGTAATTCACTGACCATGTAATTGGCCGCCAATCTGACGCATTTTTTCTTGTCCACATTAAGTTCTCCGCAATTCATTTTTTCCTGGACTTCAGAGACAACATGCTCAAAATAATCGGCTAAGTGCTTTTCACTCACAATTACGTCCACGTTTTCGGAGGAGAGATTATATTCCGAAATAAATCTTTCTCTTTTAGCATCCGGCAGTTCCGGCAGTTCTTTTCTAAGATTTTCTATATACTCGGAAGTAAACTTGAGCGTCGGGATGTCCGGCTCAGGAAAATAACGGTAATCATGGGCTGATTCTTTTTTCCGCTGGCTTACCGTTTCTCCCCGATTTTCATCCCAGCCACGCGTTTCCTGAACAATTTTTTCTCCATTTTCCAACGCCTCGGTTTGTCTTTTGATTTCAAAGTCGATGGATTTTTCCACAACCTTGAAAGAATTCAGATTTTTTATCTCGACTTTGGTGCCGCTTAACTTTTTTTCGCCTTGCTTAAAAAGCGAGATATTGACTTCGCAGCGCATGTGGCCTTTTTCCATATCCGCTTCGGAAATTTCCAAATAACGGAAAATCTGCTGGAATTTCTGGCAAAAAATCCGCGCTTCTTTTCCGCTTTCGATATCCGGCTCCGTCACGAGTTCCATCAGTGGCACGCCAGCCCGATTATAATCAAAGAGTGAATATTTTTCGCCTTTTGGATGAATCAATTTCCCTGTATCTTCTTCTAAGTGAATTCTTGTTATGCCGATATTTTTCCCGCTAATTTTAATACTGCCCTTTTCACAAAGCGGCTGGTCGTATTGGGAAATTTGATAACCCTTAGGCAAATCCGGATAAAAATAATTTTTTCTGTCAAATTTAGAAACTTCCCGCAATCGACAATTTAAAGCCAGGCCCGCTTTTTGCACGAACTCAATTGCCTTCCTGTTAGGTACGGGCAAAGTTCCCGGTTGCCCAGTGCAAATCGGACATATGTTCACATTGGGTTCTTTTTCCAGACCTAATCCGTTCTTGCTATCGCAAAACATTTTGGATTCCGTCTTCAGTTCCACATGGACTTCCATTCCAATTGTAGCTTTATATTCACTCATAATTTAAGACGCTTGCCCCGTGATCCCGCCTCTGGATTTTACGGGGTGAACCTCCATTCCGATGACTGGTGTGTATTTAGCCATGTTTATTTTTTTCTACCGATTATCACCACTCCCATGCAATTTTCCCCGCTCCAGACGACTGTACAGCTTTTCGATGTTTTTTTCCGCGATATCGTCCAAGGATATTCCCAATTCACTGGCCAATTGAGAAACATACCACAAAACATCTCCAAGTTCCTTTTTTATCATTTCTCTCGTTTCATCATCAATCTTACCGCCTTTATCCCGAATGACCTTTTTTATTTTTTCGGAAACTTCGCCAGTCTCGCCCGCCAAGCCAATCGTCGGATAAATGAAATTTTCTCCGACATTGGGATATAATGCTGTTTTTCTTGATTTTTTTTGATAATCGTCAAAATTCATACGCATCAGTTCATTAAATCAATTTATGCTTGATCTAAAGATCTAATTGCCGCAAGACGGCGTGCCGGGATTTGTGGTAGCCGCTCCAGATGCTGCTGATCCTCCTGCCACGGAATTAGCCAGCTCTGTTTGGCATTCAACGGGTTGATTGGTAAATCCGGAACAGATAGACTGCTTGTAAGCTTCGGAATTGCCATAGGAATAAACAGCATTAGTCGAAACACCATTAATCGTCATCGTTGGTGAGCCACTGGCGTTGGCAGCATTGGAATCTTTTTCATTTTGTTGCATCAGCGCCAGCCCTTGAGAATTGACACAAGCACTCACTTTGGCAGTATTTATGCCTAAACTTTTGGCTCCGGCTTCCCAACAAGATCCATCCTTTCCGCATTTTTCATTAACATATGTAACAAATCCCATCCATTTATCTTTACCATCTGCCTTAAGCACACACGCCTCGCGTTCATCTTGAGCAACCTCACTGGCACCATGAAGCGATTGAACTTCGTTGTTGTTAATACTGACAATATAATGGAAATTGAAATTGACTTTATTTTTCAGCAAATCATAGACAGACTTTAAGGTATCTTCGGCCTTGTTTCCAAATGGACAAAATGACATAACATACAAATCAACATCGGGCTTTTCTTTTTTGGGAATTTCTTTCTGCTCAGCAGGAGCTTGTGCTTGTTTCGCTTTAGCTGCCACAGCCGGATCCATATCGATGGCTTGCGGAAAAAAATTCTTGCCATCTTCCGTAACGTACGCAACAATGGATTGCTTTCCTACCGACGCCGTCAGTTTGAACAAATTATTTTCCTTAACGAAATCGATGATGGTTATTTCCGTCCCGGGTTGAACTAGATTTTCCTTGATGAATTTTTCCGTTTTTTGCCTGATCGCTTCCAGATTTTTTTGCTCATTTTTTTTCTGATAAGAATAGGCAAAACTTCCGGCAATCAATGCCAAAAAAATTAAGCCCAGTATTATATTTCTGATGTCCAACTTCCTTTTTTTAGTCTTGGGACTTTCGTCTTTTTGTCCCCCTGTTTTTGACTCTTCTACTTGGTTTTCCATTTGATTTGGATGGTTATTATTGATTATTTAATGACTAAGCTTAATTATATTTTATTTGGGGATTAGTGGCAATGCCTTTTAATTTCTGCGAATTTAACCGATTGCGCCATCACATTCCGGAGCTAAATCGGGCGAATTCCAGAAAAACAAGCGTGAAAACAATTACCATGGCTACCGGCGCCAATAAAGAAATATAATTTTTCTTATTCGGGCGGAATAGGCGAAGCAATAGGGAATTTCCCACCACTGAGATAGAGCTAAAGGCCATTGCTAAACCGGCCAACTCTGGCTTGAGAATCAGCCCAATTCCAACAAAAATTCGGGCGGCAATTGGAATCCCGATGATATTATAAAACAAAGCAAAGAACATATTCTGCTTAATTTTTGCCATTGTTTCCTGGGATAACTGAAAAGCGGTTACCACATCGCGCAAATCGTTTTTGATGATAACAATGTCTCCAGCTTCCATGGCCACGTCCGTTCCGGAACCCATCGCAATACCCAAATCAGATTGGGCCAAAGCTGGCGCGTCATTGATCCCGTCACCAACCATGGCTACTTTTTTGCCAAGTTCCTGAAGTTTTTTTACTTCATTGGCCTTATCTTCCGGCAAAACTTCCGCTAAAACATTGGTAATGCCAACTTGCTTTGCGATCGCTTTGGCCGTTCGCGCGTTATCACCGGTAATCATATAGACTTCAACTCCGCGACGCTTAAGTTTTTCCACCGCTTCGCGGGAAGTTTCTTTTACCGTGTCCGCCACGGCTATCAAACCCAGGATTCCTTTTCGGGAAGCCAGAATCATGGCTGTTTTGCCTTGCTCTTCCAAACGGGAAATTTCTGCGTTGCTTTTATCGATCGCAACACCTAAAATATTATCGATTAATTTTCGGTTACCGATAAAATATTCGGTCCCACCGATAATTCCCTGGACACCATGTCCCGGCGTGGCTTTAAAGCCCAAAACCTCTTTCAGAAAAATAGATTTGTTCTGCGAATAGCGGTAAATAGCCTCCGCCAAAGGATGCTCGGAAAGTTTTTCCAGACTTCCCACTATGGAAACAATTTCTTCATCTTTCGCATCAGCAACGCTAACAACATCCGTCACTTCTGGTTTTCCGTGAGTCAATGTTCCGGTTTTGTCAAAGATAACCGTATCTATGCCACAGGCCGCTTCTAGAGGCTCCCCGCCCTTGATCAATATTCCATATTCTGCACCTTTGCCGGTTCCCACCATTAGTGAGGTCGGCGTGGCCAGTCCCAGTGCACAAGGACAGGCAATTACAATGACTGCCGTAAAAGCCATGAGCGAAAAAGTAAGACTTTCTCCCAAAATCAGAAACCAGACCAGAAATGTAAGCACGGCGATTCCAATAACAGTCGGCACAAATCGGGCGGAAATTTTGTCCGCGAAATTCTGAATGGGCGCTTTGGATCCTTGCGCTTCTTCGATAAGTTTTATGATTTGCGCTAGCGCCGTCTCGGACCCGACTCGCGTCGCCGCAAACTCAAAGCTCCCGGTCTTATTGACGGTTCCACCCACCACCATGTTGCCCACCTGTTTTTCAGATGGGATGCTTTCTCCGGTTAGCATAGACTCATCTACCGCCGAAAAACCCTTGGTAATTTTTCCATCCACTGGAATTTTTTCTCCCGGACGCACAATGATGATATCGCCGTGCGCCACATCTTCGATAGCTATGTCTAAAGTCTCCCCGCCGCGAATGACGCGGGCAGTTTTGGCCTGAAGGCCCATTAGTTTTTTAATGGCATCGGATGTCTTGCCTTTCGTCCTGATTTCCAGCCATTTGCCAAGGGTAACAAAGGTTATGAGAAACGCGGCCGTTTCAAAATAGAGATCAGGGATTTTTTCTCCCCCAATCCCTATAAGAGAGCTATTTTTGGCCGCATAGCCCGCAAAGTTGATCAAGCTGTAGAAAAAGGCCGTGGAAGTGCCGATGGCTATCAAGCTGTCCATGTTGAACGTTTTCATTTTGAGCGCGGACCAGCCGCCTTTATAATAGCCGGCACCAATGGCAAATTGGATCGGAATTGTGAGAAGAAGCGAGAAAACGCCTACATAGGGCGCGAGATTAGTTGCCCCGGGAAGATTTTTGACGAAATCCAAAAGCATGAAATAGAACATGGGGAGGCTCAGAATCAGGCTAAATAGAAACTTATTGAAGTAACCGGAAATTTCTTTTTCTCTTTTCTTCGCTTCATATTCGGCGTCTTTCGCGTTTATTTCTTCTCCACGATAGCCGACTACGGAAATAACATTAAGCAGGGTTTTCACGTCCGTCTTTTTATCATCGAAAACAACAGCTGCTTTTTCCGCGGCAAAATTCACATTGGCCTGGGTTACGCCGGGCGCTTTTTTGAGCGACCGTTCAATGATAGCCGCACAGGAAGCGCAGTGCATCCCGAATAAGGATAGGTTAACGCGCTTTTTTACGGCACTATTTGAATTTTTTTGATTAGTATTTTCCATTTTTTTCGATTAGCTAATTATTTCCCAGGCGCATCGCTTTCGCCTGAAATTTCAGAAACATACCCGGCCCGCTCGATCGCTTTCATGACGTCATCTTTTGAATTTAAGTTTTCATCCAGAATGATACTTCCCTCACCAGTCTCATGATTTATCTCTATCTGGCCGACGCCTTTAAGTTCCTCGAGCTCTTCTTTGGCCAGCGCTGAACACGCTTTGCAATGCATTCCACTTATTTCGAGATTGATCAATTTTTTTGCCATTTTTGTCTGCGAGGTACGAGTAGCTGCAAAAATGAGCATCCCGCACCAATTCGCGATTAAAAATTTATGATGATTAAAACATAGCCCCGGAAAAATTCTTAATTAGAAATTTGCGAATGATACAATTTCATTGGAATTGGTTGCGGGACATATGTGATGTGCCTTACTCTACTTTTATGCTACCTCTTGGCACGCCCATGGCGCAAGTTATGTTATAGTCACCGACTTTTAACGGCGTAAACTCCATAACGATTTTTTTCCCTTTCTCCAAAAGTTGCGGAGTGCTGTAAAGTCCCGGCACCATAATAGTGCTCATACACCCAGCTCCGTCTTCTTTCACGTCAACGATAAGACGAACCGGCTGTCCGGCCTTTACCGTAAATGTGTTGGGCTGAATATCGTTGCTATACGTATAAGTTATATTTATGATTTGCTCATTTGCTTTTAGAGATGTCGAAACGCTATCGGCAGCCGGCACGTTTTGCACTGTTCCCTCGGTTGGCGTCACTGACTTTCCGCTTCCTCCACATCCGCCGCCAGAGCCGCCACAGCCGCCGCCCGATCCTCCGCAACCACCGGATTTTGGCAAAGCGCTTCCGGCGCTGCCCGCTCCACAAGTGCCTGTCGGAGCCGCGGATACCGTGGAATTATTTTTAACCGAATCCGCGACGCTTGATTTTCCGTTCACTACATCGAATAATCCGGTATACATTCCCATTCCGCAGGAAAAAGATAATTTCCCGGCTTCAGTAGGCGTGAATTCAATGATGTTTTCTCCGGCTTTCAAGCTCTTCCTAATATTCATCTTGGAAATCATAATGGTGCTTGCGCAAGAGTTAGGAGCAGTTGCGTCAATCACCCACCTCACCGGAACATCTTTTTTTATCGTGAACTTGTTGGGATAATAACCGCGGGAAGCTTCCGTCATCTTTACGATCTGAACACCGTTCTCAAGAGTCACGTTGGGATCATCTGATTCTATCTGGTTCTTTTTTTCAGCGATCAGGACCGAGCCCAATTGCCAGCCGGTAAGAGTATATCCGTTAGAGATATTGAAAAACGCTAAAAGCAAGACCACGACTCCCGCAAATTTGAAGAAGCGCTTGGCAAAAATGCCTTTAATTAAAGACGTTATTCCGCCAATCCCCAAAAGTCCCGGAACCGTTCCCAGCGCAAACACGGCCATAATCAGGCCTCCGCGCAGAAAACTCCCGGTACTCACCGCGTAAAGCTGCATGGCCTGCGTAAATCCGCACGGCAGGAAAAAGGTCAACGCACCCGTAATGAACGATCTTTGATGACTATATTCCTTCTCATGATTTTTTATCCCCAATATCCGGCTGATGGATTTTGGCAAGGTCAATCCGCCTTGATCCAATCTGGGAAATATACCAATCAACTTCAGCCCTAACATCAGCATGGCGATGCCAACCAGGATTATTAAAATCCCCATGGTTGTTCCGGAAAATTGCAAGAATGAACCGAGCAAGCCAAGCATTCCTCCCAGAAGCGCGTATGAAACAATGCGTCCCGCGTTGAAAAACAAGTGCGGACGGAATTTCTGCATGGCAGTCGCTTCCGGATGATTCTCAGCATGACGGGCTGAAATTCCCAAGATCAGTCCGCCCACCAGCGCCATACAGGTTGAAAGGCCGGCGGTTATTCCGACCAGAAAAACCACGGGCAAACTCGTTGGATTGGGTCCCCCACCAATCTGAATATTAGTTATTCCAAAGTTTTTTAGGACAACATAGATTCCTACCAGAAACAGCAGGGCGATTCCCAAGTCCTTGTAATCATTTATATTACGATTGAAGAGCAGTTTTCTGTCTTGGGAGCCAATTTCATATCCGGCTTCCCGGATGGCTTGCTCCACTTCCCGCACATTCGGCTTCTGAGACGCGTAGTAAATTTCAGCCTCGCCTTTTTTATGGTTTACATTGCTGCGTTCCACTTCCGGTATCTCCGCCAGATTTTTTTCCACCAGGATTTCGCAGGAACGGCAGTGCATTCCGGAAATTGGAATGACTATTTTTTTCGTTTTGTTCATGATAACTTATGTCGATTATTAATTAGGAAAAAGCAAAAATCTCCAGACTAACTTAATCCGTCATGAAGATTCTTAAGAAACTTTATTCCTTCTTAATAATTGTCGACAAGAGATCAGGTCCCGGCGGAGCCGGCAAAGAATACGAAAGATTTGAAAAGTTATTCGTAACCAAAATCAGCACCAGTGGAATAATAACCAGCATCAAACTTGCCAGTTGAAGCAAAGACTTTATGCTTGGCAAATCGTAAATTGCCAGATGGCCAAAATCACCCCTGCAACATGGCATCATATTGTGCGATGAACCATGCCGATCCATCGCCATGCCACGGCTTTGATCAGCAGAAACAATTTGGAAACAAAAAACACCGACCAAAGAGGCGATTATAAAAAGCAAAAAAAGTTTGGCGATTTTATTTTGAAACATTTTTTTCATTATGATTCACTTCGGTCGTAATTATACTTTTTTGGAGCAGATCTGTCAAGACAAAACTTTTTCCATTTTTGCCTGGATAATCCGGCCTATATCGGCAATCGGCAGGAGTTTCCCCTTTTCAACGCAATTTATTCTTATCCAGTTATTGCTTTTTTCAACCAGCTTTATCGCGCTGTTTTTCGCGTCTTCCAGATGTTTCCGATCGCTTTCATGGATATCTTGTTTTCCTTTTAGATATTTTTTGCGATCTTGCGCGGATTTATTTTTGAGAAGTTTCAAACTAAACTCAATCGGGACGTCCAAATAAATGCTAGCATCCGGTCGTGGAATTTTAAAAATTTTAAATTCCATTTCTTCCAGCCAATTCAAAAATTCTTTTCGTCTTTTAGAATCCTTTATTTTTCCGCCCTGATGAATCTGATTGGAACTGGCGTAGCGGTCAGCAATGACCACATTTCCCCCTTTCAGCCACTTTTCTATTTTTTCTTTGGTTTCGAATCTATCCGCGGCGTATAGAACCGAAGCCAGATAAGGACTGACTTGAGCGGAAGTTCCAAATTCTCCCGCCAAATATCTTCCGACCATTTTACCGAAGAAATTATTTTCGTATTGCGGAAAATCAACCGTCTTGACTTTGTATCCTTTTTTTCTGAGTCTCGCTACCAGCAGTTTTGTCTGCGTGGCTTTTCCGCTTCCATCCGTGCCGTCGATGACGATAAATTTTCCTCGTTTTTTATCTTTCATAATTTCTATAATAAAAGGCTCACTAGTACAAGTACCAGTGAGCCATCTTTCAGACTTTTCTTACTGGGAAATAATTTCCAGTCTTTCTGAGCTTTATATCCCGTCCGCAGTAGCGCCCTCCTTCGGCGCAGTGACCGGTGCTGTAGCAATGAGGTTCAAGCGCCTTGGCAATAAGTGACTTTGGATTTTTCTTAAGAATTGCCTGCCTTAAAGATCTTCCCGCGTGGTAAATTTCCTCCTGTGCACACCAGCAAAGCCTTTTCCCCTGCTCGTGAGCAATGGCATTAAAACTTCCCGTTTTTTCATAGGCAACCATAGCGCCGTAAGGAGCGATGATCATCGCCAGTGTTTCAGGCAATTTCTTTCCGATTTTTCTCCAGTGAAGCATCAGCTTCTTTGCTTCTTCTTGCAGACCCAGCGCCCTGGCTATTGGCGGCACATAGAAAGACCCCGTAAATCTAGGGATGCTCCTCTCAATAGTCCGATGTCTTTGATCTTGACCCATGGTGCCAGCCGATATCTCTACTTCGGTCCAGATTTTCCCTATAGAATTATCCATCATTTCCGGAGTAAAGTGAAGTTTGTCGACTGGATGCATTAATTCAGGAATAGGAAGCGTGAATTTATTCTTCCCAATTATTCCCAACAGCTTGAACCCGGGCTTGTATTTCAGTGATATGGAAGAGGTTGATGGCAATTGCATTGCCCATTCATCATTTCTCCGCCGATTTCCGTTGAATATGAACCCTAGTTCTGGAAATTTTCCAATCACCGTATTCGCCATTTGCTCCGTTATGTATTTCATGGCGGGAGTCCAAGCGGATTCATACATCGCTACTAAAACTGACAAGTTAACCGTAAAACCGAAGGCAGTCGGAAAAATAACCGGTATGAACATGCGCATCTGTTCCTGCGCAATCTTAGGTGCGTTTTGCTCCAAATATTTCTCATTGGCAAATGGACGCTCAGCTTTCAAAAAATCCATGGCTTTCCCAGCCGCGCATCCGACGTTTTTTTGATATATCTCCACTCCCTTCCGGATGTATGATAGAGTTTCTTTTCGAAGAGCCGAGTTGATTTCGGGCCAAAAACTTTCAATGTAGCTTTCGATTTTTTCGAAATCCGGTTCAACGAACATTTTGGCGCAATAGCGCCCGCTTCTTTGGTCGCTGTTGTAAAACGGAGAAGTCAGGTGCATTCCAAAAGTTATGTCTCCCACCGCTATTCCTTCAATGGAAAAAGTGAAAAAAGAATGTTGCATGGTGGTGTGGTGTCCCACCTTGAAAAGTCGGTTTTCCACGTCAATAACTTTTCCCATTTCCGGCATTTCCCCCTGATAGCAAATCAAAGCGGCGTGCGAAATGAGCTGCATCGGATCAATATTGGTATGCGCTTCCAATTTCACTTGTATCATCGGTTTTCTCCTTTTTTTGGACATAATTTAGGTGAAATTAGGCATATTACGCGTATTAGAAAGTTTTCAAAGAGCGCTTGAAAATTAACACTCTCTGATAATTTCGTCAATTTAACTAAATACGACGTTCTTTTTCTACTGGTTACTTTCCAGGCTTCGTGAATAAAGCGCCTGCATCATGGCCCCATCCTGCGGTCCAAATTCGTCATAAATAAAAATTTTAGCCATATTCTTAATTCAATTTTCTTATAATCGCGTCGATTTGTTCATACATTTCTTCGGTAGTTCCGTTGTTGTTTAGGATGAAATCAGCATTTTTTTTCAAATCTTTTATCTGAAGCTCTGATTCCTGTTCGTGATCATGTCTGAATTCCTCAAATGTTTTTACCGCATCGTCAGTATTTTCTCTTCGTTTAACTATTCTTTCATAGCGCTTTTTCATTTCAGCTTCTATGTATACCAGCTTAAATCCCGGAAGGTCTTTTAAATATCTTATGTCCATTATTCTTCTGACTCCATCAACTGCCACGATTTCATGGCTATCATCCTTGACATCGTTATAGATTACTTTTGACATTATATCTTCTCCGAAATTTTGTCTGAAAAAAGTTGATATTTTTTGAAGATCATCCCGATTTTCCTCTATATACATCCTTCTGGCTAAATCCCTCAGCATGGTAGAAAATCTGTGATAGCTTCCGTTGTATTTCTTCACTACGTAATTTGCCGCTGTTCCCTTGCCACATGACATTTCACCGGCGAATCCCAAAATTATTTTTTGCATATTTATTATTTTTTTTCAAAAATCAAATTATTGACCGGGCTATATTGCCTGCAAATAACTCCCGACAAATCGAGCATTTTTCTTGCGGCAGCCCAGGCCTCCTTATCGTGATATTTATCAACTTCATATATCACTTCTTTTATCCCTCTTTGAATTATCACCTTAACGCATTCATTGCACGGGAATAAAGTGCAATAAATTCTGGCACCCTCCGTAGAAGCATTGGCGTTCAAAACGGCATTTTGTTCCGCGTGCACGACATAAGGATATTTAGTGTCGCAAAAATCCCCCTCTCTGGCCCAAGGCAGTTCTTCATCGGAACATCCCCGCGGGAATCCGTTATACCCGAGTCCAATCACGACATTCTTGTCATTGACGATGCAGGCCCCAGTCTGCGTGTTCGGATCTTTGGATCTTTGTGAAATTACATTGCACATTTGCATGAACGTCTCATCCCAACTGAAATAATTTTCTCGCCTGCTGATTTTCATAGTTAATTTATGCTTAATATTTTTACACCGGGTTATTCCATTTTACTATTTTTTAAATTGGGCGTCAAAATCCCGTTAGAAGCTCCATAAACTACGGTTTATCTTTTATTGATATTCTGATTTGCTGCAATAAATCACTTCTAACGGGATCAAAAAATCCCGAATGCTCGGGATTTTGATGGAATACTGCTAAACAATGATTTTAATTCCTGGCCCCATGGTTGAGCAAAGCGTCGCGCTTCCGATAAGTTTTCCCTTGAGCCCGGCCGGCTTGGCTTTGTTTATGCCTTCCAAAAAAACTTGGATGTTTTCGGCCAATTTTGCCTCTTCGAATGAACTCTTTCCGATCACTTGATGAATGTTTCCCGTATCATCATTCTTGAAAGCGGCTTTTCCTTTTTTCAAAGCTTCCACGGTTTCTTTTATCTTGGTCGTGACCGTTTCCGTTTTGGGATTAGGCATAAGACCCTTGGGTCCCAATATCTTCGCCACTTTGGCCAGTTTAGGCATCATTTCCGGAGTAGCCACCAAAATGTCAAAGTTTATTTTCTTGTTTATTTTTTCAATCAGTTCTTCGCCGCCGACTATATCCGCTCCCGCCGCTTCAGCCTCCGTGGCGCTTGTTGACGTTATAACGGCAATCCGCTTGTTTTTTCCGGTGCCGTGCGGCAAAATTACCGTTCCTCTCACGTTTTGATCACTTTTTTTCGGATCAATATTGGTTTTTATGTGAATCTCCAACGACTCGTCGAATTTGGCAGATTTGTTTTCTTTTATAAATTTGATGGCTTCCTCGATCGGATAGGTTTTATTGGAGTCAATTTTTTCAGCCGATGCTTTGTATTTTTTACCTCTTTGCATATAGTTGTCGTGGTAATAATGTCCCGCCTAAGCGGGACTCCCACAAAAAAATAAATTATTTAAAAAATTGTCATTCCCGCGGAGGCGGGAATCTAGTCCGATATTTTAGTTTATTCACTGGATTCCCGATCAGGTCGGGAATGACGATAGCGCTACTCTATTTTTATTCCCATGCTTCGGGCCGTCCCCGCTATAATTTTTTCTGCTGCGGAAACATCGTTGGCATTGAGATCAGACATCTTCTTTTCCGCAATCTCCTTAAGTTGAGCTTTGGTAATTTTTCCGGCTTTGTCTTTGAGAGCATTAGCCGCGCCTTTTTCTATGCCGGCTGCTTTTCGCAAAAGATCCGACGCCGGCGGTGTTTTCAGAACAAAACTAAAAGTCCGGTCTTCGAAAACAGTTATCTCGGCCGGGATAATATCCCCCATATTATTTTTAGTTGCTTCATTGAACTTGGTGCAGAACTCCTGGATGTTCAACCCGTGCTGACCTAAAGCGGGACCGACCGGAGGCGTCGGAGTGGCTTTCCCGGCCTGGATTTGCAATTTTATAACGGTTTTAATTTTCTTTGCCATGTTTTATCTGCATTATAATTTATTAATTTGCAAAAAATCTAGTTCCACGGGAGTTTCTCTTCCAAATATAGAAACAAGAACCTTGACCTTGCCTTTTTCTTCATCAACATCATCCACTTTTCCGTCAAAATCCTTAAACGGTCCGTCAACTATTTTAACCGAATCGCCAGATTTAACGTCGATCTTGTATTTTGGCTCCGCCATGCCCATTCTTTTCTTAAGAGCCTCAATCTCAGCCGGATCAACGGGCGTAGGCGTAGTTCCAAGTCCGATAAAACCCGTGACATTGGGGGTGTTGCGAACCACATACCAGGAAGCGTCCGTTACTATCATTTCCACCAGAACATATCCCGGATATATTTTTTCTTCCACCACGTTTCTTTTGCCGCTCTTTATTTTTATCTTTTTTTCTATCGGAACCATCACGTCAAAAATAATGTCCTGCATGTCCATTGATTCGATTCTCTGCCGCAAATTTCTCGCGACATTATCCTCATAGCCTGAATAGGTGTGAATCACATACCAGGCGCGTCCGTGATGTTGTGTTTGCTTGGCCATTTTATTTTATTACAAATGTTTTTAATAAATATTCAAAAAAATAATCCAGTCCTCCGAGAAAAATGGCAATGGCAATGCTGATGCCGATGACTATTAGGGTATAATTTATGGTTTGATTTTTGGAAGGCCAGTTTACCTTTAGAAGCTCCTCTTTGGCCTCTCTTAAAAATTGCGTTATTTGTGACATTTTTTTGAGGTTTTTTAAAAAGCCTTTGGGGGCTTTTTACTAACTTAATAGTATATTATTTCGCGGAACCTGTCAAATAGTGGGCGTATCAAGATTCGAACTTGAGACCTCGTCATTATCAGTGACGCGCTCTAACCAACTGAGCTATACGCCCGTTTCCCGCCTCGTGGACCCTAGGGGATTCGAACTCCTGACCTCCTCGGTGCAAACGAGGCGCTCTACCAACTAAGCTAAGGGCCCGGAAAAACTATAAATCATTGTATCAAAAGTCTTGCGTTCTGTCCATGTCGATCTCCTTTTTAGCTCAGTTTGTTAACCGCCTCCTTGAATTTATTCCCCCGGTCAAACTCATTAGCAAAAAGGCCAAAACTGGCCGCGCCGGGAGAAAGAAGAACTACATCACCTGTTTCTGCCGCGATTCTCGAAATTTCAACTGCTTTTTCCATCGTCTCGACGACTGTAAATTTTTTGCCCCATTCATCCTCGGGAATAATTTTTTTTATTTCAGTTATAATTTTATCTGTCGCCGATCCTTTGAGAAACACCACCCCTTTAACTTTATCATGAATAGCTTTAGCAAGAGGCGCCATATCCAAATTCTTGTCAGCTCCGCCGCAAATCAGGATAATCGGCTCATCAAAAGAATTAATTCCAAAAACCGCGCTTTCCGGCATCGTCGCCGCCGTATCATTATAATATTTAATCCCGCCAATCTCCCTGACAAATTCCAAACGATGAGGGATGCCCTTGAAAGAGCGGCTGGCGCTTCGCATATCGGAAATATTTACGCCCATGGCAAACGTTGCTCCAATCGCCGCTAAAATATTCCCGACATTATGCTTTCCTTTTAATTTTATCTCGGACAATTCCAAAACTTTTTTTTCATCAATCCCGTCATTCAGATAGATTGCTCCTTCATTGACGAAAACCGACCTGCCTTTGGAAATTTTTTTATCAGAAAATTTTATGATTTGCGCTTTGATTTCCGGTTCCAATTTTTTCAATTCCTCGTCATCCCAATTCATCACGCAAAAATCAGCGGGTTTTTGTCCTGAGTAGATAAATTTTTTATCGCCTAGATAAGATTCGACGTTCTTATAATAATTGAGGTGATCGGGATATATATTCGTCAAAACCGCGATTTTGGGACTGAGATTATAACGTCCGAGCGCCGAAAGCCTCCAGCTGGAAAGTTCAAAAACAACAATGCCGTCGGATTTTGTTTCTTTAAGCTTATCCAAAACTGAAGTCTGTCCGATCCCCGCCTTTACCGGATTTTTTCCGGCTACCTTCAGAATTTCACAAATCAGAGTGGCCGTAGTGGTTTTCCCTTTGGTTCCCGTAACGCCAATTATGGGATTCTTGCAGAATTTAAAGAAGAGGCTGGAATCTATTTCAACCGGAATATTTTTTTCCAAAGCTAATTTTATGTATTTATTGTTCCAGGGAATCGGAGGAGTTTTAACCACCATATCTGTACCCGAAAAATCTTCCGGACGATGTTGACCGAAAACATATTTTATATTCTTAAGATCCTTTATTTTTTCCAAGGAAGGATTCAGTTCTTCTCTGGACTTCATGTCCGTGACGGTTAATATCGCCCCGGCATCATGAAAAAAACGGACTGACCCGATGCCGCCGCCATGAAGTCCCAACCCCATAATAGTGACTCTCTTTCCTTTTATATCTTCAAGCTTCACCTTTTGAATTGTTTGCAATTTAATTATTATCTCCCTTCTTCCCAGCATATCCGGCAGCATTTATCGCACCAGAATTCTGCCTGCTCTTTCTTTTTCGTATACCCCGTTGCTCAGAATAATTTCTCCGTTTATTAAAATAAATTCAATTCCCTTGCTATATTGATATGGATTTTCCAAAGTGGCAAGGCTTTCGATCTTGTTTTTGTCAATGATCATAATGTCGGCAAAATTTTTCTCCTTTATCTCTCCCCGGTTCTTAATGCCGAACTTTTTTGCCGGAAACCCGGTCATTTTCCGAATAGCCGTCTCCCAGGTCATGCTTTTTTTATTAATGACATATTTAGAAAGAACCTTGGGAAAAGTTCCGAAACTGCGCGGATGGACTATCTCCCCTGTTTTTGCGTGAGATGTGCTATATCCGGCTCCATTGGTCGCCACTATGGACAAGGGGTGCGCGATGGCCATTTCCACGTTGTCCTGACATAGACTTTCAATCGAAGTGATGACTCTCCCCTCCGAGGCGATGAGCACGTCCACAACGGCATCTTCCGGTGATTTTTCCTGAGATTCGGCAATTTCGGAGATACTTTTCCGGCTCAACGTTTTGTTGAGAGAAGATATGGCGATCCGGATTTTAGAATAATCGAAATCCAATTCTTTCATCTCGGCAATAATTTTTGGGCGAATTGCCGGATCTTTTAGTCTTTGAATCATCATTTTTTTCCCGCCGCTCGACACCCAGTCCGGAAGAAGAGTATATAAAACCGTACCGGTGTTTGTGTAGGGAAAAACGTCAAAAGTCACATCCACCCCTCTTTCAAAAGCATGATCAATCAGACGAAGACCTTCATCGAACAGCTTCCAATTTTTTTCTCCCATTACTTTAAGATGCGATATATGGAGCTTGACTCCAGAATCTTCGGCGATTTTTATAGCCTCTTCAATCGCCTCCAAAAAATTTTTTCCTTCATCGCGAAGATGAGTAACATAAATTCCATTGAACTTTTTGACAATTTTTGCCAGCTCCACCAGTTCTTCAGTCGGAGCAGACCGAGCGTGCGCGTAAACTAATCCGGTCGAAATTCCCAAACCGCCATCCTGAAGGGATTTGGCTAGTATATCCTTAGCCAAAAAAAGTTCCCTGGGGGTCAAGCTTCTCATTTGATTTTTTAGAATTCCTCTCCGGATCGTCCCGTGTCCCAGAAGCGTCGCGAAATTTGTTGCTAACTTTTTTTGCTCAATTACCTCAAAAAATTCTTCGACATTAAGCCAGTCAAAATTGAGTCTTTTGATATTTACCCATTTCTGAATAGACTCAATTGTTTCCGGATCGGCTAAGGGCGCCAAAGATGAACCGCAGTTTCCCCCAATAATTGTGGTAACGCCCTGGTATATAAGACTTTCCATGTCCGGATCAGAAAAAATCTGCCAATAGGTATCGCTATGATTATTGACATCGATTATGCCGGGACAAACCAAAAGATTGGCCGCGTCGATCTCAAACTCGCTTTTTTCGTTATGCAATTCCCCGATGGCCGCAATCCGGTCTTCTTTTATTCCGATGTCAGCTTTATACATCGATCTTCCGGTTCCGTCTACTATCGTTCCGTTTTTTATTATTATTTTGAACATTTTTTATTTTTTGCTGATATATTCAGCCATTTCCACCAAACGGTTGGAATATCCCCATTCATTGTCGTACCAGCCGACGACTTTTACCAAGTTTTCACTAACCATTGTCAAAGACGCATCCACGATGGCCGAATGCAGATTTCCTTTAAAATCCATGGAAACCAAAGGAGCATCTTCTACAGCCATTATGCCGGAAAGACCGTTCTGTGCGGCATCCTTGAATGCTTGATTTATTTCTTCAACCGTCGGATTTTTTTTGACCGTGCAGATGAAATCAACGATGGAGACTACCGGAGTTGGAACCCGGAGCGATATTCCGTCCAGTTTTCCGTCCAAATTTTTTAACACCTTGCCGATGGTTTTAGCCGCTCCGGTCGTCGTCGGAATGATATTCAGCGCCGCCGCGCGCGCTCTTCGGAGATCTCGATGGGGAAGATCTTGGAGACGCTGATCATTGGTATAGGAATGAGTGGTAGTCATAAATCCCCTTTCCACCGTAAAATTTTCATCCAAAACTTTTACCATCGGAGCCAGACAGTTGGTCGTACAAGAGCCGTTTGAAATTATATCATCACGCCCGGAATCATATTCACTTTCGTTTATTCCCAAAAGATAAACCGGTATATCGCCTTTGGGCGGAGCCGACAGAATAACTTTTTTCGCTCCGGCTTCAAGATGTTTTCCTGCCGATTCCCTGTCCTCGAAAACTCCGGTGCATTCGAGAACTATTTCCACCCCTAACTCTCCCCAGGGCAGCTTCAAAGGATCAGGCTCGCTTAAATATTTTATCCGCGTTCCATCGACCACTAATTCTGATTTTTCGGAATCTGCCATAACATCCTTTTCGTAACGTCCATATGATGAATCGTATTGCAGGAGATGAGCGGCGGTTTTTATGTCAGTCAGATCGTTAATAGCCACGATTTCCAAATCCTCTTTTTCGAACGCGATCTTGAAAGATGGTCGTCCGATTCGACCAAAACCATTGATGGCGATTTTTGTCATAAAAATGTTATTAAGCTAATTACCATAGTCCGGATGCCTTTATTTTACCTCAATATCGGCAATCTTCCAATTTTCGCCTTTTACTTTTTTTATCCCGAATTTAACCCCGGAAAGGATTGTGTTTTTGGCAATTGACTCGAGACCAAATTCAAGATTTTCCAGGCTGATATCTTCAGCGTGTTCCGGCATGCCGTCATGTGACAGCGAAATACTTCCAATTTCCAGATTGACTTTTTTTGGCTTAGATAAGCCTTTTTCTTGAATTATTTTTTCCACCTCCCCGATTATTTCTTTGGCTAAAATCCAGTCGTGCAAGAATTTTTATTTGTCATTCCCGCGAAGGCGGGAATCCAGTGAAAAATCTAAGTTTTATGACTAGATTCCAGATCAAGTCCGGAATGACAATTTTAATATTTAATGGACCGCGCAACTGATACACGGATCATAGGCGCGGATAAAAGCCCGAAGCTTTTTCTCTTTTTCTTTGTCGGTCAAATTTAATATTTTCGGGATATATTGTTTTATATCATCCTCTAAATTGGCCAGAGATTGGGCGGTCGGAGTTATTATATTCGCATTTTTGACATAACCTTTCGCGTCCACCTCGACATGATAATATAAGGTTCCTCGCGGAGCTTCCACAGCCGCCGCGCCCGTTCCTTCTTTTATTTGATATTCTTTGGTCAAAACTTCTCGCAGGTCGCTTTTGAGAAGTTCCCCGATCAGCTCTTCTGACTTTTCGATACAATGAATAACCTCGACCATCTGCGCCAGAATATTGTTAAAAGGATTGTAATTGGGAAATTCCCAGTGGAGTCCCGCCAGATATTCCTGGGCTTTCGGAGATAGTTTTTCCCGATTTATGTTTATCCGGGCAATCGCCCCGATCATATAACTTTTTCCGTCATGCTCCAATTTCTTAACCACCTCTTTTTGCTTTTCAAGTTCATGAAAGTTATTTTCGAATTTTTCCACCGGTATATGCAAACCCTCGGAAGAAACAATGTCCCCGTCGTATATGGCATACTCTTTTTTATTCCCAAGACTCACAAACTCAGTTTTCCTGGAAAATTCAGGGACTTTGATTTTCTTAAACACTTCCCCCAGTTGCAACGCCAATTGCATCGCTTCTTTGGCTTCTCCGGCAATCTTTTTGAGCTCTTCTGCGTCCGGCGCTTTTTTAAATCCTCCAACCTCATTGGTCATGGGATGGACTACTCTTCCTCCGACAACTTTGATGATATTCATCGCGTATTCTCTGATTTTTATGGCCTTGCTGGTCTCGTCAGGATATTTTTTAATGAGATTCAAATCGTTTTCGATATCCAGAAAATCCGCCAACGACAAAAAGAAAAGATGCAATGCGTGAGAATGGATAAGCTGCGAAAGCTCCATCAGAGTTCGCAGCTTCACAGTTTCCGGGGAAACTTTGATTCCCATGGCGTTTTCCAAGGCTTTTATTGAAGTCAGATTGTGGACAATCGGACAGATTCCGCAAATTCGTTGCGCAACAATCGGCATATCTCCATACTCGCGTCCGATAAGCACCCCTTCGATCAAGCGGACTCCCTCCTGAATTTCCAATTTAGCCGATTTCACGTCACCGTTCAAAACACTGGCCATAAAACCGGTGTGGCCCTCCATTTTCGCGATATGATTTATTTTTATGTTCACCCCGTTAGAATTTTACAACTATTGCGATAAATCAACAGTGAAAAAATTATTAAGCTAATTAATTTTGATACCCCGAAAATATAAATATAAATTTAATTTTCTTAACGTGATTCATAACTTTTTATTTTATAATTGGCAGGTATTTTTAAGCGCCGCCATATCTTCGCTTGTCAGCTCCGGATTATCCAAATTTTGCTCGCCGATCAAATAGTACATTATTGATTTCGGATTTTCCACATGACCTATCCCCAGCGCGTGGCCCAGTTCATGTTCGAGGGTCAATTCTAGATCAGCGATCTCTTTAAATTGATATATGGTTATTCCCGCGTCAGGATCAAAAATTCCTTTTTCAAATTCTTGAGCATTGCCAAATTTACTTTTGTAGGTTATTGCCGCGCTGTTATACGTGTTGATGACTTTTTTTTCTTGGTCGATGACCGTATTGGCTTTCGCTGCGAGAGCATTGAGATCTGATTCTTTTTTCCCCAATCCATTCATTTCTTCTTTGAGCGCTTGCTCCTCTTTTTTCAGCTTGGCATATTCCTTCTCAGATGTTCCAGTTTGGCTGTTCCAAAGTGAAACATTCTTGTTATATTCTCCCAGCCTTTTTTTGTATTCATCCACCGCTTTTTTGAAAAGAGAGAATTCTTTGTCATACTCTTTGCTCAACATGCTTTGCTGTTTATCCAAACCAATCCTTTGTTCATCAAGATTATTAAGAATTGTTTCTATTTGATCCGCTTCCAGTGTTTGCTGTTGGCGTTCATCATACGTAAACTGAACTTTTAATTCGGCCGTTGGATCATAATCAAAAAGATTTAATCCGGAATTTTTTTCCCACAAATTTTCCGCTGCGCTTAGGATCTCTTTCAGTTTTTCCGTCGAAATATTGAACCGCGGATCGACCGAACCGATTGAGTATTTGAGAGGCGTCCGACAGGGTTTTGCGACAGGGATGTAATCGCGGATCTGCGGCTGGGATTTTTCGAACATTATTTTTCCAAATCCGTAAATAAACACCGCGACTAGGATAAACAAAAATATTTTTCTAAAAACTTTCATTATTTTACGCTGAAGATTTTTCTCTTTTCTCCAGATCATCCCGCAGACCATAAATTTCCGCCGTATTTTCAAACTGCTCGTCAGTCATCATTGTTTTCAAAGTTTGGCGCATTGCCTTGACGTTTCCAGTCGGACGCAGCCCTCGGCAACCTTGACACATCATCCGGGCCGTCGGACAAACCGCGTCACAACCGCCCAGGATCATCGGCCCAAAACACGGTTTCTTGTCTAAAAGCAAGCACCGGTTTCCTTTACGCCGGCATTCAACGCAAACCGGCTGGTCTGGAATTTTCGGGATCCGATCCTTGCCGGCCGGCCGGCAGGCGGCCAAAAGTTCCGGCATGTATTTTAGAAACTCTTCACCGGTTATCGGACAACCTGGAAAAATAAAATCAACTTTGACAAAATTGTCAATTTCTTTAATTTCCGGATTAGCAATTCCTTGGACGTATTTGTAGACATGTTTGATGGTGTTGGCGCCTTCCTGATAATTCTTTATTTCGGGAATTCCTCCCATAGCCGCGCAATTTCCCAAAGCCACCAAAATCTTACTCCTTTTGCGCAGGTTTTTAAGAAGTTTTATGTTTTCTTCCGTAACCGGATTTCCCTCCACCAGCGCCAAATCAAGTTTGGTTCTCGGATCTTCTTCGTCTTCCAATAAACGGAAGTCTACCATCTCAACTTGATTGACCAAATCAATAAATTTCTTGCCCAGATCAAGCAAGACAAACTGGCACCCCTCGCAGGAAGTCAGGCTGACAATGGCGATTTTTGGTTTGATTTTTATGGTAAACTTTCTTTTATTTTCCGACATAGAAGTATTTTAACATATTTAGCCGGACAATGCTATAATGAAATCTATGGAAATAATAAATTTTCCGAAAAACACTAACAAATGTCTACTCGCTCTCGGTCCGGAGTCAGATGGAAATTTTAGTGTTTATTTTAAAGGAAAATTTTATTTTTCTCGTGTTTTCGGCGACCTGCTGAAGGATGAGAATTATCGCGAATTTGAAAATAATTTACGCGAATTTTTGAAAACAAACAAAATTAAGCCAAACGTAATTTTGACGGACTTTCATCCGCTTTATAAGACCACTTCGTTGGGAAAAGATCTAGGCAAAAAATTCAAGGTTAAACATATAAAAATCCAGCATCATGCGGCTCATATTTTCTCCACCATCGGGGAAAAGCTAACAAAAACTGCTGACTATAAGCTGCAACCTACGAGTTATGGCATCGTCTGCGACGGAACCGGTTACGGTTTGGATGGCAAAATTTGGGGCGGAGAAGTATTTAAAATAAAAAGTGAGAAGGAAAAAGTAAAAAGTATTCAAAGAATCGGACATTTGGAAAATCAAACGATGATTGGAGGCGATTTAGCAATTAGGGAACCGGCGCGAATGCTGATCGGCATTTTGAGTAAATTTTTGGATAAAGAAAAAATTTACCCATATTTAAAAAAATATTATTCGTGCAATCAGTTTGAGCTTTTATACAACCAGTTGAAAAATAACTTCAACTGCCAAGAGACTTCTTCAACCGGAAGAATTTTAGACGCGGTTTCGCTTTTGCTTGGATTTTCAGGAAATGAAAGAAAATTTAAGCATAGCCCGGCAATCGCGCTTGAAAAAAACTCAACTCGGCCCTACGCAGTAAAACCGCGGGTAATCCATGATAGAAAAGAAAAAAAATACGTATTGAAAACTACGCCTTTGTTTGAATACTTGATAAAAAATATCAGGAAAGACAAGCATCGTCTCGCCGCTGCCGCTCAATTGTATGTTGCGAAAGGATTATATGAAATCATTGAAAGGTGCCATCCCAAACTTGACTCAGAATCTAAAATTTTTTTCGCCGGTGGAATCTCCAACAATAAAATTATCTCATCCTATTTGGAACGCAAAGGCGCCTATGCTAGAAAAAAAAATCACCCCGCTAAATCAGAGCGAAGCGAATTTAACGATATCCCCCGCGGTGACGCGGGACTTTCTTTCGGACAAATTGTTTACTATCTGCTAACAGATCCTCGGGATTAATCTCCCGCGGGGAGACTCGACCGGCCTTAAAATGCCAAGTTTGGTTTTGAGATAAACCCCTTTTCCTTTTTCTGCGCGTCCGATTATTTTGGCTTCTCGGTTGAATTTTTTAAGAATTCTTAAAACTTTTTTAACATTTTTTGGAGAAACGGCAGCGATAAATCTTCCCTCCGAAGCAAAAGACAAAACATCAACTCCCAAAAGCTCCGCGATTGCTAGGGTTTCTTTTTTGTAAGGAAGCACTTTTTCTTCCAGGATAATTTTTATTTTTGATTTTTCGGCGATTTCCACGATGTTGGCTGCGAGTCCCCCGCGCGTCGGGTCTTTGCAGGCGTGCAGATATTTTCCGGTCGCTTTTATTTCTCCAAAAAGCGCCCGAGAGTCGCTTTTTACATTGGTTTTGTAATTGAAACGGACACTTAGAAGCGCCACCGTATGCTCACCCAGATCGCCCGAAGTTATTATCAAATCTCCTGCTTTGGCGCCGCCGTTTTCAATAATTTTTTCCGCCAACCCTATCCCGGAAGTGGTAATTTCTATTTTATCAATCTTCCCCTTTTCCGTGACTTTAGTGTCTCCAGTCACGATCGGCACGCCCGCTTTTTTTGCCTCCCGTCCAAGAGACTTGGCTATTTTCATGAGCTCGTCTTCTGAAAATCCCTCCTCGATGACCAAACTTAAACCGAGGCCAAGCGGCTGGGCACCCATAACCGCCAAATCATTTACCGTTCCGCAGACGGCGATTTTTCCGATGTCTCCTCCGGGAAAAAATAGCGGATCCACGATAAAAGCATCCATCGTAAAAACTAGTTTTTTTGTCCTTTTCGCCTTTTGGGAGAGAACTGGAGAAAGATAGCTTTGCGCCAAATCAAAAACCGCCCCGTCGTCGCTGATATTTTTCCATTTTCCAGAGACGAAAAAATTTTTTCTTATTTTTTTTATAAGTTCGCTGGATTTTTTAGCCCCCGAGCCGGCTTCCAGTTCAATTATTTTTTCGTGCTTTTCCATTTTCTAAACAATGATATGAAACTTAGCGCCAAAATAATTCCGGCAAGATCAATGGCCACATCTCTGACTTTTCCTTCTCTCCCAAAAACAAATGTTTGGTGCCACTCATCGGAAATTCCGTAGAAAAAAGCCAAAATAGCTGAAAACAACAGCGCTTTATCGTATTTTCGGCTTTGCGATAGAGCACTGAAAAATAAAACGGTTAATATAAAATACTCAATGATGTGGAAAAATTTTCTTTTGAGAAACAGGAAAATGTTCCCTGAATAATAGCCGCTTCCCTCGATGGAAGACAAAACAAAAATGACGGCCATCCACAAGCCCGCCGCGGTCCAAAACAATAACTTTTTATTCTTTAAATTTGCCATATCGATATTGGACATTGCAGCTTCCTTCGCTGGAAACCATACAGGGACCGTGCGGGTTTTCCGGTGTACAAACGTGGCCGAACATGGGACATTGTTCGGGAACAATCAGACCGCGGATAACCTCTCCACATCGGCAGCCGGTCGGTTTTGCGGAACGCGAAAGATCAATTTTGTCGAGAATTTTTTTATATTTTATTTTAGCGTTAAGCCGCGGGTTTTTTACTTCCAGTCCGGATTCTGAAATGACGCCAAACCCGCGCCAATTGCCATCCGAGATCTCAAATTCTTCAAAAGTGATTTTCCTTGCTTTGGGATTTCCGGCCTTCCGCACCGATCGAAGGTATTCGTTTTCCGCCACGCGCTTTCCTTTCTCTATCTGTTCAAGCAGCATCAAGATACCAACCAAAACATCTTCCGCCTCAAATCCGGTTACTACTTGTGCCACTTTCATATGTTGGTAAGGTTCAAGGCCGACTATCGTTGAAACGTGTCCGGGACTCAAAAAACCGTCTATTTTGAGTTTTCCCATCGCCAGAAGGGCGTCCATCGCCGGCAAAAAAAGTTTATGCGCCGAATACACGGTTAATCCTTTTTTGATTGCCGCCGCCGTCATGGGCGCGGTTGTGTCAAAGCCAATACCAAAAAAAACTAATTCCGGATATTCTGCTTTAAGTTCCAGCGCTTCTTCAATTGAATATACGGAAAAGACCTTTGCTCCGCGGCTTTTGGCCTGGTCCAAACTTCCTAAATACCCGGGAACGCGCAACGCGTCGCCGTAGGAAGCAATGGGTACGCCGGAAAGCGCCAGACTTACCACAGCATCGATATCACTTTGCGCCGTAACGCACACCGGGCATCCTGGTCCGCTCATTAAGCGGACATTCTCCGGCAGGAGTTTCCGGATTCCATATCGGCTGATGACTTGGGTATGCGTGCCGCATACTTCCATGATGTTGACTTGCGCTTTTATTTTTTTTGCGATTGCATTGATTTTTTCTATAAGCCCTTGGTTATCTTTTTCAAATTTTTTTATCTCTCCTTTCCGGAATTCCTTAAGCGCTTCCCATGCGTCCGCCTCTTCGAGAATTTGGATGGCAAAACCAGCATGAACAATCACGCGATCTCCTTTTTTGGCGCCGGCAATCAGCGAGATGTTAATTTTTTTTATTATGCCGTCAAAATCAGCAGTTGCCTGCTGATTCCCGTTAACTTCTAAGATTTTTCCTGGAAAAGCTAAACACATACCGACTTTGGTGTTTTATATTTTTCCATCGCTGCCAAAAATTTTTATTTTTTCCTTGACTGCTTCTTTGACAGCTTCCCGGGCATCTCCCAAAAGCTTCCTTAAATCAAATGAGATGTCCTCTTCGTTTTTGATTGTATTTATAAGGTTGTTTATAAAAGCTAATCTGATCACCGTATCGACATTGAAGCAAACGATGCCTCTCTTTATGACTTCTTCGACCCGGCCATTTTCCCAATCAGAGGCTCCGTGCAAAATCAGAGGAATCCCGAGATCCTTGTTTATCATTTCCAATCGCGCGTAGTCCGGATCTTTTCTTTCTTTTACAAATCCATGCGCGTTGCCGATAGCCACCGCCAATGAATCAATTCCGGTTTCTTTGACAAATTGTTTGGCTTGTCCCGGATCGGTCATGTATTTGTTCCAGTCTATTTCCCCGAAATTTTCTTCTCCAAGATATGGAACACTCCCCAATTCCGCCTGGATATTTACTCCCTTTTCCGCGCAGTAAGCGGCAATTTCGCGAGTGAGCATAAGATTGTCTTCGAAATTTTTCCGCGATCCGTCGTACATGACTGAAGTAAGGCCTATGGCAATCGCTCTTTTTATGATTTCGAAATTTTTCCCATGGTCTAAATGAATCCCAATGGGTATTTCCGGAGCATAAAATTCGGCTTCATTTTTAATAAGATGAAATATCCCCCGCCCGCCCGCATATTCCATGGTCTTTTCTGTTACCTGGACAATGATCGGTGCGCGCATTTCTTTCGCGGCTCTTATTATCGCCCGAGTTGTTTCCAAATTAACCGTATTAAAAGCGCCAACCGCGTAACCGCCTTCTTTGGCTTTTTCCAATATTTCTTTTACGGGTACTATCATATTTTTAATTTTAGTCTTTATTATTTATGATTTCTGCTATCTTCAAAAATTCATGCGGCGCTAGGCTTTCTCGACCAACCAGAACGCCGTCCATGCCGGGTTCAATGCAAACATTTTTAGCGGTTGCGGCCTTGACCGATCCTCCATAGAGAATTCTCACTTTTTCCGCGTACTTTTTTCCGAAAAATGCCACCAAAATTTTTCTGATCAAAACTTTCACTTCCATAATCTGATGGGCTGTTGGCGTAACATCGCTTCCGACCGCCCAGACCGGCTCATAAGCAATGACTATTTCTCCAGCTTTGGTCCGGCTGACATTGACCAGGGCTTTCGCGACTTGTTCGGTTATAACATCCAGAATCTGATGCTCCTCTCTTTGAACTTTCGTTTCGCCGACACAAATCACCGGGATAAGCCCGTTTTTCAGGGCGGAAATGACCCTCAAATTTATCTCCTCATCTTTTTCGGAAAAATATCTCCGCCTTTCGCTGTGGCCAAGAATCACATATTCACAGCCGAAAGTTTTGAGCATTGTCGGAGAAATTTCTCCGGTATAAGAACCTTTGGCTTCGGGAAACATATTTTGCGCCCCGAGCTTTATTTTTTTATTTTTCCATTTTCTGAAAGCTTCCAGATGGACGAACGGCGGACAAAGGATTATTTCAGAGTTTTTAAAAATTTTTCCGGATAATTCTTTTTCAAACAATTTAAAATACCGCTCCCTTTCGGCAAGATTGATTAGATTCATTTTTAAATTTCCGATAACCAGCTTTTTCATAATTTTAGTCAGATTTTTAAGTCATTTTTAACTTATTTCTTAAGGCTCATAATTTTTTTCACATCAAAAACTTCTCCGTATTGTTTGTTTAGTTTTTCACGATGATTGGCATAATCTTTCTCTGAAACTGCTCCATCGACGAAACGCATGTGCCATTCACTGAATAATTTGTTAATGATGTTATCAGCTCGCGCGCGTCCCAAACTGAGATTCTTAATTCCGCCCATCAATTTTTCCTTTCCGCCCGCCAACAAACCATCATTGCCGAATGCCTCGCGCTGCTGCCTTATCATTTCAAAGCGCTCGGGATTTTTTTCAATTGCTTTAAGCAGATCCTCTTAAGTAAAAGAAGTTCTTTTGGGTTCTTCTCCCCTTTTGGCTAGCTCTTCAATATCTTCTTGGGTATAAGGAATACCTTTGATGCCTTCTGGAGTTTTTCCGGCAATATCTTCCGGTGTTCCCGCACTGCCTCTGTTTCCCAGGGCATCAATGTCCTCCTGTTTCAGACCGCCTTCCGGAGTTTTTCCGGAAAGATTATCAATGTCTTCTTGGGTATAAGGGATGCCTTTAATGCCTTTAGCTTTTTGTCCGCCCTCAATCCACTCTTCCATTTTTGCTCCGCTACCTTTAGCCTTTGAACCATGCTGAATAATTTCTTCGATTTTTTCTTTGCTTACTGCGCCTCCTGTCTTCTTTCCTGACCTCATTATCTCTTCAATTTCCACCTGGGAAAAAGGGCTAGCCTTGACACCCTTGTCTCCAGCAAATTCCAAAATCTTAGTTCCACCTGTTCCAAGCTCTATTTTTTGACCGGGATAAGCTTCATTTAACTTTTCAAAAGACACTCCCTTCTCTTTAGCCAAAGCAAGTGCCATGCGATGAGCAATTTGTCCCGCGTCAAATCCCTTGTTCCCATTCGCTTGGTTATATTTTTCAGCCACATCCGGATTATCATTAAGATATTTTATAATACTACCCTCCAGACTGCCGCCTTTTTGAATTTCCAGACTGACCGTAGCACCGCCTTTCCCGGCAGCCAGATGTTCTAATTCTGACGCAGACATTACTTTAGGATTTTTGCTGCCGATTTGTTCTTCCAAATTCTTAAAAAACGCTCCGGCACTTCCTTTACCTGTAGAAACTCCGGCGGATAACTCTGCCGCCGAAGCGCTTCTTGCCCCCAGTTTATCCAAAATTTCCGGCATACTATTCCACGCCTTTTGCAACATTTCATAAGCGGTTTTCGCCATCAAGCCGGCCATTACCGCTTTTCCGGTAAATTCAGCATACTTTAGTCCCGTAGTGATCGCGTCTAATTCACCGGTTTGAGAAACCATCCGATCAAGATCATTGAGCCTTTTTGAATAATTATCCAAAAGTCTGTTTCTCTTGGCTTCTTTTTCCGCGGCGCTTAAATTTTTATTTTTATCAACACCTTCAATTTGTTTCTGTAGTCTTTTGGCTGAAAATTCCATCGGCTTTCTCATGAGTCCGGACAAAAATTTGCTTCCGGTTCCCGGTTCATAGTTTTCACTCATACGCCTCAAGACGTCTTCCGGAATATTTTTTTCATATGCCCTTTGTAAGTCCATCTTGGAAGGTTCAGCTTCGCCGGAACTTTTTTTGGCGTCTTCATGAACTTTCATCGCCTCTTCGTAAGCTTTATCGGCATCCGCAATCCGCGTCTTTTCCTTTGCCGATTCGCTTCCCAACCTCATTTCCTTAGCCGTTTCCATCCCCCTGGCAAAAACAGAGGCCACTGCCATTGAAGGCCCTCTTCCTATCCAAGTGGCTACTTTTAATAGTCCGGATGCGGTTTTTCCCAGATTACTGTATTTGGTCAACTTTTTGCCTTCCGCGCTTTCAGAATTGACGATGTTTCTTCCGGCTAATTCAGCGTCCTTTTTATAAGTCTTGGAAAGAGATTCGATAAATTTTCCGGTAATCCCCTTTTTGCCGACAACTTTAGCGGCGAAGTCCAAAACTCCGGAAAATATTTCGCTTTTTACCTTTTGCCCGAAAAATCCGATGTTGTGAAGTCCGATTTCTATTTTTTTCTTTTCGTTCTCCGGCATTTCTTTTAATTGCGCCTCTATTGCCCCGACGGAAGTGGCAGCTTCTTTGTCAAAACTCTCTGAATCGGCAATAGTTTCGTTCTTCTTCGCCTCCGGTATCACTTCGCCCAGATAAGCTTCTTTGTCAAAACTCTCTGAATCGGCAATAGTTTCGTTCTTCTT
>Ga0172367_10000437_pt1 | contig 64343 bp, 68 predicted proteins | sample Lak10m_FD_114542 | JGI IMG/M metagenome (GOLD analysis project Ga0172367, IMG submission 114542) | Freshwater microbial communities from Kabuno Bay, South-Kivu, Congo - kab_022012_10m | ecosystem: Environmental > Aquatic > Freshwater > Lake | place: Democratic Republic of the Congo: South-Kivu... | reverse complement strand
TTCAGAACTTCCTCAACGAGTTCTGCTACAAACTCAACAGGAGATACTTCGGTGAAAGGCTCTTTGATAGACTTACCCTTGCCATTGCAAAATGCTACTGGTAATTTGCGGGGGAATCAGAAAAAATATCCTCAGTTTCTCACAACCACGTTGTCCAAAAGACCAACGCCAATTGAAAAGGATATTTTTGAACCGTTATCCTCATCGGCTTGAAAGACTGGTTCGTTACTTGGTTCAATTCTCCGTATTACCATCTGTTGTATCGCAATAGAAACCAGCGTGAAGCGGAACTGTTCATCGACAGTCTTGTTTCCCATCTCCAGTTACCCGCTGGGTCAAGGGTTTTGGATCTCGCATGCGGCAAGGGAAGGCATGCGGTGCAGTTGCACAAGCACGGATACGAGGTTGTGGGGCTCGACCTTTCGGAGGAAAATATTGAATTGACGAAGCAATTTGAGCAGGAAGGGTTGGAGTTTTTTGTGCATGATATGCGGCATCTGTATTGGCACGAGCACTTCAAGGCTGTGTTCAATCTATTCACCAGTTTCGGTTATTTCCATAGCGCAATTGACGACCAACGAACCATCAATTCTGTGGCAGATGCACTTGAACCAGGTGGGTGGTTCGTGCTCGATTTTTTTAATGCTCAGAAAGTGATAGCAGAGTTGGTGAACTACGAAGAGCGAACGATTGATGAAGTACGTTTCAATATCTTGCGCTCGCTAAAAGGCCGTCAGATAGTAAAGAACATTGAGGTATTAGATGGTGAAACCCGCCTTGAGTTCCAAGAGGAAGTGGACGCATTGACCTTGGAAGATTTTGAAAACTATTGCGAATCTGCCGGCCTTTCGGTTGTGCAGGTCTTTGGCGATCATGACCTTCGCCCATTCGATGTCGAACTGTCGGACCGACTGATCATCTTGGCCCAAAAAACACGTTAGAGTACAATGGAGTTACTCATCTTATTCGCTTCAGCCTTTTTCGGGGGCCTCAGTGCTTGGTTCATCAAACTGGGCAAGTCGAACATGAAGATACTGCTTGGTTTTAGTGGTGCCTTTATGCTGGGCCTTTCCTTTTTTGATGTGCTTCCAGAAGCGTACGAACATCTGGGCAATGTGGCCGGTATTTGGGTTTTGGGCGGTTTCATGCTGCAGATCGTATTGGAAGTGCTATCGAAGGGAATGGAGCATGGCCATGCCCATGCACTACACGACCAGCATCTACCTTTCGGTCTTTTCATCGGCCTTGGAATTCACGAATTGGTTGAGGGTCTGCCGTTTGCAGCCCATCACGCCCATGAACATCATTCGTTGTTGGCCGGAGTTGTTTTGCACAAAGTGCCAGTGGCCTTCATTCTTGGAACCGTTTTACGTGGAGCAGGATTCAAAATTTGGCAGTCTGTACTTGCTTTGTTCGGCTTCTCGATCATGACTCCGCTTGGAAGTCTTGGCGCCACCTATCTGGAGAATACATTCATTGCCAGCGACCAGTTTTTGGGGATTGCCCTATCGCTCGTTGTAGGTATTTTCCTTCACATTGCCACCACCATCATTTTTGAATCAGACAAGGGTCACGCGTTCAATCTGACCAAATTGGTGGCCATCGTTCTCGGTTTTGTGCTGGCATTTCTGTCCGTTTAACAGATCGTTCACAAGTTTGACGAACATACCGCGGAGGCACTTGTTATCTTTGCGGCCGAAAATTTGAATCTTAACCTAAAATCATAAACACATGTCAACATTAGTTGGAAAGAAGGCTCCTTCGTTTATCGCACCTGCCGTTGTGAACGGTGGCACCGTTGATGGCGCATTCTCTCTCGATCAGTACTTGGGTAAGAAGAACGTGGTTTTCTTCTTCTATCCGAAAGATTTCACCTTTGTTTGTCCGTCTGAACTTCATGCCTTCCAAGAGAAATTGGCTGAGTTTGAAGCACGCAACACAGCTGTTGTGGCCTGCTCAACCGATACTGAGGAAACGCACTGGGGTTGGTTGCAAATGGACAAAGCCGCTGGTGGTATCAAAGGCGTGAAATATCCGATCGTTGCTGATACATCAAAGACGATCTCCGCCAACTATGGCGTTCTGTTCGGAGAGTATGACGTTGACGATGAGGGTAACCTGATGGCTACCGGACCAATGATCGCTTTCCGTGGCCTTTTCCTAATTGATAAATCAGGAAACGTACGCCATGCATTGGTGAACGACCTACCGTTGGGCCGCAACGTGGATGAAGCTTTGAGAATGGTGGATGCTCTCACTTTCTTTGAAGAGAACGGTGAGGTTTGCCCGGCCAATTGGGTGAAAGGCGCATCAGGTATGAAAGCTACTCACGAAGGTGTTGCTTCTTACTTGGCTTCACACTGAGGTTAACGCTTCAAGAACATTGAACCCCGCAGTCCAATTGGACTGCGGGGTTTTTTGTTTGACACCAGCCCCTTAGATGTTCTTAGCAGCATTCCAATACACGTCCATTTCTTCCAAGGTCATGTTCGATAGATCTTTGCCATCCTTTTTCGACTCGGATTCGAGGTACTGGAAACGTTTGATGAATTTCTTGTTTGTCCGCTCCAAAGCCGTTTCGGGATCAACTCCGATAAAACGTGCGTAGTTTATCATGGAGAAAAGCACGTCTCCGAATTCGCTTTCAACCGTAGCCTTTTCAGCATTCGAGTCGATTTCGGCCTTCAATTCGTCCAATTCCTCATTCACCTTGTCCCACACCTGATCGCGGTTATCCCAATCGAACCCAACGCCACGGGCTTTGTCCTGTATACGAGTGGCTTTCACCATAGCAGGTAGCGAACGTGGCACGCCTTCCAAAACCGATTTCTTGCCTTCTTTCAGCTTCAATTTCTCCCAATTGGCTTTCACCTCCTCTTCATCTGCCACTTTAACATCGCCATAAATGTGCGGATGCCGCGAAATGAGTTTTTCGCAGATGCCTTCTGCGACATCTGCAATGTCGAAAGCCTGTTTCTCAGAACCGATCTTTGCATAGAAAACGATATGCAACAGAATATCGCCCAACTCCTTTTTGATCTCCTCAAGGTCGTTGTCCAGAATGGCATCGGCAAGTTCGTAGGTTTCCTCAATGGTCAAATGACGAAGACTTTCCAACGTCTGTTTCCTATCCCACGGACATTTTTCGCGTAGGTCGTCCATTATGTTCAGCAATCGTTCGAACTGTTCAAGCCGTTTGTCCATCATTGGTGTTTCGCACAAATTTGCTCATTTTACCGTGGCTTCTATCAGTATGAATCGGTTTCTGTTGACATGCATGTTGAGTGTTGCTTCCGTTGCAGAGGCGCAAGTGGTGTCTGATAGCACTGAGAACGGAAGAATATTCTCACTCGGATTACGCACGCATGGCGGTTATTTTCTGAAGCATTCAAGTACGCTCAATCCGCTGAAGGATTCATATCCGTGGGGCTTTGAGGCCGACATTGCCTGGCAACTTACCGGAATTAAGGCTTATTCCTATTGCAGCTGCTATCCAAGGGTTGGTTTCACGGTCAATTACATGAACTTTGACAACGGCCCCGTGCTTGGGTCGGCCTACTATATTCTGAGCTATGTGGAACCTGTGTTCTTCATTCCGAAGCGGTTCAACCTATCATTCCGCATTGCGCTTGTTGGCGTTGCGTTCATGGATAGACCATATGACGAGAACAGTAATCCTGGCAATGTTGCGTACAGTACGTATGTCGCTTTTCCACTTGCATTGGGCATCGGCTTCAACTACAGGGTTGACGAACATTGGAACCTGCGTTTGGGCGGAAATTACAACCACATAAGCAATGGCGGAATAAAGAATCCGAACAAGGGATTGAACTGGCCCACAGCACATTTGGGCGTTGATTACTCTTTTCAGCCGGTGAACATGCGAAACAGAGGAAGGGTGCGCAGACCTCCGCCCGAGAAGAAGAATCGGATGGAACTGGATATTGGCAATTCATTGAAAAATGCCGATCCAAAAGACCCAGCGCAATACTGGATTCTGAATACCAATCTTCAGTATTCAAGATGGTTGCATCGTAGTACTGCGATTGCTGTGGGCACATATTTCGAGATGGATAATTCACGAAGGGTTAGAATTTTGAAATCTGACGATCCGACCAGAAGCCATCTGCGACTTTCATTCTCGGTTGGCCACGAATTCTGGCTCGGGAAAGTTCAGTTCGGACAGCACATCGGTTTCTATGCGTTCGATGACTTTCCGGTGAATGAGATCTGGTACCATCGGCATGAACTTACATTTCAGATCTTGCCATACTTGTATGCCAGTTTCGGCCTGAAGGCGCATAACCAAGTAGCTGATTATCTTGATATAAAACTGGGAACAAACTTGAATTGGTAAGGGTATGAGCGGACGTAACCCCAAGATTGATAATTACGTGGCTATTGGATGCGGTCGATGTGCCTTGGGCGGAACACCGGAATGCAAGGTTCATAAATGGACCGAGGAATTGGAAACAATGCGTGACATTCTACGCAATTGTAACCTGAAAGAGGAGTTGAAATGGAGCGTGCCATGCTATACGATAGAAGGTAAGAACATCGTCATCTTGGCGGCATTCAAAGATTATTGTTCCATCAGTTTTTTCAAGGGCGCGTTGCTGAAAGACACCGCTGGAGTGCTGGTAAGCCCTGGAGAAAACTCGCAAGCTGTGCGGATGTTCAGGTTTACCAAAGTTGAACAGATAACAGCAATGGAGCCGCTGATCAGAGCCTACTTGGAAGAGGCTATTGAAATTGAAAAAGCTGGGTTCAAAGTGGATTTCAATCGAAAGAAGGAGGCCCGACTTCCAGAGGAATTACTGAAAAAGATGGAAGATGACCCCGACCTGAAAAAGGCATTTGAGGCACTGACACCCGGAAGGCAGCGTGGTTATTGTCTTTTTTTCAAACAACCAAAGCAATCGACCACACGACTAGCGAGAATTGAAAAATGCATTTCCAGGATCAAGACGGGGAAGGGGTTGCATGATAGATAATGCGGTTTGAGATCATTTACGAGTTAAGGCTGATCTTGAATTTTACGCATGATGATTCCTTGCCTTCTGCATCAAAGGTCTTTTCCTCAAACGAATACTGCTTTTGTCTATCGATTATTAAGATGGTGGAACAGACCGTTCCGTACCGAGGCGTGTTGATGAACTTGGCTGAGAGCAATTTTTCCAGATCATGGCCAACGCCAGTGTCAGGCAACTTGGCATCATCGGCCAAACTGGAATCTTGCAGAATTGAAAACAGATGGTCGGGGCTCAATGTGTTTGTGTCGATGGCTTGTTTCAACTTCAGTTTGCCGTCATCAACCTTAGGCCAAGATGTATCAAGAAAGGCGTTGCTCAACCCGTGAATTCCGTTCGTTATAGGCCATATTCGGTCTTCGTTATTCGAGTAGTAGAACAGTTGTTCTGCATCTCCAACAACTAGATTAAATCCATTATATTCCTTTGGATTTACAATGGAATTCAGATAATCCTCTGCGCTGGTTTCTGATGTCAGGTAATTGGAAACGAGCGTTCCACGTGTTGGCCCCTTGCGGTTGAAGTAGTTTTGATGACGGTAGTTGGTGAGAAAGGCGATTCGCCCTGTTCTGGTAATGCCGAGCCAAGTTCCCATGCCTTCAAGATCGCGACCGGCCAACACGTTAGGGTGATCTTCCCAAATAGCGGCCGGTGCAGCAGGTCGTGCCCTGAATTCGTCCCGGTTGGCCAACAGAATGAACGGATATTCTTCACTTTCGTTGATGGCAAACAGGCATAGACACATTTCAGTAGGTATGAGGTGTAAGGTATAAGGTATAAGCCTTTCTCATCTCTGTGTCCTTTGCGTTATCTCCGTGTCTTTGCGGTTAAATTATTTCAACCCAAGGTCAGATTGTATAGAAACGATTTTCTCCTTCAATGCAATTCGAACTGCATCATATTGGGAATTGTCCTTCAATGGAGCATTCACACTGAAATAGAACTTGATCTTGGGTTCGGTGCCTGATGGGCGTGCCGTTACAACCGTTCCGTCAACGGTCTCAAACTGCAACACATTGGAAGTAGGCAGACCTGTTTCCGTTTTGCTACCATCAGCCAAGTTGGTCACTTTGCCAAGTTTGTAATCGCGTAGTGTCAATACATCCGAACCTGCCAGTTGTTTCGGTGGGTCGTTGCGAAGATTGTCCATCATCTGTGCAATTTCCTCGGCTCCCGAGCGCCCTTTTTTCGTGAGGCTGATGAGGTCTTCCAAGTAGAATCCGAACTCGGAATGGATGTCCATCAGAACTTCATAAAGACTTTTGCCGTTGTTCTTGGCCCAAGCGCACATTTCGGCTATCAGCACGCAGCTCAGCACCGCATCCTTATCGCGCACCAGATCGCCAGCCAAATAACCGTAGCTTTCCTCGCCACCGCCAATGAACTGTTCCTTGCCTTCTTTCTCCAATATCAGCTCCGCGATGTATTTGAAACCCGTCAGCACATCATAGCACGGAACGTTCTTCGCTTCAGAGATCTTCTTAATGAGCGCAGTTGTAACGATGGTCTTGGCGGTGAACTGCTTACCGTTCAACTTGCCCAATTCGCTCCATCTTTGAATAAGATAGTAAACCAGCAACGAACCTGTCATGTTGCCGTTCAGCAATTCGAGTTCGCCCTGCGGGTTGCGCACCGCAATGCCGACACGGTCTGCATCAGGGTCGCAGCCCATCACGAGGTCAGCACCTACTTCTTGGGCTTGCTCCAATGCCAGTTTAAGCGCAGCGGCCTCTTCGGGGTTCGGTGAATGCACCGTTGGGAAATTGCCATCGGGCGTGGCCTGGTCCTTCACCACATGGATGTTTCTGAAACCCAATTCTTCCAACGCACGAGGCACCATAGTTATGCTGGTTCCGTGCAGCGAGGTAAACACAATTTTCAGATCCGATTGCGCTTTCACGGCATCTTTCGAAAGACATAGCGACATCAACCCATCCACATATGCGCGGTCCATGTTCTCACCGAGCATTTCGATCAACGAGGCATCTGCATTCCATTTCACATCCTGCGGCCCTGCGATCTTCTGAACTTCGGTGATCACATTCTTGTCGTGAGGCGCCACCAATTGGCCGCCATCTTCCCAATAGGCCTTGTAGCCGTTGTATTCCTTCGGATTGTGCGATGCGGTTATGACCACACCCGCTTTGCAGCCCAAATGGCGCACGGCAAACGAAAGTTCGGGGGTCGGTCTGAGTTGGAAAAAGAGGTAGGCTTTGATACCGTTGGCAGCAAAAACCTCAGCCGTTTTGCGCGCAAATAGTGGGCTGTTGTTGCGCGAATCGTACGCAATGGCCACGCTTATGTCACCTTTATAAGACTTCTTGAGGTAGTTGGCCAAGCCTTGTGTTGCCATCCCTACGGTATAGATGTTCATACGGTTGGTTCCAACGCCCATCAATCCGCGCAACCCGCCTGTTCCGAACTCAAGATCCTTGTAAAAGCACTCGGTTAGTTCCTCTGGATTTGTGTCTATGAGGTTCTGCACTGACACTCGTGTCTCTGCATCAAATGCTTCCGAAGTCCATTTCTGGGCTTTCTCCAATACTTGCTGTTCCATTAAGATTACTTTGAGGCAAATGTACAATTGCCTACAGTCTCGAATCCAAAGTCTTGACGCAATGGTGGATGACATATTTATGTGTCAATGATCAGGTCGTACTTTCAACTAGCACCTTATTTCTACATTTGAACTTGTACCAAAAAAGACCAGAACATGAGAAAGACCATTCTTACAGTTGCAACCATTTGCACCACTGCGGCATTTTCAGTAGGGCAGGAAGCGGAGATCAAATCGGCCTCTGCCAACTTGGAGAAAAAGGATTATGTAGCCGCTATGGATGACCTATCGAAGGCGCGGAAAGCGATCGGCAAACTGATAACTGATAACTTGGCTACTGTGTTGCCAGCTAAGCTTGGCGAGTATGAGATGGACAAAGTGGAAGCACGTAACGAGGCTGGTATGACCGGGGTGAGTATAAATAGAGTGTACCGTAAACCAGAGCCTGAAGGCCAAGCAACAGAAAACAAAGAACCGAACTTGATGGGTGATATGATGCGTGGCGGTGGCGAGCAAGTCACAGTTCAGGTGACTACGAACATGATGATGGCAAATGAAGTTCTCAGTGCCCATTCAATGGCTGATGAAGGTGGAGGTAGTTCTACTGTTCAAGCTATCCGTGTAAAAGGCTACAGGGCCATCATCAAATCGTATGGAGGTGAAAACCAAGGCGGCAGTAGCATGCCCGGTATGGGAATGCAGTCTACTGAAGTGGCGCAGGCGGTTGTCGGTGCGGCATTTGTGTCGGTTGAAGTGCGGGGTGCAAAGGAGAAAGGCCTTGCCGAAAAGTACCTCAGTCAGATCGACCTCGAAAAATTGATCTCGTTTGTCGGGAAGTAACTCGATTTGCAGGTAAAAGAAAAGGCCGCTGCGATGATCGCAGCGGCCTTTTTTATGAACCCTGTTGGTTGGCCTTTTCAAATCGTTGAATCAGCTCTTCATCAGAAAGCCCCAGATTCTCAACCGAGAATTTGGCATCCTGTGCCAATCGGTGCTGCGGAAACTGACGCACGAACGATTCATAGTATTGCCGTGCCTTAGCCGTATCGGAATTCAGCGTTTCCTCACAGAAACCACATAGAAAAAGTGCTTCCGGTGCCTTGTAGAACTCAGGATGGTCTTCTACAACCGTTTGAAAGTACTTCACGGCCAAGTTGCCCTGCCCGATGCCCATGCTGATCTCTCCCGCCTTGAAAATGCGGTCCACGGCCAAGCTGTCAACCTTTTCGTCAAGTTGGTAGTAGCGGGCATATTCGCGCACCAACATCAGTCCGTTGTGAGGTGTTGCCAAGGCGCCATTGTCGCCAAAGAATACCTGTTCAAGACTGTCTATTTTGCCATTGAGCACATCTTGCTCAGTTGGTGATTTTGTGCTGTTGCATGCAGCAATGCCAAAGCCAAGAGCCAAAGCCAATACGGTTCGTTTCGTTCTCATTTAGTGAATTTCATGCGGTAATCTACATCCACAATTCCCTTGCTGATGTCGTTAAGTCGGCCTTTCAGCATTCTGCGCTTCAACGGTGCCAAGTGGTCGGTGAAGAGAACTCCTTCCACGTGGTCATACTCATGCTGAATGATCCGTGCCACAATGCCCTCGTAGGTTTCTTCTTTCAGATCCCAATTCTCATCGTAATACTCAATTAGCACCTTTGGTTTGCGCTCCACATCCTCACGAATGCCCGGAATGCTGAGGCAGCCTTCGTTGAAAGGCCATTTCTTGCCTGTTTCCTCAAGAATGATCGGGTTGATGAAGACCTTCACAAAACCATCAAGTTCGGGGTGTTCTTCGGAAAAAGGAGTGGCATCTAAGATGAACAGCCGAATGCTTAGCCCCACTTGTGGCGCAGCCAACCCAACACCCGAAGCGTTGTACATCGTATCGAACATGTTGTCGACCAATTCTCCCAATTCGGGATACTCAGGGTCGATCTCTTGGGCCACTTTCTTCAATACGGGGTCGCCATAGGCAACAATGGGTAGGATCATGTTCTAACGTTTGAATGGGCTGTTGAGCGATTCCATGTACGATTGCAGGATGAGTGTGGCACTTACACGGTCAACCATGGCCTTATCTGCCCGTTGTTTCTTCTTCAAACCGCCATCCATCATGGCGTTGAAGGCAAGTTTTGATGTAAAACGTTCGTCCATCCGGTCAATTTGGATGGTAGGGAATTCCGCTGCCAGTTTCTGTGCCAAACGGTCGGCACCGGCAGCGGCCTGGGAAGGTTCATTGTTTAACCGTTTAGGGTCACCAACCACGATCACATCAACCGTTTCTGTATTCACGTATTGCTTCAGATATTCCACCAATCCGTCAGGATGAATGGTATCCAGAGCAGTGGCAATGATGCGCGATGGATCCGTTACGGCAATTCCTACGCGCTTTGTTCCGAAATCAATGGCCATTATCCTGCCCAACAACCGTAATTTTTAAGGGCTCCGAAGTTAAGGATTATCTTTGCCGCATGCAGTTGGATGAACTTAAGGGAATTGTTGAACAGGCGTGGGACAACCGCGACCTTCTTACAGACGAACAGACCGTGGTTGCCATCAGGCACGTGGTTGAATTGCTGGATGGTGGTAAGCTGCGTGTTGCCCAACCGAATGGCACAGATTGGAAGGTGAACGAGTGGGTGAAGAAGGCCGTCATTCTCTATTTTCCCATTCAGCAGATGCAGACCATCGAGGTAGGACCGTTCGAGTTTCACGATAAGATAGCATTGAAACGAAACCATGCTGCAGCAGGCGTTCGTGTGGTGCCGCATGCCATTGCGCGCTACGGTTCGTTTCTGGAAAGAGGAGTAATTATGATGCCATCGTACGTCAACATCGGTGCTTATGTGGCCAGCGGAACAATGGTTGACACGTGGGCCACGGTTGGTTCGTGCGCGCAGATCGGCAAGGATGTGCACTTGAGTGGTGGTGTTGGAATCGGTGGTGTTCTGGAGCCGGTTCAGGCTTCTCCTGTTATTGTAGAAGATGGCGCATTTCTAGGTTCGCGCTGCATTGTGGTGGAGGGCATGCGGATAGGAAAAGAGGCCGTACTCGGAGCCAATGTGGTGCTTACCATGAGTACACGAATCATTGACGTAACAGGCTCTGAACCGAAGGCAATGAAAGGATACGTTCCCGCACGTTCGGTGGTCATTCCGGGTTCATACCCGAAAGAATTCCCTGCTGGAACGTACAACGTTCCTTGTGCGCTCATTATCGGTCATCGCAAGGAGAGTACTGATAAGAAGACCTCATTGAACAATGCCCTCCGCGATTTCAGCGTGGCCGTCTGATATGAAGAGAATCTTGGTCATTCAGACCGCTTTCATTGGCGATGCCATCCTTGGTACTGCGCTTTTGGAGGAACTGCATCATCAGCATCCCAACGCCAAGATCGATTATTTGGTGCGCAATGGTAATCAGCCGCTTTTTGAAGGTCATCCGTTCTTGAACGAGGTGCTTGTTTGGAACAAGCAGTCATCGAAATACACAGGGCTTTGGCATATGCTTCGAGAGGTTCGAAGCAAGAAATACGATGCGGTTTACAACATTCAACGGTATGCAGCCAGCGGTGTGCTTACGGCTTTTTCGGGAGCAAAACTGAAGGTCGGTTACAAGGATAATCCGCTTTCGTTTCTGTTTTCCAGAACAGTGGAGCACCGTTTTGGAAAGGGATTCGAGAATGTGCATGAGGTGGATCGTGTGCTCGATCTGGTTCGGAATGTTCCGAATCGCGTCAATCCTAAATTATATCCGACAGAAAAGGATATTGAAACGGTCACTTCGTTCCAAGTGCAGCCATTCATCACCATAGCACCAGCTTCGGTCTGGTTTACCAAGCAACTTCCCGTTGAAAAATGGATCGAGTTCATTGCTAAGGTCCCGTCAGACCTGAAGGTTTACATCATTGGAGGCAAGGGTGATTCAGTGATCGCGCAGCAGATTATCAAAACCTTAAACCGTGAGGTGATCGACCTGACCGGAAAATTGAAGCTGCTGGAAACTGCTGCGCTGATGAAACACGCTAAAATGAACTTCGCAAACGATTCAGCACCCGTGCATTTGGCCTCGGCAGTCAATGCGCCTGTTACCGAAGTTTTCTGTTCCACCGTTCCAGCGTTTGGATTTACCCCACTTGCTGAGAATTCGCACATCATTCAAACCAACGAAAAACTGGATTGCCGTCCGTGTGGAATGCATGGCAAGGCGGCTTGTCCGAAAGGGCATTTCACGTGCGCCAATGTTGATGTTGACGAAATGGTTTCGCATCTTCAATAGCCCGTTCTGTCACTTGGGTTAAATTCGCGCCCCGATGCAAATGCAGCAACATATAGAGCATCCCATTTTCAAGCTGGTTTCCGATGCAGCCAAGGAATTGGACGTTGATGCATACGTCATTGGCGGCTATGTGCGCGATTGCATCCTCGGTCGTCCCACCAAAGACATTGACATCGTTTCGATAGGAAAGGGAATTGAGCTGGCCGAGGCCGTATCGAAGAAATTGGGCGGAGCGCGCATTTCCGTGTTCAAGCGGTTCGGCACTGCCATGATCAACTATCAGGACCTTGAGCTTGAGTTTGTGGGTGCCCGAAGAGAATCCTACTCTGAGCATTCGCGCAAACCCGCTGTGGAAGATGGTACAATTACCGATGATCAGGACCGTAGGGATTTTACCATCAACGCGTTGGCCATAAGCCTCAATGCGGATACTTGGGGGCAGTTGGTCGACCCGTTCAATGGTGTTGCAGACCTCAGCACCGGCATCATTCGTACTCCGTTGCAGCCAGACCGAACCTACAGCGATGACCCATTGCGCATGATGCGTGCCATCCGCTTTGCCACGCAGCTCGGGTTTCACATTCAAGAAGATTCATTTCAGGCCATTTACCGCAACAGAGAGCGCATTGGCATTGTATCGAAAGAACGCATTGCCGATGAGCTGAACAAGATCGTGATGGCCAAGCAGCCTTCCATCGGGTTCAAACTGCTGTTCAATACGGGTTTGTTACATATCATCTTCCCGAAAATGGCAGAACTTTTTGGGGTCGATATTATTAACGGTAAAGGCCACAAGGACAATTTCTACCATACGCTTCAGGTGCTCGACAACATTTCGAAGAACACCGACAATCTATGGTTGCGTTGGGCGGCCATCATGCACGACATCGAAAAGCCGTACACCAAACGGTTCCATCCGAAATTGGGTTGGACGTTCCATGGTCATGAAGACCGTGGTGCGCGAATGGTACCCGAAATTTTCCGCGACCTTAAACTTCCGCTTAACGAGAAGATGAAGTATGTGCAGAAGTTGGTGTTCCTTCATCTTCGGCCCATAGCACTTGTGCAGGAAGAAGTGACCGATTCGGCCGTGCGTAGACTGCTTTTTGAGGCTGGCGATGACATTGAGGATCTGATGATCCTTTGCGAGGCCGACATTACCAGCAAGAACGATGCGAAGGTGAAGCGTTATCTACAGAACTTTGAGCTGGTGCGCCAGAAATTGAAGGAAGTGGAGCAGAAGGACCACGTGCGCAACTGGCAGCCACCCGTTACGGGCGAAGACATCATGCGGTGTTTTGCGCTGCGACCAAGCAAGGAGGTTGGTTTACTGAAAGATGCAATCAAAGATGCAATCATGGACGGCCAGATACCGAACGAGCGGCAGGCGGCCATCGGCTTTTTGGAAGCACGTGCAGCCGAAATTGGAATTTCTGTTGTGGAAAAATTGCAGTGAAAAACCTGTAAACAGGTGTAACCAAAGAATGCCACAACAGTTGAACGTTCATTTTCCTTTTTTCCGTTATTCGCTACCGAATTAGACAAGAATGGCAGTTTACAAATTCAGGGTGTTTATTGAAGACGATCACGAGATATACCGTGACGTGGAAATTCAAGGCAAGCAGCGGTTTGCAGACCTGCACCGCTTCATAGTCGGTTCGTTCAATTTCAAGCAGGGTCAACCGGCCGTTTACTACAGTGCCGATCAATCGTGGTACGTAGGTAATGAGGTGGCCGAGCTTGATGAAAATCTCAGTGGTGACGATCTGCGCATTGCCGATCACATCACGGCACCGCATCAGCGTTTTGTATGCGAAACCACCAGCTACAATGGTGTTCAGTTGGCGTTGGAACTGCAAAAGATATTGAAGGACGAGCCTAATGTGAGCTACCCACGTTGCACACGGGCCGAAGGCGATCCGCCTTACTACACGCAACCACCGCCCGAGCCCATAACGGCCGAGCCTGAATACGAGCCGGGCGAAATGCCTGCGTTCGACCCGATGTTCGATGAGGATGGCCCATCTGAAGAGGACATCGAACAGATAGAGATAGAGGCGGCCACGGCCAGCAAGAAGTCAGATTTCAAAGCTCCGACCATCGATTTCAGTAAATTCTCGCTTTCGGATGACGATGATTCGGAGAAAGGAAAACCGAAACCCGAATTCGAATTCGGTGGTGGCGAAGAGGATGACGATGATGACGACCTCGGGCTCGATTTCGATGATGAGGACGAGGATGATGGCCACGTCAACTTCGACAATTTCGATATGGAAGACCTTTGATGTCTTCGGAGGTTGAAAAGACACTGATAGTTATTTGCGGCCCCACGGCCGTTGGCAAGACCGACCTCTCCATAACCCTTGCCGAGCATTTGGCAACGGAGATCATATCAGCAGACAGCCGGCAGCTTTACCGCGAAATACCCATTGGCACGGCCCAACCAACGGACGAGCAATTGGCAAGGGTCAAACACCACTTCATTGCCGAACGTTCGGTGGTTGATGACTACAACGCTGGCATGTTTGAGCGCGATGCCATTCAGCGTTTGGAGATTCTGTTCAATGAACACGACACGGTTGTGTGCTGTGGTGGCACTGGCCTTTATATTAAGGCGCTTTGCGAAGGAATGGATGCACTGCCACCTGCCGATGCGGCCATCCGTAAGCAATTGACCCAACGATGGGAAGCGGATGGACTTTCCGGCTTGCAAACCGAGTTGCAGAAACGGGATCCCGTGCATTTTGCCAAGATGGATACTCACAATCCGCAGCGAGTGATAAGGGCTTTGGAGGTGTGCATCAGCACGGGCAGGCCGTTCTCATCCTTTCACGGAAAGCACCGGACCGATCGCCTGTTCAAGGTGGTGAAGGTGGGCCTGCAATTGCCCCGCGAAGAGTTGAATTTAAGAATAGATGCCCGAGTGGAGCAGATGATGCATAGCGGTTGGCTGCAAGAAGCGGAAGCCGTATTTGAGCAGCGGCATCTGAATGCACTGAACACAGTTGGCTACAAAGAACTCTTCGCCCATTTGGAAGGAAAACTTTCCTTAAAAGAGGCAGTGGCACTGATAAAGACCAACACCCGCCAATTTGCCAAGCGCCAGCTTACGTGGTTCAACAAGGACACGCAGATAAGGTGGTTCAACGCACACGAGGTTGATACTACTGTTCTTCAGACCCTTTTTTAAGTTCCCAAAGTCGATGTAGAAGAATTACGGAGGGGATTCCGACAAACCAAACTGGGTTCGGACCTACTTCCAAAAGCACTAGTACTGTTCGACAGAAGTGTTTCTGAAACCCTCGCGTAGGCTTTCGCCCCTCAATTCAAGGTCGGTGCGGTCGGTATTGGCGCACGGAAGATTGTGATCCCAGCATTTGTCGGTTCCCATTGGGTAGTAAACCTGACCATTTATGTGCTGCATCTGCGAAAAGTCGGTGGGGCGTTTGGGGCCTGGTTCGGCCAGCATTCCGTGCAGAATGAAGGCAAATGGAAGCAGTGCCGCAATCGGCATAAACCGCAACCATTTGGACCAATTCAGCATTAACATGAATGCGGCCAATAACATCAGTGCAGCAAAGAAAACAATGCCGTAAATGAATCGGGGATTGGGGCCGGATATCCACCAAAAAAGCACACTGATTATTGCCGAGATGCCAATGAATGCGACAACGGCAGGTTGGGGAAGCATCCTTTTGAATGCACCTATGAAGAATGAGCATGACATAAGCGCTATGCCAGCAAAACCCACTGCAAACACGGCAAGTACCGTTTTCGATTGCGCGCCCAACCATATGTGGAACCAACTACCGAGTGGCTGTCCGTAAAGTGAAAGGTCGTAGCTGCCGGTTCGCGCATGCGTATCGACCATTTTGCGGGCGTTGGCAGCCAATTCGCTCGGTACCTTCCAATCGAAATGGAAGATGTCGATAGATTCCATCGGAAAAATGAGGTAGCCGGTCTGTATCATATTCCGTATGAACCAAGGAATGAGTACAAGCAGAGCCACGGCTGCGCCAATGATGGTCGGTTTCAGGTCTTTCTTCTTCCAATAATGGAACACCAATGGCAACAGTGCCAACACATGAATGGCTGAGATGACCTTTACCGTAATGGCGAACGCCATCAGCATGGAAACCACAGGAAGCAGACCTTCCCTCCGCGTTCCTACCGAAAGTGTGAAATAAAGAAGGGGCAAAAGTGTGGCGGGAAGGTCGGGTGCTGTGCTGGTAAGGAACCGCGCCAGCAGGAACCATACGAGCGGTGCTAGAGCCCAAACTGCATTATCAATACTCGGTTCTTTTGCCAAACGATTTGCCGCATCAAAACTGGCCACACCGAAAAGCAGGAAGAGAAGCGCATTGAGATCGTTGGTGCCCAGCGGCACGAAATGATTGACGTTGAACGCGGCATTGAGCAAGTGCCAATGCGAATTGAAACCCAAGCGGTCGTGCAAATTGGCCAGCCCGGGAACCACGGGATAGCTGTTCATCCATTTGATGAATTGAATGTAGTACAGACCCGAATCGTTGTTCAACGAAACATGCAGTGTGGCTAGGATTGTAAGCAGGCTAAGCACTGCCAACCCGATCTTGGAGAGCCAGTTCCAACGCAATACATCCCGTGTGGCAGCACGTAAAGCTGTGCGGTATCGTTTGCTGAAAATCAGAAGGCCGACCATGGCCAACAGACCACTTGTGTAGAACGTAATGGGTTGAAAAAGTGAGATGAAGCCGAGCAACGTGGCGTTCGTGGCTGCTCCAACAACCGTGGCAATGACGAAGTGTTGAACAGGCCTTTCAGTGCTTTCGAATCGAAGCATGTGCAACAACCAAAGACCCAACGGAGCCCAGCAAAACAAGGCCAGCAACCACGAGAATAGGACGGAGAGCAGCTCGTTCATGCGTTAAAAGTCGTAGTAATCTTTTCTACGAGAAAGTTTCAGGTCCTGTAGTACGCTCGATTTCACTTTCAGGTCGAAACTCCACATCTGTTGCGCACCGAATGGTACCCAGGTCATGCTGAACTCCCAACAATGCAGGTCGCGGTAAATGCTGAGCGAGGTGTAGCTGAGGTCGTTCTGCACGAAATCGTACCCCGAAGTAAATCCGATCTTCCACTTGGGAGTGAACGAAATGTCGCCTTGAAATGACAACGTTTGTATGATTCGAGTAGCATCGGTGGCCGAGTTGGTGTTGTTCAATCGGAAGTTATAGCTCACCATCAGATTCCACGGAATATTGAAATCGATGTAGGCCATGGGTTGGGCGTTGATCTGTGCCACTTCTTCAGGCGTGCCCTTGTTGCTTTGATAAGGCACCTGTTTGCTCTTTCCGTTCAGGTTCAACGTCAGCGCCACATCGGCCGTGGTGAGTCGGGTCAACTGCTTACTTTCGTTCACAAGCCAACGGTTCAGTTTTCGGCCGAGCGAGTCTTGTACATAAGGCGAAAGGTTCATGTTGAACACCACACTGAGCCGATCGAGCAGGCGCGTTCGTCCGCTGATGCTGATGTCGGATAGATTGAGCGAATCTGCAAAGAAGTTGTAGCTGGTTCCTATGTTCAGTGCTTCCAACAGCTTCACTTTTTTGAAACCGGAAATGGTGTCTTTCTTCGAACGCACCTTCATTTCCAATTGGTTGCCCAAACTGAAAGACGCTGCGCCTGTGTTAATGACAGGAGCCTTGCCGAAGTAACTCAGGTCATCGTGGTTGTAGGTACTTACCGCTCCGTTCGCGCCATAATAACCCGTCTCGTTCTTGTCCAGTTTTGGGGTGTAACGGAATCCTACACTAGGGTTCAATACGTGCCTGATGCCACGTATCGGTCCGCGTTTGAACTGCACCAGACCATAAACGGTGGTGTTCATGCTCACATTCACGCTTACATCGCGGTTGGTGTAAAACCCGAACGATGTATCGGCCACCACTTTCTGAAGTTCGTTGTCCCAGTTCTTGTCCAACCGCTGAAAGAACCACCTTTCGTTGTACGACACGGAAGGATTGATGGTGAAGTACTTGAACGCTTTGAAGTTGGTGGAGGTGGTTACCGATTGCTTAATGCCGTTGCGCATCTGCATCAGGGTCGATTTGCGGAAGAACATGGAATCGATGCGCGAAACGGCATTGTCGGCATTCAGTGCATAGGTCACACCGATCTTTTCGTACCACCGTTGCCGCCCGATCTGCTGTTTGCGTTTGAACGGATAGATACGCTGCATGTTGAAGGCGATCTGCGGCAGCGTCACGTTCACAATGCGTGTCTGTGTGTTCTGGCTGTGGTTGAAATTGACATTCAGCGAGAATGGAGTTCCCAACCAACGCTTGGAGAATGCAATGCTCGATTGGAATGTGTTGGTCAGATAATCTTGCGTGCTTGTAGTGATTCCATTCGAGAAGTTGGTGCTGGTACCTGCATTAACGTTGGCTGAGAACGATGTGCTTGGCCGCGCCTTCGGGTCCTGTTGGTGGCGCCACTTCACGAAGAAGTTGTTCTGCACCCGATAATCTGGAAACTCGGGGTCGCTGTTCCTCAAACTGTTGTGGCTCAGTTCCAAGTTACCATTGAACTTGTACCGTTTCTTGTAGTTCGATAGAAGACGGATGCCGTAGCTGCCCTTCGTATATATATCGCCACGTACGGCAAGGTCTATCTTTTCACCAAGATTGAAGTAGTATCCGAAATCGCGGAAGAAGAAACCTTGAGTCGGTGATTCGCCATAAGTGGGGAAGAGGATGCCCGATTTTCGCCCCTGTTTGTTCGGGAACCAACCGAACGGGATCACCAAAGGAGTGTACACTCCCTCAAACATCAGAAACGCAGGTCCGCTTACGATCTTGTCGTTAGGTATCACCTTCAGTTTCTTCGCCTTGATGATGTAATGTGGGTCTTCTGCATCGCACGTAGTGTAGCCGCCATCAGCAATATAATAATGGCCTTCTTCGGTCTTTTTTATCTGTTCGCCACGGATGTTGCCATCGCCTTCCTGCGTTATTACATCTATGATCTTGCCTTTTTCCGTCTGAAAATTGTAACGCATGCGATTAGCAGTGAACTGTTGGTCGCCACTTTTGAATTCTGGTTTTCCGATGGTCGTTCCGGTCGAATCGGTTACGCCAATCGCATACACTTCCTTCGTTTCCTGATCGATCTCTATGTAGGCGGCCTTCAACTCAATTTCCTGATAGTTGATCTGCGCCTCGCCATACAGAAAAACCTTTTTCAGATCCACGCTGAAGCGGATGGAATCACGGGCATGATACACGACCTCCGCTTCCAAATTGGTCCCTTTCTTTTTTTCTTTCGGAACTTCAACAGCCAACGAATCTTTGTCTGTGATGGAGGTGGAATCGGCAGAGATCGGTTGCGAAACAGGCAGAACGAACGTGGTGTCAACCCTCGACTTCAATTTTTTGCTAACGATGTTCGGTGTGCTCTGAACGGAATCGTTCGGAAGATTGTCAATCTCCTGAGCGTGTACCACCGTGAAACCGAGCACAAGCACCAACCAGCATGTGATGTAAATACGTTCAGCTATCACACGAAACAAGGGAACCAACTCTGTTCAGGGAAAACGACTTAATTTTAGGGCTTCAAAGCTAACCATTTGCGAGCACACGGCTTGAGACAATGATTGATGTGAAGCTGGCCCCTAAACGGTCGATTTTCCTTTTTCTTGCCTTCGTTCTGTTTCATTCTGTAGGAATCGGTCAGAATGCTGGTTCCGCTTACAGAATGCGCACCATCGTTATCGATGCTGGGCACGGTGGAAACGACCCCGGAAACTTGGGCACCGGGCGCTACAAAACCAAGGAAAAGGACATTGCCCTTGATGTGGCGTTGCGTGTTGGCAAATACATAAAGGAGTCGTTTCCAGATATCAAGGTTGTTTACACCCGCGACAAGGACGTTTTCATTGGATTGAATGAGCGGGCCGAGGCTGCCAATAAGGTAAAGGCCGACCTATTCCTCAGTATCCATTGCAACGCTGCCAAAAGCACCTCGGCAATGGGTGTCGAAACGTTTGCGTTGGGTCTGCATAGAACAGAAGAGAACTTGGAAGTGGCCATGAAAGAGAACTCGGCCATCTTTTTGGAAGACGATTACCAGACCAAATACGAAGGCTTCGACCCAAATTCGCCTGAAAGCATCGTTGCGCTCACCTTGATGCAAAGCGCCTACCTGCAGCAAAGCCTGGCCATTTCATCGTACGTGCAAAAGCAGTTCAAAGAGCGAGTTGGAAGAAAGGATAGAGGTGTTAAGCAGGCAGGTTTTCTCGTTCTGCGCAAAACTACCATGCCAAGCATCCTCATAGAACTTGGCTTCCTGACAAACGCGACCGAAGAAGATTTTCTGAATTCTGAAGACGGAAAAACCTTTATGGCCTCGGCCATTTTCAGAGGGTTCAAGGAATATAAGGAAATGGTAGAGGACCCCATTCCTGCAGGAACAACTCCTGAGAAAAAACCAGAACCGAAACCAGAACCGAAACCGGATCCGAAGTTTGAAGCTGAAAAGACCAAGCAAGATTCCATTGCCAAGGCGAAGGCTGATTTCTTGGAACGGGCCAAGCAATATCGGTTGAAACTTCAGGCCGATTCCATTGCCAAAGCTAATGAGCAGGCCAAGTTGAAATCAAAATCCGATTCATTGCAGCAGGCCAAAGCCAAGTTGATTGAGGAGAAACGACAGAAAGAGGAGGCACTCAAAAAGCAGGAAGAAGAAAAACAAGTTCAGCTGCAAGCGCAAGCGGATTCATTGGAACGAGTGAAAGCCGAACTGTTGGAAGCGAAGAAGAAGCGTGAAGAAGAACTGATCGCACAGAACAAAAAGGAGCAGGAAGCAGCCAAGCTGGCCGCTGAGCAGAAAGCGGCTGAAGACCGCAAGCGGAAAGAGGAAGAGGCGAAGAAACTGGAAGAATCTAAGCAGCAGGCAGTAGCGATACTTGAAGAGATAAAGGCGCAAAAGGAGCGCGATCTGGAAGAAGCCCGCAAGCAGAAGGAAGTTGAAGCGGAAAAGCAACGACTTGAAGAAGTGCGAAAGCAGAAGGAGGTTGAATTGGCCGAGAAGCAGCGATTGGAAAAGGAGCAGGCCGGCAAGGCGAAAGCCGAATTGGCTGCAATCGCTAAAGCGCGTCAGGATTCAATTTCAAGAGTAGAATCTGCCAAGAAAGAGCAGGAAGCAGCTAGGATGAAACAGCAACAAAAGGCATCAGCCGATCTGACCATCGACAACAAAAAGCCGACTTCACCAGAAGAGGCTGAGTTATTGTACTTGCAGCTTCGTAAGAAAGAATTGGAGCAACGCATCGCACAGTTGACCGGTCAACCAGCTTCAACATCCACCACAGAAATCACGATGCCCGCAGCATCAAATGGAACAAGTTCTGGAAAAACCGAAGTTGCTTCTTCCGACATGAAAGGTGAAGCGGGTGTCGTTTTCCGTGTGCAGATCTTGACATCTCCAACACCGTTGCGCAAGGATTCGCCTGATTTTAAAGGACAACGTGTTGCAGAATACCAACAGGATGGTCTTTATAAATATACGGCAGGCGTCACTCATAGTTTTGATGAAATAACTAAACTGCAAGCCGATTTGAGAAATCTTGGATTCAAAGGTGCTTTTGTGGTAGCTTTCAAAGACGGAGAACGGATCAAGGTGGCTGATGCCCGCGAATTGTTAAAACAGTAGTATGAAGTATTCCAAAGAGGTTCGTACCGGACTCATTGCAGTTGCAACCATCTGTGTATTCGTTTGGGGCTACAACTTTCTGCAAGGCAACGACATTTTCAGCAAGCAACGTATCTATTACACTAAGTACGAGAATGTTGGAGGTCTCACCAAATCCAATTCCGTTACGGTCAATGGTTTCAAGGTCGGTTTGGTAAAGGATATTTACTTCGATAAAGGCAATTCGCATAAGCTAGTGGTCGAGTTCATGCTAACGGCAGACAACTTTGAAATTCCGAATGGAACAAAGGCCAAGTTGGTTTCCGATCTATTGGGAACTACCAGCATCAACCTGATGTTGGGCACGGAAGAAGGTTACTTGGAAGAAGGCGATACACTTGTTTCGGAGATCGAAGAGGACCTTTTGGCAGGCATTACCGATCTGTCATCAAGTTTAGCAACCACCAAAGTGAAGGCAGATAGGCTATTCGAGTCGATCGATTCGCTGGTGGGAGACCTTCATTTCGCATTCAAACCGAGCAATAACACCTCTTCGTTGAAGGAGGCATTGATCGGTTTGGAAGCCACCATGAACAATTTGAAAAGTGCTTCAGGCAGAATAGATAATGTGTTGGCAGAAGACGGCAATTTGGCGAAGATCCTTGCAGACGTTGAAGGATTCACTTCAACACTGAATGAGAATAAGGATGAGATCGATAACCTGCTGAACAACCTCAGTTCACTTTCCGATTCGTTGGCTGCTGCCGAATTGGCCAGCACCATCAACAATGCCAATAAAACCTTCGAAGAACTGGCGTTGGCCATAGAAAAGATCAATAATGGAGAAGGAACTGTTGGGAAATTGTTCAAAGATGACTCCGTCTATAACAATTTGGAAGCCGCAACAAGAAACCTCGACAGCCTTTTTGTAGACATCAAGGCCAATCCGAACAGATACGTTCATGTATCGGTTTTCGGACGTAAGGAAAAGAAGAACAAGAAGTAAAGACCCAATATGGAATACATCCCGCAGATTCTGTTTCTCATCATGTTGGCGGTAGGTTTTGGCCTGTTTGCCAAAAGCATCATGCGGATTCGCAGAAATATTCTCTTAGGCCGCGATATTGATCGAAGCGACAACGCCTCCGCACGATTTGATCTGATGCTCCGTGTGGCTTTGGGTCAATCTAAAATGGTGGTCCGACCCATTGCCGGAACGCTGCACATCATTGTTTACGCGGGTTTCCTACTAATCAACATTGAGGTTTTGGAGATCGTCATCGATGGTCTTTTTGGTACCCACCGCATTTTCGCACCGATTCTTGGCGGACTTTATACCGCAGCCATCAATTTCTTCGAAATTCTTGGGGTGTTGGTGATTGTTGCCTGTGCCATTTTCCTTTACAGAAGGAATGTGATGAAGATCGGTCGTTTCCATAGCACCGAAATGAAGGGCTGGCCATTCAAGGACGCGAATTACATTCTCATCATCGAAATAGTGCTCATGACGGCTTTGCTTGTGATGAACGCGGCCGAGGCAAACTTCCCAGATGATGATCGTGCCGCAGGACCATTTTTGATCAGTGGTCTGATTGCGCCACTTCTCTCTGGAATGAGTTATGAGACACTTCTTATGATCGAGCGGGTGTGCTGGTGGGCGCATATCATGGGCATCATATTCTTCTTGAACTATTTGCCTTATTCAAAGCACTTCCACATTATGTTGGCATTCCCTAATGTGTATTTCTCCAAGCTTACTCCGAAAGGTCAGTTCACCAACTTGGAGTCGGTGAAGAAGGAAGTGGAACTGATGCTCGACCCGAATGCTGACCCGTATGCCGCTGCACCTGCACCCGACCCGAATGTGGCCCCGCAGCGTTTCGGTGCAAAAGATGTTCAGGACCTGAACTGGGTTCAGCTAATGAATGCGTACAGCTGTACGGAATGTGGCCGTTGTACTTCAAATTGTCCAGCAAATACAACTGGGAAGAAGCTTTCTCCACGTAAAATCATGATGGATACACGTGATCGTTTAGAGGAAGTTGGGGCCATCATCGATATGAACAAAGGCACATTCGTGGATGACGGAAAATCGCTATTGCACGATTACATCTCACCAGAAGAACTTTGGGCCTGCACCTCGTGCAATGCCTGCACAGAAGCCTGTCCTGTCAACATCGATCCGTTGAGCATCATTATCGACATGAGAAGGTATCTGGTGATGGAAGAATCGAGCATGCCTGCCGAACTTACTCCGGTTATGAGCAATATTGAGAACAACGGAGCGCCTTGGCAGTTTGCTCAGGCCGATAGAGCTAATTGGATAACAGAAGAATAAGCAGAAATGGGTTTACAGGTTAAAACAATGGCAGAATTCATGGCCGAGGGAAGGGAACCTGAAGTTCTTTTCTGGGTTGGTGCTGCCGGTGCATTTGATGACCGTGCGAAGAAGATCACCCGCTCGTTCGTTAAGATTCTGAACAAGGCGGAGGTCGATTTTGCAATACTTGGTGTGGAGGAATCGGATAGTGGCGATGTGGCCAAACGTGCTGGGAACGAGTTCCTTTTCATGATGCAGGCCATGACGAACATCCAGTTGCTGAATGCTTACAACGTGAAGAAGATCGTTACGGCCTGTCCGCACGATTACAACACGCTTAAGAACGAATACAAGGAATTAGGCGGCAACTACGAAGTGCTGCATCACACCGAGTTCATTAAGGAATTGATCGATAAAGGAAGACTTCAAGTTTCCGCTTCAATGAAGGGAAAGAAGGTCACGTTCCACGATCCGTGCTATTTGGGAAGAGGTAACGAAGTTTTTGATGTTCCGCGTGAGCTGATTGCAGCAACAGGTGTTGACCTCATCGAGATGAAACGTTCACGCAGAAACTCATTTTGCTGTGGTGCAGGTGGTGCGCAAATGTTCAAAGAAGCCGAGCCGGGCAACAAGGAAGTGAACATGGAAAGGGCAGAGGAGGCACTTGGTTTGAAGCCTGATGTGATTGCCACGGGCTGTCCATTCTGCAATACCATGATGACCGATGGCGTGAAGTACAACGACAAGCAGGACGAAACGCGCGTACTTGATATTGCTGAGATCATCGCGGAAGCGAACAGTCTATGAAAACCACTTTAGATGCTTTCGATGGATTTGCACCCAACTCCAGAGCTTGGGTATATCAAGCATCCCGAAATTTGACCGATGCCGAAGCTGCTGAGGTGAAGAAACTTGCCGGCACATTCGCTGCCGATTGGAAAAGCCACGGAGCGCCATTGAAAGCCGCTGCCGATGTTCTTTATAACCGTTTTTTGGTAATGATGGTGAATGAAGATGCAGGTTCTGCCAGCGGTTGTAGCATTGATAGTTCCGTAGCTCAGATTCGCTCCATCGAACAAAAACTGAATATTGATCTATTCAATCGTATGAATTTGGCGTATCTCAATTCAGATAACGAACTTGAAACCGTTCATGCCAATAAAGTTTCGGAAGCATTTGAACATGGAGCTTTGAACGAGCAGACCGTTGTTTTCAATAATATGGTCACTTCCTATTCAGAACTTCAGAGTAACTGGAGAATTCCGTTGGTGAAGAGTTGGGCAATGGACCGCGTTGCCCAAGTACGCTAAAATCCGAAATTCACACCGATGCCAAATAGTCGGTGGTACCACTTCGTTTCTTCAGTTTTGTGCATTGGACTTGCATACGCATTCTCTGTAAACACTGATTTCGCTTGGATTCCCAGTTTGTTGCTCCTGCTTGGAGCGTTCACATTATCAATGGCATTGCTGAATGCTACGGCAATTGTGCTCAAGTGGTCGAACGGAGGAAAGCAGAACGCATTGGTGTTTGTTGTCGCCTTCTGGTCCATTCTTGTCGTGTTTGAAGTGGCTTTGCACCTGTCCAAGAAATTCTGGGTGTATTCTGAGCTTTCGTCAGGTGGCACTTACACCTCGTTTTTGCAGAAGGAAATTATCGATTCTTGGTTCTGGGTTCGCCAACCGAATTTTCAGTTCACCAGCTCGCTTGCAGAATTCGAATTCAATCGGAATACAAACTCTCTCGGATTGTCGGAAGTTGATATTCCTCCAAAGTCGAGCGCCAATCGCGTCATCGGACTTGGAGATTCTTTTACTGAAGGAACTGGTGTTCCTCAAGATTCTACCTGGCTCAGAAAATTGGAATTACTGCTGAATGCTTCAGGGCCAGTGAAATACGAGATATACAACGCTGGAATCAGTGGAAGTGATCCGATCTATGAGTACATGCTTCTCGAAAGGAAGCTGTTGTCGTACCGCCCTGATCTGATCATCGTGTCAATAAATGCGTCTGATTTCGGTGATCTGGCTTACAGAGGTGGGTTTGAGCGATTTCATGAAGATGGAACTTCCGGAAGGGAGGCTCCAAAGTGGGAATGGCTTTATAAGAACAGCCATCTTCTGCGTATGATTCTCCACAATGGATTTAAGTACAATTATTATCTCATGAGTCCAAAGCAAGAGGCAAAGGCCAACGAAGCGGCTTTTGAGGATATGACAGAAGTGATCGGACGTTTCGAAAAATTGGCTCTCGACAACCGATTCAAATTGCTTTTCGTGATCCATCCGCTTGTCTATGAATTCAATTACGAAAGCAAGCATTCAATTGCAATGGACCGATTGGTACACTGGCTTTCCGCATCATCTCATCTTTGGATAGACATAGGCGATTGCTTTGTGGAAAATGGAGTTGATTCGCCAGAAAAGATTGCCAACTATTACTGGCCTAAGGACAGACATTTCAATCAGCAGGGATATGATTTCTACGCAAATTGTGTTGCTGAAGAAGTGTTAGTGATGCTGGAAAAATGAAGTAACATTTACCACCTGAATATATCCTCCACTTTCTCAGGGCGTTCTGAAACGCGCCAGTTGAAACCATCCAGTTTCATTTCATTCAGGTTGATCAAGTTGAGCGGATAGAGCGTGGCATCAGGTTGAGTGAGGAAGGTGATGTCTTTCACTTTATTCTCGGAGATGATGATAATGAGGTTGCTGGCCTTGGCCTTGTTCACATTTTCGGGCGGACCGCTTTCTTCGGAAGCGAAGTAAATGGTTTCGCCATTTCCTTCCACAAACACTCGCCTCAGTTTCTGTTCTTGGAAAAAGCCTGTCATGTAGCGACCTTTTATCTGATTGAACATAGCGCTGTCCTCTTCCGAAATGATCATCGAATTCTCCTTCATGAAGAGTTTGTCAATGCGGTTGTTCTTGTTCTGAATCCACATGCTATCGGCCGTCAACTGGTTCTCATCTGACCATAATACTGGGTCGCGGTAAAGCCGGATGGTGCTATCAGCGTATGAGTAAACCAACGAATCGCATTTACCACGCATGTCAGGTTTGAAGAATTTCACGTGGTGAAAAGCAAAGAGGATCCTTCTGTCGATGATCGTGTCGATGATGCTCAGAAGCGTATCGGCATGCAAGAACAGCGAATCGCTGCCCATTGCCTGTATCATCACGGCACTATCTGTCAATAGAACCATGTCGCCAACCTCGTAATACTTGGCACGGCCACCTGTAAGAAGAATGTCCTGCGCTGTATCGGCTACTTCCACATTTCCAATGGCAATTCCGTAGCCGTATTTCTTGTTGTAGTAGAGGCTGTCACCTTTGATGGATTGATCTTTGCTGAGCACGGTGGCATCATGGCTGAACTGCGAAATGTCGAGTTCTGTATCGTACCAACCATAGTTGCTCAGCACGGTGTTCTCATCGCTTATGATCTCGGTTGGCCCGAGAAAGAACGCCACTTCGGTTTTCGTGTTGTATCGAAGCGTGTCGCAGAAAAGCGTGTATTGCTCGTTCACCAGCTTCACGCTGTCCTTAAAGAACAGTTCTTCGAACGTGCTGTAGTAGTAGCCGATTTGGCTGGTAAGGGTATTCTCACTGTCGATGATGGTTCCGCCTGTATTGTACCACGCCTGCTCGATCTTCATGTTGTAATCGAGCTTGTCACTGGTCAAGGTCATCTCGCGGTCTTCCAATTTCACATTGCGTTTGGCCTTGGCGAATTCAGTGTTGCCGTTGTAGTTCAACTCGTTGCACCACATTTTGATGCTGTCGCCCTTGTTGATGAACACATTTGAGAACGCATCCATGCTGTTGTCCTCGTACAGATAGGCACTGTCGCAATACATCAAGGCGCCTTCGTGCTCAAAGATCACGTTGCCCAACAATCGTTTTGCCTTGTGCCCCAACGACTCGTCATATTCGAGCACTTCCGCATTCCGTAGTTCGATCTTCTTCACCTTATTCTCCTGCGCAAGCGCGAAAAAGGAAAGAAAAATAAAGCCCAAAAAGAGTTTGAAGGGGCGAAAACGCATCGCGGCCAAAGTTAATTTCCCTGTTGCCTTTCGATGGCAGATTTCCACGAAAGGAACATGGCATTGAAATGCTTGAGGCACTCATCCAAAAAGATGGGATCGATTGCTTTCTGAAGATCGTTCAGACTTCCCATCTGTTCCGTGGGAATCTTATAGGATTGTTCCATTGGGCCGGCTTCCAACTTGACGATATACCGCTCGTTGTAACTGAAAAGCGTGATGCTGATGCTTGGATGCGGTATACGACCTACAATTCTCATTGGCGTTCTGAAAGGAAGTACCTAAAACTTAACCACCAGTTTGGCATTTATTCGCCTGGTGGTCAGGTAATTGGGCACTGCATATTGCCTGTTTGTGATGTCTGAGATCCACAGGTAACTGAGCGTGTTATTCGTGCCCAGAAGGTTGAACACCTCCAAACTCAACCAAATGGATTCTAGGAATTTCAATGGATTTTTCGGACCAACGAAACGTTTCTTCTCTCCAAGCAGTTGGTAAGAGAAACCGATGTCCACACGTCTGTAAGGCGGAATTCTGAGCGTATCGCGGTAACGCACGTAATCTGGTGGGCCGAATGGCATACCTGTGCCGAAAACCAAGTTCAGATGCATTTTCATGGATGGCAACTTCGGCACATAATCTTGGAAGAACAGTGAGAAGTTGACCCGCTGATCGGTGGGGCGCGGAATGTAACCGGGTTCGCGTCTCACGCTGTCGGTTGGCACTTGGTCTTCCACTGCATACGTGATCTTCTCGCCTTGGGCGTTGTAATAGTCGTAGTAGAAATCGCCAATTATGTCTTCCTGAACAGTCATTACCGACATACTGGCCCAGCTTTCGATGCCTTTCACAAACTCTCCGTTAATCTTCAGATCGAGGCCAGTTGCATAGCCTCGCGACCTGTTGTTGGCATAATACCGAATGCGGACGTTATCGATCTCATACGTTACAAGGTCGTTCAAATACTTGTAGTAAACTTCGGCCACAAGTTTGAACGGGCGTCTCCATGCTTTGAAGTTCCAGTCCATTCCCAGCACGGCATGATACGATTGTTGGGCCCGGACATTGGTGTTCAATTGACCATTCAGATCCCGCAGTTCGCGGTAGAAGGGAGGCTGGTAGTAAAGTCCGCCTGAAAGTCGGAAAAGCATGTCGGCCTTCTTCCATTTGGGATTGAATGCGTAGTTCATCCGTGGCGTGGCAATGAACTGCTTGTTCACGTCCCAGTAATGATAGCGTACACCTGCAGTCAGGGTGTGTTTTGAAGTATCAGAGAAGTTCCAAGTGTTCTGCAGAAAGCCGCTGATGCGATTGCTTCGAAGCTGAATTTCGGTCTTCAGCACCTCGAAAACCTGTAATTCGTTCGGGTTCAACGGAAGTGAGTAGCCTGAACTATCGATCATGTTCCACTCGCTGAGGCGGTCTGTGATATGTTCGTATTGGTACGTGCTTCCCCATTCAAGTTTCCTGTAGCCATCAAGCCAATGACCGATGTGGCGAACCGAAGCCACGTTTGCCGTCAGATAATTCCGTGCGTGATCCAGGAACGTTCCGATGCCTCGGTTAAAAGCTACTTCACCCAAATTGTCGGAACCGAAATTGTTATCCAACACACCCAACCAATACTGGCCTTGAACATCGAACGTCTCGGTTTCGTTGCTGCGGAAACCAGAGGCAATAAGCTTCAACTTCAGAGTAGGGTCGGGGCGATACTCGGTTGTGATGGCACCGAGCATGGTTTCAAATGTGTTGGCTTCCTGTCCGTCAAAATAGACTGTGAACCTCAATGCTTCGCTGATGGTACCGAAGTCGGTTTCCCGGTTTTCGGGCACAAACATGTAGCGGTTCTGAGCGTAGTTGGCCAGCAAGCTGACGCTCCATTCTTCGTTTATGTCGAAATTGAAAAGACCTTGCGCATCTATGAAACGAGGACGATATTGGCCTTCGGTATCCAAGCTGCCAAGTACATATTGGTTGCTCCAATAACGTACGCCCGCCAAATACGAGAAACGGTAATCTTTGCTCGATCCTTCTATGTGAGCAGAACCGCCCAGGAGGCTTCCGGAGACCGAACCCGCAAACTTGCGTGGCCGCTTGTACTTCACATCAAGAACAGAACTCATCTTATCGCCATACTTGGCTTCAAACCCACCGGCCGAAAAACTGAGGCTTCCGACCAGATCGGGGTTGATGAAACTCAAACCTTCCTGTTGACCGGAACGCACAAGGAACGGACGGTAAATGAGCACATCGTTCACGTAGATCATGTTCTCATCGTAATTGCCGCCACGCACGTTGTACTGCGAACTCAGTTCGTTGTTGGAACTGACGCCCGGAAAAGTCTTGAGCACAGCCTCAATACCACCACTTACCGTTGGAATGGTGATGGCGATCTTCGGGTCGACCCGTTGCATGGTATTGCTTCGGTTGGCATCGTCAGCTACAACGGCTTCCGTCACCAGATTCTCATTTATGGCGAGAATGCGATCGAGTCTTTTGGTTTCTCCCGGTTTCAGCATCACCTCAAACGACTGGTTGGTGTAGTTGATGTGCGAGAAAACCACCTTCAACTTATTGTCCGCAGGAACGGCAAGTGAGTAATTCCCTAAGCTGTCGGAATACGTGCCGAGGGTTGTTCCCATCACGGAAATGTTCGCCAAAGGAATTCCTTTTCCATCCTCATCCTTCAAAGAACCAGTTATGACCGCTTTGGTCTGAGCATGAAGATTTCCAATGACGATCACTGAAAATCCGATCATCATCAGCATTCGTAGCTGTATGGAAAGTCTTCCGGGCAAGCTTGGTCAGTTTTTCTTTTTCCGTTTGAACTGCCCGTTTCTCCAAGCCTGAATGAACTTGTACCAGGCAATAGGGTTGAGAAGATTGTTCGGGGGCAACTGACCGGCATAGTAGAGTTGCGATGCGCGCTGCTGCATGGCATAGGTGAAGTTCTCGCTGCCGTCCATTCCCATCGATTCCATCCGTTCTTTGAGTTCGGCACGGGCCAGATTGCGTTCGGCAATTGTCTTGTCATCCTCGGGCAGGCGAAGGTCCAAGAACGCCTGTCGGAATTGTTCCTTGGTAGGCCAAGGGTAAATAATGGCTTCCTGTAGCACAATTGTGTCTATCGACATCATTTGAATGAGCGAATACTGCTTGCTCCGCAATGAATCTGGAATGACGAAAATGGCGTCTTTGAAGCCTACGCACGAAAACTGAATGGTATCGCCCTGATGCGCAACGAACGAGAAATATCCGAAGTAATCGGAAATGGTGCCTCGGTGCGAGTCTTTGATGATGATGTTGGCGAAGGGAACAGCAACGAGGCTATCGTTAGTGAGCAAAACCCCAGAGAACTGGATCAGACTGTCTCGTTTCGATTGCCCAAAGGTGGACTGACCTATGAACAATAGAGTTGCAACAAGCGCAACAAACGTGGTGCTAAAGGTGAAGTTTGTTCGTTTCATTCAATGCAGGGCTAACGGTGCATTTGCCGGTCTATTGTGCAAAGCGTTGCAATTGTTCAATGATGGCCCAAATGAGCTCCTCGGTCTCAGTCATGTCTGCCTGTGCGAGGTCATCTTTTATCTGCTCGATCTGCTCAAGAACCATTTTCTTATCGGCAATGGCATCCCAGTTCTCAACAACTGTGAGCACTTCCAAACATTCGAGGTAATCGCCCTCTGCCAAAACAGGAACAAAGGCTGGAAGTCGGTGAGATAGGTCGAGGCCGGATTGCCAGCAAGCGGTAAGCATCTGCACACGCACTGGTTTGAATTCCTCATCAGCAAGAAGGTCGATCATCGATTCCATGGCTTTCGCATCCTTGATGTCGTAAAGGAATTGCGTCAATGATGCTTCAATGACTGGGTCTGTAGTGCTGTTCAGCGCTCTCAGAATTTCGGGAACGAAACTGGCGTCTCCGCTTTTTTTCAGCCTGTCAATGGCCTTGAGGACCAACGCTTCATCTGTATTTTTCAGGTTTTCGACAACCGAAACTCTGTCCTTCTGCGAAATGCTTGTCATTGTGAGGGCGGCAAAAGTACTCAATTCAACTCCGACTACCGAAGATGGAACTGCCTATCCGAATCATGGTGCTTCCTTCTTCGATCGCGATCCGATAATCGCTCGACATGCCCATTGAAATGTACTTGAACACATTGGATTCGCTGAAGAATTCGGATTTCAGTTGCTGAAAAATGGCTTTCAGGTTTCTGAACTCGCTTCGTACAAGACCGGTGTTTTCACTGAAGGTTGCCATTCCCATAACGCCTTCAACTTGCACATGCATCATTTGCCGAAAGGCATCGCTGCGAAGTAGTAGCTGCGCTTCTTCAACGTTCAATCCGAATTTGGTTTCTTCTGTTGCTATGTGAAATTGAAGGAGCACTGAAATGATGCGATCGTTCTTCGCGGCTTCCTTGTCGATTTCCTGAAGAAGTTTGAGCGAATCCACGGAATGGATCATACTTACGAACGGAGCAATGTATTTCACCTTGTTCGACTGTAAGTGACCGATCAGATGCCATTGTATGTCCTTTGGCAAGGCTTCGTGCTTAGGAACGAGCTCCTGGACACGGTTTTCGCCAAAAACTCGCTGTCCGGCATCGTACGCTTCACGAACAACTTCAGCTGGATACGTTTTGGAGACAGCTACCAGTGTAACCTCTTGAGGAAGTTCCAATCGGAAAAACGTAAGATTTTCAGAAATCGTACTCATCTGATGCAATATTAGCCAAGTGTGCCGACTACCGAATACATTTGAAGCATGAGTATTTTGAAGCAGATGCAACAACACGGCTCGTATGCGGACCTGCCGCAAGGCAGAGTGCGCTACGAACTTGCGGGTCCGGAACATGCAGAATTGGTGGTTCTAGTACATGGCCTTATCGGCCATATGCACGTTTGGGATCGGAATTTCGGTGCGTTGGTTGAAGCAGGTTATCGCGTACTGCGATTCGATCTTTACGGCCGTGGTTTTTCTGAACGCGTCAAACAGGTGCATGGTTCAGAATTGTTTCAAGCGCAGTTGATGGAGCTGCTGAAGCACCTCGAATTGGAACAGTCATTCCATTTGATCGGGCTATCGATGGGCGGTGCCATTTCAACACGTTACGCCAGCCATCATCCGGATCGGATACGTTCGCTGATGTTGGTTGACAGTTATGGGATTCCAACTCCAAATGAAATCGGAATACGTATCGTGCAACCGAAGCTGTTTGGCGAGTTCCTGATCGGTGCTTTCGGTGGGCCAATACTTAAGCGAGCACCGATAAAAGGTGTGCACAACAAGGAGAAACACCGCGATTTCCCTGAATGGTTTTCGGCACCTTTGGCTGTCAAAGGCTCCAAGCGTGCGCTGCTCAGCACGCTACGCAATTTCATGCTCGAAGACCAATTGCCCCATTTCAAAAGGGTTGACCACCTTGGATTTCCTAAGATGATCCTTTGGGGAAAGCACGATGCCGTTTTACCGCTTGATTATGGAAAACGGCTTCATGGTCTGATGCCAAGTGCGCAATTCGAAATTCTGGAAGATTGCGGACACGTACCTCATTATGAGAATCCGGAAGCGTTCAATGCCATCATGCTGCAATTCGTGAATGCAAATGGCCGGAAGTGACATCAACAATTCTAAGTTTGCACCTCTATGAACCTATTCGTTAAGATCATCATTTCGTCATTGGCTGTATTCCTTACGGCCTATCTGCTGCCTGGCGTTCAGGTTGACGATTATATAACGGCCATTTTTGTGGCTATTGTTTTGGCTCTGCTCAATGGATTTCTGAAGCCTATGCTCATCATTTTTACCATTCCGGTAACGCTACTTACATTGGGTCTTTTCCTACTCGTTATTAACGCTTGCATTATTCTATTGGCCGATTATTTCGTTGATGGATTTTCAGTTGGAGGGTTTTGGTCGGCATTGTTTTTCAGCCTTGTTCTGTCGGTCATCACGTCCATGATGGAATCGCTTGGCGGAAAGAAACGTAAAGAATCATAAACTGTCATTCCGTGAAATTCGATTCATTATCAGCATTTTATCCGTATTACCTTACGGAACACTCGAATTCAATTTGCAGGACTTTTCACTTCGTTGGAACTGCGGGCGTCATCATTTTAGCCGTTCTTTCCGTGGTGACCCTGAACTGGAGATTTGCCGCTTTCATGCCTGTTTTCGGTTATGGTTTTGCGTGGATGGGGCACTTCATCTTTGAGCGGAACAAGCCTGCAGCATTCAAAAATCCATGGTACAGTCTGGCCAGCGATTTCATCATGTTCTGGCACACGATCACAGGTCAGTTGAAAGGTAAAGTGGAAGAGTCGGCCCGACTTTACCCCAAGTCGTGAGGTGTGAACGACCCGCAGTTTTACATCAACAGATTGCAGCTTCAACCACATCCGGAAGGAGGTTGGTTCAAAGAAACGTATCGTTCAAAAGGTTCTATTCCATCTTCGGTTCTGACTGAATTCCAAGGAGATAGATGTTTCTCTACTGGGATTTACTTCCTACTGACCAAGCACAACTTTTCGGCTTTCCACAGGATAAAAAGTGACGAGATGTGGCACTTCTATGATGGGCAGGGCTTGGTAGTTCATGAACTGAAATGTGATGGAACCTACGTGTGTCACAAGCTTGGTCTCGATCTAACGCTGGGCGAACAACCGCAATTGGTCATCTGTGCTGATAGTTGGTTTGCATCCGAGGCGCGAGAAGGTGGCGAGTGGTGTTTGGTCGGATGCACCGTTTCACCTGGTTTCGACTTCAACGATTTTGAAATGGCAGAACGTGCTTTTCTTTCAGAACGATACCCAGAACACAACGCGTTGATTGAACGTTTGACACGAAATTGAATTAAATGGCCAAATACGCAAAGTGGTTAGGAGGAACGGTTGGTTGGGCGTTCGGAGGCCCTATAGGAGCATTGCTTGGATTTGCTCTTGGTTCGATCTACGACAGTGCCAGTGGCGATCTCATCGAATGGTCAGAACCGAAGCAACAGGAAACCAATCGTCAGCGACAGCGCACTACTACAGGCGATTTTGAAGCTTCGTTGCTCATTCTGACCGCAGCGGTCATGAAAGCCGATGACAAGATTCTGAAGTCGGAATTGGATTTTGTGAAACGCTTTCTGATATCGCAGTTCGGAGAAGCGAAAGCGCAAGAGCAACTGCTTATTCTGCGCGAAATACTGAAGCAGCCAATTCAAGTTCAAGAGGTTTCCAATCAGATCCGTATGTATATGGATCATTCATCGCGGTTGCAGTTGGTGCATTATCTGTTTCAACTTGCCGGTGCCGATGGAGAAATACACGGTAAAGAACTCGATCTGCTGACAAGAATTGCGTCATATCTCGGAATCAGTAAGCCAGATTTCATGAGTATTAAGGCCATGTTCGTGGTTCAGAATGACGAAGCCGTTTACCAGATCCTTGAAATACCAAAAACTGCCACCGATGACGAGGTGAAGAAGGCTTACCGCAAGATGGCCGTGAAGTATCATCCTGACAAGGTGAGCCATTTGGGTCCGGAACATCAGAAATCGGCAAACGAGAAGTTCCAGCATCTCAACGAAGCCTACGAACGGATCAAGAAGCAACGGGGATTGAAATGAGTGATAATTCCCTTAGCCGTTTGTTGTTTGTACTTTACTTAACCGTGGCAGTACTTATTTTGCTTGAGGTGGGTTTGAGAATGTTGGGTTTGTACGATACATATGGCGAGGTCAATTCCCATCAATATCATCAACGGTATCGAACCAAAAGCGAATCGTGGTTTCATACTTGGAATCCAAATTCAAATGCCGAGTACGATAGAAAGGAGTTCTATTATTTGAACTCCTACAATGAACTTGGCCATCGCGAACGTCCGTTTGCTGAATTTCAACGTGACACAACTGCATTGAAAGTTATTGTATTGGGAGATTCATTTGCCGAGGGAGATGGAACCTCATCAGACAGCAGTTGGGTTCATTTTGCCGAACGCAATTTGATGTCATCAGGCTTTGAGGTAGCATTTTACAACGCTGGGGTTTGTGGCAGCGATGTGTACTTCAATGCAGTAATGCTTGAGCATAAATTGAATCGGGTCGATGCTAAGCTTGTTATCGAGTTTGTCAACTCAACAGACATAATGGATGTCATCTATCGAGGTGGGATGGAACGATTCAATGCCGATGGAACAATGTCGGGAAAAACAGGTCCAACGTGGGAGTTTCTGTTCCGATTCAGTCATGTGATCAGAGCATTCGTTTTCAATTTTCTTCGATACGATGGAAATCTAATGCCAGAGCAGGAAAAGGATGACCAGATAATTGCAGCCGCCAATTTGATTGGCGACAGAATTTGCAAAACCGCTGATTATTGTGACCAGATCGGAGCACAATACGTAGTTATTGTTCACCCGGTTCCTCAGTCTCTTCTGACAGGTCCTGTCGGATTTGATATACCATTTGAGAACACCATTTCAAATCTGGAATGTGTTGTTTCCGTGGAGAATATCAGGTCGGAAATGGAATCGGAGTTTGGAAAAAGGAGAATCGGGAGTTACTACTGGCCTGTTGACGGCCACTTCAACGGAAAAGGATATGCCGTTATTGGCGAAATCGTTGCTAAAAGACTTCGAAAATACCTTCCGTCAATCGAACCAACAGCAAAGGGAATCCAATGAAACCCGTTACTCGATGTACATTCTTCGGGTAAGAACCTCTGAGCGTTCGTGGTCAATGACCTGAACCACATAAAGTCCTTTCTGAAGTTTGGAAAGATCGATCTTGGCACCGTGGTCGCCCAAGACCTGAAGCTCAAAAACCTTTTCGCCCAGAACATTGAAAACCACAACATCGAGTGCACGGGCATTGTCAACGATCATCAGGCTGAAAACACCATTGTTGGGATTAGGGTAAATACGTGCATCCCACTTTGGTTCTCCATTGCCCAACGATGCTGCTTGCGCCAGCGAAATGCTGGAAGCTAAAATGGCAATCATCAGGAATGAGAAGATGTGTTTCATCAGTTGCGAAGGTATGAGCAGTTGTTGTTATTCCTAAACGAAAGGATTAAAATAATGTTAATGTCGTTCGTCTAAACATCGATTTCGATTCAATCGTTCAAAGATTAGACCAAATTGAAAGCAGATTTGTTTCCAAATCGTTCCTTCGCCTTTCAGTTCACAATTTCCGGAAATTGGAAGAGGAAAAGCCGCCTTTGAAACTATTGACTACGTCTGATGGTTCTCAGACAATACTGAACGAAGTGTTGGGCTCAACCTATCATTCTCGCCACGGAGCGGTTACCGAATCTGAGCACGTTTTTATTGAGGCAGGGTTGAAGAAGAAGTTCGCTTCCGAACCGAAATCGCTTTCAATTCTTGAAATGGGTTTTGGTACTGGACTGAACGCGCTGCTTACATTCAGGACGGTTCAGTCGGCTGTTGTCCGTGTCAATTATGAAGCGTTGGAGTTGTTTCCTGTCCCCACGGAAATTTGGCACAACTATCAGCTTCCGAATGAGTTAGCAGGGTTAGAGAATGTGTACCGGAGAATGCATCAGACCTCTTGGAATGAGGCTGCTGAATTGGCCGATGGTTTTTCACTGACAAAACACCAGGTTTCGCTGCTCAGTTTTAATCCGGAAACAACCTTCGATATAGTGTATTTCGATGCTTTTGAACCCGAAACCCAACCTGAACTTTGGACGCAGGAGGTTTTTGCTCGGTTGTTCTCGTGGTTTAATCCTGGTGGAGTTTTGACCACGTATTGTTGTAAAGGCGATGTGCGTAGAGCCATGCTTGCGGCCGGATTTTTGGTTGAAAAACTTCCAGGACCACCACGGAAACGTGAAATGATCCGTGCAACGCGCCCGTTATGACCATGCCATATTGCAAGCATTATCTTTGCCGCACATGAATAGCCTACCCCGATTAATTCTCGGTTTACTTCTCACATTTTCAACTTGCCTGTCTTTTGCGCAGGACGTCAATCGTGTGGACGAAAATGGATTGAAGCAAGGTACTTGGAAGAAGATGCACAGCAATGGTCGCGTCAGGTACGAAGGTCAGTTTGAGAATGATAAACCTGTGGGGTTGTTCAAGTATTACTATGAGAATGGGGCACTACAGGCCACTAACAATCATGTAGGAGATGGCACCGTTGCAAACCACGTTTATCACCCGAATGGAAAGATAAAGGCGAAGGGAATTTTCAGAGGCACGCTGAAAGACAGTCTGTGGCAATACTACAACAATCAAGAACATCTTGTGCTAGAGGAAACCTATCGTAACGACACGCTGAATGGCGTTCAGAAAACCTATTACGAGAACGGCCAACTGGGTGAGGAGATTCATTTCCGAATGGGTGAGAAGCAAGGTCCGTGGTTGAAGTTCTTTGATAATGCCAAACCTTGGGTTGACGGTTTCTACGAGAAAGGAAACCTTCATGGTGAGTTCAAAATGTACTTTGAAGACGGAAAACCGAAGATCAAGGGGAAATACGAGAAGGGAATCCGTACAGGTTGGTGGCTGATGTACAACGACAACGGTTCGGTGAAAACGCAGGACAAGTACGTTGATGGCATTTTGAAGCAGCAGAAGTACGAGAACGGTGAGTTCACGGAGTATTACGAGAACGAGATCCCGAAGAGTGTTTACAATTACAAGAAGGGCAAAAAGAACGGTGAGTTCAGCGAGTTTTACGAAAAAGGCGAATGGGTAAGTGAGGAAGTGCCAGGTAAATTCGATGGTCCGAAGGAAGTTGTGCAACATTTGGAAGGCACACAGGTTAAGGTGAAGGGTTGGTATCTGGATGACCAACTGAACGGAAAAGTGACGTATTACAAGGAAGATGGAAGTGTTGACCGCGTTGAGGTTTGGGAGAACGGTACGCTGGTTAGCACCATCGATTGGGAAGGAGTGAAGGATGAGTAAAGGAAAAGTACTTGTGGCAATGAGCGGTGGCCTCGACAGTTCTGTTGTGGCCATGATGCTGCACAACCAAGGTTACCAAGTGGTGGGCGTAACCATGAAGACGTGGGATTACGCCTCAGTCGGTGGTAGCACACGCACCACCGGTTGCTGTAGTTTGGACGACATCAACGATGCGCGCCAAATGGCAGTCGACCTTGGGTTTCCGCACATAATCATCGACATACGGGAGGAGTTTGGCGAGTACATCATCGACAATTTCGTTGACGAGTACATTGCCGGTCGCACCCCGAATCCGTGTGTGTTGTGCAACACGCACATCAAGTGGGATGCTTTGCTCAAACGTGCCGATCAGCTTGATTGTGAGTTCATCGCTACGGGACATTACGCGCAGGTAAGACAGGAGAACGGTCGATACGTCATTTCCAAAGGATTGGATGAAACCAAGGATCAGTCGTACGTGCTTTGGGGCTTGAGTCAGCAAAGCCTTTCAAGGACGATTTTCCCATTGGGCAAAATGACCAAAACACAGATCCGTCAGATAGCGTTGGACAGCGGTTATGAAGCCATTGCGAAGAAAAGTGAGAGCTACGAGATCTGTTTTATTCCCGATAACGACTATCGCGGCTTTTTGAAGCGGAAAGTGCCTGGACTTTCAGAAAAAGTAGATGGAGGGAATTTCGTTGATGTAAGCGGAAAAGTACTCGGTAAGCATCGAGGTTATCTGTTCTACACTATCGGTCAACGAAAGGGATTGGAGATCGCATTAGGCGAACCCATGTATGTAACGCAGATTTTACCCGATACCAATACGGTTGTTCTCGGCACGGTTGACGATCTGCTCAAAACCCGAATGACGGTGCGTGGGTTGAACATGGTCAAATACGCATCTTTGAATGAACCGATGGAAGCTTTGGTGAAGGTGCGCTACAAACATGCGGGAAGCATGGCATTGTTGAAGCAACGCGGGGCAGAAATGGACGTTTGTTTTTATGAAGAAGTAAGTGCCATTGCACCGGGTCAGTCGGCCGTTTTCTATGAAGGCAATGATGTGATCGGTGGCGGTTTCATTAAAAAAGACCATTGAACGGATGAAGACAGGCAGAACTCGTATCGCTATCAGACCTGTGCTACTGCTTGCGCTTTTCATTGTCGTTTCATTCAGTTCCTGTTACAAGGAAGATACAGTGATTCCGTACCTCGGTTACGACTATTTCCCGAACGAAATTGGCCGATACGTGGTATATCAGGTCGATTCTACTTGGCAGGATGATGCGGTTGGCGCGGCCGCATTTGCCGAGGCGCATTATCAGCTTCGCGATGTGAACGAATCCTATTTTACGGATGAGGAAGGCCGTCAAGCAATACGTGTTGAACGCTATTGGTTGAAGCAGAATCAGACAGAATGGCTCATCAAGGATGTTTGGCATCGTGTTCGAACTTCCGAGATCGCGGAGCAGAACGAAGAGAACGTGGTATTCGTTAAGCACAACTTCCCAATAGAGGATGGAAAAGTGTGGGATGGGAACAGCAAGACCACTTTGCAGTCGATTCAAGAATTCTACCATCAGACCACGGTGCCCGAAGTTTGGCAATACGAATACACCAATGTGAACGAGCCGTACACGGTCAACGGATTGACATTTGATTCAACAGTGACGGTAATCCAAATGGACCGTCCGGCACTTTTCGGTTTGAACATCATTGCCAAGGAAGTTTATGCTAAGAACGTGGGGCTGATACATAAGCAGATGGATGTGTTCGATGTACAGCAGAGTTCCAGCAATCCCAACGGCCGCGATACATTGGGTTTCCATTTCGAAATGAGGGTGATCGAGTTCGGGCCATGAGAAATCTGCTTTTGATATGTGTCTGGCTTCCGTTGTTTGCCATTGCTCAAACCGAACCTAAATCGTACTGGATCCAGTTCACCGACAAGAACAATACGCCATACACGCTCGATCAGCCACTCGAATTCCTTTCGCAGCGTTCGCTTGATCGGAGGTCTCGGCAGAACATTCCGCTCAACGAAAAAGATCTGCCTGTCAATCCAAATTACATTCAGCAGGTGCTGGCGCAAGGTGCCACATACCTTACGCATTCAAAGTGGTTCAATTCTGTTTCCGTGCTTGTTCCGAACGATGCGATTTACAACGCTATCGTGGCTCTTCCGTTTGTGCTGAATTCTGAGCAGGTTGCAAAGCGAGAGTTTAAGACAGAAGCGCCCTCCAAATTCGACAGTTCGGCTGATGCGAAAATCACTTCTCAGACTGATTTTTCGGAAAACGATTATGGCGATGCTTTCAATCAGGTAGATATGATCGGTGGCGTCACTCTTCACAATTTGGGTTTCAGAGGAGAAGGAATGTTGATCGCGGTTCTGGACGCAGGATTTCCGAATGTGGATGTGTTTTCGGCATTCGACAGTCTGAGAAACGAAGGACGTTTGATTGGTGGTCACGACTTCGTTCATCGTGACAACACATATTTGGAAGGCAATTCGCACGGCCAGCAGGTGCTTTCCACCATGGCAGGAATTCTTCCCGGTCAGTACATGGGCACGGCTCCGAAAGCAAGTTACCTGTTGCTCATTACAGAAGATGCCGATACCGAATTTCCGATCGAAGTAGATTATTGGGTGGCTGGTGCCGAATATGCCGACAGTGCCGGGGCAGATGTCATCAACTCATCCTTGGGCTACACCACGTTTCAGAATTGGCAGTTGGATTACTCGTATGCCGACATGGACGGGAATACCACACGTGGCGCGATCGGTGCTGACATCGCAGCATCCAAAGGAATTTTGGTAGTGAACAGTGCGGGGAATTCGGGCGATGATCCTTGGCAGTACATAGGAACGCCTGCCGATGGTGACAGCGTGTTGGCCATTGGCTCTGTTTCGCCCGAAGGCTACATCAGCAATTTCAGTTCCATTGGCCCAGCATCTGATGGCGATATCAAGCCGAATGTGTGTGCGCAAGGCGGACCGGCTGCTGTGGTCAATAGCAGTGGTTCTGTGAGTTTCGGTAGTGGAACATCCTTCGCAGGGCCCATAATGGCTGGAATGGCCGCATGCCTTTGGCAGGCACATTTGGATTCGGCCACCAACATGGATGTGTTTCATGCCATTGAAAAGAGCGCCCACAAGTATCAAACACCCGATCATCTGTACGGATACGGAATTCCGAATTTCGCTAAGGCCAATCTCATTCTTTCGGGTTTCAATCCTGCGGATGTTGATGAAAGCGAGCTTTTTCCAGTTTATCCGAACCCGTTTACTACGGAAATTCAAGGGACGTTTTACGCTGCAGCCGAGCAGCGTGTGCTCATTCGCTTGGTCAACAACCTCGGACAGGAAATTCAGCGATTTGAAGGAACTGCACAGCCATACAGTGGGGTGACTTTCAAATTTTCAGGTCTACGTCATGCGGCTCAAGGAATCTACACCGTTCAGATCGATGCCGATTCTGGCAAGTTCCAGAAGAAAGTGGTGAAGGTGACGGATTAATTGTTGGCCTTCACACAATCCCGGATCTCTTCCGTTTTCGTCTTCTTCAGCTTTTTCATGCATTCGAAAAGACCCGAAAGTTCTGGTCTTGCACCGAATTCCTTGTCGGCTTTGGCAGATGGAAATTCAATGATCTCTGAGTTCAAATTGGCGGAAATTACGTGCCTATCGCCTTGTTCAACGCCATATTCGGTCTCGCCACCAACAAGCATGTTCAAGTGGGCCAATCCGTTCTCATAGTACACGATCTTGCCTTGCATCAGCATTCGGTACGGTTTACTGTCTACAATGCGGTAAAATTGGTCGCCAACACTGAAGCCGTAGAATTTCGTAGCGTTCACGCGGCCTTCTTCCTTCTTTTTCACACGATAGTAAAGCTGAAGAATGCCCAAAGTCCAATCGAACCCGATGAACTCGAACATCGCTTCGCCTTTCTTGGCCTCGTAATCTTCGTAGGTCTTGTAAACTACCAATGAATAATCATCGCCCGCAAGGCTTTGAAACGAAACGATGGAGAGAAGGAAGAGGACAAGCAGATTTTTCATGGTCAAACCGTTTTTAGAATGCGAAATATACCAATTGGAAGTTTCTGAATGGCGTGGCTTCCGTTGCTGCCAAACAAAAAAGGCCGGATTTGCATCCGACCTTTTCGTTTCCATTTTGTGTTTATTGAACTAAGGACGCTCGAACTGAGAGAAGAAGAAGTTTCCTTCGATCTCTGCATTCTCATCGCTGTCTGATCCGTGAACGGCATTCTTTGCCTTGCTCTCAGCAAATTTCGCACGGATGGTTCCAGCCTCAGCCTGTGCAGGATCGGTAGCACCGATAAGTGTGCGGAAATCGGCAACTGCATTCGACTTCTCAAGAATGGCAGCTACGATCGGGCCACTGCTCATGTACTCAACCAACTCTCCGTAGAACGGACGTTCTTTGTGTACTTCGTAGAATTTTCCGGCCTGATCTGCGCTCAAGCGGGTGTATTTCATGGCCACGATGCGGAATCCTGCGGTATTGATCATTTCCAAAATCCCACCGATGTTGTTCTTCTCAACAGCATCTGGCTTTATCATCGTGAAAGTTCTGTTTGTTGCCATCTCTTCGTTATGTGTTTAAAATGTGGCGCGAAAATAGAAAAAAGCCTCACCGACCAATTGGTTAACTTCGCCATCCGCAAATCACCGATAGAATTGAGCACAATAGACCTTAGCGAACTTCGAAACTTATTGCAAACTCCGAAGCGAATTGCCATCGTTTCTCACAAGAGTCCTGATGGCGATGCCATCGGTTCTTCATTGGGGCTTTACCATTATCTGGTTTCCAAAGGGCACGAGGTTTCAGTGGTGATGCCAAACGACTATCCTACCTTTTTGAAGTGGTTGCCCGGCAACGAAAAGGTTGTGTTGCACGAAGGCAACGAGAAGAATGCGGAAGCATTGGTGAATGCCGCTGAAATACTTTTCTGCCTCGATTTCAATACACCCAATCGGGCTTATGGGCTTGAAAACGTGATCGTTACATCTAAGAATATGAAAGTGATGATCGACCATCATCCACAACCGGATGGTTTTGTCGATTTCATGCTCTCCGACACCTCTTCGTGTTCCACCGCTCAGTTGGTTTTCAAGTTTGCGCAAATGATGGGCGATTCTATCCCGAATCGTGAAGCGGGCGAGTGCCTTTATACGGGCATTATGACCGACAGTGGCAATTTCCGTTTTCCATCAACCACGGCCGAAACCCATCGCATTGTGGCCGATCTGATGGAATTGGGAGTCGACATTTCCGACATCTACAATCAGGTTAACAACACAAGTTCCGAACACCGTTTGCGCTTATTGGGCTATTGCATCAACGACAAACTTTCGGTGCTTCGCGAATTCCGTACAGCCTTCATTTCGCTTTCACTTGAAGAGAAAAAGCGTTTCCATTTTCAGCAAGGCGATACAGAAGGAACCGTCAATTACCCGCTTTCCATTGAAGGCATCGACTTTTCTGCCATTTTCATCGAATCGGAAGACGTGGTCAAGATCTCCTTCCGTTCCATTGGCAGTTTCGATGTGAATGAATTTGCCCGCACTCATTTCGATGGGGGAGGTCACCGCAATGCTGCTGGTGGCCGGTCCGATCTGTCGTTGCAGGAAACAGTCGATAAGTTCCTGTCGTTGCTTCCGCAGTATGCCAGTAAGCTGAACGGTTGATGCGTAGTGCTATCCTGATCGCCTTTGTTCTGTCATTCTCATCTTGCAATCAAGATGATGGACAGCACAAACCCATTGATCCGAATCAGTACAAAAAACCGCTGCTGGAGGCGAACAAAGTACTGGTTCGCTCAGAAGATGAGGACATCGAATACTACATTGCCCGCCACAAATGGGCCATGACCGAAACGGGTTCGGGTTTGCGCTACATGATCTACAACCAAGGAAAGGGCAAACACGTTGAGACTGAAAAAGTGGTACGCTACAGGTACGAAACAAGCCTTCTGACCGGCAAAATTTGCTACTCGTCTGAGAAAAGCGGCCCGAAGGAATTTCTGGTTGGGCGTGGTGGCGTGGAAAGCGGTTTGGAAGAGGCGGTACTGCACCTTCGCGAAGGAGATAGGGCTAAAATAATTTTACCTTCGCACCTCGCTTTCGGGCTGGTAGGAGATGACAATTGCATCCCGAAAAAGGCCACAGTGGTTTACGATCTGGAAGTGATAGCCGTTTTAGAACCGATACAACGTAACTGATATGAAAAAACTGACCCTTGTGGCCGTACTTGGCTGGATGATGCTGGTAGCCACAAAATGCAACGACAAAACCGCTGGCGATGCTGCCGAAGGAAACGCAGCTGTAGCCAAAACTGACACTATAACCACGTCAACCGGCCTCAAATACATCATTTGGAAGAAGGGAAGTGGGGCGCAGGCCGAGAAAGGCGACAAGGTTTCTGTGCATTACGCTGGGCGTTTATTGGATGGTTCTCCGTTCGATAATTCATACGATCGCGGACAACCGTTCTCATTTCCGTTGGGTGGTGGCCGTGTCATTAAAGGTTGGGACGAAGGATTGGCCTACATGGGCGTAGGTGATTCGGCTACACTCATCATTCCTGCACAGCTGGGTTATGGCTCGGTTGATAGACCAAAGATCCCTGCCAATTCAACGCTCATCTTCGATATTCAGGTGATGGATGTGAAGAAAGTGATGCAACCGAAACCGTATGATGTAACTGGTTTGGACACCATTGCAACCGGAACAGGGTTGCGTTACATCCGACTGAACAAGACAGATGGCACACAGGCTAAGGCCGGAAGCACGGTGGCCGTTCATTACACCGGTTACATGAAAGACGGCAGCATCTTCGACAGTTCTGTGTCACGTGGCGAACCCATCTCATTCCCGTTGGGCGTTGGTCGCGTTATCAAAGGTTGGGACGAAGGCATCTCGTATCTCAAAGTAGGAGAGAAGGCTCGTCTGCTCATTCCGTATCAGTTGGCCTATGGCGAACACGGAGCGGGTTCCATGATCCCCCCTCGCACCGACCTTATTTTCGATGTGGAACTGGTGGAAGTAAAATAATCCGGAACGCTTGCATTCGCGTTTGCAACAACATAAATTAGGGGTTCAATTTTGAACCCCTTTTTTATTTCCGCATGAATCCGAATTACATCCTTTGGGCCATTCCATTCTTCTTGGTCACCATCATTGGCGAACTCATCCACAATTACATCAAACGTGGTGGCACGGACTTCAATTTCGAAGACAGCATCACCAATCTTCACCTCGGTATTGGCAGTCAGGCCATCGGTGCACTTACCAAAGCGTTGCTCCTCATGCTGTTTGTGTGGGTGCACGACAACTTCAGGCTTATTACCTTGGAAGCAACGTGGTACAACACGCTTCTATGCATCATCGTGTTCGACTACATTTACTATTGGGCGCATCGTTGGGGCCACGAGTGGAACATTTACTGGGGTGCGCACATCGTTCATCATCAGAGCGAAGAGTACAACCTTACCGTGGCGCTCCGTCAAAGCTGGTTTCACAATTTCCTTGCTTTCCCTCTTTTCCTTCCAATTCCATTGCTTGGTTTCGACCCCATCAGTTTCATGGCCGCTGCCGGTATTGTAACGCTTTATCAGTACTGGATTCACACGAAGGCCATCGACCGATTGCCAAAATGGTTCGAATTCATTTTCAACTCACCGGCACACCACCGCGTCCATCACGCCACTAATGAGCAGTACTTGGATCATAATTACGCGGCCACGTTCATTCTTTGGGATCGTATTCACGGTACTTTCATTGATGAAGATGAAGAATGCGTGTACGGTATCACCACTCCGCTCAATAGTTGGAATACTGTTTGGGCCAACTTCCATTTCTATGTGGAAATGTGGCAGGGAAGCAAACAATTGAAGACATTACGGGAGAAGCTTGCCCTCATTTTCCGTGGCCCCGAATATTTGGGCAAACTGCTTGGACAGATAAACGAAACGGGTACGAAAACACAGCATCGTCTCGTCAAGTACTCATCAAGCCTGCCCGTTCACCTCAAGATCTACGTCAGCCTACAGTTCTTGCTGCTCACGTATTTCCTTACGGCATACATGGGGCAGTTGGAAAACCTCACCGTTTTCTATCAGGTGGCGTTCTTCTTCCTCATCTGTTTGAGCACGCTTTCAGTCGGTGCCATTATGGAGAATAAACCATGGTTCTACATTGTAGAGATAGCCCGTTTCCTCATGTTCGTGCCGCTATACAACCTCTGCTACCACAATTACTTCTCAGAGTGGTTCAATTACACCCTGCCATTCTCCATTGCCATCTCAGCTGTTTTCACCGTCTGGATGTTGCTCGATCTGTTGTATTTGAGGAGGTTTAGGACAAGCGTTGCTCTGTAAGTCAAGGAACAACAATTTTGTAGCTTGACAGCAGTTCACCTTTTTCTCCAAATAATGCTGCAAGAAGAACTCCGTTAAAGGTGGGGGTGATTGCGAGTAGATCGGAACCGACCCTGGACTCAAAAATAGTTCTTCCGGTTATTTCAATGATTTTGAAAACCGCATTGGAATCCTCCACACCACTAAACCTAAATATATTGTTTTGAGGTTCGTAACGAATTTCTGCCTGGCTGCTAAGTTCATTAGGAGTTGAGGTCACAATAATTTCGTCTGTACCAAACTGAATAATGCTTGCAGATTCCGGAGTGCACGAATTGTCGTTGATTGGTGAATTCTGATCTGCTAGGTGATAGAAGTAGTCTTCGTTTTGACCATCGACATAAAGTGTCCCTCCAACGAATGTTCCAACGTCTGACCCGATGCAATCAAATACTTGCGCACGCCAAGAGCCTGATATAACCGGGCATCCATATAACGGGCTCCAGTCGATGACCGTAGGGCCAGAAACAGAGTCATATCCAATAAAATTACCGGTAAGAGGTATAGTGGCGGAGCACATCTCAAAAAAAGCACTCCCTGATGTTGTGAAACACAATGAGTCAATGTTGTTCCCTGAATTGCAACAACACCCGTTCGCAGGATCTAGCGAATATGCAAATGGAGCAAGGCTAACAACTGGGCTGTTGCATTCTTGAGGACCAATAAGATAAAAACCCAGGTCCGATACATATGTGTGCTGTACGTCAAAGCAAATAGTAAACTGAGTACTGGCATTAACATATTCTTGTCCGACTGAGATATTAGGCACTACGATGGCCAGAATCAGCATAATTTGTTTCATGATGTAATAGATAAGGGTCCTTTAGATGCTGTATTAATCGCAGAAGTTACAATCCCAACAGAAACATGCACGGCCGTTTGTGCAGATCGATCTTCTGTGCGCGCCATTCGGCAACGGCCAAGGTTTTGATTTGTTCCGTTTCCAAGGTGATGTCAACCGCCACACAGAGTTTGTGATTGCCGTTGCAGGTTTTCAGGATGTCGTCAAAAAGGTGCTGATTGCGGTAAGGCGTTTCCATGAAGATCTGCGTAAATCCGGTCTTCGAAACGTTCGTATCCAGCTCACGAAGTTTATTCAGTCGTTCCCGCTTGTCAATTGGAATATAGCCATGAAAGGTGAAACCCTGTCCGTTCAATCCGCTGGCCATCAGGCCGAGTAGGATGGAGGAAGGCCCTATCAACGGTACCACCTTGATATTGAACTGATGCGCCTGAGCGATCAGTATCTGCCCAGGGTCCGCAACACCCGGACAGCCAGCCTCCGACATGATGCCAACATCCTTTCCCTGAAGCAGTAATTCTATCGGTCGTGATATTTCATGCTGCTTGGTGCGTTTGTCCAACAGTATCAACTCCAATCCATCAAAGTCGCGCTTGTTTCCCGTAGACCGAATGAATCTTCGGGCAGATTTTTCATTCTCAACTACCAAATGGTTCAACTCGTCCAACAAACGAAGGTTCAGCAGTGGAAAGAGCTTGTCGTTGTTGGTTTCGCCCAACGAAACAGGGATCAGATAAAGCGTTCCAAGACTCATTTCAGATTCTGTAAAAACGCATCGCAAGCATAGTCGAGCAGGTCATAAACGCGTGCGAAACCATCATCATAATAGGGATCGGGTACTGATCGTCCTTTGGCTTCGTTGCCATGATCGAGTATCAACTGCACCTTAGCAGCATCTTCTTTTGTTCGGGCTAAACTCAATACGTTCGACCGATTCGAAGTGTCCATCACCAGAATGTGGTCGAAACGGTCGAAATCGGCTGTAATGAACGGTCTGGAACGTTGATCGGTAATGTCAATGCCGTTGTAACCCATTTCGGCAATGGCTCGACCATCAGGTTCTTCGCCTTCGTGCCAATTGCTTGTACCCGCACTATCCACAAAAACATTAAGGCCCATTTGCTGGGCCTTGTGTTTCATGATGCCTTCAGCCATGGGGCTTCGGCAGATATTTCCCAGACACACCATCAGCACGCGATGCGTTGCCATGGTTTAGGACAGTTTGATCTTCTTGTCGAGGTCGGTAATGTAACCGCGGAACTGTTTGTCGGTCTCAATAAGGTTGTTCACCGTACGATACGCGTGCAGCACGGTAGCGTGGTCTTTTCCACCGCATTGTGCACCAATGGTAGCCAAAGATGCCTTGGTCATGTTCTTGGCATAGAACATGGCTATCTGACGGGCCTGAACCACTTCGCGCTTGCGGGTTTTCGACTTCATCAGCTCAATCGGCATGTCGAAATAATCGGAAACCACTTTCTGAATGTAATCGATGCTGATCTCGCGGGCTGTGTTCTTCACGAACTTGTCAATCATCTGCTTCGCAAGATCCAACGTAATGGACTTCTTGTTGAGCGAAGCCTGAGCAAGCAATGAGATCAACGCACCTTCCAGTTCGCGGATGTTGGTGGTGATGCTGTAGGCCAAGTATTCAAGTACCTCCTCAGGCAACTCAATACCATCCTGATATACCTTCTTGCGAAGAATGGCGATACGTGTTTCCAATTCTGGCACCGAAAGATCGGCAGCCAATCCCCACTTGAAGCGGCTTAGCAAACGCTGTTCCATGCCTTGCATTTCCACAGGAGCCTTGTCGCTGGTCAAAACCAGCTGTTTACCATTCTGATGAAGGTGATTGAAAATGTGGAAGAATACATCCTGCGTTTTCTCCTTTCCGGCCAAGAACTGCACATCGTCCATAATGAGCACATCGATCATTTGATAGAAGTGCACGAAATCGTTGTGTGTGTTGTTCTTCACCGCATCAATGAACTGATGTGTGAATTTCTCTGACGAAACGTACAGTACGGTCTTGTTCGGGTGCTTTTCCTTGATCTCAATGCCGATGGCGTGCGCCAAATGAGTTTTTCCCAGCCCAACGCCACCATACAATAGAAGTGGGTTGAAAGCGGTTCCGCCCGGTTTGTTGGCTACGGCATACCCGGCCGAACGGGCCAAACGGTTGCAATCGCCTTCAATGAAGTTGTCGAAGTTGTAGTTCGCATTCAACTGCGATTCCACCTTCACCTTCTTCAGTCCGGGAATAATGAATGGATTTTTGATCGCATCGCTGCGACCAAGGTCCAATGGCATGGCCACGGGGTGGTTTTTGGTGGTGGCAGAGTTAGTCGGTACGCGAACAGAATACGGCTTTGCCGAATTGTACGCGTTCTCCATGATGATCTGGTACTCCAAGCGTCCTTCCGATCCGAGTTCCTTTTTCACAGTCTTCTTTAGGAGTGAGATGTAATGCTCTTCCAACCATTCGTAGAAGAACTGACTGGGCACCTGAATGGTGAGTACGTTTCCATCCAATTTTACCGGAACAATGGGCTCAAACCAGGTCCGGTAACTCTGATAAGGAACGTTATCCCTTATCACTTCCAAACAGTTGTCCCAAATGTCCTTACAGTCTTTCTTCATGAGCATTTACTCAATTGCCTAATTGTTAATACCTTAAGTTCCGAAAACAGCGCGAAAGCCTTGATACACGTGGCTTTTGGCCCCTTAGCGCAACGGCAAAAGTTTGGAAAAAATTCATCAAAAAAAAACGTAAACGCTATTGACTTTTAAAAACTTTTGGCGCAATATATGCGCCACTCCAAGCCCTTGTTGCAACATCAAAATATACATCTAGCCTACCCAGCTTGATGCCGGCCCAACCCACTTGACAGATCATGGTCGGAAGTCCGTCCATATCAGGTTGAATGTCAGGCTCATCGAGGAAAGTGTGCGTGTGTCCGCCCAAAATGATGTCGATGTTGCAGCTGTTTTTCGCTACGTGTTTATCGCACATTCGGGCTGCGTCAAAATTGTACTTCTCTGCGTTGTAATCGTAGCCCAAGTGCGAGAGGCATAAAACGAGGTCGCATTCCTTTTCTGTTTTCAATAATTCGGCTTGACGATTTGCCTCCTCAATCGGGTCGTTGTAGCGGATGCTGCCGTAAAGTTTCGGGTTTACAAGTCCTTCCAGTTCAATTCCAAGCCCGAAAACACCTACTCGGATGCCATCCAGTTCGAAAACCTTGTTCTTAAGAGTCGATTGCTCCAATGGTGTGCCGGCAAGACCGTAGTTGGAGTTGATGAATGGGAAACTGGCATGCGGAAGCTGTCTTACAAGCCCGTCAATGCCATTGTCGAAATCGTGGTTTCCGAAGGTGGCCGCATCATAACCCATTTCGCTCATGAGTTTGAATTCCAGTTCGCCACCATAATAATTGAAGTAAGGTGTACCCTGAAAAATGTCGCCACTGTCGAACAGCAACACATTCTTTTCCTGATTACGAATCTGTTCCACCATTTCTGCTCTTCGGGCAAAACCTCCCAATCCGGGGAATTTGCTGTCTGAATCAGGAAATGGGTCAATGCGACTGTGCACATCGTTCGTATGAAGAATGGTCAGTTTGACGATTCCGTTCTTCTTATACCACCAAGCACCAGTTCCGCCCAAAGCTGCCAATGACGCTCCGGCAAAGGCTGAATTGCGTATAAAGTTCCTGCGGTTCATTCGATGGTCAATCTGCTGTCAAGTTCCACTTTTAGATCTTGGCCGGTAAGCCCAATGGTTCTGAAATGATCGATAATAGCATCCCGGATTTTTACTCCAGTTCTTATTCGTTCTTCCGAGCCACTGAAGAAATCCATCTTGTCGCCACCATCGGCCAAATAGTCGCTCGTTGCCACGTAGTAGGAACGCGAAGTATCAAGCGGTTCGCCATCGATAGTGCACTTGAGGTCGTTTCCTTTGAATGCTAAGCGCATGCCCGCCATTGGCTGTCCGCCTTTTTCTTTCAAGTAGGCGAGCATTTGCTGCATTTGCTTTGGCGAGAGTTTGACCACATCGATCTCATTCTCGAAAGGCATCAGCTCAAATACTTTTCCGATCGAAATGTCGCCATCAGGCAGATCCACGCGCAAACCGCCAACGTTTATCAGGCATAGGTCCACTTTCTGCGGATCGTTCACTTCAAGCAGCGCCCTTTCCAAAAGAAGGTCGGCAACCAGATTGCCCAATGTGCATTCGGGAATACCGCGCGTCAATGGAACCGCATTACGCACCACCACCGTTTCCATGGTCTGTTCCAACGAATCGCGGTAAGGCGATATGATAGAATCGAAATGCGCTTCTGTACCCACTTGCGAATCCATTGGTAGGGCCGTGTAGTTCGGTTCGGGTTTTGAACAGGCCACTAAGACCAATAATAATGGCAACGCGAATCGCATGAACGCAAGTTTACAGAACCGATTCCTCAAAACACCGAATTATTAATGAAGAAATTGGAAAGTGATCGGTAAAGACGATTCTGTAATTTGACCGCCATGTTCGAACACAGGACAACGTTACGCACGCGCTATTCGGAGGTGGACCGAATGGGCTACGTTTACTATGGCAACTACGCCATGTATTTCGAAGTGGGAAGGGTAGAGGCCATGCGGGTTCTCGGTATCAGCTATGCACAGTTGGAAGACCAAGGGGTGATGATGCCCGTGATCCGCTACGAGATCGATTACAAGAAACCTGCATTTTACGATGAGGAACTGACAATTGTAACTCGTGTAAGTGAAGTACCGCGCTCGCGAATGACCTTCGAATACGAAACGTGGAATGCGAAGGGCGAACTGCTGAACACCGCCATTACACAATTGGTGTTCGTGGACAGCAGAACGATGAAGCCTGTGCGTGCGCCTGAGGTCATTACAGATGCAGCGAAGAAATTTATCTGCTGATACCAATTACAGATATCTTACGAATATGACGAATCCATTCTGCATCCATTATTTGAATATTCGTACTCATTCGTAATTCGTATAAGACTTTAAAGTTTTTCCATCAGCACTTTGTAAAGCGCTGTCATAGCCTCAATGTCTTTTTTGTGCACCATTTCATCGGGCGTGTGAACGTTCTCTTCTGGTGCGCCCACGAATACCCATTCCCAAGGGTAGGGCGATGACTGAAGTTCCAATCCATCGCTTCCGCCAGCGCCTTCCACTTCAAGCTGAAACGGAATGCCACTTTCCGTGGCAATGTCTATGATGCGGTTCAGATAGGTTCTGCGTGGCAACCCCCTATCGCGCATGGAAATAGCCACGCCTTCACCACCGCGAACCCCTTCCGTTACCCACGTGATGTCTGAGATCAAGGCCTGTCGTACGCCAAATTCCTCAAAGATGTATTTTCCCAAGAACGATACGGCACCGCCACCATGCTCTTCGCGTGTGCTGAATACAATGATGCCTTCCTTTAGCGTTTCGGCCACTTTCAGCGCATTCCAAACGCCCAAGCGGTTGTCCATGTAGCAGCACTGCACATGGTTTTTCGTTTCTCTGAAATCGGGTTTGAAACTCAGATTGGTTCCTCGGTCAATTTCACGATGGAATTTGTAGCCGATGGTATCATGCTTTCGACTCACTTTCAGTTTACAGTCGATCTCTCCTTGCGAATCGGTACCTACAAGTTGGAAACCATGCTGCACTACCGGTCCACCGACCTTCACCAGTTGATGGCCGTAGCGAACGGTGAATCCAATGCTATCAATGTGTGCATAGATGGCCGTGCGTGGTTTTTTACCGAATACAAGAATGATATTCTCATGAAACACATCGCCATGGATCACTTTGGGTTTCTGTGCCCAGTATTTTGACGTTTCATCAATGTAGTTGATAAGGAAATCGGTCATGGCGCGCTCATCGCCACTTACGGCACGCACTGCGCAGAGTTGTTTCAGTAATTCCATGTCTGAAATGTAGGGATTCCGTTCATCGAAAACGGAAAGGAGCCGAGTTTACTCTTCGGTCACGAAGACGAAGATCTCCTCATCAGGCTTCTTCATCAGATACTTTTCGCGGGCGAATTTCTCCAACACTTCACGGTCATCCTGAAGTAGTTTCAGGTCTGCTGTGCTTTCAGCGATTTCTTCTTCGTAAAACTCTCGGTCGTCTTCCAACTCTGCCAGTTTCAAACGGTTCTTCACCTGCGATATGACGTTATTCTCATCGAAGAACATCATCCAAACCACAAACAGAAGCGATGTGAAAACGTACTTGTTCCGCAGGCGCGGAAGTACAGCAGAAGTGATTTTTCGAATCCGTTTCACAGCACTAAAGATACTTCGGCCATAAGGCTCGGTCGGAAGCCATCGAGCACTTTTTAAACAGCTGATCGTTCAATCTCAGCTTTCAGCCAAGAAAGGGTAGCGGTAGTCGGTTGGCGGCACAAAATTCTCCTTGATGGTGCGTGGCGAAACCCAACGTAAAAGGTTGATCATGGAACCGGCCTTGTCGTTGGTGCCCGAGCCGCGCGCACCACCGAACGGTTGCTGGCCAACCACGGCTCCGGTAGGCTTGTCGTTTATGTAGAAGTTGCCCGCGCAGTTCTGCAGTTTCTTCATGGCCTGTTGAATGGCGTAACGATCCTGACTGAATATGGCACCTGTGAGCGCATATGGTGAAGTGCTGTCAACAAGATCAAGCGTTTCTTCCCATTTGTCTTCATCGAACACGTAAATGGTCAGAACCGGTCCGAATATTTCTTCGCACATGGTGGTGTATTTCGGGTCATCTGCCAAAATGATGGTCGGTTCAATGAAATAACCTTTGCTTTTGACGAAGCGCCCTCCAGCAATGATCTTCTGCCCATCTTTCTGTGCGTTTACAATGTATGAGCTGATCTTGTCGAAGGCTTTTTCATCGATAACAGCATTGATGAAATTGGTGAAATCCTCTGGCGGCCCCATTTTGAAACTGGCCAGATCTGCCAAAACAAAGTCCCGTACTTCGTTCCACAGGTTGCTTGGAACGTAAACCCGTGATGCTGCCGAGCATTTTTGCCCTTGGAATTCGAACGCCCCGCGAACGATGGCAGTCGCAACTTCCTTCGGTTTGCTGGACGGATGCACCACAATGAAATCCTTACCACCCGTTTCGCCCACAATGCGTGGGTAACTTTTGTAGCGATGAATATTCTCTCCAATGGTTTTCCAAATGCCTTGGAACACGCCAGTAGAACCAGTGAAATGGATTCCCGCGAAATCGGGGTGCTTGAAAATGACTTCTCCTGCCACAGGTCCGGAAACATAGACCAGATTGATGACGCCATCAGGCAGTCCGGCTTCTTTGAAAACCTCCATGATTATCTGCGCAGAATAGATCTGGCTGTCAGCCGGTTTCCACACAACGGTGTTGCCCATCAGGGCAGGTGCACCTGGTAGGTTTCCGGCAATGGACGTAAAGTTGAACGGTGTAAGTGCAAAAACGAACCCTTCAAGTGGTCGCTGCTCCACGCGGTTCCAGGTTGGAGCAGGCGAGTAGGGAGGCTGCTGCTTGTAGATCTCGGTCATGAACTCCACATTGAATCGGAGAAAGTCGGCATACTCGCACACGGCATCTATCTCCGCTTGAAAGATGTTTTTACTCTGCGCCAACATGGTAGCGGCATTCATTTTAGCACGGTATGGTCCGGCAAGTAGGTCGGCTGCTTTCAGGAAAATGGAAGCACGGTGTTCCCAATCGAGGTTGGCCCATTTTTCTTTGGCTGCCAATGCGGCCTCAATGGCCATGGTCACATGTTCGGCATTGCCGCGGTGGAAATATCCGAGTGTGTGTTTGTGGTCGTGAGGCGGGGCCATACGCACTTTAGCGTCTGTTCTCACTTCCTTGCCTCCAATGATCATGGGCGCATCCAGCTCGCGGCTGCGGAGCACTTCCAAGGCCTTTTTCACTGCGGCCTTTTCCTTGCTGCCAGGGGCGTAGTTCAGAACAGGTTCGTTAACGGCTTTCGGTACGTTGAAAAATCCTTTTGACATGGGGCTTTACAATTTGTAATGAGCCGCGAAAATAGGGAATGCGTAACGGATGCTACGTGACTTCGGTTTATCGTTCTCAATTGAGCATGTAAGGCACCTCGAGCACGAACTCGGGAATTTCGGCCTGAAACAGTTCACCGTTCTCAGTTCGCATCATGGTGTAATGACCGCCCATACGCCCAATGCCCGACTCCAAATTGCAGGCACTTTCGTAAGAGAACACCTCGCCCGGGCTCAGTATGGGCTTTTCACCGACAACTCCTTCGCCTTCAACCACGGTCTTTATGCCATTGCTATCGAAAATGTCCCAGTGTCTGCGCACCAGCTGAACTTCAAAGTCGTTGTGATTCTCTACGGTAATGCGGTAGAAGAATACAAAGTAGTTCTTCTCAGGCTCCGAATACTCTTCCTTGAACCTCACCCTTACGGTTACCCTAATGCCATTGCTCGCCTTTGTCATGACCCTGTGCACGACAAATAAACGATCATTTTCGGAATGCGTTGCCACCAACGGTCAATTGGGCGATGAAATGATGGTGTGGCCTATGAGGCGATCGTAGCGCGAGCCCATCTGAGAATGATAGACATAGAATGTGTAGATCTGCCTTGCCTGATAGAAACTGCCTTCGGTGGTGAACGTTTCACCAGCGGTCTGCCCATCCTTTACATACAGGTATTGATAGTTGTAGTAACCCTGTTTCAGGTAAATATCGCCTTCGTACGTGCCATCGCGGTAGTTGTATTCCAATCGGTTCTGAGGACGAACCATCCATTCTGTCAACCCTCCGAAAAGGTAAATGCCGCCATCCATTATGGGTTCCGCCATGCGCAACCGGAAATGCACCAAGGCATAATCCGCATCTCGATCGGGGTCGTTTCCCTCGCGTACATCGATGGAAAATGCCCCGTTCACATCAGGCACCGACACGTAATGATCCTGATTCAGGACCTTATCGTCTGTCAGGAAAACGTGGTTGCGCAATGAATCGGGGTCGTACCAAATGGAACGGACGTTCTCTGGGTAGTAACGGAAACTTCGGGTGTCGATCCATCGGTATTCGTTTCCGCCCTCGAACATGATTCCGCCCATGTTGTCGTAAACCAGCAGCTTATCTTTTATGAAGATGGGTTTCTGTTCCGTGTCAATGTTGTCCCAGCGGTAGTTCTGCTGAATGTGAATCGCCAGATCTCCTATCGGGTTTCGGATATCGAATTCGGGGTGCGCCAAACTCACTTCCAGTTGATGATGGGTGTTGCGTTTGTCTATTTCCATCGGAATACGCACCTGTGCATTTATCTGTACCAAGTTCTCATAAACTCGGAATCTGCGGGTTATGATGGGTTTCTCGCGGTCAAAATCGCGATATACCTCCAACACATAGTTTCCAGAAACCTTCAATCGGAAATTCTGATTGGGGAAAGAGAATGAATAGTGAATGTATTTCTGCACGGTATTGAACGAGAACTCATAATTCATGATGTTCTCCTCCAAAAAGCCGTCAATGTATTCGGTAGGGGGTACATCTGTCGGCTTCCAGTTCCGATCGCAATGGATCACAGTGTAGGTGTAGTCTTGATAATCGCTGACCAGATCATCGAACGAAAGTTGAAGCTGTTCGCCACCATTGAGGGCGATCACGGGCAAACTCAACGGCACATTTCGGATATGGAACTGCACCGTGCGAATGTTGGGCATGTACGTGCGGTCGTCATACCGCAGGTGGTCATCGTTGTAGTAATCGTCCTGCCCAAAAGAAGAGTTTGGGAAAACGAGATATGATAGGACCACAGCTGTGAGGACGCGAATCATGGGCGGCAAAGATAGGGAAGCCGTAATGCGCGATTCAAAGAATTGAATGGCCAATCACATCCGCTTGAAGACTGACCTCAATATGATCGCGGAGGTCCTTTTTCGTGCTTGAATTCCGAGAAATGGGCTGGTTTCAATTACCGATCAGCACTTTACGTGTCCGAATAGAATCGTTTGTTCGAAGGGTTACTAGGTAAATGCTTGCTGCAACACCTTGCGTGTCAATACTAATGGAATTGCCCCCTTTTCTTTGTTGGAGGTCTTGACGGAGAATGACGCTTCCATTCATTGCAACAAGTGATAATGAAGCTTTCTCGTCACGCATCGCTGACCATTTTACCGAAAGTTCGTTCTGCTTCATGGCTGCAGATAGTTCGGTATCAGCACCTCGAGCGAACTGCACATCGGTAATTACCGAATTCTCATTGATAGTGTACGTTTCGTTTGGCGTCAGACCATATAGCCAAAGGTCGTTGCCTGTTGGCCAGATCACATGCACAGAATCAATGTATGCGGATTGACCCAGACCGAACATTTCGGCCGAGCCATCCTGACTACTGAAACTGTTGCCACAGCGGTGATATCTTCTATCTGAACCGCCATCATAGAACACCTCAACCCATGTTCCTATTGCCTGTGTGTTCAGGTTGGCCCCTTCCAGCCTGAATTTAACCCAGTTGTTCGTTCCCCCATTGTTAAGCCATACGAATATCTTGTCCGGATCCTGTGTCAACACGGCAATGTCAGGATAACCATCATTGTTCACATCGCCAACGGCACTTCCCAAAGAATGATTCATGGCTGCTTCAATTCCTGAATTCAATATCTCGGTGAAAGTGCCGTCACCATTGTTCCTGAAAATGACATCTGCTGCTATGGCAAAATCCCCTTCAATGGCCACAAACAGGTCGAGGTAACCGTCATTGTCAAAATCTGCGAAGTTGCATCCCCAGGTAAGGTCGAACACGCGGATGCCCAGATCACCTGCAACTTCGGTAAAGGTTCCATCGCCATGATTCTGACACAAGATGTTGCCACCGAAATCCCAAGTGCTCTGGGTGTCGTTGGTTACATATAGGTCTTCAAAGCCATTTCTGTCGTAATCTGCGGCTGCAATGCCCATTCCGTTTATTACCATTCCGGTGGAATTCGGATCGCTAACGTCTTCAAACGCTCCATTGCCTAAGTTGCGGTAAAGTACATTTCTGTTTGTGGGCTTATCGTTAGCAATATGGATGTCGGGATAGCCGTCACGGTCGAAATCTGTCCATAGCACTTGGTATGCGATACCTTGCGAATCGGCAACCATGGCCTGATCGGTTACATCTGTGAACGTGCCATCGGCATTATTCTCATAAAGCATCTTTCTGTTTCCTTGCGGGCCTGATGGGTCTCTGTTGCCAACATATTGATCCAGATCGCCATCAAGGTCAAAATCGGCCCATGCAGAGGAGAAAGAAGAAATGGGTTCGGTTTCAAAGCCTACTATCGCTTCAATGGACGAGAAGTTCGCATTGCCCGTTCTTTCAAACAGCATGAGCGGACCATTGTCAGAATTCACCCCTAGGTCGAGGTCACCATCACCATCATGATCTACCCAAAGAACGCACGTGTTGTATTCAGTGGCAGCAGGTTGCAGACCATCAGCCACGAAATGCTCGAAACCGGATCCGGTATTTCTATACAGTAATAACGGACGCTCAGTAAAAGTGGTCACTGTGAGGTCATCCAATCCATCTCCATCAAAATCGTAAAGTGAAAGTCCTTCGCCCAGGTAGAATGTGCCAGGGGAGTAGGAATCAACTCCGAGTGGCTGTGACGATTCGGTGAAGGAGAACGTTTGAGAAAAAAGCAGTTGAGGCACCAAAAGCATGGGCAGCATGCGAGCCGAGAGATCGAGGTAGATGTTGCGCATAATGGAAAGCTAATCTACTGAAATTTGAGACGTCACGGAATCGATAACGTTCACTCTTCATTCAAACTCAATTAATATAACTATTCTTTGAATGCCTTTCGGTGCTCGATAACGGTTAGCACGGCCACCACCAGAAACGGGAACACTGAAAGGGCGATGCGGTAGTTGCCCCCCATGAGTCCGATAACGAACATGAAAAGCAGCAGCAATCCCATACCCGACATGCCAATGAACGTGAGCACACTTGAAACCTGTTTTTGGAACAGTGTGGCCAACAGCAGCAACTGCCCAACCAATGGCACCAAGGTAAACGGATGCAGCACCGACATCGGGTCGTTGAACAGCTTGCTGAGTATTTCCCATTCGCCCTGAAAGAGGAACATGCTGTTGTTACCGCCCCATTCTAGGTAGGCCACCAACGAAGTAAGAATGAGGGCTGCGTTGAGCTTTTTCTTCTTCATGCAGTGAAGGTACAGCCTCTGATGTAACCAGTGGTTGAAGTCTGTGAAGTGACGCATTGTACTTAACCTGTTTCAGATCATAAGCATACAGTTGAGCGAGGGTTGTAAACACGCGTTAGCGGAGGGAAGGAAACTGAAAAAGGGTTTGACCAAAATGCTGGGGCTATTGACCAAAATGAAAATGACATTCACCAAATCGTTATTGCGATTGACCAAAATGGAAAAGGGTTTGACCAAAATGCTGGAGCTATTGACCAAAATGAAAAAGATGCTGACCAAAATGGAAAAGCCATTGACCAAAACGGGTATGTCTGATAGGTAAGTCTTGTTTCAGCATCCAAAAGCTGGTTAGATCAGTCGCAGACTGATCGTACGTAATTCCAAACAAGAGGTCCTTTGGAACTCTTGCTCGGGCGATGGGATGTCCCTTCATTTTCTTTCAAGACAAGAAAGATGTCCTTTCTTAGTAAGAAATGCCTCCATTGATTTAGAAAGTGGGCGTTCAACATGAAAATCGTTACCGAATTTTTTGACAAAGAACTCCCAATTCTCGCTCAACACTTGTTTATTTCGTTGATAAGGATGGAGCCACACCCAATCCAGCACCCAAACTTCCTTGTCTAAGTTGGTATATCTTCTTTTTCTGAAGCAAGCTGCACCAATTGGAACCGTCAAAGTATGTCTCCCAGCGGGTTTTCCAGCTCGCATCGGGTCAAGGAATAAATATGCAACGGCACCAGCGGGGTCATCTGCAGAGTACTGAGGAAAACCGTATCCAAATTCTCTTCTGAAATAGTAGGCTAATTTCTCTACCACATTTCGTTGTGATTTCAACGAACTGGGAAGAACTTCAATTCTAGACAGACCAAACTGTGCCCTTACATAAGGCATTTCTATTGAATAGAACTTATTTGGCTCGCTCATAAAATCACAAAGCCTTCAACTCCCCAACCAACTCCGTAAGCGCCTTCTTGGCATCGCCAAAAAGCATGCTGGTCTTGTCGCGGTAAAAGAGGTCGTTGTCGATGCCTGCGTAGCCCACGCTCATGCTGCGCTTGTTGATGACGGTGTGCTTGGCATCTTCCACAGATAGGATAGGCATGCCGTAGATGGGCGAGGAGGGATCCTCCTTGGCAGCAGGGTTCACCACATCGTTGGCACCGAGCACCAGCACCACATCGCAGGTCGAGAATTCGGGGTTGATGTCCTCCATTTCCACCAGTTTGTCGTACTCCACGTTGCTTTCGGCCAGCAACACGTTCATGTGTCCGGGCATGCGGCCCGCCACGGGGTGAATGGCGTATTTCACTTCCACACCACGGCTGGTGAGTATGCTTTCCAACTCGTGTACCACGTGCTGCGCCTGCGCCACGGCCAGTCCATAGCCGGGCACAATGATCACTTTAGAGGAATAGTTGAGCAGAACGGCCAGATCACTTGGGGCTGTCTGCTTGTATGATTTCTGCTTGCCGTCACCAACTGAAGCAGCCGCACCCCCGCCCGTACCGAAGGCACCGAAGATCACAGCCGAAAGCGAACGGTTCATGGCGTTGCACATCACCACGGTAAGAATGGTTCCGGCAGAACCAACGAGAATACCGCCTGTGAGCATCGCCATGTTGCCATAGAGGAAACCTCCGAAGGCAGCAGCCATTCCGGTGAATGAGTTGAGGAGTGAAATGACCACAGGCATATCTGCTCCACCGATCGGCAGCACGAACAGCACGCCATAGGCTAAGCTCAATCCGAGAAGTACATAGACCCACATGTCGATGTTCGAGTGGATATGTCCTCCGGCAAGGCAAATGGTCAATCCAACAGCGGCAATGATGAGCGCGGTGTTCATCACATTATAGAAAGGCAGTCGGATGTCCTTGTTCAGGTTGCCGTTCAGTTTCAAAAAGGCGATCATACTCCCTGCAAAGGAGGTGGAGCCGATCACCAGTCCGGCATAGATGGTGAGCAGAATGAGCATGGATGCATTCGGGTCGTGGGCGTAGTGCGGGAATTCGATGAGCCCAATGATGGCAGCACATGCACCGCCCATTCCGTTGAAGAGGGAGACCATCTGAGGCATGTCGGTCATTTGCACCCGCTTGGCCATGACCTGACCGAGCACCGAGCCGATAATGAGACCAGCTCCGATCCAAGGAAGATTTCCTAAGTGATTGCCGCTCTCGTCCGTGTATAGGAAAATGGTTGCCACGATGGCGATCAACATACCTAAGGCTGCCCAAAGATTTCCGTTTTTGGCGGTCTTCGGGTCGCTCATCATCTTCAGTCCGAAAATGTAGAGTACCGATGCAATGAGGTACCCGATCTCTAAAATATACCCTCCCATTACTTAGTCTTTTTTAGCAGGTTTTTTCTTGAACATTTCCAACATGCGGTCGGTGACCACAAATCCGCCCACTACGTTGAGCGTGCCGAGTATCACGGCCAAAAAGCCGAGAATGAGGGCCACGTAGTTGTCGGGCGATGCGGTTCCCATCACAATGATGGCCCCACCACCACCACTCCGTGAATGGCGTTGGCACCGCTCATCAAGGGAGTGTGCAGCACGGTAGGTACGCTTTCTATGACCTCAATTCCGAGAATGATGGACAGGATGACGATGTAGATCATGTCCATGTGTTGGTAGGCGAATGCTAAGATTGGTTCCATTTATTTTTTAGCGATTAGTGAACTGTGACCAGTGAATAGTTGAAGCCCCCCTTCTCACACCCTTCGATACTTTGCCTGCGGCAAAACTCAGGGTGACCCAGCGCGTGGGTCATTCCGAGTGTTCCGACTTGTCGGAATGTATCGAGGAATGAGGCGTGGGGACTCATGTTATGAATTAGCGGTTTCTTTTGGAAGGACGGACTGATGAACCAATTTTCCATCGCGGATGATGAGCGAACCGGCAGTGATCTCGTCCTTCATGTCCCATTTGAACTGGTTGTCGGCAGTCAGATGCAGGAGGAAGTTCGACACGTTCTTGGCAAACAGTTCGCTGGCGTTCATCGGTAGCGTAGCAGGGAGGTTTCCCTCGCCAAGGATGGTGACACCACCAACACGAACCGTTTCGTTCAACTTGCTGCCGCTCACGTTTCCGCCTTGCGACACGGCCATGTCAACGATCACCGCGCCCGGTTTCATCTTGGCAAGCATTTCATCGGTAATGAGCAAAGGGGCTTTTCTGCCGGGAATGAGCGCGGTGGTGATGACCAGGTCGGCCTCTGCCACTTTAGCTGTCACCACTTCCTGTTGCTTCTTCAAGAACTCGGGCGAAACGTTGGTAACGTAGCCTCCGGCCATATCAACGCTATCGTCTCCTGCAACTTCAATGAACTTTCCTCCGAGTGATTGCACCTGTTCCTTCGTCTCTGGACGGATGTCAGAGACCCAGACATTGGCTCCAAGCCTTTTGGCGGTGGCAATGGCCTGCAATCCGGCAACTCCCGCACCGAAAATGACAACGGTGGAAGGCTTGATGGTTCCGGCCGAGGTCATCAACATCGGGAATATCTTGCCCATTTCGGCACCGCCAAGCAGCACCGCTTTGTAGCCCGCGAGGTTGGCCTGCGAACTCAGCACGTCCATGCTCTGCGCCAATGATGTTCGCGGAACGGCATCCAACGAAAAGGCATTCACGCCCTGTTCGGCCAATGCGCGTATAACTTCTGGATTGGTGGCTGCAAACAGCAGTGAAATGAGTGTGGCACCGGCCTTCAGCTTCTGCGCTTCTTCCACCGTGGGCGGATTGATCTTGGCCACGATGTCGCATTCAAAGGTGTTGGTCTTGGCACCGATAACGGCCCCTGCCTGTGTGTAATCGCTATCGGAGAAGAACGACTTTTCGCCTGCTCCGCTTTCTACGATGATCTCAAATCCTTTTGCTTTCAATTGCTTAGCGATGGTGGGCGTTACGGCCACTCGCGTTTCCCGCTGCTGGGTTTCCTTCGGAACTCCTATTTTCATGAAGTCAAATGTATGCGTTTTGCATTTGCATCAATCCCCGGCTTCAATCGTCTTCGATGTGGGGTCAGGGTCATTTCCTTGATGGCCAAAATGAGCTGCCGGCATGATCGGATAAAAGC